>WNGI01000926.1_pt1 | contig 25050 bp, 25 predicted proteins | sample 5400621 | NCBI WGS metagenome assembly WNGI01 (sample SAMN13153374, study PRJNA577476) | soil metagenome | isolation source: 20 cm soil or saprolite under Garry oak tree replicate 1 | place: USA:California | collected 2016-06-15 | reverse complement strand
CTGAAATGTCATCTTTGCGCTGGCGGAGCGGCGGCAAACGCAAATTGACGCCATTGATTCGATAATAAAGTTCCTCGCGGAAGCGGCCACCGCGCATCTCCTCCTCGAGATTCCGCGTCGTCGAAGAGATAATCCGCATACTGACGTGGTTCTCCGCAGTCACGCCAGTGCCGTCGGGCAACATGTCCAGCAGACGTGCCTGGCTTGCCAGATCGAGATTGCTGATTTCGTCCAGGAACAGCGAGCCGCCGCCCGTTGTCCGGTTTCCCGTGCTGCCGTCTCCACATCGCAGGCGCGCCACGATCGAATCCGGAGTCAGTCCGGCGCAGCCACACTTCACAAACGCCTCGTCCCACCGCCTCGAGAGACGATGAATTTCAAGCGCTGCAACCTCTTTCCCGGTGCCACTTTCCCCGACTAATAGAACAGGAATGTCCGTGGGCGCGATGTCCGCGATGGAACGCTCCAATGTGCGCATCGAAGGGCTCACGCCGTGGACAAAATAGTTGATACCGGCACGGACTGCCGGCGTCCCTGCCGAAATCAGATCTTCATCACTTCGGGAAACCATTCCACCTCTTTGTGGGCAGCCTCCATGGGGAAAAAAGGAGGCTACACGGACAGCTACACTGGATAAGCAACGTATGGGCCATGCCAACCTGGCGAGCCTCTGACAGGCCAAATTTCTTCTATCATTCACAATATAAATAAGTTAGCTCGCAATTCGGTCTATGCGAGAGGGGCTAAGAGTTTTCAATATTCTAGGGCCATACGCTCCACATTGTGGTAATAGTTTTCCCCAAATAGGCCCGCCACCACTCACGATTGCGATAAATCACTATGAATCAATTATTTAGCGAATTAGGCTTAAGAGAGGGTCTCGAATCCGCAATTGCCACCAATTTTCAACATAGGGCAAATCGTTTCCCCTGAAGAGCTTATGATGAAAATCAAGCGGAGAATATTGCGATTTGGGGCTGGCCCAGGACTCAAAACTCAATGGAGAATCTTGCGGGCAACGAACTCAATCATCAATACTTGCAGGCGGTACAGCAGTTAGCGGGCTGTTCGTCAGGGTACGTTTCGATGGCAGGCCGGCACGACGGATCTTATATAACAACGCCCGATAACTGATTTTTAGAGCGCTGGCCGTACGCTTACGGTTCCATCGGTTCGCCTCAAGCACACTGAGGATGATCTTGCGCTCCAGCTCGTGAACCGCTTGGCGGGTCACCTTCTTCAGATGGATTTGGCCGTCCAAAGGAACATCCGATGGCGCATGAGTGTTCTCCCAGGTTAGCAAATCACTCGATATGGCGTCTTCAGAACCCAGTATCACGTATCGCTCGATGAGGTTTTCCAGCTCCCGGATATTTCCCGGCCACGGGTGTTTTTCCAGGAGACTCATCACCGCTGATGAGAGCGGCTGTACCTGAACCTTGTGCCGGGCTTGATGAACATCGAGGAAATACGCAACCAGGCTGGCAATATCTCCGACACGGGCCCTTAACGAGGGAAGTTGTATGTTTACCACATTGATCCGGTAAAAAAGATCCTGCCGGAAACGTCCTTGCGTGATGTCCTGCTCCAGATGACGATTTGTTGCGCAGATCACGCGAAGATGGACTTGCCTGTCTTCCTGGCCACCAATTCTGCTGAATTGTCCGTCCTGCAGCAATTGAAGCAATTTTGCCTGGAGGGACATGTCGATTTCGTCGATCCCATCGAGGAACAGCGTGCCTCCGTCCGCGAGCTCGACGCGTCCGGCTTTGCAGGAATACGCGCCTGTAAACGCGCCTTTTTCATAGCCAAATAGCTCGCTCTCGAGCAGTGTTCCCGGAATTGCCGCACAATTCACTTTCACAAATGCCGCGTCGGGAGCTACCGAACGATTGTGGATGAACCTCGCTAATAAACCCTTTCCCGTACCATTGTCGCCTTGAATCAGGATCGGCACTCCCGAGGACGCCACCTTTTCCACCTTCTGGCGGATCGTTTGCATCATCGCTGAAGACCCAAAAATAATGTGGACGGGAGGAAGAATACTCACCCGATCTGTTAGCCCCGATTTTGAAACGGCTGTGGTGGCTGCCATAACTTATACGACCAATACAACAGAAAGCGCCCGGCATTAATCGAATGCACACAATGAGCCAAACTTTCTGATCTATTGGTCGTTAAATTGTGCCCAGATTTAACCGCTTTGTGGATATAAATCTAGTATAATCAGCTACTGGCAGTTATTTTAGTAATAGAACTGCTGAGGGTGCCATTACCCCTAACCTGTGGAAATCGGCACCTTTGGGAAAATAATTTCCCCTCTGGTGCATTACTGTTCCAAAGTGGAAGGTCCTGGAGCACTCTAGTGGTGGTGCTCCTCCCCTGGTTCCGGACTAATGCCGAAGGATTGCGACCAAGCACAAAGCGTGGCTATGTCCTCCTCGGAAAGCCTAGCCTCCTTGTGTAATATCCGATACGTAAAAGGAGGCATTCCTTTTTCCCGGACTTCTTTACAAATCAGGGCCAGATGCTCGGCGGCCTCCTTTGGATTTTCTTGGGCCTCCCAATCCTGAAAGTTGATATGACTGCGTCCCATGTTTACGTCGTCGGAGACGAACCATGAAACAGGCGCAACATGGCTGTACCACGGCCAGTCCGTCTGGCTCGAATGACAATCGCCGCACGCCCGCTTCAAAATGGACGAGACATTTGGAGGTACCTGAACATGCGCTTCAAGAGACCTTGAGGGAGCCACGGGCGGATTCGTCCGCTTGGGTTGCATGAATTGGGCAAGAAGAAAAACAACCACCAGAGCGAGAGCGATTCTCTTCACCCGGATCATGTTCATCGAAAGATTCCTTTTCGCGGCATCATTCCGCTCTATGGGCTACCCGCCCTCACTTCCATTCGCGGGAAATTATCGGGTCAACCCTAGTTTACTCTGTCCGTTCCAATTCCCCAATACGATGCGTTTCAGTGAGGATTCATCCGCGGGTGCGGGCGAGCGATTTCAGTTGCTCGACACGGGGGAGTGGGTCTACCATGCGCCCAACAGCCTCGCCGCTCAGGAGGGGTCCGATGAAGGTCCGAGATCTGGTTCAATCGAGGCACGAAGTTTTCTCCGTCCAAGAGGACGCCACCATTTACGAGGTGGCCCGTTACTTGCGCGATCAGCAGGTGCGGTCTGTTGGCGTACTGGACTCAGCAGGCCATCTGGCCGGCGTCGTATCACACAGCGATATTTCAAATAAAGTCGCCGCAGAGAACAAATGTCCCGCTTGGATGCGTGTTTCGGAAATTATGTCCAGAGGGTTGGTCGTGGTCCGGCCAGAAATGGCCCTGGATGAATGCCTGTGCCTGATGGAAAAGCACGGAGTTTTTCATCTGCTGGTGGTGGAAGACTCGGGACGATATCTTGGAATGATTTCTGTCGCGGACCTGCTTCAGGTCATCTCTTCGGATCACAAGGCTCGCGCCGACATGTTTGAGGCGTTTCTATTTCCACAAAGGTGAAAATCGAACGTGCAAGACGCGAGGATCGTTTGCTTCACTCTCTGGACAGAGCTTTCACTAACTGGTTCAGGCGGGCTCGTGCTTCCGGACCCATGGCCGTGAATTCGATCCCCATGCCTTTGCCCAGTTGAGAATCGCGAACGGTCGCGCGGGCGCGAACATCGCCGCCCGGCACTTCGAAAATTACCTGAATTACATCGCCCACGGGAGGAGGCTTGGGGGTCGCAATAAAAAGACCACCCAGGGCCAATACGCCTACCCGGGACACCTTCCGAATGCCAGAATGTTCCCAGGCAACCAACATCCCTTTTGGCAGCCCAACGCGCGCGTAACGGCGGATCTTCTTTTCGGTGGAAGTCATCGGCTTGTCATCTGGGAGCCTATCCCGCGCAGGCAGTACTGCAAACACAATTTACCAAGGCATGTCCTAAGAACAACGTTCCGCGGGATCTGGAATAGTTTTCTTAGTATGTAATGAAAACAGAAATCAAGGCTGACTGCAGCGGATGCGAGAATAGCCGCTATTCCGTAAAGACGATGCCCACCGCCGTGCGATCTTTTTCGGCTTCGTTTTCGATACGGACGACGTAACCTCGCAGGCGCAGTGGCCCGTCCGACGGCCCCCCGATTCCGGGATTATCAAGCTGGACTTGCAGTTCGGATTGCAGTTTCGGACTGTGATCCAAATAAATCAGTGCGCCATGCAGGCTCAGGTCTCTAATCACTGTTTCTTCTTCAAACGCCATGCCCGTGTCGGTGTAGCCGGTCACCATCGCACGGAAGTGCGTGTCGCGCCGCAGGCCTTCACGCACGGCGGGAATCACGACATCCACGTTCGAGCCGTCTAAAGTCATCACCATGCCTTCGGCCGCGGCCCAAACATTCGCAAATTTTCCGCGCGCCTCGCGCAGGATGCTATCTACGGCCTTGTCAGTTGAATCCGGATCATGATGAAACAGGACCAGGTTCTTGACGCCTACTTCCTCGGCGATTTTCACTCCTTCCAGCCACGTGGAATGTCCCCAGCCCTTGCGCGCAGCGGTCAATTGTTCGGGGGTAAACTGCGCATCGTTAATGAAAATGTCCGCGCCTGCCGCGAGTTGCCGCAGGCTCTGGTCGAGCTTCGGATCGCCCGGTTCGTTGTCCGTGGCATAAACGATCGATCCGGCTGAGGTGTCCAAGCGAAAGCCCAGGCATCCTTGCGGGTGGTGCAGCCAACTGGCTTTTACGCGCGCCCCCGGCACTTCAAACTGATCTCCTCCGCCGACTTCCGTAAAATCGCGGCGCGCTGACATCGCACTGATGTCCACGGGGAAATAGGGGTGCGCCATCTGGGCCTCAAAGACGCGCTTCAGACTGTCGCGCCCGAGATACTCCGAACGAAAACTGTAAAAATGAAAATGGTTCTGTTCCGTGTACAACGGAGAAAAAAACGGAATCCCCTGAATGTGGTCCCAGTGATAGTGGGTCACAAAAACGTGCGTTTCGATCCGCTTTGATTCCTGCGCCGATTCCAGATGCCGCCCGAGCATTCGAAGCCCGGTTCCACAATCCAGAATCACTCGGCCCCCTGCAGGCGTGGTCAGTTCCAGGCAAGGTGTGTTTCCGCCATACCGCCAGGTCGCCTTGTCCACCGTTGGAGTGGACCCGCGAACGCCCCAGAATCGGAGAGTCGCCACGGGTTCAGACCTATTCTTCCGCGATGGTTTGGCTATCGGCTCGGCCGCGATGGATTTGGTGGATGGCACGGGGGTCTGAACAAGTGACAATTTTTCATACTATGGACCGTCTCGAACGAAGTCAATTATCTTCCCTTTCAAGTGTGCGAGAACTGTATGTAATGAATTCCGGCAGGCTGCCGGTAGAGCCCGCGCCCAGAAAGATAGGGGTTCCCCGGTGCATCTCGAGGTATCTGCCTATACAATAAGGAAATGCACGTTCACGCGCAGGGCCACGATCGTTCGGCTGGCCACTCGCATCCGCACACGGAAATGGCCACCAGTGTGCTCACCGCAGCGGTGGCAGCCACGGCCGTACTGGTTGCCGCGGAACTGCTGGGCGGTTACCTGGGACATTCCATTTCCCTGGTGAGCGATGCGCTGCACAACCTCTCCGACATTCCGACGATGTTGATTTCCTGGTGCGCGCTGCGCTGGGCCGCGCGTCCCGCGGATCATGAGCGCACTTTTGGCTACCAGCGCGCGGGCGTTCTGGCCGCGTTCACCAACGCGATCTTGCTGATTCTGGTTGCGCTCGTTCTGTTCTGGGAGGCGTTCAGGCGTTTCCGGTATCCGGTGGCTGTTCATGAGGGCTGGATGATCGGCGTCTCGCTGCTGGCTCTGGCCATTAATGGTGGAATCACTCTCGCGCTGGTCCGCAGCCGGCGCGATCTTAACCTCCGAAGCCTGCTCCTTCATAATTTCGGCGATGCGATTTCGAATATCGGCATCCTTGCAGGGGCTTTTGCCATTCGAATGACTGGTGCACAGTGGCTTGATCCGGCCATCGGTTTGGCCATCGCCGCCCTCGTACTCTGGTCCACGAATGGCCTTCTCCGCGAAGCCGGGAACATTCTGCTGGAGGGGCTGCCGAAAGGCATTCGTCTGGAATCCGTGGCGCGTTCGATCCTGAGCATCAACGGCGTTCAGGAAGTGCACGACATCCACATTTGGACGATTGGCACTGGCCTCCAAGCCCTTTCCTGCCACGTTTGCATCCCTGACATGCATATGGACGAGAGCGAAAAAATCCTGAAGAGCATATTGGAACGCCTCGACGCCGACTTTCACATCACACATACCACGATCCAATTCGAACGGGCCGGCTTGCCGCAGCACGCCGGCTATTACATGCCCCAGCCTTTTCAATCTTCGAAATAAATTCACGGGAAGATAGGAAGTGCAACCTTTTCGGGGGATCGGATGCTGGAAGGTCAGTTGTGGAACTGTAATGTGGTCCCGCGGGCTTCGTTCATATCCTGGGTTGCGACGGTATCTAGTTCGGTCAACGGCAGCGTATGGCGGATCCCCTCCGGCGTGACGTACTGCAACTGAGTGCCGGTTACGGAAAACACTGAAGCAAACAGAACCCTTCCGTCACGCCTTACCAGGATTAATTCGCCCACTTCAGGTACAGGCGCCGGCGCAGGTGCGGGAGTCGGCGCGTCGTAAGCCCCCTGTGTCGGAGGAGCCTCCAGTTGCGCCGTAACCGCCGGCGCGGGTTGTTGAATCACGATGATCTGTGGTGGTTGCTGCTCTTGCTGGTAATCGGAGAAGTCGGAATAATAGGGAAATCCGCCGAAGAAGATGGGCGTTATGAAATCGCGCTGGCGGTGTGTGCCATGGCCGAAACCCTGTCCGTTGTTGCGGAAGTTCCCGCTGATGGCGGCCAAATGAACGTAGTCAAAACCCAATCCAGGCACTCCGATTCCGTCATCAAAATTGAACGAATTTGCAAACGAATTGGTCCTGGAGTTCACACGGCCATTGGGCGCAACCTGAATGACTGTGGGTTGCCGCGATGCCCGGGCGCCAGATGTGGACGGGGCAGCTGAGACGCCGGATTGCCTCACCATGGATGTCACACGAGCAGGCGCTGCCCGAGCGGGAATAGATACGCCGGAGGACCCTCCGCCACGCATCTGTGCACCGGCGGCGAAGCAAGCTAAAAGGGTCACAATTGCCGTCCCGGCTATCTGGACTTTCCAGTTCATCTCTCTACCCTATTAAGAAGATGCCCGAAACACCCTTTCGGTTGCAGCGATTTGCGGACACCGGGAACGAACCAGGAATCCACGGAGCAGGGAGCCACCATGCGAGTGATTTCCCGCGCTTCCCACGTTTCGAGGGTTATGTTATAACCGTCGGGCATGGAAAGCCGGATAACCGTGCGCCCTGCTTTAAATCGTAGAGAATCTGTCGAGCAACGACAGGTCGAAGAGCATCCGATAAGTTTCTGTCCGGTTTGCTCCGAGAGGCTCGAGTCGAAACGCTGCAAACTTGTTTGTGCGGTGTGCGGCTATTATTTATCGTGTTCGGACTATTACTGAGTTCACTGGCCGTATGCGGCGAATGATAAATGGGTTCAAATACAAGACGCGCGCGAGCTCTATTTTCACGCTGAATGTTTTCCCTGAACCCTTCACCCCCGCGCGGGTGAAAGTGGAGGGCCTCAAGTGAAGCGTGGAGCCCGCCAGATTTTGATTCGTTAGGAGGACGGACTGTGGCTTTGAAAATTACGGACCGCATGGTGGATGGCGTGGCGGTGGAAGCGCTCGAAGGGCGTATCGTTCTCGGCGAGGAGAGCAATGCGCTGCGAGAGAAAGTAAAATCGCTGCTGGCATCGGGTAAGAAAAAGATTGTTCTGAATATGGACAATGTCACCTACATTGACAGTTCGGGACTCGGCACGCTGGTCGCGTCGCACACCAGCGCGCGCGCGCAGGGCGCGTCCATGAAGATCTCCAACCTGGGCTCGAAGTTCCAGGAAATCCTGCAGGTGACCAAGTTGGTTACCGTATTCGAGGTTTACCCTTCCGAAGCCGCCGCGATCGCCAGCTTCGGAAAGTAACTGCACACTTCATTTTCCTCGCGGTGCCTCTGGTTGTGGCCAGGCGGCGCCAATCCTTGCATTGGCGTGTCAGTCGGCCAGCGACGGCTCACTCCTCCAGCCGGTACATGGTGATTCCGCTCATGAGTTTTGGGAAGAAGTCCGTGGATTTTTGCGGGAGCACTTCACCGGCAATCGCCATTCCTACTAGGGTTTCCACGCTCACGGAATTTAACAGGAAGCAAATTTGCGCTCGCCCCTGGTCCACCTCCGCGATCGCCGTGTCCATTTCGCGTTCGTAGGTCATGTTTTTCTCGGCTTTCACGGCATCAGGCATAATCCCCAGACCGCGCTCGAGTATCAACCGGTGCAGTAAAACTACGTCAAGCTGTCTCTGCGCCGCCGATACTCCCGGCAGGAGCGCCTCCAGGTCCGCTTCCTTCTTGAGCAGACAGAGATAAAACGATCCGCCGCCCGCATAAACGCCAATCGCTCTTTGTTCTTTTCCCCGTCCTGCTAAGTCGGTGCGAAAAGTTTTGTACACTTCGGAGCGATTCGAGGCCCCAGCAAACGGATACGAGCGCCAGTCGAACGCGTCCGCCAGCACTGTTCGGAACCGCTCGAACGAGAAGCTCGTCACATTGGCCACGACGCGGTGCGTCGGCAGGATGGTCAATCCCTTCCCCATCGTATTGAACAACGTCATCATCACTTTTTCGTACGGCGCGTTCCGGTCCACGCGCCCGTCACGGGCCCGGCATTCGTCCCGGTAGGCGAGGGCCGTTTCATAGCGATGGTGCCCGTCGGCGATGACGAGTTTTTTGTCCGCCATTTCGTTTTGAATTGTCTCAATCACCTTGGCATTCGTCACCGGCCACAGCCGGTGCGCCACTTCGTATTCGTCCCGAACCTCAACTTCCGGGGTCCCGCGCGCGGCGGCGTCGAGCAGCGCATCCACGCGAGCCGCCGCGTCGCTGTAGAGCATGAACAATTGCCCTGTGTGCGTTCGCGTGTGCCGCAATAATTCCAAGCGGTCCGCCTTCGGCCCCGAAAGCGTCTGTTCATGGCGAAAAACGACGCCGGAGGAATAATCCTCCACGCGCCCGAGCGCGATGAATCCTTTACGAACGCGCCGGTCACTCGTTCCCGGCACGGTGTACTCTTGAAAATAAACGTAGAGAGAAGGCGTGGCATCGCGGACGATCACTCCGGCCCGAATCCAATCTTCGAGCGCCCTAGCCGCACGCGTGTACACGTCACTTCCCGGCGTATCGCCGGGCAGCACTTTTCCCTTCTCGACCGAAATCAGATTGTAGGGACTCGCCGCCGCATATTTTTCCGCCATGGCCGGCGTAATCTTGTCGTACGGCTGCGTCAGAACCTCAGCCGGATGCACGCGCGCCGGATTATATCGATACGCTCGAAATGGAAAAATGTCCGCCATCCGCACTTCCTCCTGTTTTGAAAAACCCTCACTTCTCCGCGTTTCTTGCTGCTCCTCCATGTGACCAGGTGGATGGCTTACCCTTGCCACATCAATGCCGGGCGTTCAGAACTTTATCGCTCAGGGAAAACAACCCACTATATTACAATTGTAGATTCACGGAGGACCGCTGAAGATTCCATGGGAGAACCGATATCCGTCTTTTCTGAAGTGCGCGCACTGATCTTTGATCTGGACGGCACACTGATTGATTCCAAGCTCGACCTGGCCCTGGCAGTCAATGCGGTCCTGGCGGAAATGGGCCGCGGGCCGCTCCCACACGACCAAATTTTCGGCTACATCGGGCAGGGCGCTCCGAACCTGATCGCGCGCGCGCTGGGCGATGGCGCCACCGAAGAAGAATGCCGCCGGGGTCTCGAATTCTTTTTCCACTATTATTCCGTACACAAACTCGACAATACCATGTTGTATCCGGGCGTGCGTGAGACCCTGGACGCTCTTTCCGGAATGCCGATGGCGGTGCTCACCAACAAGCCCGTGGGCGCGAGCCGCGGGATTCTGCAAGGGCTGGGCCTTGCTCGAAATTTTCGGATCATATATGGCGGCAACAGTTTTGAACGCAAGAAGCCGGACCCCATGGGCGTCGAAACGATTCTCCGAGAATTCGGCGCCGAGCCTGCACAGGCGATGGTGGTCGGCGACTCCGAAATTGACGTACAGACCGCGCGCAACGCCGGTACGTGGATCTGCGGCGTAACGTATGGTTTTGGCAGCCATCGCTTTGACGAATTTCCTCCTGATCTACTCGTCGATAACCTCACGGAACTTCTGCCGCACCTTTCGCGCGCTCCTGTGCAAGATCCTCGTTAGTGCGCATTTCTTACAAGAACTCCGTGGGGTTCCCGCCCACTTTTACCGCAAGCTTTACTGAGCGGTTCAGGCGCAGTGTAGTAACACAGGCTTCACAGGCTGCGGAAAAAAGCGGAAAACTGTCATTCTGAGCGCCGAGTTTGCGCGAAGAATCCCTCTTGGTCCTTTGTTTTCAATCGGGAGGGATTCTTCGCTTCGCTCAGAATGACAAACGAAGCACTATTTCCGCAACCTGTTCAGCCTGTAACGTCGATTGACCGCAACTTAAACCACACAGGCTGAAGCCTGTGCTACTCAAGACCACCGTCCACCGCAGTGCAATTGACGACCCAGGCTGACATCGTCGAGCAAACCCATCCCGCGCCCGTGAGATATCCGGGGCACCCTAATGCCATCCGGCCTGTTGTTGGTTACATTCGCCAAAAAAGCGTGTTGTAAGTGCCTGATGCGTTATAACGCGCTGATTTTGCATTTGCGAGAGACCGGTGGCGATTCTTCCCGGCAGACGTCCAGCTAGACTCCAAGTTAGGTTATGCAACAGCTTCTAGCGCGGATGGAGGGAGCTAAAAGCTACTGCCAGCGCGATCATGGGCGGCTCGGCGCACTCTGAGTCGTGCAAAACCACTCCCAGGTGCGTTTCAAGCCTTCTTCAAATCCGATGCGGGGGTTGTAGCCCAGCACATCTCGCGCCAGAGAGATGTCCGCCTGAGAATCGCGAATGTCCCCCTCGCGCGGTGAAACGTATTTCGCCTTTGCGGGCCGGCCGGTAATTTTTTCGAGCAACGCCAGAGTCTGGTTCAGCGTGTACCGCGAGCCGGTGCCTATGTTGATGGCGAGTCCCGCGGCGCGCTTCGCTTCGCACGCCAGTAGATTTGCTTCGACCGCGTTTCCGACGTAGGTGAAGTCGCGTGATTGCTCGCCATCTCCGTAGACATTGGGTTGCGTTCCGCTGAGTACGGCAGCGTTGAACAGAGAGAGCACGCCGGAATAGGGCGACCCGGGATCCTGCCGAGGTCCGAATACATTGAAATATCGCAAGGAGACAAATTCCAGGCCGTAGCATCGCTGAAATACCTGGCCATAAATCTCACCCGCCAATTTCGACAGGCCATAGGGAGAAATCGGCGCCGGGGGCATGTTTTCACGTTTCGGCAGCGTCGGAGTTTCTCCATACACGGCGGACGAACCAGCGAATACCACGCGTTTCACTTTCGCGTCACGCGCCGCTACCAGAATGTTCAATGTTCCGTCCACATTGACGTGGTTGGTTTCGAGAGGATTGAGGACGGATCGGGGCACAGAGGTCCGTGCACCCAGATGTAATACATAGTCCACTCCGCGGCATGCTTCATGCAAGCGATCTAGATCGGTAACGCTGTGCCGCAGAAGTTCAATCTTCCCATTCGCGCCAGAAAGGTTCTCCACCTTTCCACTCGACAGATCGTCCAGCACCACCACGTCGTGGCCGCGACGCACCAATTCGTCCACCGTGTTCGACCCGATGAATCCCGCGCCTCCGGTCACCAGATAGCGCATCCACTCGCTCCTCTCCAAGAACTATTTGGCTCCGGACAGAAACCGCTGGCCGGCAATCCGGGGCCGGAAACTCGCGATGACTTCATCTCAGTCAGAAACCGCTGGCGTGACTTGACTGGTTTCCATGCCGTTTTTTTTGTACCCTTCAATATAGCGTGCCCCGCGGACGATGTCATGATCTCGGGGCTCGCAGGCCCGAAGGGACAAAGGCGCCCCGGCTTTACTGCCCCAACCAGATCGAATGGATCGCGCAAAAACAATACAGGCACGATTTATCCGCGCCGCCGCGGTGCTCGGGGCGATTTTGGCGTGCGCTTCCATAATTCTTGCACAGAAATCCAAACGAACCAAACCGCGCCCTAAAGCGCCGGCGGCTGCGGCGCCCGCCATGGCTGCTGTGCCGTTTCGCGCGGGTGAAATTCTGGAGTACCGGGTTTTGTTCTCGAAGTATGCCGTGAACGCCGCCAAAATCGAAACGTCCGTCGTCGAGCAGAGGAGTTTCTTCGGGCACCTGGCGTGGCATTTTCGCGCGGCCGCCCACACCCTGGATACCACGCGCATGCTCTTCGCCATCGACGACGAGTTTGATTCGTACACCTCCGCTGCCAGCCTCTTTTCCTTGCAATTTGAAATGTATCTCCACGAACAGGGAAAGGACCAAATGTCTCTTTATCGCATGACGACGGATGCCGATCCGGCTCCCAAGGACGTCACGGCATTGCGCGTTGTCCCTGGAACGCGAGACGCCATCGGCTTTCTCTATGCGCTCCGCGCCGCGGATTGGCAGGTTGTCCCAGAACTCCAGGCGCCGGTCTTTGACGGAAGACGCCTCTACGACGCTGTTGCGCGGATCGACACGCCGCAAGGCATCGTCAGTGTCCCCGCGGGGAATTTTCCGTCATTTCGGGTCGCGATCCGGTTGTTCGACCATGGCAAGGAACTCACCGATACGCGCTTGTGGCTCTGGATCGCCAGGGATGCGGCCCATACACCCGTGCTCGTCGAAGCCGAAATCCCATTCGGAACTTGCCGGATTGAACTCCTGCATTTGCCTTGATGCGGTGGGTCAAGTTGCTCGGTAGGACAGACACTCTTGGCTGTCCGGTACAATTTCGCCACAACGCGATAGGACAGGCAGCCCCTCGCAGAGGCTCGGGGTAAAGAGTGCCTGTCCTACTCCTGCCACGCATTTCATGCTGTGCCGGCGGTGTCTATGCAGGGCTTTGGAATTATGGTTATTTCTTCTTGCCGCCGGTGGGCACTGGATCGGGGGCGGGCACGACCCAATCTTCCGGCGGAAATGCAATGCGCCAAAAATCAGGCGCGCTGGACGTGAAGTCAACGCCGACTTGGGCTTTGCCGCCTGACGCTGGGCCGAGGTACACCACCTTGCATTGTTGCTCTTCCTGCGTGGCGCGATTCTTCATGCGCAGCGTTTGCCCTTTGACAACCTTGGCGGCAAGCGCGACCATGGCCCCGTGCGCGTTCACAACGAGAGTTTGGGTCTCTTCCCGGAATGCGGCGTCTCTGTTTCCGCCCTCGCAGGAGACCGTGACTGGAACGCTGACGATCACGCGCTGGCTGCGCCGTCTGCTTGATTCAGTTCCGCCTCTGGTTGGGTCCCAAGTGGACATGGATACTACGCTAAAGCAGCGAGCCGGCAATGACAACACAATGCATGCCTGGAACACTCAATCAGTTAACTGTCCGGAGGACCCCGGCGGGAGTTTGCATAAACTGGAGCGTTCTGGTGATCCGGCGGGCCAGCGGCGTCTGAACCATTCTCGAAAAAAAGCCAGAACGACGTCATTCTGAGCGCTGACTTTGCGCGAAGAATCTCTCTTGGTTTTTTGTTTTGAATCCGGAGGGCTTCTTCGCTTCGCTCAGCATGACGGCCAAAAGATTTTTTCTGGTACTCTTTGGCCGCTCAGGTCTTTTTCCCAAAGCGAATTTCTTCGATCAGCGAGCAGGCAATGTGCCCGATGGTGATGTGCGCTTCCTGAATGCGTTGCGCGTCACGCGAGGGCACGTTCAGCAGCAAATCGACTTTGTCCGCGAGCGCACCGCCGGTTTCGCCGGTCAGGGCCACGCGGAGGGTGCCGCGGCGCGCTCCCGCTTCCACGCCGCGCACGATGTTTGGACTCATGCCGCTGGTGGAAATGGCCACCAGAATGTCTCCGCGTTCCACCAGCGATTCGATCTGCCGCGAAAAAATTTGTTCGAAGCCATAGTCGTTCGCCGCGGCGGTCAGAACGGAGGTGTTCGCCGTCAGCGCCAGGGCGGGAAGTCCCGGCCGGTCCGCGTGCAGGCGTACGACGAGTTCAGCGGCCAGATGCTGCGCGTCGGCTGCGCTTCCGCCATTGCCGAAAAAGACCAGCTTGCGTCCCCCGGCGAGCGCTTCGGCGGCGCGCACTGCAAATGTTTCGACGCGAGCCAGCAATTCTTCGGAGAAACTCTGTTTCACGCGGCAGCTTTCACTGAGTTGCGCCCGAATCTGTTCAATATGCGCGCCCATGATGTTCTATACGAGGATGATTTTATTGCGGTGGCGGGCGATGCGGCGCGTGGCGTTTCGTGAATCGATCACCAGGGGGGAGGATTCGACGATCATGGGGTAGTCGTAGCTGGTGTGATCCGTGGCGATCAGGACGCAATCGTAGCCGGCGACCATCTTGGCGTCCAGCGGCACTGATTTCATGCCTTCGAAGTTGTAATGCCGCAACTTGTGAATTTCAGGGAAATACGGGTCGTTGTAATCGACCTTGGCGCCGCGCGCGGTCAACAACTCGATGATTTTCAGCGACGGCGATTCCCGCAAGTCGTCCACGTCTTTCTTGTACGCCACGCCAAGCACGAGCACGCGCGAGCCCTTCAGGGATTTCTGCCGGTCGTTGAGGGCCGACGCCACCGCATCGACGACGTGATACGGCATCGCCGTGTTCACTTCTCCGGCAAGCTCGATGAACCGTGTCGCGAAATCGTACTCCCGCGCCTTCCACGACAAATAATACGGATCGACTGGGATGCAGTGCCCGCCCAGTCCTGGTCCGGGGTAAAACGGCATGAATCCGAATGGCTTGGTCGCCGCGGCGTCGATGACTTCCCAAATATCGAAGCCCATGCGCGCGCCCAGCATTTTCAGTTCGTTGACCAGTGCGATGTTCACACAGCGAAAAATATTCTCGAGCAGCTTGGACATCTCGGCCGCTCGCGTCGAGCTGACAGGCACCACCCGCGCCACGATCTGCGCGTAGAGCGACACCGCCGCGCGCCCCGACGGCGGATTCACTCCGCCCACCACTTTTGGAATCTGCGCCAGGCCATACTGCTTGTTGCCCGGATCTTCGCGTTCCGGCGAAAACGCCAGGAAGAAATCCGTGCCGATCTGCTCGTTCTCCGGCCCGTGAGCGATCGGACACTTCATGCCCGTCTGTTCCAGGATCGGCAGCACCAGTTCTTCGGTTGTGCCTGGATACGTCGTCGATTCCAGGACCACCAGCTGCCCTCGCTGCAGATGCGGCCGGATCGAGTCTGCCGTCTGCTCGACGTAGGACAGGTCCGGTTCGCGCCGCTGATCGAGCGGCGTGGGCACGCAAATCAGAATTGCGTCCATTTCGGCCAACCGCGAAAAGTCCGCCGTGGCGCCAAAATGCTTGGATTGCACGAACTGCTGAATCTTGCTCTGCGGGATATGCTGTATGTAGGTCTGGCCGCGGTTCAGCTTTTCGACTTTCGCAGGGTCGGTGTCAAACCCAGTCACGCGGTGTCCGGCTTCGGCAAACCGCAGCCCTAGCGGCAGCCCCACGTAGCCGCACCCGATAATCCCGACGCGGAGTTGCGCGCCCTTGAAATATTCCGGTCTCCGATCGACTGGCATGGATGTTGTCTCTGCTCCCGAAGAAGTTTTTTCCCCGCGCCTCGAACGCAGACTATAACAACTTCCTCATTCCGGAACAACCGCTCCATACACCGTTGTGTCCCGGTCTCTAAATCTAGATTGATTTGCGGGGTGGCGATAATGGCGGCGTCACGGCGCGGCGCTACGTTTTTGGTAACAAAGCAGGATGAGATCGGCCCGGCGGCGGACTCCAAACTTGCTCAGCAAGTTCGAGACGTGAAATTTTACGGTACGTTCGGAGATGTTAAGCTTGTTTCCAATCTCTTTGTTGGCCAGATTTTCAAGCAGTGAATTCAGGACTTCCTGTTCGCGGCGGCTCAAGTCGGCTGACGAGTCAGCCTTCAAGCGGCGGCTGTGGGATCCGCCCAGGATTGAATCGACAAAACCGGAGAGAACGGCGCGCGGAACCCAGAATCCACCGTTGGCCACCAGCGGCAAGGCGCGCGGCAGTTGCTCACGCGCTTCGTCATAAGTGAGCAGCCCCTTGGCCCCCATTTGCAGCAACGAATAGGTTTCCTCGGCATCGAACTTTTCAGCGACGACGATGATCCGGGCCTCGGTATAGTGGTCGAGAATATTGGCGAGCAGCGCCCCGGCCGCGGGCCGAGCGACGTGCGCGTCCACCACGTAGACTAGCGCGCGTGGGACCTGTAAGTGGCGCAGATCCGGCCCGAGCGTCGATTCGAGGTGCCGCGGGATAAGCTTGAATGCGGGATTCGTGAGCACGCGCTCGAATTCGCCAAGCACCAAGGGGTGCGGCGATAGCAGACAAACTTGGAGAGGGCCTTTGCGGGCGGCTTTCTTCACAAGAATCGAGATTATCCGAACCGTGAACCCGGAGCAAGGCTCGACCTCGCCGGAGTTGCGTAGGGCACAACGGTAGTAGACTTCAACCTAAAGGTCACATTATATTGCTCAAACACGGCCTCTGCCAGCCGTTCCTTTTGATGCGGGACCGCGGACTCGTAACACTTGGGCAAAGGGCGGGTTGCCCAGGCTCACGGTTTTTCTTCCAACTTGACGGCGCCCATCGCTGAGAGAATGCCACTGTTGCAATATTCGGGATCGTTAAGAAACGAGGGTGCCTTACGCGTCGGGTTTACGCGTGGGCGTTTGTATCATGCCGCAAGAATAGATCCGGCCAGTGGATAAATACTGGGAACAACGAGGTCAAAAGACCCATGCGTAAACCCGACGCGTGGGGCACCCGATTCGTCTCCTCACTTAGCGCCTCGGCCACACGCCTCCGCGCGCGTGGGCGCCGGCAAACGCTCCAATTCTTGCAGGAGGCGTGCTTCCTGGCCAGGCTTCGCCCGGACGCGCGCAATGATGGTCAATGATTCGCTCACGCCAACTCCTCTGAATCGTAGTGTGACTTATAAATCGAGCGTGCGATGCGGGGTGTCCTGCGAGGCGACGATCAGTTCTCCTGAAAAAAGCGCAGTGCCCGGCCGCCGGCCCAAAGCTTCTTCAGCCGAGATACGCGCCACGTCGGGATTATTATTGTTCTCGGAAAGATGAGCGAGCACGACGTAACGGGCATGCGCGTCGAAGCCTTCCGCATCGGCGAGGAATTCGCTGACCGTGTGATTCGAGAGGTGGCCCGTGCGGCTCATCACGCGCTGCTTGACGTGCCACGGATACGGCCCGACCTTCAGCATTTCGAGGTCGTGGTTCGATTCGAGCATCAGGCAATCGGATTCGCGCAGGTGATATTTCACCAACTCGGGCAGATAGCCGAGATCAGTAACGATGGCGACCTTCGTTCCATTCGCGCGGAAAGTGAACGCCAGCGGGTCGACGGCGTCGTGGGGAATCGAGAACGGCGAGACCTCGATGTCGCCGACGATAAATCGGTGTCCCGCGCGGATGTGTTCCACGTGGTCCAGGCGCTTCTGCGAATTCTCGGGCAAAATGCGTTTTACTTCGGAGTGCGTCGCTTCGGTCAGGTACACCGTCGTGCGCCACTGGCCGAGCACCTGCGCCAAACCGCCGATGTGATCGGTATGTTCGTGGGAGATGACGATGCCGTCGAGGCGCCCTACCAGACGCTCAACCGCGGCGAGCCGCCGCAGCGTTTCTTTCTTGCCGAGGCCCGCGTCCACCAGCAGACGCGTCCGCTCCGTTTCGAGCAACGTGCAATTTCCGGAGCTGCCTGAAGACAATATGGTAACGCGCAGACGAACACCCCCCAGCGAACCAGCCCGCAGGACGCTCGGGCCCAACGGATGATGACAAAGTGCGGGGCCGCCGTCAATGATGAGGGAGTCGAAAATTGAGAGTCGAAAGTTAACAGTTAAGAGCAAACTGTGTGCCGCAGAGAGCTCTCGACTCTTAACTCTCAACTCTTAACTAGCTTTTGTAGGCAAGCAGCTCGGGCTTCACCTGAAAATCTTTCAGGTTGCCGAGCACGGTGAGGGCGAGCCGCCCTGGTTGAAAGAAATCATGCGCGATGGCGAGCACTTCCTCGCGGGTCACGATTTCGATGGACGCCAGCATCTCATCGAGCGAGAGAAACCGGTTGAAATACATGGCCTGGCGGGCCAGGTTGGAAATCCGCGCGCTGGTCGATTCAAGCGACAGCATCATCGAGCCTTTCAAGTGGTCTTTGGCGCGGCGCAGCTCTTCGGCGCTCACCGGCTCGTGCTTTATGCGGCGGAATTCTTCCACCACGCAGCGGATCAACTGCTCCGTGGTTTCGCGCGACGTCCCCGCGTACACGGAAAGCACGCCCGAATCGGTGTACGGAGACACGTCGCTGAAAATCGCATACGCCAGCCCCTGCCGCTCGCGGATATTCTGAAACAGCCGCGAAGACATTCCGCCGCCGAGAATAATATTGAGCAGCGACGCCGCGTAGCGCCGTTCGTGCGCCAGCGGGTACGACGGCACGCCGAGCACGATGTGCACCTGCTCGAGTTCCTGCTTGTGGCGTTGTTCCAGGCTCGCGTGGGTCTGGGGCGCCGTGTGCGCTTGCACGGGGGCGGCTCGCGCCGCTCCGCCAAATGCGGACACCGCCATGTCTACCAGCCGGGTGTGCTCCAGATTCCCCGCGGCCGTAATGACGATGTTGTTCGGCGCATACCACGAATGAAAGCATTCGAGAAGCGTGTCCCGAGAAAATTGCGGCACCGTATCGGGTGTGCCCAGAATCGGCAGGCCCAGGGGATGTCCGCGCCAGAAATTCTGCGTGAACATTTCGTGGATCACGCTTTCGGGATTGTCCTCGTCCATCTTGATCTCTTCGAGGACCACCTGCTTTTCCTTGGCGATGTCCGCTTCATCGAACCGTGGACGCAACACCAGGTCGGAGAGCACGTCGAAGGCGACCGGCAAGTGCTCGTCGAGCACTTTCGCGTTGAAGCAGGTCATTTCCTTCGCCGTGAAAGCGTCGAGCATCCCGCCCAGCGAGTCCATCGACTGCGCGATCTCCTCGGCCGTGCGCCGCTCGGTGCCCTTGAACACCATGTGCTCGATGAAGTGCGCGATCCCGTTGCTTTCAGGCGATTCGCCGCGCGAACCTGTGCCTACCCAAATGCCCACCGACACGGAACGCACGTGCGGCATCCTTTCGGTCACCACGACGAGGCCGTTCGGCAACTCCGCACGTTCGATATCGCGTACCGGCTGGTTCATTTTACTATTTTGGCATAGGAGCCGGTCGAATGCGACGCCCTGTTCATCAGGATGTCGCGCGCTCTCAACTGGGGGTGGTGGGTCACTTTGCTAGCTGTCAGGGGTTTAGTAGGACAGGCACTCTTTATCCCGAGCCCCTGCGAGGGGCTGCCTATCCTCCTGGGTTGTGGCGAAATCGTGCCGGACAGCCAAGAGTGTCTGTCCTACTGGGGAAGTTCGCGAACTTACCACGCGCTTGCCTGATTGAGAAGTTCGATAGAAGGACGGTCGAGTTTAAGTTCCACGGAAGCAATCAAATCGTTCAATTGTTCAACGCTCGTAGCGCTGACGATAGGCGCGGTGATGCTGGGACGCGCAAACAGCCACGCCAGAGACACCCTTGCAGGCGTGGCTTTATGTTTTTTCGCGACCTGATCCAGCGCCTCAAGAATCTTGAAGCCGCGTTCGTTAAAATACTTCTTCAGCATTCGGGCGCGAGGTCTTTTCTCCACATCGCTTTCCGATTTATATTTGCCCGAGAGAAATCCGCTAGCCAAGGGAAAGTAATTGATGACGCCGATTCCTTCCTTTTGGCACAGAGGCTCAAGTTGAGCCTCGTAATCCGCGCGGTCGTAGAGGTTGTAATTGGGTTGAAGGCTCTCATACCGGGGCAGGCCCGTCTTCTTGCTGATTTCGAGCGCCGCAGCGAATCTGTCCGCCGTAAAGTTGGAGGCGCCTATGGCCCTCACTTTGCCTTGCGCGATTAGCTCTGCATAGGCTCCCAGAGTTTCCTCGATCGGCGTTTCGGCGTCATCGGTGTGGGATTGATACAAGTCGATGTAGTCGGTTTGCAATCGTTGCAATGAGTCATCCACGGCGCGCAGGATATAGGCTTTGGATAGACCCTTCTTTCCCGGGCCCATCTCCAAGCCCACCTTTGTGGCGACGATCACCTTGTCCCGATTTCCGCTGCGCTTCAACCATTTGCCGAGTATCGTCTCCGATTCCCCGCCCGTGTGCCCGGGCACCCACCTGGAATAGACATCGGCCGTGTCGATCGAATTGAAACCCGCCGCCAAAAACGCATCAAGTAACTTAAATGAGGAGGGCTCATCCACGGTCCATCCGAATACGTTTCCTCCGAAAACCAGCGGAGAGATTTCCAGTCCTGAATTCCCCAGCTTGCGCCTATTCATTGCGATCCTCTCCAAATGTGCGCGACGAATTTATCCAAACGTTTTGGATGAAATCCCGAGGAGCAAAGGTACACGGAGACCCCGAGGCGGTAACCATTGTACGCGGGCCCGCATGTTAAGATTGGAGCATAATTGAACGGAGAACGCGCGTGTCTGTGGAACTGCTCGGAAAATCGGCGGAGGAATTGCGGGCGTTTTTTGCATCGCTTGGCGAGCCCGCCTACCGCGGCGCGCAAGTGTATCGCGCGCTGTACGTCGAACGGCGTTTCGACTTTGCCACGATGACGAATGTGCCCGCCGCACTGCGGGCGCGCCTGGCGGAAGAGGCGAGCATCACGCTGCCTCGCATCGTGCGGCGATTTCCGTCGGTAGACGGGTCCATTCGGTACCTGTTCTCGATTGGCGGGGAAGACGCGAAGCCCGCGCAGATCGAGTCCGTTTTCATGCCGAAAGAAGCACGCCAGACGATTTGCATCTCGACGCAGGCCGGCTGCGCCGTCGATTGCCACTTTTGCCTGACCGCGCAGCTCGGTCTGATCCGCAACCTCACGGCCGGAGAAATCATCGGGCAAGTCCTGGTCGCGCTCCAAGAAAATCGCGAACAGCTCACGCCGCAGACGAACGTCGTTCTCATGGGCCAGGGCGAACCGATGCTCAACTACGACGCGACGATGGCCGCGGTGCGGATCATGCTCGATCCCAATGGCGTCGCGCTCGCGCCCAGGCACGTCACTCTTTCGACGAGCGGGATCGTTCCAGGCATCGAGCGGCTCGGGCAGGAGAAAATCCGGCCCAACCTGGCCATCTCCCTGAACGCCTCCACCGATGAGCAGCGTGACGCGCTGATGCCCATCAATCGCAAGTATCCGCTCGGTGTATTGCTCGACGCCTGCCACTGCTATCCGCTGCGCCCCCGGGAATATTTTACGTTTGAATATGTTCTGCTTGGTGGTGTGAACGATTCGCCTGAAGATGCCCGCCGCGTGGTTCGCTTGCTCGCGCACATCCGCGCGAAAGTGAATCTGATTCCGTGGAATCCGGGCAATTTGCCATACCGCGCGCCAGCCCCGGAGCGAATCGAGGATTTCAAGACCATCCTGCTCGAAAAAGGTGTCCCCGCGTTCGTGCGCTATTCACGCGGCCAGGACGTCTTCGCCGCCTGCGGCCAGCTTGCGTTGATTGAAACAGGGAGTTCGCTTTCCATCCTACGGTAGGACAGGCACCCTTGCCTGTCCGTTAAGTAAGATGCGACGGCGTTAGCCGGCGCAACAGAAGTTATTTCCACGCGGGACAGCGCGAATTGTCACTGCTCAAATGCGATTGCGCTCCCAGGGACAGGCAGGAGTGCCTGTCCTACTAAACCCTCCGTCTCATTTCTTGCAGCGGACTCCGATCACCGCCATCATGCGGCCTGTCTTCACGCCTTCGCGGCGATAGCTGAAAAGCAGATCCGTCCGGCACGCCGTGCAGAGATCGCTCACCGCGATTTTGGATTCCGGAACGCCCGCATCGGCCAACTGCCAGCGGTTCGCGGCGCGCAGATCGAGTTGCACGCGCGGCGGTGGGGGAACATGTCCCGGCGGCATCATCGTCAGCCACGGCAGCCAGAGCGGCTCTTCGCCGTGCGCTAGCTGTTCAAACGGCCCGTCAAACCAATCGGCAGCGGCGCGGAACTGCGCCGCGAACGCCTGCGCAACGTCGGGACCTACATCATAGCAACATCGTCCAATCGCCGGCCCGAACGCCGCGACGACGTCGCGAGGGCGCGTCCCGAATTCCATGCGCATGCGTCCCAATGTTTTCACCGCGATTCGAGCGAGCGTTCCGCGCCAGCCTGCGTGAATCGCGGCGATAACGCGTTGGCGCGTATCCGCCAGCAGAATCGGCGCGCAGTCCGCCGTCTGGACGCCGAGCAGGAGCCCTGGCGTGCGAGTTGCCAGAGCGTCGGCTTTGGGCGTTTCCGCTTGAGGCGCGGCAGCGACGTGTATTACATCGGAATGAATTTGCCGCAACGTGACGAGAGGCAATTGCTCCGCGCCAACCGCCGCAGCGAATTTGGCGCGGTTTGCCGCGACGCTCGCGCGTTCGTCCCATTCCGTGAACCCCAGATTCAGCACGGGCTTGCCGCCCAGCAGGCTCTCGCCTCCTGGCCGCGTGCTGAATCCGTGCACGAGCCAGTCCAGTCTCGCCATCTCGCGTGATCCCACGATCTGCAAATCGCTCGCGCGGCGTATGGTCCAAGCGCCCGTGTCGCGCAGGGCTGGAGTGGCCGCTCCGGAATGCGCGGAGCCGCGCCTTGATAAACGAGTTTTCATTGCGCGCGCCATTTGATCGCTGCGTCCTGCCAACCACTTTAGCGTAACGCGTCAGCTTCTGTCTCGATGTTGCGCATCTAATTCACGGTGAACAGTTCACCATGAACTGTATAATCCAAGTATTGCGCTGGCGGCTCGCCGTGCGCGTTCTGGAGGCTCGGTGATTGTCGGCCTGGGAGTGGACATCACGGAAGTCGACCGCATCGAAGCGGCCATCGAACGCCGCGGCCGCCCGTTCCTCGAAAGCGCTCGGGACCGGCTGGTCCCGCGGCGTGCGCTGGGTGGATATTGAAGTAATCCGGGAGCCCAGCGGCAAGCCAACGCTGAAATTGTCAGGCGCGGCCTGCGCGATTGCCAACGGCCTGGGCGTCAAAAACATAGCTCTCACCATCACGCACACCGGAAATACGGCTCTGGCGCTGGTCATCTTTGAAGGATAGTTTTCCAAAACAATTCAACACAGGGAACGCAGAGGTCACAAAGTAGTGGTCAAAAAAGATTTAAAACCACGCCTCCTTCAGTTGTGGCTCAAAACAAGAGCGCGGATATCTCACAAGTGCGTGATAAATCTGTTCTGCGGCGTCAGCTTACAGTGTCGAACCGCGTTGTGGTGCATGGAAGTTTTAAGTAGCACAGGCTTCAGCCTGTGTAGTGCCGATTCGCCGCAACTCAAACCACACAGGCTGAAGCCTGCGCCACTAGACCGCGCCGGACCCGCGCTTTCGCTGCTCGTGGTAAACCCGGCCGGAATCTTTCACAGAGTTCATTTGAGAAATGGGGATTAGTTCTGCGAAGGGGACTTCACCGCAGGGGCTGTGGAAAAAATGCCGGGGTTTGCCGGGCGCACGGGCGTATCCACATCGGCGATTTCCAGTTGCGCCGTTGCCGGAATTTTTGTTGGCGGCAGGCAGGCGTCCTGGTTGCAGGCCTGGTAGCCAATGGTGAGTCCTATTTTTTTCGGGCCGAGAGGCGCCGCGGTCTGCGCTCGCAGTTTCATCTTCACGGTGAACGAACCTTCATAAACGCGCAGAGGAGTCTTCGAAAATCGAAATGCGCGCATCACCCCCCGTGGATAGGTTGTTTCCACCAAGGCGATTCCCGGAGGGAGGTCCGCCATTATTTTCGTGGGAATCAGATATTCCTCAGAAGGCTCGTGCGCGTTGATGTGGAAGCCGGGAGAAATCTTCGCCACGACCGCAATCTCAAATGCATGGCCGCGCGGCACGGGTGCAATGGAAACATACGCCTGCGGCTGGAGCACGCTGGCTGCAGGAGGATAGGGGTTATCTTGCGCGAGCGCGACTGCGGCAAGCGCAACGAGCCCGAGCGATGCGAAAATCGCGCGCAGGTTCTGCCTGCGAAGGCCGTGAGTCGAAGCGGGGCCGCGCACCGAGACACTGAGGTTCCGCGCGTAGTCATTGAACATAGCAATCATTCCCATTAGACGGTCACCGGGCTGCCAAGCTGTTCGGTGAGAATTCGGCCCATGAGTTGCATCAACGTTTCTCCGGTCTTCTCAAGAACGAAAGCCCCCGCTGCGTCTGACCAGGAAAGCTTGAAACTAGTCGTCAGCGCAGAAATCCAGATCTGCCGGACCGGCGTGTTCGGGCTGATGACGAATCTTGTTTCGTCGGCATCCTCGAACAGCACTTCGAGTTTTCCGCTTCCCCCCTCGACTTCGAATCCGTGAACATCGCCCGCCTCTTGAAGCCGGCGGCGCAGCCCCTCAAACGCGGTATCGCAACGTTTCTGGAATTCTTTTTCATCCATGATGGTATCAGAGTACCGCGAAGCGCTTGCACGGGCAAGGAAAGTGGGAAAAGGTTTCAGGTGGTGGGTGGTAGGTGGTAGTCAGACTGCGAAGAGCATTCCGAGCGTCGATGAAAATGTGACTGGCTTGGTCTTCGATCCTGATGATAGATGGAACCCTACGAGACGCGCCTAATGTCTTCTGAAGGCAAGATTGCAGGACCTGTGCAGCAACCAAAGGTCACCAGTTATCGCGACCTTATTGTGTGGACGCGGGCGATGGACCTTGTAGAGGCATGTTACAAACTCACTAAGCTGCTGCCGCAATCGGAAATGTACGGATTATCAAGCCAGATTCGCAGGGCC
>WNGI01000954.1_pt1 | contig 25054 bp, 20 predicted proteins | sample 5400621 | NCBI WGS metagenome assembly WNGI01 (sample SAMN13153374, study PRJNA577476) | soil metagenome | isolation source: 20 cm soil or saprolite under Garry oak tree replicate 1 | place: USA:California | collected 2016-06-15 | reverse complement strand
AATATGTCGGTAAGGAAATATCGCTCAAAGGGATTGACACGTTACAAAGTAGACGCTAGTTTGCTAAGGGAACTGAAATGGGTGGAAAGATCCGCCCCCTTGCTGATCCGAAGCTCTCGTGGTTTCTCACCGATCCCCGGCTTGCCCACGGTGACGGACGCCAGCCAGGACACAGGCAATGAGAGCGCCCTCCGTCCCCGCCGTGGCGGTGCGCGGCGGGGACGCAGACCACCCTTCGTGGCCGTCGAACCAGTGACGTAACCGGCCCCAGGGCCATTCGGCTCGCCCCCGACCTCGGCGAGCGGCGTAACGCCATCCCGGTCCCGGGTGGCGTCTCTCCCATGCCGCAAGCGATCGGGAGGTAGCCGTGTTGCGAGACCGATACTCCGCGCTTCTGGCGTATCCGACGGGTGCTTCGGCGGCCCAAAGCTCCGCCAGGGCGCCCCGGATCCTCCTGCTCAACCAGTACTACCCACCGGACACCTCGGCCACGGCCGTCGTGCTCCGAGACCTTGCGCAACGCCTGGCCGGGTCGGTCGGCGTGGTGAAGGTCCTTGCAGGGCGCCCCTCGTACGACTCGCTCGAAAGCTGCCCGTGGGTCCCCCTCCGGCGTGAGCGGGACGGTCCGATCGCGGTGGAGAGGGTCGGGTCCACGGGGCTCGACCGGCGCCGGATGACCGGGCGTGTCACCAATTACCTCTCCTTCCTCGCCCTCGCCGCGGCGCGGGGCCTTCTGGCTGCCCGCTCCGACGTCGTCGTCGTTGGCAGTGATCCGCCCTTGGCGGTCTGGGCGGCGATCCTTGCTGCTCGCCGCAGGCCCGTCATCTACAGCCTGCGGGACCTGCACCCCGACCACGCCATCGTCTCCTCCATGATTCAGGAGGGTCTCGCCACCCGCCTCTGGGACGCTGCGCACCGGGCGGCCCTCGAACGCTGTGACGTCGTCGTCTGCCTCGGGGAGACCATGGCCGAGGGCGTGCGTCGCAAGGGTGTCCGGCCCGAACGGATCGTTGTCATCCCCGACGGCGCCTGGCTTCCCGAAGGAGAACCGGACCCCACCCTCGTTGAGGAACTGCGAGCCGGAGCCTCGTTCGTCGTCGCGCATGCCGGCAATATCGGCGGGGCCGGAGCCTGGGAGACGCTCGTCCAGGCCGCCCGACTCCTGGAGGGGCAAGCGGATCTGCTCTTCGTCGGCGACGGTTCGTACGCTGACGTGGTCCGGAATTCATGCGTCCGAGTCGTGCCCTTCAGGCCTGCGAGTGAGATCCCTTCCGTCATGGCAGCCGGGGACCTCCAGGTCGTCACCATCCGCAGCGGGATGGAGCGCGCGGTCGTTCCCAGCAAGGTCTATACGGCGCTCGCGTACGGCCGGCCGCTGCTCGCCGTGGCTTCCGAGGAGACCGACGTCGCGGGGATCGTGCGGACGTGGGGATGCGGGCTCGTGGCCTCACCGACCTCCCCCGAGGACGTCGCGGAGAAGGTGCTGTGGGCCAGAGAGCATCCGGAGGCCCTGACGGAGATGGCCGCGGGTTCGGCAGAGGCCGGGAGGCACTTCGAGCGCGGTCGCCAACTTGGCCGCCTGGCCGATCTTGTCGGAGCGGTTGCCGGGCGGAGCCCCCGGTGCACCGCAGGGAGCCGCCAGCGGCTCCGCGAGCACGCCGGGGAAGCGGCGCCGCTCCCGCAGCGGGCTGGACGTGCTGTTGCGGTCACGGACCGTCACGGGTGGGGGCGACGTTGAGCTTCCTTGCCGGACGCTCCGTCGTGGTCACCGGAGGGGCCTCGTTCATCGGCTCGCACCTTGTCGAGGCGCTCGTCGGCCGGGGCTCGTCCGTTCGGGTCGTCGATGACTTCACGAGTGGACGCCTCGAAAACTTGGCGTCGGTCGCGGACTCGATCGAGATCGTCCGTGGCGACCTCAAGGACCCGGGCTTCGCTGCGGGGGCCTGCGGCGGGCTTCGCTGCGGGGGCCTGCGGCGGCGCCGAGATCGTCTTCCATCTGGCCGCGGACCACGGGGGCCGGGGCTATGTCGACCTCCACCAGGTGTCCTGTGCAACCAACATGGCACTCGATCAGGCAGTCTTCCAGGCGTGTCTTGCCGGTGGCGTCGGCAAGATCGTCTTCGCCTCCTCCGGCTGCGTCTATCCCAACCTGCTCCAGGCCGACCCGGAGGAGGTGCTCTACCTGCGCGAGGAGATGGTGGGTCCGCCCTACGACCCCGACGGCATGTACGGTCTGGCGAAGCTGGCCGGGGAGTTGTCGTTGCGAGCGCTCTGCCGGGAGCACGGCGTTGCCTCCGGCTCGTGCCGGTACTTCACGGTCTACGGCCCCCGCGGTGTCGAGAACCACGCGGTCATCGCAATGATCGCCAGGGCATTCGTGCGTCAGGACCCCTTCGTCGTGTGGGGCACCGGGGAGCAGGTGCGCAACTGGACGCACGTCTCCGACATCGTGGAGGGAACGCTGGCGGTCGCGGAGCGCATCGACGACGCCACCGCGGTCAACCTCGGGACGATGGAACGGGTCCGGGTCATGGAAGCGGTCCACCTCATCCTTGACCATGCGGGCCACCGGCCATGCATCGAGACCCGTCCGTCGAAGCCGACAGGACCGCTCAACCGCGTGGCCGACAACACCCTGGCTCGCCGGCTCCTGAGGTGGGAGCCGCAGGTGGCGTTCGCCGACGGAGCCCGGCAGACCTCGGACTGGTACGCCTCGGTCAAAGACCCTGCGCACGTGAGCGCGTATCTCCAGACAATGCTCACCGAACGGCCGCTGGTCCTGGCCAGGCTCGACGGGGTGCTCGACGGGGTACTCGGCGACACTGGAGCGCGACCTGGATCGAAGCCCGGCGCGCGTCCCATCGGAACGGTCGGTCCGAGGGCCGGGGCCGCATGCTGATCCTCGGCATCAACGCTTATCACGGGGACGCGGCCGCCGCGCTGCTGGTCGACGGCACCTGCGTGGCCGCAGCCGCCGAGGAACGCTTCAGCCGTGCCAAGCACCAGGCGGGCTTCCCTGAAGCGGCGATCCGCTGGTGCCTCCAGGAAGTGGACGCCCGGCCCGAGGACCTGGCGCATGTCGCCGTGTCCCGCAACCCCTCCGCGCACCTCCACCGCAAGGCCCTGTATGCGGCCGCCCGGCTGTTCTCCCTGAGTGGCCTGGTGCGTCAGCGCCTCGCCAATGCCTCCAGGATCCTCGATGCCAGGGACACGCTTGCAGCGGCCCTTGACTGTTCCGCATCCCGGCTCACGGCACGGTTCCACCGCGTCGAGCATCACCGGGCGCATCTCGCGAGCGCCCTGTTCTGCTCGCCCTTCGAGGACGCCGAGTGCCTCTCGGTGGACGGGATGGGGGACTTCGTGTCGACGATGTGGGGGCGGGGGGCCGGCAACCGGATCACCTTCGACGGGCAGGTCTGCTATCCCCACTCGCTTGGGATCTTCTACAGCGCGTTCACGCAGTTCCTCGGTCTCACCGGGTACGGCGACGAGTACAAGCTGATGGGCCTTGCCGCCTACGGCGAGCCGTCGCTGCTGCCGCAGGTCCGCGAGGTGCTGCGCCTCGGCCGCGGTGTCGCCCCGTCACTCGACCTCGACTACTTCTCGCATCACCGCGACGGGGTCGAGATGACCTGGGAGGCGGGGACGCCGCAGCTCGGGACGCTGTGGTCACGGCGGATGGAGGAGGTCTTCGGAGCGAGGCGGGCCCCGGGCGCGGAGGTGAGCTGCCGCGATCGGAATCTTGCCGCCAGTGTCCAGGCGCGGCTCGAAGAGGTGCTCCTCGAGATGTTCCGCCGGTTGTATGCCGAGCACGGCAACCCGCGCCTCGCCATGGCCGGCGGGGTGGCCCTCAATTGCGTCGCCAACGGCAGGATCCGCCAGGAGACCCCGTTCGAGGAGGTCTGGGTTCAGCCTGCAGCCACCGACGACGGCACGGCGATCGGGGCCGCGCTCTGGGTGTGGCACCAGGCCCTTGGTTTCCCCAGGGCCTGGGTGATGCGCGACGCCTGCCTCGGGCCCTCCTTCTCGGAGGGCGAGTACAAGGAAGCCCTCGACGCGGCGCAACTCGAGTACCGCTGGCTTCCCGACGAGGACCTGATGGAGCTTGCTGCGGCGCGGATCGCCGGCGGAGGCATCGTCGGGTGGTTCCAGGGCCGCATGGAGTTCGGCCCCCGCTCGCTCGGCAACCGCTCCATCGTCTGCGATCCGCGCTCGCCGAGTATGAAGGACACGTTGAACCGCCGGATCAAACACCGGGAAGCCTTCCGTCCCTTCGCCCCGAGCGTTCTGGCGGAGCGCACGGGTGAGTGGTTCGAGCAGGACGGTCCTTCGCCGTTCATGACGATGGCCTACCGGGTGCGCCCGGGACGGCGTCCCATCATCCCCGCCGTCACCCACGAGGACGGGACCGCACGCCTGCAGACCGTGGACCGGGAGGTCAATCCCCGCTACCACGCCCTCATCTCGGCCTTTGACCGGCTCACCGGCGTGCCCGTCGTGCTGAATACGTCCTTCAACGAGAACGAGCCCATCTGCTGCAGGCCGGAGGACGCCATCGCGACCTTCCGGCGCACCCGGATGGACCTCCTGGCGCTCGGCAACTTCGTGGCGGAGACCCCCAACGCCCCGGTGGCCGGCCCATGACGCACCCGACCGCCCTGGGGGTCGGGCTGGCGTTCGTCATCGCCGTGGCCTCCGCGCTGGTCCTCATGCCGCTGGCCGTCGCAGTGGGTCAGCGCCTCGGGTTCGAGGTCCGCCCGCGCCTGCACGGCAAGGGGGGGCGGCAGGTCTCCTACCTCGGCGGCGCTGCGCTGGCGCTGGCAACCTGCCTGGCCGTCGTGGCAGCAGGAGGTCTTCGGCGGGACGGCCCGCTGCTTGCCGGGGGCCTCGCCCTGCTCGGACTGGGTCTTCTGGACGACCGTCTGGGCCCCGCCGGGCTGGGACGCGGCGTGCGTATCGCTGCCGAGGCCTGCATCGCCCTTGCTGTGTGGTGGGCCACCCTGCGCCCCCATTCCCCGGCCGGTGCGCTCGAAGGATTCCTGACCGTGGCAGGGCTCGTTGCCGCCGTGAACGCGTTCAACCTGCTCGACAACATGGACGGCGTGTGTGGGGCGACGGCTACGGCCATCGCCCTGGGTCTTGCTGCCCTGGGACTGCTGGCGGCTCGGCCCGGCCTCAGCGTCCTCGCTGCTGCTGCCGCCGGTGCGTCGCTGGGCTTCCTGCGCTACAACTTCGGCCGGGCACGCCTGTACCTCGGCAACGGGGGGGCGACCTTCCTCGGGCTGATCCTCGGGGTGTCGGCGTTCCGCTCCGGGCTGGTCTTCGGGCCCAGCTGGGGTCCCTTCGCTGCCCTGGCGATCCTGGCGCTGCCCGCCACCGACACCGCCGTCGTCACGCTCTCCCGCTGGCTCGCCGCCAGGCCCGTCGGGAAAGGTGGGACCGACCACCTCTCTCATCGCCTCGTCCGCCTCCGGCTCTCAACCGCTGCGGCAGCCACCGTCCACGGTGCCGCCGCACTCGTCGCTTCGGGTGGCGTGGCCCTCGCCGTGAAGTTCGGGCACAGGCCGATCCTCGGGGTGCTGGCAGCCTTCGTCGTGGCCGGAGCGGGCATGCTCGCCGTGCGGGTGTACGACGATGCGACACCGCACCGGGTGCGCCATCTGGCACTCGGGGCAACCGCCGCCCTGGCGTGCGGGGCGCTCGCCGGCGTGCCGTCGGCGCTCTCGGCGGCCTCGGCGCTGCGGGAGGCCCGATCGCAGTTCGCCTCGGGCGTCGCCGCCGGACGAGGCCTGGACCTGCCGCGGGCGGACCAGGCCTTTGCTCGGGCGGGGAGGAGTTCGGCCCGGGCCGAGCGGGCACTGAGCAGCCCGCTCACGGCCGTTGCCAGCGTCCTTCCTGTTCTGGCCAACAACCTCTCGGCAGCCAGGTCCATCGCCTCCGGGGCAGGCAGCATGGCCGAGGCCGCTCGAGAGGCAGTGGCGGCGGGCGACCTCTTTCCCAGGGGTCCCGATGGCCCCCATTTCGGGTTGGTGCAGGGACAGATCCCCGCCGCGCCATGGCAGGAGGCGCAACAGCGCCTGAGCCGGTCCGTGCAGCTCGCGGGCTCGGCGCTGTCCGGCGTGCGGTCCAGCGGCGGCCAGCTGGTCGGCCGGGTCGCCCTCGCCCGCCGGCAGTTTCTGCAGGAGGGCCAGCGAGTGCTCGGGACGCTCCAGCAGGCAAGGGACGCCGTGAGCCTCCTCCCCGAGATCTTCGGCACCGACGGGCCGCACACGTGGTTTCTTGCCATCGAGAATCCTGTCGAGGCCCGCGCGACCGGGGGTTTCCTGGGAGCGTTCGGCATCCTGAAGGCCGACGGGGGCAGGCTCTCGATCGAGCGCTTCGACTCGGACCTGGGGCTGCCAGCGGTGGGCCGGCCACCGGCCGCCTCCGCCGAGTTCATGGCGCGCTACGACCGCTTCGACGCCCGGGCGATGTGGCAGAACGTGAACATGACCCCCGACTTCCCCATGGCAGCGAGCCTCATGGCGAGGATGTGGCAGCAGGCGACGGGCACCAAGGTCGACGGTGTGATCAGCCTGGACGCGCAGGCCCTCGACGAGCTCCTCCGCCTGGTAGGCCCGGTCACGGTCTCCGGGGGCGAGACGATCTCCGCAGACAACTTCCTTCCCGTGGCCCTCAATCAGGCCTACGTCCGCTTCTCCCAGAAACAACAACGGGTCAGCTACCTGCTCGACGTGGCCCGGGTGGTCTGGTCCAGGATCAGCGCCGGCCACGTCGGCAGGCTCACCGCCGTGGCCGGTTCCCTCGGGCGAGCGATCCGGGGCAAGCATCTGCAGGTGTGGATCCCCGGACGCGAGGCCCTCCTTGGCCGCCTCGGCGTGGCCGGCGGTCTCACTCCCCAACGGGGGACCGATTACCTGTTGGTGGTCGGGCAGAACGCCGCGGGGAACAAGGTCGACTATTACGCTGAGCGCAGCATCGACTACACGGTGCAGATCAGCCCCCAGACAAGCGCGGGGGGAAGCTCGGGTGGGCTCCTGCGCTCCAGCCTGGGCATCCGGCTGACGAATGCCGTTCCCGCCTCGGTGACGGCACCCTTCATCGTGGGCCCCTACCTCCCCACCGATCCCGTCGGGCTCAATCGCAGCTACGTCTCGGTCTACATGCCGCTCACCTCCGGCATCGTCGGTGCCCGGGTGGGAGGAGCGAGCGTGGGCATGGAGAGCGAAACCGAAGGGGGCCTCTCGGTCGCTTCCCGCTTCCTCGAAGTCCTCCCCGGCCAGAGCTCCACGCTCAACGTGGCCACCTCAGGGACGGTGCCAGCCTCCGGTGAGTACCGCCTCGTGGTCCAACGTCAGCCCACCCTGAATCCCGACAGGTTCCGCCTCGAGGTCGTCCTGCCCGAAGGGGCCGTGCCGGTGGGCCGGCTGCCGGTCGGGGCCCGGGCGAACGGTCGCGTCGTGGCGTGGAGCGGGCTGCTGGATGCGGACCGCGTCTTCACGATTCGATACGAGGAGCCCGGCCGGCAATGGTGGAGGACGGGGATCGCGGCCATCTGGCAGAGGCTCGGTCTGTGAGCCGGCGCTTGTCCTGGAAGTCAGCAACGGCCGCGCGACAGCTGCTGGGGCTGGCGGTGGGGCTTGCCTTGCTGGGTCCGGTGGTTGCCGCCTGGGCCCAGGTTCCACCTCCGACGAGCGGGTGCCCCGTGAGCGCGGCGGCCTACCCACCCACCTCCGGGAACCTCGAGGTCTCGGCGTCCGTCGTCGGTCCGGGCTCGACGGTGGGGATCAACGGCCAGGGCCTCGCGCCAACAAGCACGGTGAGTGTCCAGCTCGACAGCGTGCCGGCGGGGCAGTCCGCGACTGCGATGCTGGGCACCGCGCTGAGCGGTGCAGACGGAGGCTTCTCCTCGACGGTGATCATTCCCGCCACCACGAGTCCGGGGCGGTACACGGTGACGGCAGTGGGGACGCTTCCGAACACCGGCTGCCAGTTGCTCAGCGCAGCGATCACCGTGGTCATCCCGGCCCTCGCCCCGGGCGGGACCTTCACCACCTTCGTGCTGGGACTGACCATTCGCCGGCCTGGGGAGTCGACAACGGTTTCCGGCAGCGGCTGCGCAGCAACTGCGCCGGTGACCTTGTCCCTCGACGCCCCAGCGACCCCGATCGGCGGCGCGACCGCGGACGATCAGGGAAACTTCACCGGCACGGCGACGATTCCCTCGACGTCCTCGGTCGGCCAGCACAGCGTGCTGGCGACCTGCACCGACCCGAACGGGGCACATCTCGTCGCGACCGCACCGTTGCGCGTGACCGGCGGTCTGGCGGTCACCGGCGCCAACTTCATCCCGCTCGCGATCGTGATGGTGGTGGCGCTTGCCGTCGGTTCGATCCTCATCCTGATCGGCAGGCGCCGCAGGAACCGGTACGAACCATGAGCCAACGCGGGTCTCCAGAGGGAGAACGTCTGCAACCCCGTCACTATCTGAGCATCGTCCAGCGAAGGGGATGGATCGTCGCGCTGGCCGCCATCGCTGCGGCGACGTCGGGGTTTGCCCTGTCGAGTCGTCGGGCACCAACTTATGTCGCGCAGGCCAAGGTCTTCATCGGGCCGGGAACCGATGGGGCCGGGGACCTCGCGTCGGCCCTGAACGAGATCACGCTGTCCGGGGAGTTCCTCACCTCGTACGCGGAAGCCATCAAGAGCCGCCCGCTGGCCGGGCAGGTGGTGAGCCAGGAGAAGCTGCCGTTCTCGCCACAAGCCCTCGCCACTCGCGTGAGCACGGTGGTCGTCACGAACACGCGCATCATCGTCGTCTCCGTCTCCGACTCCGATCCCGAGCGGGCGCAGCGTACGGTCAACACCCTCGCCAGTGACTTCGTGAGCAGCAGCGCCGTGGAGTTCGGCGGCAAGACCGGGGTGCTGGCCAGCGTCCTCGAACCGGCGCTGGCGCCGACGTCGCCGGTGAGCCCCAAGCCGAAGCGTGACGCGGCACTGCTCGGCTTCCTGGGCCTCTTCCTCGGGCTGGGTTGCGCCGTCCTGCTCGAGCAAATCGACGACCGCATCCTCTCCAGGGGCGACGTCGAGCTGGCGCTTGGGCCCCTGCCAATCCTCGCAACCATCCCCGAGGCCAGCGGGAGCCGCAAACGAACGCTGTTCTTCAGCGAGAACGAGAGCTCGCATGTGGCGGAGTCGTTCCGCATCCTTCGCACGAACGCCCAATTCTTCTCGGTGAACGAACCTCTTGGTCGGGTGCTCGTGACCAGCCCGCACGGCAAGGACGGCAAGACGACGGTCGCAGTCAACCTCGCGGCCAGCCTGGCGGCATCGGGGCTCCGAACCGTCCTTGTCGAAGCGGACCTCCGGCGCCCCTGCGCAAGCACATACTTCGAGCTCCCCCCGGCGCCGGGCCTGTCGGACGTGCTGGTCGGCAGGAGTGAGCTTTCGGAGGCCATCCGGGCCACCGGCGTCGCCAACCTCCTCCTCGTCCCCGCGGGGACCGTGCCGCCCAATCCGTCAGAGCTCCTCGGCAGCAAGCCGATGGTCAGCATCCTCGACGAACTCGCCGCCGATGGCTCAGTCGTGGTGCTGGACTCTCCGCCAGCCCTCGTGGTGACCGATGCCGCGGTCCTGGCTGCCCAGACGGACGAGATCGTTCTCGTCGTCCGTGCGGGCCGCACCCACCGGGATGGCGCCAGAGAGGTCAAGCGCCTCTTCGAGAGGATAGGAGCCCCGATCGTGGGTGTCGTGATCAACTGCGCGAGGCGAGGCGACGCCTATGGCTACCCCCATCGCTACTACCGCTATCTCCGCAACGACCGCGCCCGCCTGCCCTCCGAGCACGAGTCCAATGGCCACGTCGAGCCGGGCACGACGTCGATGCCCGGCAAGGTCCCCCCGTTGGCGCCTGACCACAAGGGCGAGTCCGTCCCGCCGGTAGCGCCTGCCCTCCGAGCCGGGCCCCTGGCGCGGCACAGAAACAGATGAACATCTCGAGTGCGGAGCGCAGCGGAGTCGGAGCACCTCGGGCAACGCCGTGGCGCCTGGCGAAGCAGGCGACGAAGAGGCTCCTGGCCTATCAGCCGCTGGTCGCCACCGAGGGTGTTCGACGTCTTCTGAGCGAGACGTACGAAGTCGCGGCGCCCTACTGTCCACCCGCTGAGGGTGACCTGCTCTACACGCTGGTCACCACCCACCGCTTGGCTCGCTGCCTGCAGGTCGGTTTTGCCACCGGGAGCACGGCGGTGTACATGTTGGCCGGAGCGGTCCCGCTGGGCGGTGACGTCCTGTCGATCGACCTCCCGGCGGCCAAGTTCAACGCCCTCGGGTTGGACAACGTCGAGCGAGCCGGGTTCGCATCGAGCCACCGGCTGATCGAGGAGAACAGCAGCCTGGCGCTTCCCCGGCTCCAGGCCTCGGGAGCGTGCTTCGACCTCGTGGTTGCCGATGGGTGGAAGACGTTCGATCACCTCGCAATGGAGGTGTATTTCCTGAGCCGGATGCTCTGCGTCTCAGGCTTCATGGTCTTCGACGACACGAAGATGCCCAGCGTCGACAGGGTCGTGCGAATGCTCGTGTCGCACTACGGCTACGAAGAGATCGACTACCGGGCGCACGGCCAGCCGTGGGGCCACGGCCTTCTCCACGTCCTCACCCAGAAAACGCTGCGCCGGCCCTACCGAGCCTTTCAGAAGACGGCCTCGGAGGGCGACCTGCCGATCTCCGTCGACTGGGCATTCTGGGGTCCTTTTTGAGGCCCCTCGTGATCCCCCCAACCTTGCCGGCGAGACCCGGGGGCCGTCGTGCAGGCCCTTGAGTCGCTTGCCGTCAAGATCCGACGGTCTGCTGCGCTCAGGTCGTTGACGCCGATGTGGAATGTCACCCGGCCGATCTACCGTGGCGTCCTGTCGGCGGTGGCCCGAGGAGGCCTCGAGCGGAACATCAATGGCCAGGATCTGATTCGGGTCTCTTGGAGGTTGTACACGCTCGGCGAGACCTACGAGCCGGTGATGTGGACCCAGCTCATGGGGTCCCTGCGACCGGGCTCCGTGTTCGTCGACGTGGGGGCCTGTCTCGGCCTGTACGCCGTGGCCGCGGCGCGCCGTTGTGGTCCGCAGGGCAGGGTCTTTGCATTCGAGCCCGAGCCGAGCCTGTACGAGCTGCTGGTGGAAAATCTCTCCGTCAACCGGCTCGACCGCGCCGTCCACGCCCTGGCCTTCGCTGTCGGCGACCAGGACGGCAACGTTGCGTTCCGCGCCGGGCGGGGGGCGGAATCCCAGGTGGTCCCTGCGGCGGATGCAACGGACCGAGCCGTGCCCTGCGTCAAGCTCGACTCGGTGCTCGATGGGACGAACGTGGACATCATGAAAATCGATGTGGAGGGGTACGAGGACTTCGTGCTGACCGGCGCCCAAACCCTTCTGTCCGACGACGCGCGCGCGCCCTCGGTCGTGTTCATCGAGGTTCACCCCCAGGCCTGGCCGGCGTTCGGCGTGTCTGGCGAGTCGGTGCTCGCCAGGTTGGAGAGACTCGGGTACTCCGTCGTCGATCTGGCCGGGAACCCCGTCGACCAGATCGTCGAGTACGGGACCGTCGTCGCGCGTCGCAGGGGCCGGCTCTGAGGGCCGGGCGCTGGAGTTCCCCCTTCGGCGACCACCTGTTCGGGGCCCGGATCCGGTCCCACCTCGTCCTTGGGGTGGCGGCCACCTATTTGAATACTGCGGTCACGGCGTTGTCGAGCCTCATCGTCATTCCCATCTATCTCCATCTTCTCGGCCGGGAGCGCTTCGGGGTGTGGGTGGCGGTCACCGGCTTTGTCGGGTACCTGGGCCTGGTCAACCTGGGTCTCGAGCAGGCGGTCGCGAATCGGTTCGCCGAAGCGATGGGACGGCGAGACGTGCGTCGCGCCTCCAGAGTGCTCGCCTCGGGGTTCTGGAGCTACGTCAAGGTGGTCGTCGTCTGTCTCGTTGTCTGCGTGTTGATCATTCCCGCGGTCCCGTGGCAGGTGGTGATCAAGACCGGCGGAGCCGTTCGCGGGCAGATCCCGGTCCTCGTGGCGATCGCGGCCGGGACCTTTCTCGTGGACTTGCCGCTGGGTGTCTTCTCGACGAGCCTGGTCACCAGCGGCTGGATCCACCTTCAGCAACTCGCATCAGTAGCCCAGACAATTCTGAGAGCGCTGGTGGGGAGCCTGTACCTCCTGGCCGGTGGGGGGCTGACCGGTTTCTTCCTCATTCTTGGGCTTATCACCCTTGCTTCCGACTCCGTCCTGTGGCTGGTTCTTCGGCGCAAGACATCTGCGTCCGCGAGACCCCTGCATCGAGACCGGGTGGAGGCCAGGAGCCTTCGATCGCCCAGTTTCTATTTCCTTGTCCTTCAGGTCTCTTCGACCATCCTGTTCGGGTCGGATGTCCTCATCATCGCGTGGGCGTTCGGAGCGAGGTCGGTGGCACCGTACGCCATCGCAGTCGGGCTTATCACGCTGTCGTCTGGTACGGTCGCGAGCCTCACCACAAATTTCGGGCCAAGGTTCCTGGGCAGCTACAGCAACCGACAGGCCGACGGTCTCTTCGGCGACTTCAGCCGTTCCCTCCTGCTGTCGTTGTGCCTGGGCTCGCTCGTGCTCGTCGGGCTGTTCCTGGAAGGCCGTTCGTTCATCATGCTGTGGGTCGGTCCGTCCGCGTACGTCGGGAACGCCACCTTCTATCTTCTCGCCGCCATCGGTGGTGCGCAGATCCTGCTCTTTCCGTCGGACACGTTGCTGATCTTCACGACGCAGCATCGGGCCTACGCGATCTCCGCGGTGTGGGAAGCGGTGGTGCGAGTCGGGCTGGCCCTGGTGTTGCTTCGACTCTGGGGCATCGCCGGGATCGCCGTTGCCGGCCTGATCGGCAGGTTCGTGGGCTGCGGGCCGACGGTCCTGGCACGAACGGGGTCATTGCTCGGGAGCCGGGTCTGGAAGGCCGCAGCACATCACCTGGGGTTGGTCGCACTACCTGTTCTGATAACGGTGGCGGTCGGGGTCTCGCTCCCGAGGCAGCAGAGCAACTGGGCCGGCTTCATCGTGGTCGTCCTGACGCTGACGCTGGCCTTTGGGTTGGCCCTGAGCGGAACCTACCTGCTGCACCGCCGGCGAAGCGAAGGGTCGTGCGAATTCTGCCGGCTCACCGCCGTGGGTGGAGCGGGTGCGGCGGACCTGGCCTCACCTGCACTGCACCCGGCCGGCGAACGCCGATGAGCTGGGGCCCCCTGCCCGGGATCGCGCGCTTCCGGCACCGATCGCGGAAGCGAATCCTGTACATTCAGTTCACGGACCCGGCGTGCTATCCGGTGCTGGTCAACAGCGCTCGGGCCCTGTCCCGGGTGGGCTGGAGAGCGCTGTTCCTGGGGGTGACGGCCTGGGGGGATGCCAGCGTGCTGCGACACCCGCAGGATCCAGGTGTCACTGCTCGCTTGCTGTCGCTGTCCGGCATCGGTGTGCTGCAAAAAAGTCGCTACCTCCTCTACTGTGCCTGGGTCTCGCTGGTTGCCCTGTGGTGGTGGCCCGATTGCGTCTACGTCTCCGACCTCTGGGCCTGCCCCCTGGCGATCTTCCTGAAGAAACTGTTGCACGTTCGAGTCGTCTACCAGGAGTTGGACTCGCCGGCTGCGGTGGAAGGATCAGACCTCGGCGTTGCGCTCAGGTTCTGCCTGGCGGCGAGAAGGCGCCTGGCGGTCCAGGCCGAGGCGTGTGTGTTGCCGAACGAGGGACGAGCTCTGGCCTTTTCGCAAGCAGTGGGGACGGATGCGCCGGTGGTGACGGCGATGAACTGCCCCCTGCGGGACGAGGGGAGCATCGCTCGGAAGGCGGCCGACCGGCCGGAATTCCGGATCACCTACCACGGCAGCCTCAATCCAACCCGTTTGCCCCTGAGTGTCGTGCAGGCACTGGCCGTGCTCCCCGAGGAGACCACGCTGCAGTTGATTGGCTATGAGACCGTGGGGGCTGCCGGCTATGCGCAACTCCTCCGGCGAAGCATGCTGGATCTTGGCCTGGGGGATCGCGTCCGGGTTCTGGGCGTCGTGCCCGAACGGAACGCGTTGTTGGGCCTCTGCAGGGATGCCGACGTTGGACTGGCCCTGATGTCTTCGGAAGACGACCTGAACGAGCGGACGATGGCGGGAGCCTCTCAGAAGGTCTTCGAATACCTTGCGTGCGGGTTGCCGGTCCTGGTGAGTGATTCGGACTTCTGGCGGGAACTGTTCGTCGAACCCGGCTTCGGGCTCTGCTGCGATCCCTCCGACCCCGAGAGCATTGCCGACCGGCTGCTCTGGTTCGCCACCCATCGGGAGGAGGGCCTTCGGATGGGAGAGCTCGGACGGACAAAAGTGCTTGCCGACTGGAACTACGAGGCGCAGTTCGGCGGTGTCCTGGAGCTGCTGGAGTCGAGGTACCGATGAGATGCCGGGCCGCACCCCGCGTCCTGGTGCTTGCGGTCGATCCCTTTGGGGTGGGAGGCATCGAACGGTTCACGCGGGTGTTCCTTCACTGCCTCGAGGAACTGTTCGGACCCGATGAGGTCGGTCTGGTCTCGCTGGCATCGATTCGGTCTGAAGACCCGGGGTGCCGGGTCCTGCACGCCGGGACCTCCCGGTGCCTGGGGTTCCGGAAGAAGGTGAGGTACCTGGCGGCGAGCCTGCGTGCCGCTCACCGCTGGCGAGAGGGTCTGGTCATCGTCGTCTGTCATTCCCGTCTGGCCCCCGTCGCCTGGCTCTGCAGGTTCGTGACCGGTGCTCCGTACCTGGTCTGGTGCTACGGGAAGGAGGTGTGGAGAACGCCGAGTCGACTGGTGCGTCTGGGTCTGGGCCGGGCAGATGTCGCCGTCGCCATCAGCGAGTTCACCGCAACGGCGGTGGCAGAGCAATTTCGCCCGAAGGTGCTTCGGATCATCCACCCGTGTGTCTTCCCGCCCTTCGCCGGTACCGCAGCGTTGGGTTGGGGCGAGAAAGCGGACGCTCCCGGTCCGCCTCGAGTCATCACCGTTGCCCGGCTTGATGCCGGAGACTCCTACAAGGGGGTGGACACGCTGTTGTGTGGCTGGCCCCGGGTACTGGATCGGGTCCCCGAGGCGGAGCTCCTGGTCGTCGGGGAAGGGTCGGCGCGCCGGGACCTTGAACGGCTCGCTCGCCACGTCGGCGTCGCGGGGCGGGTCCGTTTCCTTGGGAGGCTCTCGGATCCCGAGCTGTGGCGCGCCTACCGTGCCGCCGATGTCTTCGCGATGCCGGGGCGGGCGGAGCTTGGCCCCCGGGCATATGGCGAGGGCTTCGGGATCGTCTTTGTCGAAGCTGCGGCCATCGGCTTGCCGGTGGTGGCCGGACGGGCTGGGGGGGCTCCGGAGGCGATGGTCGAGGGCGTGACGGGGCTGCTGGTCGATCCGCTCGATCCGGAGGACGTCGCGGGGGCCGTTTCCAGCCTCCTGCTCGATCCGTGCCTGGCCCGTCGTATGGGTGCGGCGGGCATGAGGGTGGCCGCCGAGCGATTCTCGTACCCCGTCTTCCGGGACAAGGTCGGTCATCTGTTTGGTTCGATCCGCACGGGAGAGCCGCCGTGTGCGGGATCCTCGGACTGCTGCCCGTGAGGGAGGGCCCCGTGAAGGCAATCGCCCGAGCCACCTTGTTTCGCAACGGTGCTGTCAGGAGCATCCGGCTGGGACCGCTGCGGGGACGCGCCTTCCGCATCGGCCCGATCACGGGTTTGTCGCCCTGGTACTCAGGAGCGGAGCGGCCCGTGCAGCGAGTGTTCCAGGCGCTCGTCCGGTCCTCGGACGTGGTGATCGACGTGGGCGCCAATTGGGGCCTCCACACGCTGTGCCTGTCCGGGCTGGTGGAGCGCAGCGGCCGGGTGATCGCCATGGAACCCTTCCCTCCGGCGGCGGAAGAGCTCGAGTGGCACGCGCGGCGGAACGGCTGCGACAACGTCACGATCCTTCGGGCGGCGGCGGGTACGCGCGACGGCAGTGCTCTCTTCCGACCGGGTGCCGCTCCGACGACCGGAACGCTGCAGCGGGATGGCGGTCCTCCCGGCGCGAGCGACGTTCACGTAGAGGTCAGGGCGTTGGACTCGGTTGTCCGGGAATTCCGGTTGCGGGCGTTGAAGCTGGTGAAGATCGATGTCGAGGGGGCCGAGTCGATGGTGCTGTCCGGAGCGGGCGCGTTGATGCGTGAGCTTCGGCCCTATTTCGTCGTGGAACTGCATGCGCCGGAACAGGATGTGGCGGTCGCAGCGGAGCTGACCGGCTCCGGCTATCGCGTGTCCCGGATCTCAGGCCCTCCGATCCAACGCATCGACGTGGGCTGGCCCGACCCTGCGGGTGTGTGGGGATCGATCCTGGCCACCCCGATGCCATGAAGGTCTGCGTCCTGTCGTCGTGCGGCGGGCATCTCACCGAGGTGCTCGCCCTCCGGGCTGCCTACGCAGGGCACGACCATTTCTTCGTCCTGAACGAGAGGGTGATGCTGCCCGAGGAGATGGCCGGCAAGACGATGTTCGTGTCGCATTCGGAGCGCGACTGGCGCTTCCTGGTCAATCTCTGGGAGGCCTGGCGGATCCTCACGAACCAGAGGCCCGATGTGATCCTGACCACGGGGGCAGGGCTGGCAGTGCCGTTCGCCCTGATCGCAAAGCTCCGTCGAGTGCCGGTCGTCTTCGTCGAGATCTCGGCGTTCGTCGAGGAGCCCTCGCTCACGGGTCGCATCATGCACAGGCTGGCGGACCGGCTCTTCTACCAGTGGGAGGGCCTCGGACGCCATTTCCCGAGGGGAACGTTTGGAGGGTCACTCCTGTGATCTTCGTCACCGTCGGCAACGCCACCCAGCCCTTTCCCCGCCTCACCACGGCAGTGGACCAGCTTGTCGGGGAAGGTGTCTTCGGGACCGAGCCCGTCTTCATCCAGACGGGAAGCGACGCAGCGTTTCGGTCCGAGCGGTGCGAGCATCGGCCCTTCCTGTCGGAGGCCGAGTTCCAGTCCCTCATCCGGGAGTGCCGATTGGTCATCTGCCACGCCGGGTGCGGGACGCTGCGCAATGTTCTCCTGACGCGCAAGCGTCCTGTCGTGATGCCTCGCCGAAAGAGGTACGGGGAGCACGTCAGCGATCACCAGATGCAGCTCGCCCGGGCCCTTTCGGCACAGGAGCGCATCTTCCCTGCCTACGAGGCCGGCGAGCTAGCCAGCGCGATCGCCGATGCATCGGTGGCACGGGCGTTGCCGCCCCTCTCGCCGCCGCCGATGGTCAGGATGGTGGCCATCGCCGTCGATGCCCTCGGGTCGGCAGGCCGGTGAACAGTCGGCGACTCGTGGTCCTGGAGACCCATCCCGTCCAGTACCATGCCCCGGTCTACCGGGAGCTGGGAAGACTCGGTGTTCCCGTCACGGCGATCTACGGCTCGGACTTCAGCGTCGCGGGCTACACCGATCCGGAGTTCCAGACGCACTTCGCGTGGGATACGGACCTGCTCTCCGGCTACCGGAGCGTCTTCGTTTCCCGGGTGGCAGCGGGCGGTGGGACCGACCCGAAGGGGGTCACCGGCGACGGCCTTCGGGCTGCCCTCGAGGAGGCCCGGCCCTCCGCGATCATGATCCTCGGTTACGGCTTGCGCTTCCACCGTCGAGCCATCTGGGCCGCGGCGAGATCCGGACACCCGCTGCTGTTCCGGGGCGAGACCACGGACCACGCGAGGCAACGCTGCCGGGCAGAGGAAGCGCTGCGCAACCAGCTCTTGCGCGCGCTGTACGCACGATGCTCCAGGCTCCTCTACATCGGGACCCGGTCGCGGGAGCACTTCCTCCGGCTCGGCTGCCCCGGGGAGCGCATGGTGTTCTCCCCGTACTGCGTGGATAGCACCTCATTTCGGTCCACCGAACCGGACCGCACGGCGCTGCGGGCACGCATCCGGTCCGAATGGGATGCCGACGACGATGTGGCGGTGGTTCTGTTCTCCGGGAAGCTCGTGGAGAGAAAGGGGTGCCGGCTGGCCCTGGACGCCGCGAGCGAGCTTGTGCAGCGGTCGCAGGGCAGCGTCCTCCTCGTCTTCCTGGGTGACGGGCCGTTGAGGGATGAACTGCGGAAGCGGGCGGATGGCCATCCAGGCGTGCGAGTCTTCTTCGCCGGATTTCAGAACCAGCGCGCCCTGAGTGCCTATTTCCACGGGGCGGACCTGCTCGTGCTCCCGAGCAGGCACTCCGAGACGTGGGGTCTGGTCGTCAACGAAGCCCTGTCCCACGGGTTGCCGTGTGTCGTGAGTGACGGGGTGGGGTGCGCACCGGACCTCGTGGAAGCCGGTGTGACCGGGGAGGTCGCCGAGACCGGAAGCGTGGAGAGCCTTTCCGAAGCCTTGCGGCGTGGGCTCCTGCTCGCCCGCCGGCTGGAGATCCGGCAGCAGTGCCGCGCGAAGGTCGCGACCTTCAGCGTCGGCAGGGCTGCAGCGGGCGTCGCCGAGGCGTTCTTTGAGGTTGCCGGCTCCGAGGGCGGCGCCCACGCGGCCCCGGCGGATCTCGGCGGGTGACTCCCTTGGAGGAGACGCTCCTTCGGGGCACATTCGTGCTGGTGGGCAATCCCGGCCCCGAGCACGTCGGCCGCCACTTCCACGACGCAGCCGACGAGCTCGGCATCGAGACCGTGTTCCTGGACCTGCGGAGGGCCCACGCATCCCCGCTGCAGAAGGTGAGCTGGCACCTGCGGGGACATCGTCCAGGCCGCCTGCAGGCGTTCAGCCGCGACGTCGTTCGAGCCTGCCGGGATGTGCATGCTGCGTGCCTGCTCGTCACCGGGATCGCTCCGCCCAGCGCCTCTGCCCTTGCAGAGATCGCCTCGTTGGGCACCGTTTGCATGAACTTCTTGACCGATGACCCCTGGAATCCCGCCCATCACGCTGCCTGGTTCGTGCGGGCGCTTGCCCACTACGATCACGTGTTCTCCCCCAGGACTGCCAACATCGAGGACCTGCGGGCGCTCGGTTGTCCCGGGGTGAGCTATCTACCGTTTGCCTACGCCGCAGCGCACCACGTTCGGTTGCTGAACGCCGGCCCTGGCGGCCAGGACCCGACCTGCGACGTCGTCTTCGTGGGCGGGGCCGACCGCGACCGGGTGGGCTGGGTGAGCGCGCTCCTGCGCGCGGGGTTCGGCATGGAGTGCTACGGCGGGTACTGGGACCGCTTTCCCGAAACCAGAGGGTGTGCCCGCGGGATGGCGGCTCCGGATCGGCTCGCGGACGTCCTTCGCCGGGGGAAGGTCGTCCTGTGCCTGGTACGTCGTGCCAACCGTGACGGACATTCGATGCGGACCTTCGAGAGCGCCGCGATGGGGGCATGCATGCTGGTGGAGGACACCGAGGACCACCGCCGCCTCTTCGGACCCGACGGGGAGGCGGTTCGCTACTTCCGCAGCAGGGAGGAACTGGTCGACAGGGCGGGGTGGTTGGTCGGGGATGAAGCCGAGCGTTCCCGGCTGGCAGCGACGGCGCAGGCCCTGGTCATCGGAGGCAGCCACAGCTATCGAGACCGGTTGCGATCGATGCTCGACGCCTTCGTTCGAGACGCACGCCCGTGATCGGTTGGCTGGCGGTGTGGACGATCACCGGTGCCGTGGTCGTCTTCGCCAGCCTCAGAGGCCGGAGGCCCACCAGCGGGCTGGCCGTCGCGTACGTCTTTGCCTTTGGCATGATCCACTGGCTTCCGGCGCTGGTCTCCTCGCTTCCCTGGTATGTCCCGGCGCACGATCCCCGTATCGAGCGACTGGGGTTCCAGCAGAGCACGTATGCCTTGCTGGCCTTCGCGGCCGGCAACGGTCTGGTGGCGATGGGGATGCGGCGCAAGCACATCGAGGGCGGTGACGGCAGTACGGTCAACGCGGGCATCACCCCCCGCGCCGGCAAGATCTACCTGATCGCGGGGGCGGTTGCCTACGTGATCAGCTCGACCGGTCACGCGGGTCTGCCTTCGCTGCAGGGCCTGGTCGCACTTGGTCAGTACCTGTTCCTGGTTGGACTGTGCATCCTGTGCTGGAACGCCTGGAAGTCGGGAAGGCCCGGCAGGATGTGGCTCTGGTTCTCCGTCGGTTTGGCGATGCCGGTCGTGACCATCGCCAAGCAGGGTTTCCTCTTCTACGGAGCGACAGCAGTGCTCATTCTCTTCTCCTTCATCCTCGGCTTCCTGGGATCGCAGCGCAACGTGGTGTTCCCGACGCTCGTGGTCGCCTATGTTGGATTGTCAGTCTTTCTCACCTACTTTCGAGACCGGCCCCAGATACGCCAAACCGTGTGGGGTGGTCAGACCCTGGCCATCCGGGTGACGCAGTTGAAGACGACGGCGAGTTCCTTCGACTGGTTCAATCCAAAGAATCAAGCCGAGCTCGACCGCATCAATGGACGTCTCGATCAGAACTATCTCGTGGGGTCCGCCGTCAACCACCTCACCTTCTCCGGCCAGTTTGCCCACGGAACCACCATGGTCGATGCGCTCCTCGGTTTCATCCCGCGGGCACTGTGGACCTCAAAACCGGTCCGTGCCGGAGGAAGTCAGATCGTCACCCAATTGACTGGAATCACCTTCCTGGGAGGCACAAGCGTCGGTCCCGGACCCGTCATGGAGCTGTACGGCAACTTCGGGCCGGGAGGAGTCGTCGCCGGCTTCCTCGTGATCGGAGCCGCCCTGGCATTTCTCGATCGTTCGGCGGCTCGTCACCTTCGGACGGGTCAGGACTCCCTCTTCGTGCTCAGCTTTCTCCTGGGGATGAGCCTGCTGCAGGTCGGAGGCGCATTCGTCAATGTCGCACTCACAATGGGGGAGACGGTGGCCATCTTTGCTGCCATCAAGATCATCCACAGCGGCAGGCTCGCCCGGACCGTCGCCGGTGTCGGACTGTCGCTCAATGCCGAGGCCACCCAGCCGCCGGCACGAGGTCTCCCAGAACCGTGAAGGTATTGCATGTGGTTCCGTCCCTCAGCCCGCTGCGGGGAGGGCCGAGCTTCGCGGCCCGGAGTATCGCCCGTGCCCTCGTGGAGGCCGGAGCGACCGTGGATGTGGTCACGACCGACGACGACGGGGCGGGTCGTGCCGAGGTTCCGCTGCGCACATGGGTGAAGGATGGGGGGGTTCGGTACCAATACTTCCCGCGCCAAACCCGCCGCTACACGGTCTCGGTTCCGCTGTCGCAATGGTTGCTGCGCAACGCCACGAGCTACGATCTTCTCCACATTCATGCCGTGTTCTCCTATCCCACCCTTCCTGCGGCCCTCGCCGCCGTCCGGTGGGAGGTGCCCTACATCGTTCGTCCCCTTGGCATCCTGAATCGGTGGGGCCGGGAGTACGAGAAGAAGGTCCTCAAGAAGCTTTCCTTTGCCCTCCTCGAGCGCAGGATCCTGAGGTGCGCCGGGGCCATCCACTACAACACCGAGCTCGAGATGCACGAGGCTGCGGAGCTCCGGATCGACGGGCGTGGCGTCGTCATCCCGAACCCCGTCGATCTCCCTCCGCCGGGCGTGTGCAACCCGGCGTGGTTTCACGACGAATTCCCGGCAACCCGAGACGGCGAGGTGATCCTGGTGCTGTCGAGGCTGCACGAGAAGAAGGGCATCGATCTCGTGCTGGCGGGCTTCCCTCAGATCAGGGCGGCGTTCCCGAACGCACGGCTGGTCCTCGCGGGAGAGGGATCTCCCGAGTTCGTGGCCGGTCTCCGGCGGAGGGTGGCGGAGCTTGGCGTCGAGGCCTCCGTCGTCTGGACCGGTTTCCTGGACGGGCCACAGAAGTGGTCGGCAATGGCGGCTGCCAGCGTGTTCGTCCTCCCGTCGTACTCCGAGAACTTCGGCATCGCCGTGGTCGAGGCGATGGCGGCCGGGACTCCGGTGGTCATCTCGGACGCCGTCGGCATCCATCGGGAGGTGGCGGACTCCAGGGCAGGGTTCGTGGTCCCGTGCGCGGTGGAGCCCCTCGCGGGGGCGCTGAAGCGTGTGCTCGGTGAGCCCGAGAGAGGAAAGGAGATGGGGCGCAACGGTCGCCGGCTCGTCGAGACGGCATTTTCGAGCGCGGCGGTGGGGCCGCGTCTCATGGACCTGTACGGCGAGTTGGTCGGTGGCCCCGTTGGCGGCAGGAGGTGAAGGCCTGCCTGACCAGTCCCGGACGGTTCACTGCGTTCGATCTCGGGCGGGAGCTGACCCGTCGCGGGGTGCTGGCACGGATGTACACCGCGTACCCCATGTTCAAGGTGGACGAAGACTTGAAGGCTCGCAGCTCCGCCAGGCCGTGGTGCCTGGTCACCCGCGAGGTGGCCGCCAGGTTGCGCCTGCGTGGCATCTCTCGGCGTCTCCAGATTTCCACGATGCTCGGCCTGGACAGGTGGGTCGCCGGAAGACTCGAGCCGTGCGACGTCTGCCATTGCATGTCGGGGTTCGGTCTGGCCACGCATCAGGTCGCCAGGGCCCGGTTTGGAGCCGCGACCGTGTGTGACCGTGGCTCGACGCACATCGTGGAGCAGGACCGGCTGCTGCGGGAAGAGTACGACCTCTGGGACGCCCCGTTCGGTGGTGTCGACGCTCGGGTCATCGAACGAGAGCTGGCGGAATATGACCTCTGCGACCGGATCGTCGTGCCCTCGAGCTTTGTCGAGCGCTCCTTCCTTGACAGAGGTATCCCGGCAGGACGAGTCCACCGCATCCCGTTCGGGGTGGATGTGCGCGTGTTTCATCCGGTACCTCGCCAGGACGGCCCGTTCCGGATTCTGTTCGTCGGGCGCATCGGTCTGCGAAAGGGCATCGGCTACCTGCTCGAGGCTGCTGCTGAGTGGTCCCGTGCGGGAATGGCCGAGCTGTGGTTGGCGGGAGGTATCGAGCCCGAGGCCCACCCGCTGCTCCGGCGGTACGAGGGCGCCTTCACGTATGTGGGTCAGGTCCCTCGGGATCGCCTCCGCTGGTACTACTCCCAGGCCTCCGTGCTGGTCCTCCCGTCCATCGAGGAGGGACTGGCCCTCGTCCTGGCGCAAGCACTGGCCTGCGGTCTCCCGGTCGTGGCGACGGCGAACACGGGGGCGGAGGATCTGATCGCGGACGGACGGGAAGGGCTGCTCGTGCCCATCCGAGACGTGGCCGCACTCCAGACGGCTATCGACTCGCTTCGGACCGACAGGGATCTTCGTGAGCACATGCGGGAAGCGGCCCTGCGGCGCGCATCCGGACTGCGGGGCTGGGGTGAGTACGGCGACCATGTGGTTGCCCTCTACGCGTCGTTGATCGATGCCCGATGAAGCGACGTCCGGGGGTCGGAGTTCGCCAGACTGGTGAGGTCAAAGAAAGGTAAGCACGTGTTCGACGGAATGAAACGTCCTCTCGTGGGGTTGGGACTGCCCATAAAGTTCAGTGCGATGACCGGCCACTTCCGGAGCGCCATCTCTCGGAAGCCGGTCGATGGGAGGGGGAACCCCATTCCCTGGTACAGCTATCCCGCCATCCACTTCCTGTCCACGATCAACTGGGAGGACTCCCGCGTCCTGGAATTCGGATCGGGGTACTCGACCCTGTGGTGGGCGGCTCGTGCCGGGCACGTCACCACCATTGAGGGTGACCCTGAATGGTTCCGTGTTGTCCAGTCGAAGGGAGGGGCGTTCCCCAACGTCCGCGCGATCTTTCGGGATGATCATCTGGCGCATGCCCGGGCTCCAGTGCTGCTCGACGAGACCTTCGACGTTGTGGTCGTCGACGGTGGGGACAGGTACCTGTGCGCAGAATCGGCAGCTCAGGTCGTCGCGAGCGATGGACTCATTATTCTCGACGACGCTGAGGGCTTCTGGGGCCAAGAGGGAACCTATCCGATCATCGAGCTTCTCCACGGTCTTGGGTTTGGAAGGGTCGACTATTACGGTTTCCGTCCCTGTGGTTGGCACTTGGGTTGCACGTCGCTGTTCTTTCGGGCGGGGACCAAGGTGTTCCAGCACCTCCCGCCCCCACGCAGGGAGCGTGAGGTGTTCGATGCCCGACGTTCTCTGCGAACCACGTTGCGGTTTCCGGGACGCTACTCGCAAAGAACTGGGCCCCCGGCAGGAGGTCAACAGGCGAGGGCCATCGTCGTCCCCCGCTCCTCGACCATCTGCAGGCCATAGCGGACTTTCAGTTCGTCGAGCACGCCAACAAGCTGGTCGATCTCGGCGTCGGTGTTCGCTGCGGTCACCTGGACCCTGAAGCCGATGTCGGAGCGGGGGACGAGAGGATACGCGGCCAGGGTGACGTAGATCCCGCGCGAGAACAGGAACCGCCCAACGTCGTCGATGTCGTCGGAATCGGCCAGGGCAATCTCGATGATCGGGAATCCCGAATCGTTCGGCGTGGCGATGCCACGCTCGTCGAGCGCCTCGAGGACCCGGCGCGTCTTGCGGGAGAGATCGGCCCGGATGGTGTCCCCTCGTCGCTTGTTCACCTCCAGACCGGCCAGGACCGTGGCGAGCGAGGCAACCGGCGAGGGTCCCGAGTACAGGTACGGCGGCGCGGCCACCTTCAGGAAGTCCTTGATCGCGGTCGGGCAGGCGATGAAGGCCAGGAGCGACGAGTACGCCTTGGAGCATCCGGCAACCAGCACGATGTTGTCGTAGCTCTCATCGCAGAACCGCACGATGCTGTTGCCCTTGCTGCCGTAGGGGGACGTCTCCTCCGCCGACCGCTCACCGACGACGCCGAAGCCGTGGGCATCATCGACATACAGCGTGGCGTCGTAGTTGCGAGCCAGGCGGGCAAGCTCGGCGAGGGGAGCACCGTTGCCGGTCATCGAGTTGATGCCGTCGGTGCAGATCATGCGGGGGTGCGCGGGGGAGGCCCCCAGCAGCTTCTCGAGTGCCTCCAGGTCATCGTGGGGATAGCGGGTCAGCGTGGCGCCGTGGGACTTCGCGACGCTGCACCCGTCGTAGATCGTCTTGTGCGCCCGCCGGTCGACGAGGATGGTGCCCGACCCGGCCAGGACCGGGATGACGGACATGTGGATGTGGGTGATGGTCGGGAGCGCAAGGACGTCGGGAGCGCCGAGCAGGTGCGCGAGCT
>WNGI01005169.1_pt1 | contig 25076 bp, 20 predicted proteins | sample 5400621 | NCBI WGS metagenome assembly WNGI01 (sample SAMN13153374, study PRJNA577476) | soil metagenome | isolation source: 20 cm soil or saprolite under Garry oak tree replicate 1 | place: USA:California | collected 2016-06-15 | reverse complement strand
CGCTTCGACTGGATTCATGCTGGCGGAAAAAAATGACTGGAAGGGTCCGGCGATGGTGGTCGGTTTCGGGGTGGGATTTACGGCCAGCGCGGGAATCATGTACCACAACAACTAGCGTTATTGGAAGCTGGAGCGCTTACATAACGCCGGCATTCTCGAGCGCCGGTTCGTTAGTTAAGATATGCGTGATTGTTTGGCTGATCAGCGAAAAGTCGAATGGCTTTCCGATGATGCCGCTTACTAAACTGTCCTCACCGGCCGGGGGTACAGTGCCTGTTCCGTAACCAGTTACGAGAACTACATTCATCTCCGGCCAGCGCTTGCGGATCTCTCTGGTAGTCTCCCAGCCGTCCATCTCCGGCATCGCCAGATCGGTAAACACCAGATCACAATGATTTCCGTCAAGAGTTTGCAAAGCGTTCTGCCCGCTTTCGGCAAGCAACACCCGATGGCCCATCGCTTGCAGCATCTCGGCCAGCGTTGCTCGCACGGCGGGCTCATCATCTACTACGAGAATCGAAAGCGATGGAAGCACCACATCCTGGAAAGACTCTTCAATCGGCTTGGAGTTCATTAGCGCGGCCGGAAGATCGATAGTGAAAACTGTCCCACTACCCAATTCCGACACAACGCTTATTGATCCCTCGTGTCTCTCGATGATGCTATAGCTAACCGAAAGCCCGAGACCAGTGCCGTGCGCGCCTTTCGTGGTAAAGAATGGATCGAAGATTCTTTGTCTGACGTCTTCCGCCATTCCAATTCCCGTATCAGCAAAGCGCAAGCGGAGTCGAGCGTTCTCGCTCCCGCAGCCAATGGAAAGTTTGCCGCCGTTGGGCATTGCATCTACGGCATTGACGATGAGATTGACAAAAACTTCTCGGAGCTCGGACGCACTACCAAGAGTATGCTGCCCCTTTTCGGCCTCCAGGACGACCTGATATTCCAGACCTCGCAGTCGCGCTTCGTTCTGCCAGCGAGTACGCGTGATCTCAATGGCATCATTCAGCAAGCTGAAGACATCGAGCATTTCGAATTCCTTAGCCGGCGATTTGCGGGCAAAGGTCTGAATACGACGAACGGTAGCGGCGGCGTCTTCAGCGGCTGTTTGAATGATCTCAATGTTGCGTACCAGAGCCTCATCATGCGTTTGGCGACGGAGTAGTTGAGCCCGGCCCAGGATGGCAGCCAGGGAATTATTAAAATCGTGAGCAACCCCGGAAGCCAATTGGCCCAGAGCGCGCAATTTGTCGGCTCGCGCGGCGCGCTCACGTTCTTGTTTCTGTTCGGTTATGTCCCGGGCAATGCCAAGCACGCCGGTGGTACGCCCTTCGACTACCAGCGGAGAATTATCGACGCGTGCATAGCGGAGTTTTCCGTCGCCGGAAAAATAGCGCATCTCATAAGTTTGCGCCTGGCCCAGCATGGCGATTTTAAGTTTATCGCGGACGAGTTCCCGATCAGCTTCGTACGCAAGTCCGCAAACATGACGCCCGATAACCTGCTCGCGCTTCAGTCCCAGTGCCTGAAGTGTGGCGCTGTTGCACCATTCGAAACGGCCGTCCATATCTACTGCATAAATAGATTCGCGGGCACTCTCAAGTATGTTTGTCAGCAGAGACTGGTGCTCGCGAGCGACCGCCTGTACTTCGCGTAGGTCCGAAAGGTCGCGGGCCGTACAAACTGCGGCTGACACCGAACCGTCTGCTTCGATTACCGGTTCAATTGAAACCAGAATTGGACGGTTAAGCCGGTCAGGCGTTACTTCTATCGTCACACTGCGACCTTCTTCAATAGCTTTTTCGACAACGCAATCTGAGTTTTCGGAGGTAGTGCGAAGAACTTCGCAACAGCGGCGTCCCAACAGGTCACGCGGGTTGGATGCTTCCATAGCCGCGCCAGCGCGGTTGACTCGTTTGAGAAGACCGTCGCGATCGAAGATAAAAATGCCGTCAGACATTGCATCGAAAGTGGTTTCCCATTCCGATTTAGCCTTGGTTACCATTTCAAAGAGTTCGGCCTGAGACATACCAATTGCCAAACGCTCGGCGACGGAATGCACCAGAGACAATTCGTCTTCAGTCCAGAATCGCAGGCGATCGGTTTGGTGAATACACAAAACGCCGCGGAACAGGCCTTCCACGATCAGTGGATAAGCGATTTGTGAGCGAACGTCGACCAGGCGGGCGTGTTTTCTAACAGCCGCACTTACTTCTGCGGGCCCCTCGTGGTGATTCCGTGAGTCGGAAATAACAAGCGCCGTCAAGCTCCTTAACAGATGCTGGCCAACCGGATCGTCGTAGCTGTCGCTAGTGGCGCTTATGCTGTTACAGCCGGGAGCGACGTACTCGTGTTCGACAGGTGAAATCGGGTTTTCGGGATCGTAGAGTTGCAGGTGTACCCGGGAAGCGCCCAGTGCGAGTCCTAGCTCGCGAGTCGCCGTACTCAAGACTTCGGGCAGACTAAGCGAGGCACGTATGGCCATCGTCAGGTTGTTAACCAGCGCTTCACGTTTTGAGTTGGCCTGCGCCTTTTGATAAAGCTCCGCCTGGCGAATGGCAATGCCCGTTTGATCGGCGACTGCTTTTGCAAGAGCAATGTCTGATTCAGTCCATTGCCGCAGGGTACGCGTGGTCGATAGAGCAAAGGCCGCGGTAACTTCGTCACCGACCCGAATTGCCACATACATTATTGACCGCACATCCGCCTTCGACAGGATGCGCTCGTAAATATCTGCTATCCGCTCGTCATTAGCGGCATCGTCGAAGCAGAGCACGCCCTTATCATCCAGAGACCCGATTAGTGACCGGAAGTCTTCCAGGTGGAAATTGTCCGCAGCCGGAAGAATGCCATCGGCGTGATACTCAGCCGTGTTTGTGGCACGGTTCCCGGTTTGGTCCTTCATGAATAAGGAGCAGCGATCGGCATTCAGATAGGACCCCAGCTCGTGAACAGCGGTACGGAATACCTCTGAACTATCCAACGAACGTCGTATGGCCTGCGAGATCCGGTGCACCATAGCCTCGCGTTGAGACTGCTGGGCCAGGGCCTCTTCAGAGCGTTTGCGCTCCGTCAGATCGCGACCCACACCTTGAATGCCGACAGGTTTTCCGTCCTGATAGATAAGCCGCGTACTCACTTCGAGCCGGACCCGTCGTCGATTTTTCGCAACGATCTCAAGTTCGTAGATCGTCGGCAGGTTATTGTCTGTTTTCCGGGTGATCATTTGCCGGACTATGGTCAGGTATTCCGGCGCCAGCACATCCACAATATTCATCTGAAAGGCTTCTTCGCGGCTATAACCCGTAATCTGCTCACCAGTTTGGTTTAGTGAGGTAAAGTTTCCGGCCAGGTCGTGGGTATAGATGATGTCGTTGGCGTTCTCAAAGAGTTCACGATAGCGCTCTTCGTTTTCCTGCAGCGCCTTCTGCGCTTTTCGGTGTTCCGTTATGCTCTCTCTTAGCGCCGCTTCAGCAAACTTTTGCTCAGTGATGTCGCGGATAACGCCGCGGATTCCAGTAGGACGCATCTGGCGATCGCGCTCGATAGTAATAACGCCCTCAAGATATCGTCCGCTGTCTTCTGTGTCCTTCAGATAATAAGTGGATCTCAGCGGTGAATCGGTCGCAGCTCTTTTTGTTTCTTCAATATCCCTGGCCGCTGCTCTGGCGCCAATCAAGTTACTGAGATGTCCACCAACAATCTGATCGGGAGCTTTGCCAAAAAACCGAGCGCCCGCAGCATTGATGCTGGTGATGGTCCCATCCATGTCGCGCGTGTAGATAATGTCAGCTGCCTGCTCGACGATTTCTCGATAATGCTTCTCTACCCGCCGACGCTCGGCGAGCCTGGCAACCTTAACCAGCAATTCTTCATTACGAAACGGGACTTCGAGGTAATCGTCGGCCCCTGCGGTCAGACCTTCGATGCTGTCCGCCGCGGCGTTGCGCAAGCCGCTAATCAGGAGCACAGGAATATCGCCCGTCCTGGGTTCTTTCTTGATCTGCCGACAAAGCTCAATACCGTCAAGGACAGGCATTACCACATCACTGATCACCACATCAGGCCCAAAAGAATTCACGGCTTCCAAGCCGCTGCCACCGTCGGCGGCAGACATGACTTCGTAGCCTTCGCTCTCGACAAGTTCGCTGAGAAGTGCGCGAACGTTCTGATCGTCGTCCACGATCAGCACTCGACACTTTTCTGAAGAAGCTCTAATCATCTGTTGCCGGAGTTTAGTCCCGTCGGATTCGAGGCCGGGACGGCAATGGAGCGAGGAAAATGAAGAAGCATTTAATGTTTGTTTAGGAAACTCGGTCAGGACCCAGTCAAGGAAGGCGCTTCGATTAGCCGCACCGCAGTATAACAAAGTTGGTAGACCTTTGTCATGGGATAAAGAAGGCCCTAAGCCTGCAATTTACCCCATAAAAACGGGCTCTTCAGCATTGTTTCCTAGGGATAGGATCGCCTTTTGGCAGGTAGATCTCTGTCGGCGGTCTTTGCGAAATAGCCCGGACGATAGTTGAGTTTGAGCTTCTGTTTGCGAAACTCCGGATCAACTACCTGGATTTGAATTCGGCGGTATGAGCCATCACGAGCCTTATTGGAGGGAGAATAGGCTACCAGATACTGTTCCCGCAGATCGCGCTGGATCTGCGCAAAAGCACTTCTCAACTCGCCTTCGTTCCGCGGAAAATAGGCTCGACCGCCCGTTTGTTCAGTAATCTTTCGAAGCGATCCCTCATCGACGCCGCCCTGATAACTGTCACCGATTCCAATGGCGTAGATAAGCGCGTCCGCCTTTTGGGCGCGTTCAATGGCCTCGTGCATCTTCACCTGGCTAATGGTGTCCTCACCGTCTGTGAGCAGGATGATAGTGCGTCGCGTGTTGTCAGCAGAGGTCGCCAGGAGATCGTTGGAAGACGCCCAAACAGCATCCCAGATTGCAGTAGCGCCGGCGAGTATCTGGTTAGTATCAGAGATCGGTGGCGTGCTACCGACCACAACGCCACCGCCCACGTATCCGGAAGGCGGCACAAACTCGACGCGATCTATAGCCCGACGCAGGCGATCGAGATTTCCTGTGAACCCTTGTTCCAGCGTCACGTCACCGGTAAACGAAACAATTGCCGCCTCGTCTTTGTTGGGACGCATGACTGCTTCGACAAAAGACCGCGCTGCCGCTTTCTCATCGGGCAGAGTGCGTTCTTCTGAACGGCTGGTATCGATCAATATCGCTATCGAAAGAGGTAAATCAAGATTTTGCTGAAAGGTGAATATCTCCTGAGGCTGGCCATCCTCCAGTATTTGGATATCTTCTTTCCTCAAGTTGTTGATAAAGCGTTTATTGTTATCGGCGGCGGTGAAGAAGATACTGGTTAGATTGGTCTCCACCCGAACGACCTCATCCGAATCCTGCGGATTGTCTTCTTTGGCAGCAACTGGCGGCGTCGGTGAGGGAGCCGGCTGTTCAGAATCGGTTACTCGCCTGGTGCGGGATTTCTCCTGAACTGCTGTGCTTTCAGTCTGCGCATACATCTTTGCCGGGACCACCGAACCAGCCACCAGCGGGATCACCAGGCCGGTCAGCAACATCAAGTTTCTTATTGCTCGAATAGACATCTCTCTCTTAGGGCTTGACGCTGTCCGCCTTCGCCGAGTACCCATGCTTCGTTCTCACTTTTAGATCTTTTCGGCCCTCAGCGAGTTTGACATCGATCTTACGAAAACTGCCATCGTAGCGATCATTGACGGGTTTGTAAGTAATGAGGTATTGGGTCCGAAGCTCTTTGGAAATCTTGTTGAAGGAACGTTCGAGGGAGAGCATGTCACCGATGAAAAAGGCCACTCCACCTGTTTCTTCCGCCAGGGTTGCTAATTCGCGATCCTTCTTGTCCTTCACCTCGCCGGCTTCAACCCCGGGGACGGTGGAGACAAATCCCGCCTTCGTGGAAATTGCAAAAATCGTGGTCTCAGTGCGCTGCGCAATATCGACGGCATCGCGAATATCAGCGCGGCTGTAGGTATCCTCGCCGTCGGTGATAACTACCAGAACGCGTCGCCCAGGGACCGTTCTCAGCTTCTCGTCGCAGAATTGCCAGACCGCGTCATAGAGCGCGGTTTGGTTTCCCAGCGTCTTTACCTTCGATACTGCGCGATCCAGAAGATCCATTTTGTTGGTGAAGTCCTGACGCAGGTTTATCTCGTGGTCAAACGTGGCAAAGAGAACCTGATCCTTCCGGTCACGAACTACAGTCTGGATGAAATTTATCGCCGACTCCTGTTCAAACTTGAGTTTGCCTGCCTGCGAGGGAGACGTATCCATCAAGACCGCCACATAAACGGGTAGGGCCTGGCCAATATCATTGGAGAACGTTTCGATCTGTTGTGGAACTCGATCCTCGAGAACGACAAAATCGTTTTGCGTGAGTCCGGAAACAAACTGGCCTTTCTTATCAACGACCGTAATAGGAAGGCGCACGCGCCGGATGAAGATTTTCTCTGACTGACTGTCCTGCTCATTGCCCATTGGGGGCGGCGTTGGCTTTGGCTTTGGTTGTTGCGCCTGCACCAGACCAGTCGCCGCAAAAGCGAAGGTAAGCAGTAATAGCCGCGTCAAAATAGTGGGAAAACAAAACTTCATGTAAATTGAATAGGTGGTTTTGCCGTGTTCTTGCTTGTTGGAGACCTGCGCTTTGATGCCCTCTCGACTCAGCGCCGTTGCCCTCAGCCAAACTGGCAGTACTTCAGTTAACCTCAACAGATTACAAGACCATACATCCGGAAACAAACCAGGAAGACTAGAAATCCCTGAAATTTTGTCCATTCCGGCGCAACTGGGCACTATGAACAGTCAACGGGAATGACAAGCGAGAACTTTTCGGACTATCACCGCGTTTCGAGCTTCTCCAGCAGGTCAACTAGCTCCGCAGGTAAGAGAGCGGCGAAACGCATTTGTTCACCGGTGTAAGGGTGCCGAAAGCCTAACTGTTCCGCGTGAAGAAACTGGCGCTTCAGTTTACGGATCTGCGCGCGCAATTGGACGTCCTGAACGTTGTTGTCACGGCCACCGCTGTAAAGCTCATCGCCGACGACCGGATGCTTCAGCCATGACAGGTGAACCCGGATCTGATGAGTTCTTCCGGTTTTTAGTTCCACATCAAGCAGCGTAAACGCATTGAAACTCCGTCGAACCTTATATAGCGACAAAGCTCCACGCCCAGCCGGCACTACGGCCATGCGCGTCCGATTGCGAGGGTCACGCGCGATCGGTTGTTCGATGCGCCCGCTTTCCTCCTTCACCACGCCGTAAACCAGAGCAACGTAACTCTTGAAAACTTCTCGAGCGCGAAATTGATCAGCCAGATTCTCGTGATCTGATTCGGTCTTTGCAGCCACAAGCAGACCCGAAGTGTCTTTGTCTAAACGATGCACTATGCCGGGACGGATTGAGCCGGCATTCGATAGTTGCTGAAAATGATAGGCCAGGGCGTTGGCAAGCGTCCCGGAATGAATTCCGGCCGCGGGGTGAACCACCAGTCCGGCGGGCTTATTGATCACGATAACGTTTTGAAAGAAGGCTTGACCACTTTGCCATTGACCAGCACGTCCCCCGCGTCAATCAGGCGCTGCAAACGGGCTCGGCTCCAGCCGGTGATTTGTGCAGCGAGATAAGCATCGAGGCGCGCGCCGGCTTCGGCTTCACTAACGCCAAAATTGACTATTTCGTTGTCGCCTGAAGGATCCGTGTTCGCCTGCTCATCTATTTCACCAGTCTTCATCAACAACAGGATAACATCTTCGTGGGCAGGGTTACGGCTACGCCGCCTGATGTGCGGAAGGGCTTTGACCTTCCGTCAGTCCGAAAAACAAAGTGGGGCTACGCCCCCAAGCTGGGGCGCAGCCCCCGGAATGATTAAGTGAACTGGCCGGTGGGGCGGAGCTACCACCGCACATCAGGCGACAGAGCCGGAGAAAGACCTTCCGACTCTTCGCGGTCAATTAGTTAGCTCCGAACAAAATTTCTCTTTGCTAGCCGCTTTTCTTTTCAAACTCTTTCATGAAGGCAACGAGTGCTTCGACGGCAGCGAGCGGTAGCGCGTTGTAGATTGACGCGCGAATGCCGCCCACCGAGCGATGACCCTTCAAACCATCCAGCCCTGCCGCTGTTGCTTCGGCAGCAAACTTCTTTTCGAGTTCCTCCGATGGAAGGCGGAAAGTTACATTCATGATCGAACGCGAGTCCGCGTCAGCATGCCCGCGATAAAACTCGGTTGCGTCGATGGCGTCGTAGATTAGTTGGGCCTTTGCTTCGTTCTCGCGATGCATCGCCTCCAATCCGCCCTTCTCGAGTAACCACTTGCCGACAAGATTAATAATGTAAATGCCCCAGGTGTTCGGCGTGTTGTAGAGAGATTTATTCTCGACGTGGGTGCGATAGTCGAGCATCGTGTGCAGCCCATCTGGGATTCGCTGCAGCAGATCGTCGCGCATGATGACGAGCGTAACTCCACTTGGTCCCATGTTTTTCTGCGCCCCCGCATAGATAAGCGCATATTTGTCGACCGGAATCGGATGCGACAGAATGTCGGATGAAGCGTCGGCCACCAGCGGGACCTCACCGACGTCAGGTTCCTTTTTCCACTCAACTCCCTCAATTGTCTCGTTTGTTGTTATATGAACGTAAGCTGCCTTTTGGTCCAGTTTGAGTTCATCGTTGGCGGGAACGCGCGTAAAGCCCCCATCGGCCATGCTGGCCGCAACGTTAGCAACGCCGGCGCGCTTCGCTTCTTTGAGGGCCTTCTTTCCCCAGCTGCCGGTAATGATGTAATCAGCACTGCCGTCAGGCGGCAGAAAATTCATCGGGACCATCGAAAATTGGAGACTGGCTCCGCCCTGCAAGAACAGGAGGTGATAGTTCTCGGGAATGCCAAGAAGTCTTCTCAAACCTGACTCCGCTCCGTTAATAATCCCATCAAAGGTTTTGGACCGATGGCTGATTTCCATCACCGACATGCCAACGCCAGGAAGGCTCAACATGTCGCGCTGCGCCTCTTCCAGGACAGGCACAGGCAGAACGGCCGGGCCGGCGCTGAAGTTATGTATTCGTTCCGTCATTCATTAACTCCGCAACTGGTAAATGGTAAATCGTAAATGGTACGAACCAGAGTTCCAGAGTTCATATTTGGAATCATCAACGCAGAATCGTTAAACTGCTTACTATTTACCATTTTTCATTCACTATTTACCGTCGTTATGTTGCGATCGCATCATGCGGCCGGCGAGGCGCGTGATAAAAGACCGCGGCGCCAGCCGTTCGCTCTGCGTCATTAGAAAATTGGTCCAGCCTGAGATGATGTGGCCCTTGCCGTGGGCCAGTCCGCGCAAGGCTACGTCCACCACCTCTTCAGGAGTTTGCGAAATGCGGGCCGGTGGTTTCTGACCACGAGCGGCCTCAAAGAAGTTTGTGTCGGTCACGCCGGGACAAAGCGCCATCACTTTGATTCCGTGTGGCCGGTTCTCTTCCCAGAGCGCCTCTGAAAATGAAAGCACGAACGCCTTCGTCGCTGCGTAAGTTGCCATGAACGGCACCGGCTGAAACGCCGCTGTCGAAGCGACGTTGATGATTGCTCCCTGTTTGCGTTCCAGCATGGGCTGAAGGAACCGGTAGGTCAGTTCCACCAGCGCTTTGATGTTCAGGTCGATCATATTCAACTCACGGGCCAGATCGAGTTTGCTGAATTCACCCATCGAGCCGAAGCCGGCGTTGTTAATCAACATATCGACGAATAACCCGCGCTTCTCCGCTTCTTCAAACAAGCGGCCCGGCGATTCGGGTTCACTGAGATCAAGAGCAACGTACTGAGCGCGAATGCTGTTGGAGCGCCCCAGCTCATTGCAAAGCGTTATCAGCTTGTCTTCCGAACGCGCGACCAGCAAAACATTGCGACCGCGCGCGGCCAGCTTGCGCGCAAAGACTTCGCCAATTCCTGAAGACGCGCCGGTGATGAGTGTGGTGTTCATACCTTAGTGTTTGCTGGTTCAACTGATCTCAATCAGGTTGAGCTCGATGATATCTGCATTTCCAGCTTTCAATCTTTCCAGCATTTCGCGCGATGGAGCGTTGTCCAAATTGATGCGGGCCACAGCTGCTTCCGCGCCTTCGAAAACAATATTCTCCATCTCCTGCACGTTGATGTGTTCACTCTTGATCGCTTCGAGCACGTTTGCCAGTACGCCGGGCCGATCGAGGTGACGCACAACCAGCCGGTAGGTGGCTGGCGTCTGTTGCGCCAGGTTTACAACATTGGGAACCTTCCCCGTTTCCTTAAACTCTCGCACTATGCGAACAGTTTCAGCGGCGATGGCCTCCTGCGCCTGATCGGTCGACGCTCCGATATGATGAGTGCCATACAGGTTCGCTTCTTTCGCAATCTCGTCGGTGAAGTCGGCGGTCGCGGAAGTCGGCTCTCGAGCGTACACATCGAGTCCGGCGCGAATTCCGCGGGACCTGATAGCGTCGACAAGTGCTGCCTGGTCCACCACCTCGCCGCGGGCGGTGTTGATGAAATAAGCACCTTCGCGCATCGCCGCGAAAAAGTCAGTACTCAGGAAGCTGCGGGTGTCAGGGTTTAGTGCGACATGGACGCTGACGATATCAGCATCGCCTGCTACCTCGGCCGGCGTGGCTTTGTAATCAACCCCAAGTGCGGCTGCGCGTTCGGGAGTTAGGCTTCGGCTCCAGGCTACTACCGGCATTCCGAACGCGCGCGCGCGGGGAATCATTTCAGCGCCAATCTTTCCGACACCAACCAGACCAAGCTTGCGACCAAACAGGCCGCGCGCCTTGGAAAACTCTTTCTTGTTCCATTCGCCACGGCGCAATGCAATTACATTATCGGCAATCCGCCGGTCGAGCGCGAGCATAAGCGCAAAGGCCAACTCGGCCACCGCTATCGAATTCTTTCCGGGGCAGTTCGAAACATAGATGCCGCGCCTCGAAGCGGCGGCCACGTCAATGGTATTAAAACCGGCGCCGGCGCGAACTACGAGTTTGATCTGGCCCGCTGCAAGCATCTGCTCAGTTACTTTAGTTCCTCGCACCACCAGCACATCAGGAGTTTGCCGGCGAATCGCTTCGGCCAGTGGCTCATCTTTTAGGTCGGGTTGGTAGGAAATGTCGCAGCCGATGGCCTGTAAACCATCGCGTCCGGACTGTTCGAATTTGTCAGCGACTAGAACACGCATCGTTAGAGTCTGGAGTCTGGAATCTGCAGTCTACAGTCTAACTCCAGACTAAATGCTGTGAATGAGAAGCCCATCCCGCAGCTTCGGCTCAAACCAGGTTGACTTGGGTGGCATGATTTCGCCGGCATCAGAAACGCTCAATAAATCTTCCATGGTCGTTGGGTACAACGAAAAAGCTACCGCTGCCTTCCCTTCGTCGACAAGACGCTTCAGTTCTTTGCTGCCACGCACACCGCCAATAAAGTCGATTCGTTTGTCCGTACGGACGTCTTTGATGCCCAGAATCGGATCCAGGACGCGATCCTGAAGAATGCTGATGTCGAGTGAGGCGACAATTCCCTGCGGCGGCGGCGAGTCCGATCGCAAAGCCAGGCTGTACCAGCGGCCGTCAAGATACATGCCCCATCGTCCGCGACGCTCAGGCGTGTCGTCTCCATCTTCATGAACCGCAAAACTTTTTCTGAGAGCTTCAAGAAACTGGTTCGCCGAGAGTCCATTCAGATCCAGAACGGCGCGATTGTAGGGAAGTATCTGCACTTGATCGTCCGGGAAAATCACCGCGAGGAAGAAGTTATATTCTTCGTCGCCGGTATGGCCGAAACTCTTTTCCCTCAGCTCGGACCGGGCACGCGCGGCGCTGGCGGCGCGGTGATGGCCGTCGGCAATATAGAGGAACGGAATTTCGCGAAAGGCGTGCACGAAGCGCACCGGATCGGGAACCCGCCAGACTGTATGCTGGATGCCATCGGCGGCAGTGAAATCGAAAATGGCATTTGCCATCATCGTCTCCATAACCATCGTGTCGATATCACGTCTCGATCGGTAAGTGAGGAAGACGGGGCCGGTTTGGGCGCACAGCACAAGCATGTGATGAGTGCGATCGTCCTCTTTATCGCGGCGTGTTCGCTCGTGTTTACGAATCAGATCCTGGTCATACTCATCTACCGAGCAGCAGGCGACCAAGCCAATCTGTTCGTGGTCTCCCATAATCAGCCGGTATAGATAGATGCTTGGAGATTCTTCCGTCACTAGCGGACAGTTTTTGATTAGTCTGTCAAAATTCTCGACAGCTTTGCGATAGACAGGATCGCTGTGCATATCGGTGCCGTCCGGCAAGTCAATTTCAGGACGGGACACGTGCAAGAAACTCAACGCATTATTTGCGGCCAGGCTACGCGCTTCGTCCGTATTAACGACGTCGTAAGGAACACTGGCTACCTTGCTAGCCTGATCGGCAGGCGGACGCAAAGCACTAAAAGGACGGATGAGTGCCACTAATTCCTCCCGGCACAGTCGGGTCCCGCCGATCAACTATTAGTAATGGCGGCAGATTCCGACCGGGCATTGTTGGCCGAACGCTTATGAATTGCAGGAGCTTGTCGCTTTAGACTATCCGTTCACGCGCGGTCTTAGCAAGCCGGGACATCAAGCTTAACAACGGCGCTGGGTTAAGAGAATTCGAGAGGGTGGAAATGCTTTCAACCGATACGCCGGAACAAGCAATCTGAGTGTAGAATGTTTCGGGATGCTGGAAGAGACGAAACGAACAGAGCTTAAAGAAAAACTGCGCGAAGTGGATGAGCGACTACGCCGCGAGCTGCTCGCGCGCGGTTTCGATCCAGCACAGGATGACAACGTTGCGCTTACAGCTCCGCTGGCTAAACTCTATATGGAGCGGGAAAACTTAAGAGCGGAATTAGACTCGGTCGCCGGTCCGGAAGCTTAACGTTTGAATGACAATCGAACATGATTGAAACCGAAAGAATCGTAGATCAACTCAACCGGGCCTTCGAAGGCGAAGCCTGGCACGGGCCCGCGGTAACGGAGATCCTCGCAGATATAACGCCTCAGCAGGCTGCTGCGCGACCCTTCAGCGGGGCACACAGCATTTGGGAACTCGTGCTTCACATTGCTGCCTGGGAGCGGGCCTGTGGCAGCAGGCTGCAAGGTGAGCGCGCCCAACTGACGGACGCTGAGGATTGGCCCGCAGTGCCGGAAACAAACGACCAGGCGTGGGAACAAGCCAAAGACGCGCTGAGACAGGCGCACGAAGATTTGTGTTCCGCAGTTTCCGGCGTGGATGAATCACGTCTGGACCAGCCGATAATAGAGGGAATGATTCAGCATAGTCTTTATCACGCCGGCCAGATTGCGATCTTGAAGAAGGCATCTTCGGAGCAAAAAAGAGTATGAACGAACTAGCCAGTCGAGAATGCGTTCCTTGTCGCGGAGGCGTACCACCGTTACCGGTTGAGGAGATAGCGAAGCTGCAAGCCCAACTTGATGGATGGGAAGTCGTAAATGGGCATCATCTTCGAAAGGAATACAAATTCGAGGATTTCAAAGAGACGCAGGCGTTTGTAGATCGAGTAGGCGAACTTGCGGAAGAGCAGTGGCATCACCCGGACATTTGCTTTGGCTGGGGTCGGGCTGAAATTACAATCTGGACACACAAGATTGACGGTCTAACTGAAAGCGATTTCATCCTCGCGGCGAAGATTGATCGGCTTTAGTAAACGGACCTAATGAAAGCCCCTTTCTGACCACCGCCCATTAACCAGAAATCCTGCAAGGAAAAGAGATGCGACGTCGAACCACTGATGCAGATTCACAATCGGGGCCGTGCTACGATACGCCCATGTCCAGCGAAGACGATAAGAACCTCATCAACTTTATCGCTACCACGGTCGAGGCTCTGCGGGGGCGCGTCGATACGATTAGTGAACAAATGGCCACAAAAGTCGACCTCGCTAATCTCAGAGAAGAGATGAAGGAGGATGTTGCTGCTCTCAGAACTGAAATGGCAACGAAGGGGGATCTCTTCCGCGTGGAATCCCGTTTGGACACAATGAGCGAGCAAATGGCGACGAAAGACAGCTTGGGGCGCCTGGAAACAACTATGCATGGTGAATTTGAGCAGGTGCATATTCGCCTTGAGCCCTCGACAAGTAGTTCAGCTTGATTTCCCAGTGATTTCAGTTCGATAAATCTGTTCTGTTTCGGCGATCATGCGCTCGAGGCTGTACTTTGTTGAGGCTGCTTGCTGGGCCTCCGTGGCCAGTTGACTGCGGAAGTTGCTGTCGTTGAGTAATTCACTAACAGCGTCTGCCAACTTGTTGAAATCGCCTATGGACACCAGGAGACCAGTCTCTCCTGGTTGAATCAGCTCGCGTGCGCCTTCGGTTTCCGTCGCCACTACCGCCGTGCCGCTGGCCATGGCCTCCGCGAGCACCAGCCCAAAAGATTCTGTATGAGACGCGGAAACAAAAACATCCAGCGCACAATACAGTTGGGCCAAATCCTCCATCCAACCCACGAGCCTTACACGCTCGGTCAGGTTTAGCTCCTCAATCAACTGCTCGATGCGAAGTCGATGTTCCTTCCCTCTGGAGTGATCAATACCAGCGACGATGAAGTAGGCGGCTGGGTGCTTCTTCAATACCTCTGCGGCGGCGCGCAGGAAGTCCACCTGGCCCTTCAGAGGCGTCAGTTCTCCTACTGTACCTATCAGCAAGCTGTTCTCGGGCAATTGCCAGCCATTGAGAAAATCCCGGCGAGCAAACTTCTGTCTTGCAGCTTGAAACCTGGCCGTGTCAATTCCGTTTAGTACGACGCTGATTTTTTCTGGCGGCACTATCGCCTCGGCCCGAAGCTGCGACGCAACCGCCTGCGAAACTGCAATTATTCGCGCGGATTTTGCAAGCGTGATCCGGTGCAGCCGGCTCAATCTGAAAAGGACGTGGCGGGTAACGATTAATCTCGATCCTGGATTCGTCCCCGCGGCATAAGCAGCCAGCGGATAGTCGCGGGCCATGTGAGCGTGAACTATCTGAATCTGGTTCCGCTTCACGAGCTTCGCAAGATCTCGAGCACTCTTCGCGTCAAGCGAGTTTCGCAACGCAAGTTTCAGGATGTGTTCTTCCGGGAAATCCTTCAGCTCACTTACCAAAGGTGAGTTCGGTCGAACTGCGACATCGACATTATGACCCCGAGCGACGAGGCCATTTGCCAGATCCGCAAGATGGCGCTCGCCGCCGCCGAGAGATTGCGCTGAACTTATCTGAAGAATTCTCAAACGCGAAAACTTTGCTGCCGGATTCAGTCGGACAATTTATTGGAGCAATGGACTGTACACAAGAATTCGGTCGTCATCCAGACTAAAGCGTCGATTAGACCTTAGATAACCCAACGCCCTGGCGCTCCCCGTCGTCCATTGGGTCCCCGAACCAGCTAGTTTTTCTGCGTACCGAAGCGGAACAGAGTGAGCGACTCCTGTTTGCTTACCGGCTAGCACCCACCTCTCGTTCAATGCAAAGCAGACTAAATTGAGTTACTGAGCCCGGCACAGGTGTTGCCCCTACCTTACTTTGTAAACGTTAGGACGGGGAAATTTGAAGGAGGATCAATCGTATGTCGAAGCCAAAACTAGTAACCGGACTTTTCAAGAACCGACTCGCTGCGGAGGCAGCCGTCGATGCAATCATCAAGCGCGGGTATACTCGCGACGACATCAGCGTCTTGATGTCTGACGCAACACGAACCAAAGAATTTGCGCTACAAGCGCGAACCCATGCGGCGGACGGAGCGGGCGTAGGCGGCGCAGTGGGCGGCGTTGTTGGTGCGGTGTTGGCGACGATAGTGGCAGTCGGAAGCACCATTTTTCTACCCGGTTTGAACCTGGTAATTGCCGGGCCGATCGCGGCCGCGCTCGCCGGAGCCGGGGCGGGTGCAGCTACTGGTGGCGTTATCGGCGCCCTAATCGGGGCGGGCATTCCGGAGTATCGCGCGAAAGTCTACGAAGCGGGCCTGCTCAGTGGCGGTATCTTGTTGGGAGTTGAAGCGAAGTCAGACGAGGAAACAGATAAACTGGAAGAGTTGCTCGATGCTCTGGGGGCAGAACACGTTCGCGCAGAGTAGTTCGGCGCGAAATTCGACAGCACCAGTATTCAAAAAGGGCTTACGACGAGTGATACGTCGTAAGCCCTTGGTGGCTGAGGTGAAAAGTTTGCCCAAGCGAGTGACCGCGTGGGACTCCTGCTACTACTTTCGAATCGATTCGCCCATGTCTTCGATCGCCTCACCGACATTGCGCCTAACCTTGCCGAAACCTTCCTGAACTTTACCACCTGAGCGATCTGCTGTGCCTTCATCCTCGAGGTCCCGGTCATTGACTGCGCGGCCTACAGTTTCCTTGGTTTTCCCTTTTGCCTGATCAAATTTTCCCTCAAGCTCATCTCTGTTTGGTAAACCCATTCTATCCCTCCTTTGCTTGTCGCCTCGCGAGAATTGCCTCACCCTTGTTCAGCGGGGATAGTTAGAGCAACGCTTGTTCCTCAAATTGCGGGGTGGAGCACTTTGACCGATTAAGACAAACTATTGCTGAACCAGTCAACGACCAGCAGAAGCGGATACGGATAAGCTGCCGAGGCGTGTATGTTTCGGAGACTATGGTGCTTGATCTTGAGACAATCGAAGAGTGTGCGTGCCAATAGACGCCGGTCGCGTCAAACGGCGCACATCAATCTTGCGGAGCGTTAGTACTCTTGACGAATCCATCTTTCTTTTCGCAGATAGGTAGCCGGACTTCGAAACGAGTGCCTTCGCCCGGCTCGCTGATAACCACAATCTCGCCTTGATGGCGCGTGATGATTCCGTGAGAGGCAGAGAGCCCAAGCCCACTGCCGAGTTTTCCTTTAGTAGTGAAGAACGGTTCGAAGATTCGTGACACAGTATCTGCCGGCATGCCGCAGCCGGTATCGGCCACCCAGAAACAACCACTTTCGATTTCCGCGCGGGTTCCAATCTCCATTACGCCCCCCTCGGGCATTGCGTCCACCGCATTGAAGATCAGATTCAATACTACTTCACGCAGCTCAGCCTGTTCCCCCATCACGTAGACTGGTCCACCACCGTCAACTTTGACTTCGATCTTGCCCTTCCTCGATTTGCTCTGCCACTTCGGCCGGGCGATATCGAGACTGGAAGTCACGAGGTAACCCAGCTCAACTGGAGCAAACTCACTCGCAGAGTCGCGGCGGGCAAACTCAAGTATCCGGCGTAGAGTCTTGCCGCCGTCTTCTACCGCGTTTGTGATCACTTGCAAACTCCTGGAGGATGATTCATCAGTAGCGTTCCTCAACAAAAGCTGGGCGCGGCCCTGGATTACAGTCAATGAGTTGTTCAGATTGTGTGCGACGCCCGCAGCTAATTCGCCGACAGCTCGCAGTTTGTCTGACTGCGCCATCAATTCCTGTTCGCGCTTCCGGTCAGTGATGTCGCGCATAAAAACAAGTACGCCATCAATCTCGCCATCCTTCCACAGGGGCGATGTGTTGGCCACGGCGTAGCGAGTGGAGCCGTCGGCGCGAAGCAAACGCACTTCATACTCAGTGTCGTCGCCGGCTAAAGTGCGGCGCACATTCTCTTCCGTGAGTTTGCTGGAATCGGTGGAAAAGATGTCGAGAAAACCACCACCGAGCGGCATTGAGAGTTTGTAAGCTTCGGCGCGTTCATTCATCCAGGTGATCTGCCCTTGCCTGTCCAGGGCGTAGATTTCGTCGGGAGTGCGATCGGCGATGCTGGCCAGAAACGATTTGTGGGAGAGTGCTTCAGCCTCAGCGCGACGAAGGTCAGAGATGTCTCGGGCGATAACAAGAGCGGCCGGATCGGAGTTTTCTCCGGTACTGAGTGGCTCGACGATTATGGAGATCGATTTCTTCGCTTCGGGTCCTGCCTGGATTTCTACTGACACCTTCTCGCGAGTCTGCAGGGCGCGGTCCACTACACAACCATCATCTCCGTCCACGCGCCAAAACATTTCACAGCAAGGCTTTCCCTTTGATAGGTCGCCGCTCTGTAGATGTTCGGCTGCCCGGTTGGCACGGACCAAACGGCGGTCAGCCCCAAACAGATATGCAGCATCGGGCAATGCCTCAAAGGCTACGGTAAGCATTTTCTCTTTCAACTGCTGTGACATCTGAGAAGTGTCTGCAGGTGATTCTTCAAGCAAGCTATCAGGGTGTTGCAGTGGCATTAGGTTTTGGTGGGAGCTAAACGAAAACTGGCGGGCCCGCCTGGTGCAGGCGCGAGCTAATAGTAGCAAATTCGATGTTTGGGCTGCCAGAAAAATTGCGCCGACCAAAATAATTCGGGCGTGCCCTGGTCAGGAACACGCCCGAAGCTTGGAGTTTGCCCTTTTCGTTAGAACTGCAAACGAGCCGCCAACTGCACCTGCCGCTCACGGAAAAGGGTGCTGTCAGCGCCGGTGACGCTGCCGAAGCCGCTGGGACCGGAGTTGAAGTTCAACAACGGACATGGGTTGGCAGTGGTTCCCGTGCTGCAGATTGTGTACATGCTTGTGCTCACGGTAGTTACCTGAGTGCGATTGAATAAGTTGAAAGCTTCTGCCAGCAGTTCCAACTTCGTATTCTCGGTAAGGCTGAACCGGCGAGAAAGACGCATGTCAAGGTACCAGATTTTTGGCTGCTTGAAGAAGTTGCGCGGAATCAGGGCGAACCTGGTTGAGCCACCAGATCCATTGAGTCCGCCAGCCTGCGTCGGAGTATTTGCCGGGAATCCAAAGTTGTTGCCTGCACCGGTTGCATTGCCGCCTGGACTTACGGAGCCGGACACGGTACCGGTGTAACGCTGGCCTGAGAAGGCATTCAAAATCGGCGCAATAGTCCAACCGTTAAGGATTGCCCGAGCACCCTTGTTATCAGTCTTGAAATTCGTGTTGTAAACCAGACTGGTTACAAATTTCTGCCTTCTGTCAAAATTAGACAGAGCGTTTTCGCCCTGCTGATCGAAAGCATTGAACGGCAGGTTCGTAGAAGTAAAGGTCACCGAGCTTTGTCCGTTATCATACGATCTCGATAACGTGTAACTAGTCTGGAATTGAAGACCATTGGTGAGACGTCGATTCGCCTGAAGTACTAAGGCATGATACTTCGAGAAGACATCGCTACGAATCTCCGTGATGGCTCCGAATCCTGCTACGGGCCTGGCTCCCAGGAAGAGTGGAATTCGCCATTGTTGGCCGTCAAAGGGTCCGCCGACAGTAGTGAAGGTGCCACTGCCAGTTGGCGGGCTAAGGTTAACATCAACGAAGTTAGGCAGTGAATTTCCAAAGCTGCCCAGGTAGGATGCAGAAACTACAGTGTTTCTGGCAATCTCTCGTTCGAAGATAAAGTCATACTGGTGAATTTGCGGCAACTGGAACTTCGGCGAGAAGTACTGCACTGCAGGAGCCACTAACGCCCCTGCTGTTAACAGGTTTGGATAAGACGGTGCTGCGGCAGCAGTGGCGAAAAGTTGCACTTGCCTTTGCGCGCGGTCAATTCCCACGCCAGTGTTTACCAGCGCGTTATAAACCGTCGAGTTAATCACGCGGCCGTAGTAGATTCCCCAGCCCCCGCGAATACTGGTCTTACCGTCGCCGGTAAGGTCGTAAGCAAATCCAATGCGAGGGCCAATATTGTTCTTATCGTTTACGAAATTCCCTGTCTGCGGCAAAATCGGATTGGCGTTAATTGCCCTTGGATTTCTCTGGTATTCGTAACGCAAACCAAGATTCAGCGTCAGGCGTGGGCTAACGCGCCAGTCGTCCTGCAGAAAGTAGTTGAGGTCCGTAGTCTTCATGGTCAAGCCGAAAACGCCGAGCCCCTGGTTGAAGGCGCCGGCATAACACTTACCTGAAGCTCGTGTGCTGCTGTAACAGCGACCACCTGACGCTGGCTGGGTCAAAGGAGTCTGCCAGTTTAGGTAGTCAAGTATGAAATCATTGAGCCCACCATAAAATCCCGATGCCAGGGCGTTGCCGGTGTAATTAAACTCACCGCCTGAGAACCGCAGATTGCTGATGATGTCTTTGACCAAATTAAGGTCGCCGCCAAACTTAAACGTGTGGCTACCCGATGTGAGCGTAACGGTGTCGGCAAACTGCCAGCGCCGCTCATCCGGAAACGCAGGCCGTTCAAGAAATTCCGGGATTCCAAAAGAAAAGCCCTGCGCAATAAATGTTTGCGGTGATCGGCCACCTAAGGAGTTTGTGGGCTCACCCGAAAGTGGTGGTTGACTAAACTGGAACTCATTGTCACGGCCCCACTGGAAGCGGAACTCATTAAGCAGCGTATTCGAAATCGTAGAGGCCAGGCGCAGATTCAGTGAATCGATGTTCACGCCGTCGTCACCGAAATTGTCCCGGGCGCGTTGGTTGATCGCTTGCGTTTGAATGCCAGCCGGCGAAAACCAGCGCAGTCGATTGTAGGTGGCCGTAAAGGTATTCTTGCTGTTCAAGTTCCAATCGATCTTCGGAAGAAACAGTTTCTGATCGCCAGTGCGAGGCACCGGGCCGGCAATGCTGTTGAGGAAGTTAAGCACGCCATCAACCTGGGCATCCGTTAAGCCCTTTCCAGTTCCTAATGAAGTATTTCGATTGGGGTTGTTTGTCTGTGGATAGGCAGGACATTGAGCCAATGTGCGTGTCGCACCAAGCGGTGCGGTCAACAAACAACGGTCAGCACGATTCAAGAAGTCCAGAGCGGTGTAAGTAGAAACTCCGGGAAAGTTTCGTTTCTGCTGGTCGTAGCTGAAGAAGAAGAAAGCTTTGTCTTTGGCAATTGGTCCGCCGATTGTGCCGCCAAACTGATGGCGCACATCAACGGGCTTGAACGCAACTGGTGTGAAGACACCGCCAATATTTTGCGTGATAAAGCTGCGCGGGTTGCGAGCGCCCCACTTGTTGTTGCGCTGGTAGTAAAAGATATCGCCGTGAAACTCGTTAGTTCCGCTCTTGGTCACGGCATTCACAACGCCACCGGCTGACCGGCCATACTCCGCTGAGTAGCTCGACGTGTTCACCTGAAATTCGCGGATGGCAGACTGGCTGATCGAATAACTGATACGAGTGCGGCCCCGTTCTTCAGCGAAGAAGGCCTGGTTATTGTCACCACCATCGATGGTGTTGTTATTGAGCAGACCGGAGATCCCGCGGAAGCTGATCAAGCCAAAGGTGCCATCAGGAACGGCGCCGGGTGTAAGCAAGGCAAAATTAGACCAGCGGCGGCCGTTGATAGGCAGCTCGTTAATTGAGGTCTGATTGATGTTGCTCGAAAAGTCCTGCTGCGATGTGTTGATGACCGGAGCTTCCGAGGTTACCTCCACTGTGCCACCCGAGACAGGGCCAATTGAGAGAGCAGCATTAATAGTAGTCTCTCTGCCGATCTCGACTGTCACCCTTTCCTGAGTAAAGGGACTGAATCCCATCCCATTGATGGTTACGGCATAGGTCCCGGGCTGCAGTCCCGACACTTTGAAACGACCCTGGTCGTCGGTGGTCGCCGTGTCTTCTTTATTCGTTTCGATGTTTCGCACGGTCACGCCGGCGTTGGGGACGACTTCTCCATTCGGGTTAGTCACGACGCCGCCGACGGCGCCAGTCACCGTTGACTGTCCAAAGGCGAGCGCGCTCATCCCGAGAATCAATGAGAGAACAAAAGAGAGCTTCACAAATTTCGACATACTGGGGAACTCCTTAGGCATGAGAAAACGTTGAAAGAATCTGCGCGACCGGATGGGCGCAGCTTGCGACCTTTGAAATCGAGAGCAAATTGAAGTTATGCAAATCAAGAAGGAAGTAACTAACCAATCTAGACGCGAACTTCTAACACGCTTGGCAAGGTTTGCGCAAGCGTAATGCGCGTTAACTCTTAGTAGAATCCATGTTGCTGCACTGATTGCGAAAGTCATGCGAACCAGAACAGCGGACTTTTATTTCGCAAGACGTATGCCGAATAACGATCGGTAGCTGGTGGCACTTTAACGCCCAGTTTTTGACACTTGATCGGCGTTTAGACTTCTTTTAGGACAAAACTTAGCCGAGAATTTGGATAATATCGGAAAATCAGGAAATCGCCCGCTGCAGGCCGGGCCACGGGTGACATTTGCCGGCAGACTTCCCGGGTTGCCTCGCTTCAGATTCGCTCCACTATCATCGCAATTCCCTGCCCACCGCCAATGCATGCCGTAGCTAACCCATATCGCCCACTTCTCCGGTGTAACTCCTGCAGGACTGTGATAACCAGGCGCGTACCAGTCGCACCCAGCGGGTGGCCCAGAGCGATCGCGCCACCGTTTACATTTGTGCGAGTCCGATCCAATTCCAACTCTTTCTCGACAGCAAGATACTGAGCGGCGAAGGCTTCATTAACTTCAATGAGGTCAATGTCCGAAAGCTTCAGGCCCGCCTTATCCAGGGCCTGGCGTGTCGCCGGCACTGGCCCGATTCCCATTATCTCCGGCTCGACACCCGCATAGGCCCAACTGGCAATTCGGCCCATGGGTTTGGCGTTCCGTCGCTTTACGTATTCTTCGCCGCAGATAATTAACGCCGCGGCCCCATCAACGATCCCCGACGCGTTCCCTGCCGTTACAAGACCGTCCTGAGCAAAAGCGGGCTTCAACTTTGCCAGGCCTTCGAGCGTTGTCTCGGGACGCAGATGATCGTCCGCGTCAAATACAAGGGTTGACTTCCGCGATTTGACCTCGACCGGGACGATCTCCTCGGCAAAGTAACCGGCATCTTTCGCTCGCTTCGCTTCCTGTTGCGAGCGAAGCGCGTACTCGTCCTGCTCGTCACGTGAGATCTCAAATTTGCGCGCAAGATTCTCGGCCGTTCCGGCCATCGGTGTGTTGCAATAGGTATCGAGCAGCGCGACCATCAAGCTATCTTCAAGTTTGCCTCCGCCGAGCGGAAACCCGGAGCGCGCGCCCCGGAGAACATGCGGAGCCTGCGACATGGATTCCATGCCGCCAACCAACGCAGTCTGCGCTTCACCAAGCTGAATCATTTGCGCGCCTGAGATAATTGATTGAATGCCGCTGCCACACAGGCGATTGACCGTCAACGCCGGGCGATCAAATGGCACGCCCGCCTTGAGGGCGACATGTCGCGCGCCATAGATGGCGTCGCCGGAAGTCTGTAGCGCATTACCAATGACAGTGTGATCGATCTCTTCGGGCACGACGCCAGTAGCCTCCAGAGCCCCTTTGGCGGCGATCACTCCCAGGTCAATTGCCGAAATATCTTTCAACGCGCCGACATACTCGCCCATACCCGTCCGTTTGCCACCCAAAATGAAAACATCTTTCGACATTCGTTACGGTCTGCTCCCTTGTCTGAATTTTGCTCGTGTTAACAAACGAAAAAGCCTAACAGAGGAAAATCACACGGTCAATTTTGGTTGCAGGTATCCGATAAGCTTTAGCTTGTCGGACATCAACAGAGCAGCCCGCGCAGTCGAGATTAAGTTTTGGCCGCGGCAGGAAGGGTTATTCAGCGTAGCGGTGGCTCGCCCGATAGCGGTGTAGTAGTTCCTCCAGGAACCCTTCGTAGGTAAAGGTCGAGAGGTCGTAGGTGGGACGAATTTTGTACATGATTGGTAGCGCCACTCGCCAGGCCATCCACTGCCGCGCCATGTCAGCCAGGTCCCAGCGGCGGCGCAAGAAAGTTTCCACTACCTCGATTTCGGATTCGGTCAAGACGTTCAACTCGGCAACAAACTCTACCGGCTTGAAAGATCGCCGCAGCGCTTGATCACTCACCGGGGAGGCAAACACTTGTGCAAAAGCCGGCGCCTCGGCCTCACGCTCGCGCACCACGACGGTCCCGGCAACCATGTCGCCAATACGCTGGTCTGACAAGCTAACAAAAACCGAGATCAAGCCAATCGAATAGAACGGGAAGAGAGGGGCTGGTTGCATGTCCACCACGCGTAATAGATTTCTTACGGCCGCCTCCCAGAATGTGATCGGGCGTCCGTCCTCACGAATAACGCGCAACTTGAGCCAACGCTTGCCTGGAGTTTGCCCGTTCCAAATCCACTCAAAAAAAGCAAAGTAGCCTGAAAGAATCAGAAACACAATCAGGATCAAAACTGCCTTGACCCATTTCGGCGCATTCGAAAACTGATCGCCAAGACTTGAATAGTTCGCGATCACACTGAACGCGATGGCCATCAGGATGATTGTGAGCGCTTGCAAAGCATGATCGATTGCACAGGCGAGAAAGCGATTGCCAATCGAAGCCAGGGCAAAGTGAAGCGGCACGCGCTCCGGCGTCTCGATGATCAGAATGTCTTCAGTTGCCAGGGCGGTAGACATTGAATTTGTAGGACAGGCTTTCATGCCTGGCCTCGTTAGTGCCAAACAATTGGAGACAGACCAGGCTGTCTGTCCACTTATTCCTACAGAATTCAGGTGCCGCGGACCCGAAGAAACTTTCGCTTGCCCACTTGAATCAGAATTGCACCCTCCGTGTTGATGCTAATTTCGTGGTCATGGCGAAGATGTTTCTCTCCATCAAGGCTGACGCCACCCTGCTCAATCAACCGCCGCGCTTCAGCAACCGAAGGCGCAAGGCCGGAGTCGACCAGCAAGCGAGGAAGTTTCCACAGACCGGATTCCAGCGCAATCTCTTCTACTTCATCAGGCGCCTGCTTGCCTCTAAAAATGCGGTTGAACTCATCTTCGGCGCCAGTAGCATCTTCTTTCGAGTGGAAGTCAGCGATGATCAACTTAGCGAGCTCGGCCTTAAGATCGCGCGGATTCCGTTCACCGTTGGCGGCAGCACGCCGTAAGGCAGCGATCTGTTCAACTGTGAGGTCAGTCAGCAGTTCGTAGTAGCGCCACATCAAGTCATCAGAGATCGACATCACCTTGCCAAAAATTTCGGAAGGCGGCTCGTCAATCCCGATGTAATTGCCGAGAGACTTCGACATCTTCTGCACCCCATCGGTTCCTTCAAGCAAGGGTGTGATGACCGCGACCTGTGC
>WNGI01000776.1_pt1 | contig 25096 bp, 20 predicted proteins | sample 5400621 | NCBI WGS metagenome assembly WNGI01 (sample SAMN13153374, study PRJNA577476) | soil metagenome | isolation source: 20 cm soil or saprolite under Garry oak tree replicate 1 | place: USA:California | collected 2016-06-15 | reverse complement strand
GAGTGACGCGCGAGGTCAGGACACCGCCACCTGCGCAGGCACCGGGATCCCCGCGGGCGCGGGCGCGGCGGGCGAAACTTCGTGATACCCCAGCCGGCCTCGCGTGATCACGAGCACCGCGATCGCGACGATCGCAAGGCCGAAGTACATGAGGCGTCCGTCCACGTCCGGGTAGAAGCCCGTAAGGATCGCCGCCGACCCGGTCGTGTCGAGCGATGCGTGCGCGAGCGCCACCAGAGGGAGAGATCCGCCGGTCGAGTTGAAGATCCACGTAACGAGGAGCCGCACCGGAACGGAGAAAAGGACGAGCAGATAGAAGACGTACGCGGGGACGTCTGATGCCGCGAGGCGACCCGAGTCGGTTAGCCCGCCGCTGATGAAGAGCAGCGGAAAGTGTCCCAGCCCAAAGAGCGGCGCAACCATCAAGCTCGCAAATACCGGCCCAAAGCGTTTCTGCCAGCGCGCGGTCAGGAACGCCATCCAACCGGTCTCCTCCCAGATCGAGATGAGAAGAGCGATCAGAACGAGGTTCAATAGGTAGGTCGGGAGGAACTGCGGAAGCTTTGCGCCAAATGCGCTCAGGCTCGCCGGACCCTGGACCGCGGCGGCCCCGATGAGCAGCACGAGCGGAGCTCCGAACAACGCCAGGAGGTACCACTGCGGACCGGTGCGCCATGTGAAGTATCGCCGGCGAAGGTCACGGACTCCGTACTTGCCGTCGGCGATCCGCGTGATCAGGAACGCCCCTCCGGCGAGGGCGATGAGCGACAAGAGAAGGATCGACGGCTGCGCAGGGATCTCGACCGGTATGAGACCGAAACCCAAGGTCCCTAGCAGCGCGGGCAGAAAGAGAATCCAGCTCGTGACGTAGAAGAAGGCGAGGAACGCGCCGCCCGGGTGGCGTGCGATGGTCGCCTTGAGATTGGACGCGAAGGTCGCCTCTGTCGGTGCGATCACGGAAACCCCCTGTGGCGGCCGACCGCGTCGGCGCACTTCTCAGACTACGCGAGCCGCCAAGCAAGGAAGCACGTCACCGTTGCGCTGTGGGCCCGGCGGCGCGAGCCGCCGAGCCCATCGACGTACGTGCCTACGCGGTCGCGGGCATCGGCAGCGCGCCGATCTGCGCGAGCATCGTCATCAGGTCGAAGTAATGCTTGGTGTCCGACACCTTGTCGCCCTTGAAGGTCACAACTTGGACCGCCGGGATCGAGACCTTCTTGTGCGACGGCGGGATCGGCCCCATGGCGCTCGCGAGTTCACCGTTGTGAGTGCCCGACCAGGTGATCTCGAGTACGACCGTGTCGCCTCCGTCGATCACCTTCGTGATCGTCCCTTTGGCGTCCGGGAATGCTTTGCGCCAACCTTTGCTGAGCTCGACGATCGCATCCGGCCCCTGGGTCCGCCGCTGCGTCGAGAGTTCCTCATAGACGGCATCGTCCCGAAGCGGCGCCTTGAAGCGCTCCCAGTCTCCCGCGCTGAATGCCTCGATGCCCTGTTTGGCAAGCTGAACTTTGTCTGTCATCGCGTACCTCCCCTATCGCTCGTGCGTCGATCGGTCAGGCTGCGCCTGCCCTCGCCGAGGTTACTCCCGCATGCAAGCGAGCAGACAGCGCACTAGGCCGTGGTTGTACGCATCTGCGCAAGGTGCTCGCGCACGTGTGACAGGCCGAGGCCGAACTCCATCCGCACCGTGCTGCACTGGCCGCTCGGCGCGATGCGAACGGCCGCAAGCTCGGTTTCGCCCAGCTCCAGCAGACGCTGGCGGTAGGCCGCGCGCATCGAGTGCCACCTCTGGCGTGGCTCGACGGGCCAGAGCGTCAACCGGTCGTGGTAGTAGCGGTACCACAAGGCGATTCCTCGAGCGCGACGGTCGCGGGCGCCGATGCGGCGAAGCTCCGCGTCGGCTTCGCTCATGGCGCGGAAGTCGGCCTCCGTCGGCGGCTCGTCGTCGCCGGGAGCGTCATCGTGTCGGACGACGCTGAGCGGCGGGGGTCCGCCTGATTCGACGTTCGCGCGCGCCGCCATCTGGAAGGCGCGGACCACCCGCGCGACCTTCCGCGGAGTCCAGCGCACCCTGCCCGCCTCGCTGTTCAGGCCACTGTGCTCGACCGCCTCGGACGGAGCGACTCTGATCCGCCCAGCGAGCTCGTCGAACGCGGCCACATGCGCGCGATCGGGATCGAGCGGCCACGGTCGCAGACGCCGGATGCCGATCTCGAATCCGCCCGCGACATGATCGAGCGTTCGCCGGATCGTCCAGTCTTCGTCGGGCGCCCGGTCCCAATCTTCGGCCCCGATCCCGTCAAGAAAACGCTCCACCTCGGACGCGATCTCGTCCATGCGCTTCACCGCTGTACGAAGCAGCGCAGGCGGCGTCGGGACGAGCGAGTCTGGAATGAGCCACCACGGCATGCTCCACTCGACGATCTCCTCGGAGGGCTCGACGTCGAGCGGATGTCCGACCCGACGGTAGGCGTCGACCTCCTCGGCGACGAGCGCCTTACAGCGGGCGATCGCCTCGTCGCGTGTGGGCACGTCCTCCGACGCGACACCCGGGACTTCCGGCGCGATCGTCCACCAGGTCCGACCCGATGACGTCACGTAGTAGCGCACCGGGCGCGAGCCTAAGGCGCTAGGTCGTTGGCGGGAAACGCCGGATGCGCATGGCCTCGCCGGCCAGCACCGGCTCCGGGGGGTTCGAGGTGGGCGTGCCCCCCTCGACTGTGTCCACGAACTTGCGCGTGTAGAGACGGTGGTAAAGGCCGCCCTTCGTGAGGAGCTCGGCATGCGTCCCCTCTTCCACGATGCGGCCGCGATCGAGCACGAGGATGCGATCCGCTCGCTCGACGGTGGAAAGCCGGTGCGCGATGACGATCGTGGTGCGTCCACGCATGAGCCGGTCGAGCGCCTGCTGCACCAGGAACTCGCTCTCGTTGTCCAGCGAGCTCGTGGCCTCGTCGAGAAGAAGGATCCGCGCGTCGCGGAGGATCGCTCGCGCGATCGCGATGCGCTGCCGCTGTCCTACTGAGAGGCGAACGCCGCGCTCGCCGACGATCGTTTCCATGCCTTTGGGCATCCGCGAGATGAACTCGGTCGCGTTCGCCGCTTTCGCGGCGTCCTCGATCTCCGCCTGCGTGGCCTCGAGCCGGCCGTACCGAATGTTCTCGCGGATCGTGTCGCCGAACAGGATCGGCTCCTGCGGCACGACCGCGATCTGCTCGCGCAGCGACCGGATGGTGACCTCGCGGACGTCGCGACCGTCGACGCAGACGCGGCCCGCGACCGGGTCGTAGAAGCGCCCCACCAGATTTACGAGCGTCGTCTTCCCCGCCCCGGACGGACCGACGAGGGCCGTCGTCTCGCTTTCGCGGAATGCGGTCGAAAGGTGCTCGAACACCAGGGGCCCGTCGCCATATCGGAAAGAGACGTCGTCGAATTCGATCTCGCCGCGGATCGGCCCGATCGGGACCGCCCCCGGCAGGTCGCGAACCTCGGGCTCGGTGTCGAGGAGCGCGAAGATGCGATCGGCCGCGCCGAACGCCTGCTGGACCTGCGTCCACATGCTGGCGAGGCCGCCCACGGGTCCCGCGACCATGTTCATGTACAGGAGGAAGGCGACCAGCTGGCCGGCGGTGAGCTCGCCCGCGGCCACCAGATGCCCCCCGTACCAGAGCACCACGATCGACGAACCGAAGCCGAGGAAACCTATGAGCGGGAACATCGTCGCGCCGAGCCGCGAGCGCTCGATCGACTTGCGGAACATGACCATGAGCTTGTCGCGGAAGCGCGTCGCCTCGTAGTCCTCGCGCGTGAAGGCCTGAACGACACGCACTTCCGCGAGCGCCTCCTGGAGGACGCCGACCGCCTCGCCCTGCGCGTCCTGCGCCTCGCGCGAGATGTCGCGGATCCGTCGTCCGAGGAACTGTCCGATGATCCCGATCGGCGGTGCGACGACGAGCGTCAGAAGCGCGAGGCGCCAGTTCATGAGGAAGATGACGGCGATCCCGCCGGCCAGGGTCAGCACCTGACCGAGCACCTGGATGATCGTCTGCGTGATGACGCCGTGGACCAGCGTGGCATCGCTGGTGACGTGCGACATGAGGTCGCCGGTCTTGCGCTGGTTGTAAAAGGAGAGTGAGAGCGACTGGAGGTGCGTGACGATCGCCATGCGCAGGTCGAAGATCACGCGCTCGCCGGTGTAGGCCATGAGGAATTGCCGGCCACCGTCGATCACCGCTCGGACGAGCAGCACCGCGATCAAGATGACCACGAGGACGTTGAGGAGGTCTGGCTGCTGGAGGCCCTGGTCCAGGACCCGCTGGACGACCTGAGGCCAGACCAGCGCGAGCGCCGTCGAGACGATCAGCAGCGCGGCGGCGATGGCCAGATTCCAGCGATATGGCCCGACGAAGCGCAGGAGCCGCCGGTACATCGCGATCGAAGGGCGCTTCTTCTCCCCCGAACCGCGCGGGCCGCCGATGAACATGTGGAAACCGCCCCCGCCCATCGGCATCATCATGTTTAGAACGCTACCTCACCCCACGGGGCGTTCTCAGGGACGGAGCCAGAGCGTGCTGAAGGATGCGCTCGCATCCCCCGCATACCCGGCGACGCGCGCCGAGGCGGCACTCGCCCGATCCACGAAGACCAATGGCACGCGCGTCGTGTCGGTGCGGCTGATCTTGGAGACCTGCTTGTAGAGCTCGGCGCGTTTGGTCGGATCAGCCTCGCTGCGCGCCTTACGCAGTAACCCGACGACGAGAGAATCGGCGCCCACGGAGCTATCCCCGCGCGGCGCGAGGAGCGGCCAGAAGATCTCGTCAGGGTCGAGCCCCACCGCCGAAGTGTCGAGCGTCAGCGTCGCCCTGGAACCCTCCACCGCGGCGGGATCGACCGCGCGCAGTCGAGCGACGATTCCGACCTTGCCCAAATCCGCCGCAAGCGACTGCGCGATCCGCTGCGGATCCGGATAAGCGATCGTGGGAAGGATGGGGTAGGCCAGATCCGTCGCGATCGGGGTCGAAACGCGGGCGTCGGCAAGGATCTTCCGCGCCGCAGCCGCATCCAGCGGCGCGAACTCGATCACGCTGTCGTCGTATCCGAGGGTTCCCGCCGGGACGAGCTGCGCGGCACCGCGCGACAGCCCCGCATAGACCGAGGAGAGCGCGCCGCGATCGATCGCCATCGCCATAGCGCGCCGCAGCTCGGCACGGTCGAATGGCGGCGCTGTCGCATCGATTCCGAGGGAGGCCAGCGCCGCGTCACGCCGCGGCGCCAGCGCGAGGCTGGGATCGCTTCGCGCGGCGGCGGCCTGCGCGATCGGCAGATCCAGCGCCACGTCGACCCGACCCCCGCGGAGCTCGGCAAGCCGCGACGGGGCATCGCGAACGGGACGCAGGACCAGGCCATCGAGATACGGGAGCGCCTTTCCCGAAGCGTCGCGCCGCCAGTACGAGTCGCTGCGGCGAAGCGTCAGCGTGCCGTCGGGAGAGGGCTGCCCGTCGGCGGTGGCGAACGGACCCGTGCCGAGTGTGCCCCTGGCGATCGCGGTCTGCGGTGCCGCCAGGTGCGCGAGGAACGGACCGAACGCCGAACGAAGGTCGAAGCGGACGGTCCGAGTGTCGACAGCCTGGATCTGCGCGATGACCGGCTGATCGTCGAACAGCAGCCGGTACCGCGATGGGCGACCGCGCTCGAAGCTCGCGACCACGCTCGCGGCGTCGAGCGACGAACCGTCGTGGAAGCGCACGCCGTCGCGGAGCGTGAAGGACCAGGTCGCGCCGTCGTTCGTCGCCTGCCACGACGACGCGAGCCCTGGACCGATCCTTCCCGTCGCGGCATCGACGGCCACGAGCGTTTCGAAGATCTGCCGGGTCGCGACGAGCGATGCGTCGTCGGCGGTCCACGGATCGAGCGAGGTGACCTCGCCCGGGATCGCGACGCGCACGACGCCTCCGGTCTGGATGCCGCTTGGGGCGGGCGTCCGGGTCGCGGGGACGCCCTGGCACGAGACGAACAGGACCGTGAGGAGACCGAGGGCGGCTGATCGCCGCACGGGCTTTATCGCGACTTGAGGCGGGGGTCGAGCGCGTCGCGCAAGCCGTCGCCAACGAGATAGAGGCAAAGCACGGTCACGAAGACCGCGATGCCGGGGGGATAGATGAGGTAGGCCGCCTTGCCCAGATACTGCGCGGCATTGGTGAGCATGTTGCCCCACGAGGGCGTCGGGGGTTGGATGCCGAAGCCGATGAACGAGATCGCGGACTCCTGAAGGATGAGCTGACCCACCTCGATCATGGTAAGGACGATCATCAGCGGGAGGATGTTCGGCACGATGTGCCGCAGCATCAGGCGCCGCGGCGTACAACCGACAGTGCGTGCAGCGAGCACGTACTCACGCTCGCGGAGCGCGATCGACTGGCCGCGAGCGTAGTTCGCGATCCCGAGCCAGCCGAGGCCACCCAGAAGAAGGGCGAAGGGCAGCGGCGCCAGACGGAAGAGAACGCCGATGATGAGCAGCAGGTACAGGATCGGGATGCTGTTCAACGTGGTGACGAGCCACACCACGACGTCGTCCCAGCGCCCTCTGAAATAGCCGGCGGTCACGCCCATGCTCAGGCCGATCAGCAGCGCGGTGAGCGCGCCGAAGCTGCCGATGAAGAGCGAGACCCGCGCGCCGTACAGCAGGCGGACCACCTGGCTCCGTCCGAGCTCGTCCGTGCCGAGCCAGAGCCAAGGCTCGGTCGCGCTGGGCTTGGTGTAGTTGTCGAGGATGCTTTGGTCGGTGAACCCTTTATGGAAGAGGTTGTCCGCGAGGATGTCTGCGGAAAGCGCGATCGCGACCATCAGCCCGAGCACGGCGAGGGCGATCAGGGTCGTCGGATCGTGGCGCAGGCGCCAGAGCGCATCGGACCAGAGGCCCGCAGTCGCTCGGCGACCTTCAGCCGGACGGACGGTCGCGGCGCTCGCGGTGACCGCATCCGCCGCCATCAGCGCACTTTCACGCGCGGATCGACCCACGCGTAGGCGATGTCGCGAAGGAGATACGAAATGATCAAGAGGACGCTCGAGATCAAGAAGCTCGCTTGGACCACGGGGTAGTCCTTCGTGACCGCGGCGTCGAACGTCAGGCGCCCGAGACCGGGCCAGTTGAAGACGCGCTCGATGATCAATGAGCCATTGAAGAAGACGAGCAGGATCGCGCCGAAGAGCGTCACCACCGGGATCAAAGCGTTCCGCAGGATGTGCGCGGCGATGACCGCCTGCTCGTGTAGGCCCTTGCTCCGTGCCGTGCGCACGTAATCCTGCGAGATGACCTCGAGGACCTCGGTGCGGAGGATCCGCGGGAGGTTCGCGATCCCGGCGATCGAGATGACGGCGACCGGTCCGATAAGGTGCCAGATCCGGTCCCAGCACAGCCCGCAGTCGATCCCGACCGCGTTCATGCTCCCGACCGGGAACACCCGGAGCTGCACCGAAAGCGTCAGCACGAAGATGAGGCCCAGCCAGAACTGCGGGACGGCGTGCCCGGCGACGCTGACCACGCGGATGACGTGATCTTCGATCCTGCCGCGGCGCAGCGCGGCGATCACTCCGAGCGGCACGCCGACGAGCACCGTGATGACGAGCGCGATCATCGAGATCTGCAGGCTGTTCGGGATGCGCTCCAAGATGATGTCGAGCACCGGACGATTGAAGTAGAACGAGTTCCCGAAGTTCAGGTGCGCGATCTGCCAGAGCCACGAGAGAAACTGGATGGGCAACGGCTCGTCGAGCCCGAGCGAGTGCCGCAGCGACTCACGGTCCTCGGGCGTCACGTCGTACTGGCCCGCCAGCATGAGCTGCAACGGATCCGACGGCGAGAGCCGGCCGAGAAGGAATGTAAGGAGAAGGACCCCGAAGAGGGTCGGGATCGCCTGAACGAGACGACGGGCGATGAAACGACCCAGGACGTTCCCCCGATCCACGAGGCGCCCGAGCGGCCGAACGCCGCCCGGGCGCCGCGATTACTGCGCGATTACTTCTTGAGCCACCACTTCTCGACGTTCCAGATCGCCGAGTACGTGTTCGGGTCGAAGGCCTGCAGCTTCTTGTCGCCATACGTGAGCGAGTCGCGCGTGAACAGGAACGTGTACGGGACGTCCTGGTTGAGCTGCTGGTCGACCGTGTGCAGCGCTTTCTTCCTTGCGGCCTGACTGCAGTCGGGGCCGTTGCGGTTGTCGAGCAGAGCTTTGTCCACGGTCGGGCTCGCGTAGAACACGTCGTTGAACTGGTCCTTGGTGGTCTGGCTCGAGTGCCAGATCGAATATGGATCGGGGTCCGCGCCAAGCGACCACCCGATGATGAAGCCCTCGTAGTCGGCGCCCGGCTGGGTCCGATCCAACAGCGCGTTGAACGACTCGAGGAGCGGATCGATCTGAATGCCGATGTCCTTGTACTGCGCCTGCGCGAACTGGAGGATCGTCTCGCGGACGTTGTTCCCCTGGTTCGTCTCGATGCGCATCTTCATCGGAGTCCCATCGGTCCAGCGATAGACCCCGTCCGTGCCCATCTTGGCGCCCGCCTGCTCGAGGAGTTGCTTCGCCTTGTTGACGTCGCGCGTGTACTTGGTCAGGCCCGTTTCGTCGTACGCCCACGAGACCGGCGGTGTGTGCGCGTACACCTGCGACCCGAAGCCGAAGACGACCTTGTTCACGATCGCCGGAGCGTCGATGCCGTAGGCGAGCGCCTGACGCACCTGGACGTTCGCGAGCCACGGTGCCTTCGCGGCCTTCGCGTTCCACCCGATGTAGTCGTACGCGGAGGTCTTGTACCGGTAGAACTTCAGGGCCTCGTTCTTCGAGACCTCGTCGTTGTCGGAGGGATTGACGCTGGCGTAGGTGACCTCGCCGACCATGAGCGCGTTCTTGATGGCGGTGGTGTCGGCGTAGTTCTTGATCACGAGCTCGTCGACGAGCGGCGCCCCGCGGAAGAACTTGTCATTCTTCGTCAGTGTCACCTGGACCCCCGGCTGGAACGACTTGAAGATGAACGGGCCGATCGACGCGGGCGGGTTCATGTTGAATGGAACGTCGTCGATCTTCTTGGTCGTGTCGGTGGTCTTGTTGTCCCACTGGGCCTTGAAGGCCTTGCTCGGGAGGATCCCGCCGGCGCCCGCACCGCCCATGGCCGCGGTCGCGGGGCAGAAGACCTTGGTGAACTTGATAGTGATGGTCTTTCCGCCGCCACCGACCTGGATGCCGCTGATGCCGTCCGTCTTCCCGGCACGGTAGTCCGCCGCGCCATCGACGTTGTCGAAGGTGCTGCGCCGGACGGTTTTCTCACTGCGCATGACCGCTTCGGCGGTGTACTTGTAGTCATCGCCGGTGAACGGATCGCCATTGCTCCACACGAGGTTGTCGCGCAGCGTGTATGTGAGGGTGAGCCCATCCGAGCTCAGTTCGAACTTCTGGGCGAGGTTCGGCTCGGTCTCACCGGTCTTGTAGTTCGCGCGCGTGAGTCCGAGATAGAACCAGTTCCAGACCCCGCTTGAAGTCGTGTCCGCGGAGAGAACCGGTTGCATCGTCTTGGGATCGCCTGTCGACCCGATCACGATGCGTCCCCCGGCCACCGGTTGCTCGGACGGCGCCGCTGAGGCGCTCGTCGATGGCTGACCGGTCGGGGCGCACGCGGTGGCGATCAGCGTGAGTGCGGCTAGGCCCGCGATCAGGACTCTGCTCGTGCGCTGCTGCCTCATGCCCCTCTTCTTGCTCCTTTCCTGAGCGAGAACGCGGCGAGTTTAGGGAAAGACCGGCCTGGTCGCCGGATCCACTCGCCTATACCGGCCTACGGCCGTAGGCGTTCGCGCGATCACGGCGAGCGAGTTAGCTAGCGCGACTTCAGGCGCGGGTCGAGAGCATCGCGCAGTCCGTCGCCGACAAGGTAGAGGCAGAGAACGGTGAGGAAGATCATCGCGCCGGGCGAGGCGACGAGCCACGGCGCGCGGTTGAAGTAGGACGCGGCGTTGGTGAGCATGTTTCCCCAGCTCGGCGTCGGCGGAACGATTCCGAGCCCCAGGTAGCTCAGCGCGGACTCGGCGAGGATGATCGTCCCGACATCGATCGCGGTCAGGACGAAGATGAGGGGCAGGACGTTGGGCAGGATGTGCCGCAGCATGATCCGCCAGGACGAGGCGCCGATCGTCCGTGCAGCGGTCACGAACTCGCGCTCGCGGAGCGCGAACGTCTGACCACGCACGAAGTTCGTGATGCCCGTCCAGAAGATCGTCCCGATGATGATCGTGAGCGTAATCGGGCCGGGCGCGAACAGGGCCGAAATGATGATGAGCAGGAAGATGGTCGGGATGGAGTTGAGCGTGGTGATGAACCAGGTGATGAGATCGTCGACACGCCCGCGGAAGTAGCCCGCCATCAGCCCCAGCAGCACGCCGATCGTGAGCTGGATTAAGGCCGCGACGAAGCCGACGAACAGCGAGACCTGGCCTCCGTAAAAGAGCCGGACGACCTGGCTGCGTCCAACCTCGTCGGTCCCGAGGAGATAGGCGGGCGGCTCGAGCGCGGGCGCTCCGTAGGTATGCAGGAGGTCCTGTTTGTCAAAGGTCGTCTTGAAGACGTACTCCGCGAGCAGCGGCGCGGCGACCGAGAGCAGGATGATCAGCGCCACCACGGCACCGGCCGCCATCGTCAGCCGATCGCGACGGAGGCTGTACCAGGCGTTCGACCATAGGCCGGCCGAGGGTCTGACCAGGGGCGCCTCGATAGCCCGCGTCGCGGTCTGCGCCCCGACGGCCACTGGCTATTTCACCTTGATCCGTGGATCGACGATCGCGTAGGCGATGTCGCGCAATAAATAGCTCAACACCAGCAGCGTGCTCGCGACCATCACGCCGGCCATGATCACCGGGTAATCCTTGGCCCGGGCTGCGGCGTAGGTGAACTGGCCGACGCCGGGCCAGGTGAAGACCTGCTCTACCACCAGCGCGCCTGAGACCAGGACCGCGAGGATCCCGCCGAGCGCGGTGACCATCGGAATGAGCGCATTGCGCAGCGCGTGAACATAGATGACGGTCCGCTCGGCCAGGCCCTTCGCGTGCGCGGTGCGAACGTAATCCTGAGAGATGACGTCGAGCGTCTCGGTGCGCAGATAGCGCGAGTAGTTGGCGATGCCCGCGAGCGCGAGCACGAAGGCCGGCATGATGATGTGCCTGATCCGGTCCGGGATGTCCCAGATGTCCTTTCCCACCGTGAGCACGCCCTGACTCGGGAGGAGCCGCAAGGTGACCGAGATCAGGATGATGGCCATCAGACCGAGCCAGAACTGCGGGATGGCGTGGCCGATGACCCCGAATACGCGGACGACGTTGTCGACCCAGCTGCCGCGGCGGAGCGCGGCCATCACGCCGAGCGGGATGCCGATCGCGAGCTGGAGGAACAGAGCTGTGAATGCCAGCTGCAACGTGGCGCCCATCCGTTCGAAGAGCAGGCCCAGGGCGGGCTGGTGGTAGATAAGCGACATGCCGAAGTCGCCGCGGACGACCTTCAAGATCCAGTTCACATATTGGATCGCAAGCGGCTGATCCAGGCCGTAGTACGCGCGAAGTCCCTGGATGTCCTCCTCGGTGACGTTCAGGGCGCCAAACGTGTAGAGCCGGATCGGATCACCGGGAGCGAGGCGCGTGATGAGAAAGACGATGACCGAGATACCGAACAGCGTGGGGATCGCGTAGAGCAGCCGCCGGATGACGTATTTCCACACTCTGCTCGAGACCTCCCGATGATCCGGGACGGCTGCCGCGCGCCGCCGTCCCAGACCATCCGCTCAGTGTGCCGTTACTTCTTGAACCACCACTCCTGTATGTTCCAGTCCCCGTTCGGGCTGAACGAGCCTTCCTTGATGCCGCGGGTCCGCGCGTCGACCGCGAGGATCCGGTTGTCCGACACGCCGAACATGTACGGCACGTCCTCGTTGAGGATCTTGTTCATCGACTGATAGACCTTCTGACGTCCGGCCTGCGAGCAGTCCGGGCCGTTGCGTCCCTGGTCGATCAGCTTGTCGACCTCGGGGTTGTTGTAGCCCACGAAGTTGTTGCCCGCCTTGGTCGGGCTCGCGACGTTGCTCGAATGCCAGATCGTGAAGGGGTCCGGGTCGGCGCTCAGCTGCCAGCCGATGATCACGGCCTCGACCTCCGGCGATCCGCCGGTGAGCTTGGGCACGAGCGACGTGAAGTCCTCGAGCTTCGGGGTGATCTTCACGCCGATCTGCTTGTACTGGTCGACCGCCACCTGCAGGAACGTCTCACGAGTCTTGTTGCCCTGGTTGGTGACGATCGTGATCGCGAGCGGCTTCCCGTCTTTGGCGTAGTACCCGTCCGATCCCTTGCTGTAGCCGGCCTGCTTGATGAGGTCCTCGGCTTTCGCCTTGTCGTAGGCGTACGCCTGCAGCGTGTTGCTCGGTGCGGATGCCCAGGCCGCTGGCGGGTGATGCGCGAGCTGCTTGGTCCCTTCGCCGAAGTACACCGCTTTGACGATCTCGTCGGTGTTGATGCCGTACGAGAGCGCCTGGCGAATTCGCTTGTCGCCGAGGAACGAGACGTTGGTGTTGTTCGTCCGCCAGCCGATGTACGTGTAGCCGTTGTTCGCCCACTTGTAGAGCTTCAGGTTCTCAGCCTTCGAGAGGTCAGCGACGTCGCTCGGCTGGACGAGTCCAGCGGTGAGCTCGCCGGTCTTGAGCTGAGCGGCGAGCACGGTCGAGTCGGCGACGACCTTCTGCACCCACTCGTCGAGGTAAGGCGCGCCCTTCCAGTAGTTCTCGTTCTTCGTCAGGATGACCTGGTCGCCCTTGCGCCATTCCTTGAACTTGAAGGGGCCGCTCGCCACCGGCGGAGCGTTGTTCTCGGGAGCCTCGTCGACCACCTTCGAGGGGTCGTTGTCGACGGTGTACTTCCCAAAGATGTGCTCCGGCATCGGCGCCGAGCCAAACACGTTCGCGAGCGCCGGGCAGAAGATCTTGGTGAACTTCACGGTGAACTTCTTGGGGTTCGCCGAATCGATCTGGATGCCCGAGATGCTCGTCGCTTTGCCGGTGCTGTAGTCCTGATAACCCTCGACATCGTTGAAGACGCTCTTGTTGGGGGTGACCTTGCTGCGGCCCTGCATCTTCACCCGTGTGAGAAAGTCGTTGCCGATGATCGGCTTCCCGTCCGACCAGTTGGCCTTCGCGTCGATCGTCCAGGTGTAGGTGAGGCCGTCGGAGCTGACCGTCCAGGTGCCGAGCCACGGCTTGATCTCGCCCGTCTTGTAGTCGGGCAGGATCAGCGAGTCGTAGATCTTGCCGCTCACGCGTGACGACGTCGCGTCGTTCGAGGTCGCCGGATTCAGCCGCTGGATGTCTGCGGCATCGCCGTAGATCACCCGGCCGCCCGCGACGGGCTTCTCCTCCGGGGCCGATGTCCCACCACCACCGCCGCCGGTCTGGGGGCCAGGCCCGCACGCGGTCCCGACGAGCGCGACGGTCGCGATGACGGCAAGCGTCGTGCGCCAGTGCCTCATAGGTCCTCCCACATCATCTCGCCCTGCGCGAGCGAAGGCAGTCTAGGCGGGCGCCTTTGGCGCCGCCTCACTCCACCGATACGTCCAGCGCGAGCCGGAAGTTCAGTTCAGCAGGGCTAGGCGCCGGGGAAGTGGCACGCGGCCCAGTGTCGGGGCGCGTGCTCGATGAACTCCGGATCGACCTCCGAGCAGATCTGCTGGGCCTTCCAGCACCGCGTGTGGAAGCGACAGCCGCTCGGCGGGTTGACCGGTGACGGCACGTCACCGGTGAGGATGATCCGCTTGCGCTTGGTCTCGACCGTCGGGTCGGGGATCGGCACAGCTGAAAGGAGCGCCTGGCTATACGGGTGCAGTGGGCGCTCGTAAAGGTCGATGCGATCGGCGAGCTCGACGATCTTCCCGAGGTACATGACCGCGACGCGGTCGCTGATGTGCCTCACGACCGATAGGTCGTGCGCGATGAAGAGGTATGTGAGCTTGAAGCGGTCCTGGAGCTCTTCGAGGAGATTGATGACCTGCGCCTGGATGGACACGTCGAGCGCCGAGATCGGCTCGTCGCAGACGATGAACTCCGGCTCTACCGCGAGCGCGCGGGCGATGCCGATGCGCTGACGCTGGCCTCCCGAGAACTCGTGCGGGTAGCGGTTGGTGAAGTACGGATTCAGACCCACGACGCGCAGGAGCTCCTGCACCCGCTCGGTTTTTTCGCGGCCCTTCGCGAGGGAGTGGACCTCGAGTGGCTCGCCGATGATGTTTCCGACCGTCATCCGCGGGTTCAGCGACGCGTACGGGTCCTGGAAGATCATCTGCATGCGCCGGCGCATCTTGCGCATCTGCTCGCCGCCGAGCTTCGTAAGCTCAATCCCGTCGAACTTCACCTCGCCGGCAGTCGGCTTATAGAGCTGCAGGATGGCGCGTCCCGTTGTGGACTTGCCGCATCCTGACTCGCCGACCAGGCCGAGCGTCTCGCCCTTCTCGACGAAGAAGTCGATGCCGTCGACTGCGCGTACGGCACCGACCTGGCGCTGGAAGATGATCCCCTGCGTGAGGGGGAAGTGCATCTTGAGCGCCTTGACGTCGAGAAGGTTCTTTCCGCTCTCGGCGGTCGCGGAGCTGCGGACGCGCACGTAGTCGGGAGTCGACGGGGGAGTCGTCACGGCCATCTCTGCACCTCTAGTTCACCGGCTTCGTGGGCGGAAGCGGCGGGCTCTCCCCGTCCGTCTTTGGCGGCTCCGGCGGCAGCTGCGCGATCTCCTGCTTGATCTCTTCGAGCACTCGCGTATCACCTACCTCGCGGCGCCAGTCCGTGTTCACGAGCCAGCCACCTTCCTGGGTGCCCCAGCAGCGCGCCTCATGATCGGCCTTCGCGTTCGGGATGTGCTTGAGCTCCGGCTCCTTCTCGTGGCAGACGTCGCGGCGGTACTGGCAGCGCGGCTCGAACCGGCACCCCGGCGGCGGGGCGATCAGGTCCGGGGGAAGGCCCTCGATCGGCACGAGCTTCGCCTTGCGATGCTCGTCGAGGCGCGGGATGGATCGCAGCAGGCCCCACGTATACGGCATCTTCGGATTCGCGAAGAGCTCTGCGGTGTCCGCCTTCTCCACGATCTTCCCCGCGTACATGACGTGGATGCGCTGCGTCATGCCCGCCACCACCCCGAGATCGTGAGTGATGAGGATGAAGGCGGTGCGGAACTCGCGCGCGAGGTTCTTCAGCAGGTCGAGGATCTGCGCCTGGATCGTCACATCCAGAGCGGTCGTGGGCTCGTCCGCGAGGATCAGCTTCGGGTTGCAGGAGAGCGCCATCGCGATCATCACGCGCTGGCGCATGCCGCCCGAGAACTGGTGCGGGTAATCGTCGAGGCGCTTCTTGGCGCTCGGAATGCCGACGAGGTCGAGGAGCTCGATGGTGCGCTTGCGCGACTCGCTCCGGTCCATCTTCATGTGGAGCTCGAGTGCCTCGGAGATCTGGCGACTGATCGTGAGCACAGGGTTGAGGCTCGTCATGGGGTCCTGGAAGATCATCGCGATGTTGTTTCCGCGGATGCCGCGGACCTCGTCGTCGTCCATCTTCAGCACGTCCGCGCCGTCGAAGATGATCGCGCCCTTCACGATCTTGCCCGGCGGCTGGGGGATGAGCCGCATCAGCGAGAGCGCGGTGACGGACTTGCCGCAGCCGGATTCGCCCACGATGCCGAGCGTCTCGCCCTGATCGAGCTCGAACGACACCCCGTCGACCGCGCGGACGACTCCGTCGCGGGTGAAGAACTGCGTGTGGAGATCGGTGACCGCTAGAAGCTGAGCCAACGCCCCCTCCCCCAGAGTGCCGCGCAGTCTAGCAACGCCAGAGACACTAGAGCTTCATGCGCGGGTCGAGGGCGTCGCGCAGCCCGTCGCCCACGAACGTGAACGCCAGCAGGACGATCGAAATGCAGAGCGCCGGCAGCAAAACCGGCCAGGGAGTGGTCGAGAACACCACGAACCCCTCGTTGATCATGGCGCCCCAGGTCGGCGTCGGAGGCCGGATCCCAACACCCAGAAAAGAGAGCGTCGCCTCGGTGAGCATGGCGCCCGGGATGGCGAAGGCGACTGACACGATCACCGGGGCGAGGACGTTCGGAAAGAGGTGCTTGAGCATGATCCGGGTCGGCGTCGCGCCGATGCACCGCGCCGCCTCGACGAACTCGCGATGCTTCAGCGAGAGGACCTGCCCGCGGACGAGCCGCGCGAGACCGACCCAGCTGACGACCGCGATACCGACGAAGATGAGCAGCAGCCCGCCGAGGATGTCGCCGAAAGCCGTGCCCCGGAGGGTCGCGACGATGATGATGACGAAGAGCAGGTCAGGGAACGCGTAGATGATGTCGGTGAACCTCATCAGGAGGTTGTCCACCCAGCCACCGACATACCCCGCCAGCATCCCGATCGTCCCGCCGATCATGAAGACGATCGCCACCGGGACGAACCCCACAACGAGGCTGATGCGCGATCCGAACATGAGGCGGCTCAGGATGTCGCGGCCGAGCTGATCGGACCCGAGGAGATACGCGGGATCCGTGTACTTGCTGCCGAAGGCCTGCGTCCAGATGGGCTCCATCAGCGCCTTCGGCGTGTTCTGATCGCTCACCGGATCGTAGGGGGCCAGACGGAAGTGGAGGCCGATCGCATCGATCCGCACCTCGGAGAAGATCGCGACCAGTGCGGCGATGAGGATCACGATCATGCCGGCGATCGCGGCCTTGTTGCGGAGCAGGCGCGCGAGCGCGTCCTTCCAGAGCGAGCGCTGCTTGCGCGTGATGACGTTCGCCTCGGCCGCACGTTGTTGCTGGCGGGTCGTGACGGCGGTCGCCACTAGCTGACCTTGATCCGTGGATCGAGCGCGCCGTAGACGATGTCCACGGTGAGGTTCGCGACCATGATGATGAACGCGTAGAGCAGCGTCGTTGACATGATCATCGGATAGTCGCGCTGGTTGATGCTCAGCACGTAGAAACGACCGATGCCGGGCACGCTGAACAACGATTCGATGATGAAGGATCCGGTGATCAGACCCGCTGTCGCCGGTCCGATGATCGTGGCCACCGGGATCAGCGCGTTCTTGAGAGCGTGCCCAACGATGACCGCCTGCTCGCCGAGACCCTTGCTCCGCGCGGTGCGAACGTAGTCCTGGCGGATCGCCTCCAGCATGCTCGCCCGGGTGATCCGTGTGAGGAACGCGCCAGGGCCGAGCGCCAGCACCAGGGTCGGCATCACCATGTGCTGCCAGCTCCCCCATCCCACGAACGGGAAGAGGTGGAACTGCACGCCGAAGAAGTAGATGAGGAAGATGGCGGTCACGAAGCCGGGGATGGTGGTCCCGACGGTCGCGATCAAGAGGCTCAGGTAATCGAGTGGAGTGTTCTGCTTCAGTGCGCTGATGATCCCGAGCGGGATCGAGAACGCGAGCGCCACGAGCAGCGCCTGGATGCCCAGCTGCGCGGTAGCGCCGATGCCCTGGCCGATGATGTCGGCAACGGGGCGTTGGCGCGTGAAGCTGATGCCGAGGTCACCTTGCAGGAGGTTGCCGATGTAGATGACGAACTGCTCCGGGATGGGCTTATCGACGCCGTAGTAGCGGTTGATCCGGTCGATGGTCTCCTGCGACATCGGGCGATCCGGGTTCCGGTCGAACGGACTTCCGGGCGCCGCGTGCGCGAGCGAGAAGGTGATGAGGGCGACGAAGAACATCGTCGGGATGACCAAAAGGAGCCGGCGGATGACGTATCTCAGCACTGGATTTGGGTCGAGTGTATAACGCGCCGCTTTCGAAATGCATCGCCTGAAACAGAAGGGGCCGGCTCTTCGCCGGCCCCTTCACGTCGTCCTTAAGGCTGAGTGCGCTAGCTCTTCTTCGTCACGTACAGATCGATGAAGCTCTGGAGCTCGGTGCTGAGCGGTGTGACGTAGACGTTCTTCACCCAGGGCTTCTGGAGGAACTTGGCGGCGTTGTAGTAGACGAATGCCGCGGCGGCATCCTGCGAGAGGAGGCGGGACGCCTGCTGGTACATGTCGTCGCGCTTCTTGGTGTCCTGCTCCTTGTCAGCCGCGAAGACGAGGTCGTCGAATGCCTTGCTGTTGTAGCCAATGCGGCCGGACGAGGCCTTCGACGAGAACACGGTCGTGAGGTAGTCCTGCTGGTCGTAGTAGTCCGCGCACCACCCGAGATAGAACATCGCGGGAAGCGTCTCGGGCTTCTTCACCAGCTGCGTGTACGTCGTCGCGTCGACCGGGTCGAGCGTGACGTTCGCGCCCAGGTTGGTCTTCCACTGGTTCTGGAACCACTCAAGACGCGTCTTGGTCCGCGCGTTCGCCGAGTACGTGATCTTGAGGTCCTTGAGTGCCGCGGTCGCGGCCGGGCCCGCCTGAGCGAGCGCCGCCTTCGCAGCGGTCACGTCGAACTTCTGGAACGTGTCGCCTGAGTCGTATCCGGGGATGCCGGGGGTGATGAACGACGTCGCCGGCTTGCCGATCTTCTGGACGTCGTTGATGTACGCGTCACGGTCGAACGACTTGGCGAACGCGACGCGGACGTTCTTGTCCGTGAACGGATCCTTCTTGTTGTTGAAGCCGATGTAGTACGTGCAGTTGCCGGGGCCGTCGACGACCTGCTTCTTGAGGTCGGCGTCGCCGTCGATCGTGCGGAGGTCTTCCGCCGCAATCGCGTAGATGTCGAGCTCGTTGTTGCGGTACGCCGCGAAGGCAACGGCGCCTTCGTTGATCATGACCTTGGTCCACTTCGCGAGCTTCGGCGGCGTACGGAAGTTCGTGTTGCGGGTGAGGACCATCTTCTCCTGGTGCTTCCACTCGCTCAGGATGAAGGGGCCGTTCCCGACGTAAGTCGAGGGCTCGGTCCACTTGTCGCCGCCCTTGGTGACCATGTCCTCACGGGTCGGCACACCCACCCACAGCCCAGCGATCGAGTTGAAGTAGGCGGCCGGGTCGGTGAGCTTGAACGTGATGTCACTTCCGCTGACGACGATGCTGTCCTGGAAGGTCTTCTTGGCCGCGGCGAGCTTCGCCGGGTCATCTTTCTTCGGGTCCATCGAGTTCCAGGCCTCGCAGCCCACGACGATGTAGCCGGTGAAGGCGTACTCGCCGGCAGTGGCCGGGTCGCAAAGTCGCGTCCAGCCATATTTGAAGTCGTTCGCGGTGATGGCTTTGCCGTCCGAGTACTTGAGGCCGTCGCGCAGCGTGTAGGTGTAGGACTTGCCGTCGGCGCTCACCTTCGGCTGATCCTTGGCCGCTGCGGGAATCGGCTTGCCGGTCTTGACGTCGAAGGTCATGAGCGCTTCGAAGACGCCCATGGTGATGCCGATCTCGGTGAGAAAGGACTCTTTCTGCGGGTCGATGTTGTCGGGCTCGGAGCCGATGTTGGTCACGAGCTCGCCGTTGGGGTCCGCCGCATCGGCGCCGCCACCGGTGGTCGGTCCGCCGCCCTGCTGCGTGCAGGCGCCGACGATGAGTCCCACCAGCGTCATGAGCGCCAGGAGCGGCCAGATGCGACTGCGTCTTTGGGTCAAGATCCGCCTCCCTCTCGTTGTTTTGTAATTTGAGATATGTAACACGCGATTCTGGGCCATCTTCAGTACCGCCGCCACCCTCCTGGGGTTCAGCGTGCCGCAAACACCCATTGATATGCGTTCCAGGAGAGCGCCGTCCCCGACGGCGTGGGCTGCACAAAAAGAAGGGCCGGCGGCGCGACGTCGACACGCAGCTCCTGGTAGAGGGGCAGCGCCGGAAGGGCGGCGGACCAGACGCGTTCCATCTCCGCGTAGATCGCTCGCTTGTCGTTACGTTCGGTGATCCCACTCCCGAGCTGTGCCAGAACGTCGAACCACGGGTCGACCAGGCCACCCCACCGCGCTGCGGCGAGCTGTGGATCGGAAGCGTCCTCGGCCGTGACAGCCAGATCGAAGCGGCCGGCGTTGACGTCGGCCCTGACATCAGCCGCGGGGCGCTCGCGCACCTCCGCTGCGATCCCGATCGCCGCGAGATCGCCGGCGACCCGCCGGGCGACCTCGATGCGCGCAATGGAGCCGGCAGCCACCTGCATGGTGACGGTCATCCGCTGCCCTCTACGCTCGAGGATCCCGAACTGGCCTTTGACGAAGCCCAGGTTGGCCAGTGCCGTACGCGCCTCGTCGCGGTCCGGAGCGACGGCTGAAACCGCTTCCTCCGTTGCGGCCCAGTGCGGGGGAAGCAGAAACGTCTTGGGCACGCGCGCACGTCCGACGAAAACGTCATCGACGATCGATTGGCGATCGACGGCGAGCTCGATCGCCTTTCGTACCGCCGGGTCGCCAAAGCGCTCGGGGTCCGGCCCGAACCGTAGGACGGTCATGGCCTCGGTCGGGACGTAATGCGCTAAGAGATGTGTGCCGTCGGCGAAACGGTCGAGCGTCTTCGCGAGGTCAGCCTCGAGCACCGGTGAGGGAGCGACGTCGATGTCTCCCTTGAGAAGCGCCTGGAGCGCCCCCGCCCGTGTCGAAAAGAAATGAATCTCGAGCCGCCCGAGCTTCGGCGGACCCAAGACGTAGTCCTTGAAAGCGGACAGCGTGATGCTGCCCGGGAGCCACGCCGCTATCGCGAACGGTCCCGCATGCACCGGCTCGCGGGCGTACGCCGCTCGCTGCGCGGCAGTCGCCTGGGCGAGTCGGTGGATCGGCAGGACTCGCGGGGCGAGCGAGTAGTCGTCCCACCGTTCGCCGTTCCGATAAAGGACCCGAAGATCGCGAGCAGAAAGGACCTCAACGGCGGCGATGCGGTCCGCCATCCAGCGGGCGACGGTCCCGCCCGGGGCGAGCTCGTCCTGCTCCCAGGCGAACCGCACGTCGGATGCGGTGATCGGCTGTCCGTCCTGCCATCGGGCGTCCCGCAAGCGGAAGGTCGCGACCAGGCGTCCGTCCGGGGCCGTCGGGTCGTCGGTCACGACACGTACCCCGCCGTTCTCGAGGGTGGGCACGGCCTCGGCGAGCCGGGGCACGAGGTCGTCGTGCTCGTCGCGTCGCACGAGCGTTTCGGTCACCGCGGCTTCGATGAAGCGGGCCGACGGATCGTCATCAAAGACTGTTCGAGGCTCGCCGACCAGCCCGACCACGACGTCGCGCCGCGAAGGCGGTGCGGTCGCGCATGCACCGGCGACCGCAGCCAGGATCACGACGAGCGAGACCGCGTGGCGAAAGATCAGATCAGCGCGGCGACGCGGTCGGTGCTTGGAGGAACTCGACGGGGTCGAAGTCGTACCGGCCGCCGTTGGGGAAGCGGACCGGCTCGGCGACGATCTTCGCATCGTCGACCCGCGTGAGGCGGAGCCAGCGGAAGTAATCGATCTCGTCGGTGGGTGGCTGCTTACGGAAGTATTCATGAATGACCGACCGCGGCTCCGGCGCCGTGACCGGTTGAGGGTATTCGACCGAGCCACCGATCACGAACAGGGTCACTCCGACCATGATCGATACCTCGGCAAGGCGGGCGAAGAACCGGGGGACCCGGAACAGCGTCGAGGGTTCGACGCGCCGGGAATTGAGGGCGAGTCGGACCCGACCCGGCGCAAGCGTCGCGCGCTGCTCTCGGAGCGGAGCGAACGCACGGCGCAGCGCCACATCGATGGCGTGGGCATCCTGCAGGGCGGCGGCACAGTCCGGGCAGGTTGCGGCGTGCGTCTCGATGTCGAACCTGTCGCGCATCGACAGGTCCTCCGCCCGGGCGGTGTACGGAAGCTGCGACAGGCCGCAGCCGCGACCAAAGAGCCTCATTCTTCCTCGAGGGGCCCAGGTGCCGTGATCGGCCTTGGTGCCCTAAGTCCAGTAGCGAGGAGCGGGCGACTCGGTTCGATGCCAAGCTCCGGATGTGCCGCAAGATGCGTTCGTAGACGCCGGAGCGCGTAGTGGAGCCTCGACTTCACCGTACCGATCGGACAGTCGACGACTTCCGCGATCTCCGTCAGGTTCAGACCGTTCAGGTAGTGCAGCACGACCACGAGTCGATGCTTGGGGCCCAGCTCGTCAACGGCCCCGAGGATGAATCTTCGCAGCTCCGCTTGTTCGGCCACGTTCGGCGGCGAGCCTTCCTCGTTGGCGAACGCTTCGTCGGCCGCATCGTCGAGAGAGGAGAGCACCACGTTCTTTCGCGGGCGCCGGTTGTACGAGAGGTTGACCGCGACGCGGTAGAGCCACGGACGCAGCGAGTCGTCGGGCTCGAGGCGCGCTAGGGCACGATGGGCCCGCGCGAACGTGTCGACGACGATCTCGTCTGCGGCCGAGGGGTCTCTGGTGATCGCGAGACCGAGCCGAAAGATGCCGTCGCGGTATCGGTAGAAGAGAGCATCAAACGCTTCCATGACGCCGTCGCGCGCCGCATAGACCAGATCGCGGTCGGTGCGGCTGTCGCCGCCGGCCTGCGTGCGTCCCGCGGGCTTCACACGTCGCTCCCGTCAGGGAGATAGCGCCGGATGGCGCGCAGCTTGCGCTCACCGCCGAGCTGCCCACGTTCGACAACGCCGCCACTCATCGGGGCGTGCATGAACTCACGCGCGCTGGTCGCAAGCGCCACGTGAGTGACCGAGTCGTCGCCAAAGAACATGAGGTCACCGGCTCGAGCCTCATCCACCTTCCGGCCAAGCACGGCCTGTTGATCCGCGTCCCGCGGCAGGGCCACCCCGTTCAGAAGGTACACCTGCTGAACGAATCCCGAACAGTCGAGCCCTAGCGCGGTCGTACCACCCCATAAGTACGGAACGCCGATGAACGCTTCCGCGGTTTTCAGGTAGTCGTCCGCCGTCGGTAAGCGTTGCGGGATCTCGTCGTCCCGGGCGGTGTCGGCGACGGCGAGGTATCCAATACGCGCAGCCGATGCCGACGTGCCCCGGAGAGGCACCTCGGCCCACTCCGGCCGCCGGTGGGGCTCGCCTGGTTGCGCCGCGCGGTAGGACTGCGGCGGACGGGTTCCGGCGGGGATCCGTTCGATGACCGCCGATGATCGGGTCTCGCGTTCGTGCACGTCGGCGAGCAGGACCGCGACCGTGCCTCGGCCGCTCGGACCCGGCAGCTCGAACGTCATCTCGGCCCGGATCCAGCCGAAGTACTGGTCCGGGCCCTGAACGTATCGCCACTCGCCTCGCACGCCGAGCACCGTGAGGATCTCGGTGAGGTGCGCCTGATCCACGAGCTCCGAATCATCACTCGGTTCGGCGCGAAGATCGGCGAGGCCGACAGTGACCAGCGCCCGTGGCGGGGCAACCATCGCGACGCGGGTCGAGGTGCGGACTAGGTCGGTCGCTGCCACTTGAGCTTCGGATACCTCGCCGCGCTCACCTCGTCGAGGCGCGCCAGAGGCGCGTGTTGCGGCGCGGCTTTCACCGACGCCGGGTCGGTCTTCACGCGGTCGGCGATCCGGATCATCGCGGCCGCGAACGCGTCGAGGGTCTCTCGCGGCTCGGTCTCGGTCGGTTCGATCATCAACGCCTCGGAGACGACGAGCGGGAAGTACACGGTGGGCGGATGAAACCCCTCGTCGATCAGTGCCTTCGCGATGTCGAGCGCGGACGCACCCTGCTTCTTCTGGCGCGAGGCGGAGACGACGAACTCGTGCATGCACGGGCGGTCGAAGGCGACCTCGTAGGAATCGCGAAGCTGCGCGAGCAGGTAGTTGGCCGCGAGAATCGCGTCGTTCGACGCCTCCGCGAGGCCCTCCTCGCCGAGAGTCCTCATATACGTGTAGGCGCGCACGAGCACCCCAAAGTTCCCCTGGAACGTGCGGATCTGGCCGATCGACTCGCCCAGGCCAAGACCGCGCCAGCGATCGGTCCCGGAGGTGTCGCGGTGGTAGGCACCCTCCGCATCACGAACGATCCTCGGCTTCGGCAGATACGGCTCGAGCGCCGTCTTCACGCAGAGTGGCCCCGCGCCCGGTCCGCCCGCACCGTGCGGCGTCGAGAACGTTTTGTGGACGTTGATGTGAATGCAGTCGAATCCGAGATCACCCGGTCGCGCGATACCAAGAAGCGCGTTCATGTTCGCACCGTCGCCATATACGAGGCCACCCACCGCATGAACGGCCTCGCAGACCTCGCGGAGCCGCTCCTCGAATAGTCCGAGCGTGTTCGGGTTGGTGAGCATCAGGCCCACGACGTCGCCGCCGAGAGCGGTCTTCAGCGCGGCGAGATCGATGTTCCCATGCGCATCGCTCTTCACCGTCGTGACTTCGTATCCGCACATGGCCGCCGATGCCGGGTTCGTGCCGTGCGCTGTGTCAGGAACGATCACGCGACGGCGCTTCGCGCCCTCTCCGCGTTTGGCGTGATACGCCTTGAACATGAGGATCGCGGTGAACTCCGCCTGCGCTCCGGCGGCCGGCATCAGCGTCACGGCATCCATTCCCGTGATCTTCGCGAGAAGGCGCTCGAGCTCGTAGAGCAGTGCGAGCGCGCCCTGGACCGTGTCGTCCGGCTGCGTCGGGTGGATGTCGGCGAACCCGGGAAGCGACGCGACGCGATCGTTCACCTTCGGGTTGTACTTCATCGTGCACGAACCCAGGGGATACATCCCGGTGTCCACCGCGTAATTCAGCTGAGCCAGGTGCGTGAAGTGCCGAACGACCTGCGGCTCGGTGAGCTCGGGCAGCGCGAGCGGAGCCTTGCGCGCGAACTGCTCCGGGATAGCTCCGGCGGCGTCGTCGCCGCCACGGACATGACGTCCGGCGCGACCCTTCTCGTGGATCTCGATGAGCAGCGGCTCAAGCGCGGGGACCGCCGTCTCGACACCATCGTCAGGTACGACCTGAGTTCGAATGCGCTTCATCGGACGGCGACCTTTTCGCGGGCGTCCGCGAGGACACGCGTCATCGCCGCTTCGAGCGCGTCGATGTCCGCTTCGGTCGTGAGCTCGGTGCACTGGAGGATGAGGTCGTCTCGTCCGGGGTAGTGATCGAGCGTCGCGTCACCCGCGATGATGTTGGCCTCGCGAAGCAGTCTCCACCGCAGATCGAAGCCGCCGATCGGCGCGCGCAGCGCGAAG
>WNGI01000871.1_pt1 | contig 25098 bp, 25 predicted proteins | sample 5400621 | NCBI WGS metagenome assembly WNGI01 (sample SAMN13153374, study PRJNA577476) | soil metagenome | isolation source: 20 cm soil or saprolite under Garry oak tree replicate 1 | place: USA:California | collected 2016-06-15 | reverse complement strand
CGGCTGCGCGGGCTGGCGGGCCCCGGCGTGGAGTTCCTCGGCTGGCGCAGCGACGCCGAGGTCGCGTCGCTCTACCGCCGCTGCCGCGCGGTGCTGTTCCCGGGCGAGGAGGATTTCGGCATCGTGCCCCTCGAGGCGATGGCCGCAGGCCGGCCGGTCATCGCTCTGGCCGCCGGCGGCGCGCTCGAGACGGTGGTGGATCTCGGCCGTGACGACGACGCGCCGACCGGCGTGCTCTTCGAGGCCCAGACCGCCGAGGCGCTGGCCGAGGCGATGCTGAAGCTCGAGGCGTCGGCCGGCCGCTTCTCGCCGAAGGCGCTGCGTGCCCGGGCCGAGACGTTCGACCGCCCGCGGTTCAAAGAGCAGGTGGCCGCGTATCTCGAAATGCGGCTGGCCGCGCACGGGCGATGCTGAAGGCGCACTCGCGGCTGTTCGAGCACATCGTGCTCGCCACGGACCTGGTGCTCATCGGCGCCTGCTGGGTCGCTGCGTATTTCCTGCGCTTTTATGTCGTCGGCCCCCCTCTGGTGACTCCGGTGGTGCCGCCGCTGGGGGACTATCTGCTCCAGCTCAGCCCGATCATCGTGGTGTGGGGCTTCTCGTTCCACTGGTTCGATCTCTACCGGCCCCGCCGGCTCGGCTCTCACCTGGCCGAGTGGGTGGACGTGGCGAAGGCCTCGACGCTGGGCGCCCTCGTGATCGTCGCCATCATGGCCTTCGTCTTCAAGGGCCACGAGTACTCGCGCGTCGTCATCCTCTATTTCTGGGCGTTGTCCATCGTCGCGGTCAGCCTCTGGCGCGCGACGTTCCGCGAGATCCTGCGCGCGGCCCGCCGCGCGGGTCACAACGTGCGACGGGCCGTGATCGTCGGCGGTGGGAGCCCGGCGGCGGAGATCGTGACGGCGCTGCGCTACCGGCCCGACACGGGTGTGCGGATCGTGGGCGCCGTCGGCGACAAGAGCGACGAGGGCCCGGCCATGGCGCCCTGGCTCGGACGCTTCGAGGACTTGCGCTCCGTTCTCGATCGTCACGAGATCGACCTCATCTTCGTCGCGCTGACCCACGCCGAGTACGGGCGGCTGGCGGCGGTGCTGGCCGACATCGGCGACGATCCGGTCGACATCCACCTCGTGCCCGACGTCCACGGCCTCACCTCGCTGCGTGGCGGAGTCGAGGAGTTCGAGGGCGTGCCGCTGATCCACCTGCGCGAGTCGCCGCTCCAGGGGTGGAATCTCGTGCTCAAGCGCGCCACCGACATTGCGCTCGGCGCCGTTGCGCTGGCGGCGGCCGCGCCGGTGATGCTGACGATCGCGCTGACCATCCGGCTCACGTCGCGAGGCCCGGTACTCCTGCGCCAGGAGCGCATGGGCCTCGACGGCCGTGCCTTCACGATGCTCAAGTTCCGGACCATGCGCGTCGATGCCGAGACCGAGAGCGGCCCGGTGTGGACCCGAGCGGACGATCCGCGCCGGACGCCGATCGGTGCGTGGCTCCGTCACTTCAGCCTGGACGAGCTCCCGCAGCTCGTGAACGTCCTGCGAGGCGAGATGAGCCTGGTCGGCCCGCGGCCGGAGCGGCCCGTGTTCGTGGAGGAGTTTCGGCGCAAGCTGCCCGGCTACATGCTCCGCCACAAGGTCAAGGCCGGCATGACCGGATGGGCGCAGATCAACGGCTGGCGGGGCAACACCTCGCTCGAGAAGCGCCTCGAGTACGACCTCTACTACATCGAGCGGTGGTCACTCGGATTCGACTTGAAGATCATCCTGCAGACCTTCTGGCGCGGATTCTCGACGAACGCCTACTAGACTGCTCGTGACCGGCGACCGGCTCCGCGTGATCCTGCTCGGCGCCTTCGCCGTCGGGCTCGCGTTTTCCATCACGCTCGCCGAGTCGGCGCTCGCTGCGCTCGCGCTGCGCCTGGGCTGGCGCCTCGTCTCGGGCCGAGCGCGACCCGCGGACTGGCCGCTCGCGTTGCCGTTCGCCGCGTGGACCGTCGCCTCCCTGGTCGCCGCCGGGCTCTCGAACGAGCCACTCTCGAGCGTCGTCCCGGCCGTCAAGGGCGTGCTGTTGATCGTCACGTTCTACGCGATGCTCGACGCGCTCCCCGACGCCGGAGCGGCCGACCGCTTCCTGAGCGGCCTGCTCGTCCTCGTCGCGATCGTCGCCCTGCTCGGCATCGTCCAGGTCGCGATCTGCCCGGGGCCCGGGGGCACGGCGGCGGCGCTCGGCCCGCTCGGACGGAAGTGCCACCGGGCGCGCGGCTTCTACAGCATCTACATGACGCTGGCGGGCGTGCTCAGCCTGGTCTTGCTGGCGACGGCGCCGCGGCTCTCGGCCGCGGCGGCCGCGAGGCCGGAGCAATGGCGGATCATCGCCTGGCTCCTCACGGGTGCGGGCTTTGCACTGACGTACGTCCGCGGCGCGTGGATCGGGTTCGTCGCGGGAATCGGCACGCTGCTGGCCGTGGTCAGGCGCGGCCGGATCGTCGTCGCCGCCGGCGTGCTGATCCTCGCCGTGGTGGCGGTGCTCGCGCCCGGCGTCCGGCACCGCGCCGAGAGCATCGTGGACCCGAACGATCCCACGGCCCGGGAGCGTGTCTTGATGTGGCGGAGCGGCCTGGCGATGGTGCGAGACCATCCGCTGCTCGGGGTGGGCCCGGGCGGGGTCAAGCGCGAGTATCCGCGCTACGCCTCGCCCGATGCGCTCCAGCAACGTCGCGGCCACCTGCACAACACGCCGCTTCAGATCCTTGTCGAGCGCGGCGTCATCGGGCTCGGGGCGTGGCTGGCCATCTTCGTCGTGTTCTTCACACGCGCGGGCACGATCCTGCGCCACCTCGCGGCCACCGCGCAGCGCGAGCGAGCGCTCGTCACCGGGTGCATCGCCGCGCTCGTCGGGTTTCTCGTCGGCGGCCTCACCGAGTACAACTTCGGTGACTCCGAGGTCGTGATGATCGCCTACGTCGTGATGGCGGTGCCCTTCGTCGTGGGGCGCGACGGCTCACCCGATGGGTAAGGACGGCTGATGCGGACGATCGTGCCGGGCGACGACAGCGTACAATGCGGCCCGTGCGTCTCCACGTGAAGCTCCGCCACGCCGTGCTGGCCGCCGCCGTCCTTCTGGTCGGCGCGGTAGCCGCAGCTCAGCCGGTGGCTCCGGTCGAATCCGACACCGACCGCGCCGTACGGGATGTGATCGAGACGACCCGTGACTACCGTCAGGCCCTGGAGCGTGTCCTCGGCTTCCACGTGAAGGACGTGGAGCGTGCGTCGACGCTGGTCGACCAGCGGCGTGAGCTGTATGCGCGAGGCATCGCGTCCCTGCGAGAGCTCGAGACGGTCGAGCGCGCCCTCGACGACGCTCGCGCGAAGCTCGCAAAGACGCAGCAAGAGATCGCCCAGGCCGACCACGCGCTGGCCGAAGCGCTCGTGGCGGCGGTCTCGCCTCCGGTGCCGCCGTCACCCGCGTCGCCACCGTTGCCCGAGCCCGGCGTCGCGCCCGGGCTGGCGCCCATCTTCGTCCGCTTCCGTGGAGCGGCCCCGTGGTCGCTAGCCGACACTCCGCGGATCGATCGCTTCTTTCGCGAGCGCTTCGGCCGGGCGCTGCCGGTGAGCGCGTACGGCCAGACCCCCGTGCACGATCGCCTGCACCTCGATCACCATCAGGCCCTCGACGTTGCGGTCCATCCCGACAGCCCCGAAGGCGCCGCGCTGCTCTCGTTCCTGCGCGGCGCCGGCATCTCGTTCATCGCGTTCCGGGGCGCGATGGCTGGCGCGGCGACGGGCGCTCACATCCACGTCGGTGCTCCGTCTCCGCGGACCGCGGCGCTGACGCCGCCGGCCGCGAGGCCCACGCCATGAACGCGCGTCGATCGCTCGCCGTGGCGGCGCTCGTACCCTGGCTGCTCTCGGGCTGTGCCACGGCGGACATCGCCGAGTCGGTGCAGGCCCGTCTGACGAAGGCCGAGGCCGAGATGAGCCTCTGCAAGCAGAACATCGGGCTCGCCTCGGCGCCGACGCCGGCGACGACCGCCCTCTATGACTCGGCGACCGGCCCGGTGGCGCAGGACGCCTCCCAGGTGAAGATCAAGACGCTCTGTGGTCGCGAGCTCCGTGAGTTCCTCGACGCTCAGCGCGCGCTGAAAGCGCTCAGCCGCTGATCTAGCACGCGGCGCGCTGCGCCTTGCGATGGATTCCGACCCTGATGACTTCCCCTCGCTCCGCCCACGAGATCAGCGGCACGGTCAGTTCGAGCAGCAGCTTCAGCAGGCCGTACACGATGCGGGTTTCCGTGAGACGTGCGGCTGCGGGCCACCCTCGCTCGCGCAACAGGATACGGAAGCTCCACAGGTAATGGCGGGGCTTCGTGCGATGCCAGCACCAGGTAATCTGCCCGCCGGCCTGCTGTACGGTCCGAGTCAGACTGGCGGGCGTGAAGTGCGAGAGGTGCCGCGGGAGCTCGAGGCCTGACCAAGCGCTCCCGAACATCGAAGCGCCGAAGCCACCGGCATTCGGGACCTCGATGATCAATAGGCCGCCCGGGGCCAGCCAATCGAGCATCTGCCGCACGAGAGTGACCGGGTCCGGCACGTGCTCCAGCACATGAAAGGCACTGACCACATCGAACTGACCCGGCGGAAACGGCGCCGACAGAGCGTCGCCCGTCCAGACCGTGTCAGCGAACTGCCGAGCCTTCTCGGCCGCGGCGGCGTCCGTCTCGATTCCTGTCGTTGTCCATCCGAGGGACCGCATCACGCCTAACGTCGCGCCTGAACCGCAGCCTACGTCGAGACATCGACCATGGCCGATTCTTGGTGGACAGTCCCAGCGAAGCCTTCGCAGCAGGATCGTTCCCCGGACGCGTGTTCCGAGACGCGGGCGGGGTTCGAGCAACGCCGTATATCCGAGTCGCGCCGAGAGGGCCCACCTGACGGCTCGTATGCGGCTCGCGGATCCCTTGAAGGGTAAGCGCGGTGAGGGTTCCTGGTGGCGCGGATAGTTGTCGGGATAGCAGGCCTCGAGATCTTCGTCGCAGACCCGTGGTCGCTGATAGAAAAAACCGCACCCGTGGCATCGGACGACCGTGTAGGTTCCAGGAACACCAAGGGCGCGGTCCCTGGTAGTCCAGACCGGCCTCGCGGCGGCGTTCCCGCAGAGGGGGCAAGGAGCGTCGATCGTTCTCGGCACCGCCACGCTGCCCGTCGCTTCTTAATACGCCGGGATGGGCTCCGTGGCCAGGCGGACGCGGACGAAGTAGTCCTTGAAGCGCACGACGTCGCTGTCCGACACCATGTCCGACACGAGGAAGCACGCCAGATCGCCCTGCTTCCACACCCATGACGAGAACCCGGCGTCGTGCACGAGGGCGGGCCGAAACCGATCGGTGATCCTCACGCGCAGGCGATCAGGAATGGGCAGCCCGGGCACCGGCAACACGACGTAGGTCACCTGGTGGCCGTCGGTGTCACGGTAGTGGACGGCCACTCCGCGGCGCTGATCGAGGAAGACGGGCTCGGCAGCGACGAGCGTGAGCTGATCGTCACCGGCGAAGACCTTGGTCAGCGTGATGCCGGTCTCCTGCGTCAACCACGGCAGTGACGCCGGCAGGATGTCGGGGCGCCGCGCGCCCCACATGACCGCGCGCGTGTGCTCGGCCATCACGATCCGGGCCAGTCGCTCCGCCGGCTCCCCGGGCGTGAGCCGTGGCAGCAGCGGCATGAAGACGAGCGCCAGGACGAGCGCCGTCGCCGCCGCGGCCAGAGCGGGCGCCAGCCAGAACGGCGTCCGGGCCGGCCGCTCGGTCGTGCCGACGATGGCGACGCGCAGCCGCGCCGGGGCGGGGTGGCGCGGCAGATCGCTGGCCAGGCGGCGGCCCAGCGCCTCGTCCGACAGTTCCGAATAGCGGTCGCTCATGTCTTTTCGTAATCGCGCAGGATCACCCGCAGGCGTTCCTTGGCGCGAAAGATCCTCGATTTCACGGTCCCGACCGGGCAGGCCATGATCTGGGCCACCTCCTCGAGCGGCAGCCCTTCGACTTCCGCGAGCAAGAGCACCGTTCGGAACTCGTCCGGGAGGCGCCGCATCGCGCGCTCGAGGTCCGTGTGAGCCTCCAGCACGCTCGGGTCCTCCGCCGGGGCTTCGTGGAACATCGGGGCGTCCCAGTCGGGCACGCCGTCCTCCGCCAGGGGAAGCTCACGCTCCCTCAGGCGGTAGAACGTCAAAAAAGTGTTCCTCAAAATTTGAAACAGCCAGGCCCGGAGGTGAGTTCCCGGCTGGAAGCGATGGGAGAACCTGAATGCACGCAGGTAGGTTTCTTGCACTAGATCCTCGGCCTCGGCCGGGTTCCGGGTCAAATAGACCGCAAAGTTGTAGAGCGCATCGAGGTGCGAGAGCGCCAGGCGCTGGAAATCGCTGTCGGCCATCGCCTCAGTCCTCGAACCAGCGGGGCGGATAATCGCTGCGACGGACCGCGTGGTCGTCCGCGACCTCGTCCAACAGCTCGCTCACGCGCTTGTAGAGCACGGGATGCTCGAGCTCGGGCGCGACCTCGGCCAACGGCCGGAGCACGAATGCCCGTTCGTGCAGCAACAGATGGGGCACCTGCAGGCGATCGGGCACGCTGACCACCCGGTCCCCGTAGAAGAGAATGTCGATGTCGAGCGTCCGCGGCACGAAGCGTCCTGTCTCCGGCGTGCCGGCCGGGCGCTCGCGTCCCAGCATCACCTCGATATCTTGAAGCCGGCCGAGCAGATCGACCGGCGCGAGCGACGTCTCGATGACGACGGCGCAGTTGAGATACCAGTGGCGCTCGTGGAGCGCCTGCCCGGGCTCGCACTCCCACGGCTCCGTCTCGTAGAGCGCGGATGCCTCCACGAAGCTGATCTGGGACGCCGCGCGCAGGCGCGCCACCGCGGCGCGCAGCAGCCCCAGCCGATCGCCGAGATTCGAGCCGATGCTCAGGTAGACGCGCGCCATCAGCGTCGCCGCGTCAGCTCCACGCCGGGCGTGCCGACGAGGCCTTCGAGCGGTGGGGTGAGCTTTCTGACCTTCACGCGTACCTGGGAGATGGGGAACTCGCGCAGGAGCGCTTCCGCGATGAGGCCGGCCAGGCGCTCGAGCAGGTTCACGCGGTTGTGCGTGCCGATTTCGACGATGCGGTGGACGACGCGCCCGTAGTCGACGGTCGCCGACAACTCGTCCGACACCGCCGCCGAGGCCAGGTCGAGCGTCATCTCCGTGTCCACCGAAAACCACGCGCCCACCGCCCGCTCGGCCTTGGTCAGGCCGTGCTGGCCGTAGAAGCGCACGTCGTCGAGGAGCAGCTTGTCCGTCAGAGGCCCAACACGTCTTGCATGGAATAGAGTCCGGGCGGCCGCGTGGCGATGAAGCGCGCGGCGCGGAGCGCGCCACGCGCGAAGGTGTCGCGGCTGTGCGCGCGGTGCGTGAGCTCGAGCCGCTCGCCCGGAGCGCCGAACGACACGGTGTGCTCGCCGACGACGTCACCCGAGCGCAGCGAGAAGACCCCGATCTCCTTGCGCGTGCGCTCGCCGGGCAATCCCTGGCGGCCGTACACCGCGGAGGCCGCGAGATCGCGGCCGAGCGCTTCGGCCACCACCTCGGCCATGCGGACCGCGGTGCCGCTCGGCGCGTCTTTCTTGCCGCGGTGGTGGATCTCGGTGATCTCGACGTCGTAATCGTCGCCGAGCGCCTTGGCCATCGTGGCGAGCAGACGGAGCGCGAGCGTCACCCCGACCGACATGTTCGGGGAGAGGAGGATCGCGGCCTTGCTGCTGAGGTCGCGGATCTCGTCGCGCTGACGTGGCGAGAACCCGGTGGTGCCGATGACCGCGCGCACGCCGGCGCCGGCGGCCATTCTCAAGTGTTCGAGCGTGGCGTCTGGCGTCGAGAACTCGACGAGCATCCGTCCCGCGGTGAGTGCTGCCGTCGCGTCGGCCGTCACCGGCACGCCGCGCCGTCCGACGCCAGCGATGTCACCCGCGTCGGCACCGAGGGCGGGATGACCGGAGGCCTCCAGCGCGGCCACCAGTCGGAGGTCGGGCGCCTCACCCAGGCAGGCGATGATGCGGGCGCCCATCCGGCCCGCGGCGCCGGCGACGACGATGTCCACCATGTGATGTCAGGCGCTGGCGCGGCTACTTCACGAGGCCGTACGGCTTCAGGATCGCGCGCAGCCGCTCGCGATTGGCGTCGGTCATGCGGCACATCGGCAGCCGGAACTCCGGCTCCAGCATGCCCGCCATGGCCATCGCTTCCTTGATCGGAATCGGATTCGTCTCGAGGAACGCGGCGCGGGCCAGCGGGTAGAGCTTGTAGTGCAGCTCGCGCGCGCGCTTGAAGTCGCCGTCGAGGGCGGCGTGCACCAGGTCGGCCGTGTCGCGCGGCACGATGTTGGCGATGACGGAGATCACGCCGCGGCCGCCGACGGCCATGAGCGGCAGCGTGATGTTGTCGTCGCCCGACAGCACGATGAAGTCGGGGCCGCACGCGGCGATGACCTGGCTCATCTGGTCGAGCGAGCCGGACGCTTCCTTGACGCCGACGATGTTCCGGCAATCGCGAACCAGGCGCTCGAGCGTGGCCGTCTCGACGTTGACCGCGGTCCGGCTCTGGATGTTGTAGACGAAGACCGGCAGCGAGGTGGACTCGGCCACCGCGCGGAAGTGGCGATAGAGGCCTTCCTGCGTCGGCTTGTTGTAGTAGGGATTCACGACCAGCGCGGCCTGGGCCCCGGCCCGCTCGGCCTGCGCGGTGAGATCGATGGTGTGCGCGGTCGAGTTGGAGCCCGTGCCGACCATGACGAAGATCCGGCCCGCCGCGGTGGCGACGATGGTCTCGACGACCCGCTCGTGCTCCTCGGGCGTCAGCCCGGGGTCCTCGCCGGTCGTGCCGCAGGCCAGGATCCCGTCGGTGCCCTGCTTGATGTGGAACTCGACCAGTTCGCGCAGCTTCGGTTCGTCGACCTTGCCATTCCGGAACGGGGTGACCAGCGCGACGATCGAACCTTGCATGCCCTGGCTCATACCATCGTCTCCCCCGCCACCAGGTCTTCGTACGTCTCCCGGCGGCGCACAATCGTGTAACCCGCCCCGTCCACCAGCACCTCGGCGGCCCGCGGCCGCGCGTTGTAGTTCGACGCCATCGCGAAGCCGTAGGCCCCGGCGCTCATCACCGCGACGAGGTCGCCCTCGCCGAGGTTCGGCAGCGCGCGGTCCTTGGCCAGGAAATCGCCCGACTCGCAGATCGGTCCCACCACGTCGGCCGTTTCCACGGGCGCCGTCGTTTGCGCTTCGTCCACCGGACGGATCTCGTGGTAGGCGTCGTAGAACGACGGCCGGATCAGGTCGTTCATGGCCGCGTCCACGACGACGAAGCGCTTGGCCTCGGTCGTCTTGCGATAGAGCACTCGGGTCAACAGGACGCCGGCGTTGCCGACGATCGATCGCCCTGGCTCGATGACCACGGTGACGTCGAGCTCACGCGCGAGCGGCACCAGCACGGCGGCGTAGTCCTCGTGGCGGGGCGGCTTCTCGTCGCGGTAGCGGATGCCGAGGCCGCCGCCCAGATCGAGATAACGCACCGTGATGCCGCGCTCGCGCAACGTCTTGGCCAGCGCGGCGAGGCGGGCCCCCGCGTCGGCGAACGGCGTCGTCTTGGTGAGCTGCGATCCGACGTGCATCTGGACGCCGAGCACCTCCACGCCCTTGAGCCGCGCCGCCTCGTCGTAGACGGCGAGGGCCTCGGCGATGGGGATGCCGAACTTCGACGTCTTGAGTCCCGTCGAGATGTACGGATGGGTCTGCGGATCGACGTCGGGGTTGACGCGAAGGCCCACCGGCGCCCGCACGCCCATCTCGCGCGCGACCTCGTCGAGCGCGCGCAGCTCGCTGACCGACTCGACGTTGAGCATGAGGATGTCGGCCTTGAGCGCGTCGCGCATCTCGTCCCGCGTCTTGCCGAGGCCGGAGAAGATGATCTTCTTCGGCGGCACGCCGGCCCGCAGCGCGCGGAACAGCTCGCCACCGCTGACGATGTCGGCGCCGGCACCGGCCCGGGCGAGCGTGGCCAGCACGCCGAGGTTGGCGTTGGCCTTCACGGCGTAGCAGATGACGTGGGGCACGGCCGCGAACGCGCGGTCGTAGGCGCCGTAGCTCTCGAGGAGCGCGGCGCGCGAATAGATGTAGGCCGGCGTCCCGACCGCGTCGGCCACCGCGCGGAGCGGGACGGACTCGCAATGGAGCTCGGCGTTCTTATAGGTGAAGTGGTCCATCACCGCGTCAGTTCAGGCGTTTTCGATCGTCGTGACCGTAGCATTCGCTCTCGCCCAAGTCAAGGCACGCTATCCTGACTGTGCATGGTGGACGAGTCGTTTCGCAACTATCGGGCCGAGGCTCGCGCGAGCGTGCGCGAGCTCTATCGGCTCAATCACCGGTTCCAGACCGTCGAGTTCGTGCGCGCCAAGCATTCCGAGTTCCTCCCGAAGGCACGGCGCGTCATGGGCATCTGGGAGGCGATGGAGTTTCTCGACACGCTGGTCGACGACAGCGACCCCGACACCGAGCTGCCCCAGATCGAGCACCTTCTGCAGACGGCCGAGGCGATCCGCCGCGACGGGCATCCCCGCTGGTTCGTGCTCACCGGCCTGATCCACGATCTCGGCAAGGTGCTCTGCCTCTTCGGCGAGCCGCAGTGGGCGGTGGTGGGCGACACGTTTCCCGTCGGATGCGCGCACTCGGACACGATCGTGTTCCCCGAGCTCTTCGCCGACAATCCGGATTCTCGCGTCCCGGAGTATCAGACGTCGGGCGGGATCTACCAGCCGGGATGTGGACTGGCCAACGTCCTGATGTCGTGGGGCCACGACGAATACCTCTATCACGTCGTGGGCGGCCACCTGCCCGAGGAAGCCGGCTACGTCATCCGCTATCACTCGTTCTATCCCGCGCATCGCGAGGGCGCGTACGCACACCTGATGAACGACCACGACCGCGCGATGTTGCGGTGGGTGCGGATGTTCAGCGCGTACGATCTCTACACCAAGAGAAGCGAGCGCCCGAACGTGACGGCGCTACGTCCCTTCTACGACGAGCTGATCGCGGAGTATTTCCCGCCGACCCTGCGCTGGTGAATCACGCGGGCGGTTGGTGAATCCCGTGAGCCCCCGGTGAATCCCGTGAGCCGGCTCACGGCACGGTGACCGTGACGTCCCCGCTGCGCGCGCTCTCGATGGCTCGCGCCGTCGCATCCTGCGTCGTGACCGCGTAGCGATAGGTGCCCGGCGGCACGTCGCGATCGACGAAGCTGGTCGTCGGCGCCGTCGTGCTGCCCACGCGCTCGAACTCGCGGCCGGCCGCGGCGCGATACACCACATAGCCGGCGACCTCAGCGTCGGTAGTCCCGGACCACCGGAGCTGCACGCTCGATCCCGCTGTGCTGGCGACGAGATCGCGCGGCGGTGCCGGGGGCGTGCGGTCGACCGGACTCGCCGCGACGACCGGCGTGACCCCGCCCCGCGCGATGGTACCGGCCGCGCGGCGCACAGCTCGGACCGTGTAGTAATACGTGCGGCCGTTCTCGACACCGCCGTCGACGAACTCGGTGGCGGCGATCGGCGAGGGCGTGATGACCTGCGGCGGCGCCCCGGGAGCCGGCGCGCGCAGGACTTCATAGAGGACGTCGGGACCGCCACGCGCCGGCGGCTGCCAGGTCAGCCGGACCTGACGCGGACCGGGCGCGGCCGTCAATCCCTGTGGCGCGTCCGGCGCCGCGCCAAACGTGACTGACACGCGTGACGACGGCGGGCTCACGCGGCCTTCGCCGTCCTCGACAATGACCACATACGTGTAGCGCCGGCCCTCGATCAGTCCCTGGCGGTCCGTGACCTGCACCAGCGCGCCCGTCAGGAGCGGCTTGGTCACCGCACCGGGAGGGCCTGGCATGGCGGTGAGCGTCAACAGCTCGGTGTAACCCGCGATGCGCCCGCGCACGAGGAGCGCCGGCCGCGGATCGCCGACCCCCTCGTCCTCGGTACGATAGACGCGCGCCGCCACGATGTCCCTGAGCCTCGTGTTGTCGGCTCGGCGCGTGGGGTTCGTCCAGGCGAGCTCGACGGCACCGTCGTGGACCTCACCGCGAAGATCGGTGACGGGCACGGGCACGCGCAGGGCCGGGTTGACCGGCGCCGCTTTCTTGCCACAGGCGCCCAGCGCGAGGACGGCCAGCAGCGCTGGCCAGAGCCGCGTCATGCCGGGCGCGCGACGAGGCCCCGTGCGGTCTCCAGCGCGCGCCGCACCGCCTCGGGGGCGGTCCCGCCCGTCACGGCGCGCGCGCGCAGCGACGCGTCCACGCTGAGGACGCCCGTCACGTCGGCCTCGAAGAGCTCCGAGAACCGGCGCAGCTCCCCGAGCGTGAGCGCATCGAGCGCCTTGCCCTGATCGAGGCCGTAGCGCACGACGCGGCCCACCACCTCGTGGGCCTGGCGGAACGGCAGGCCGCGCCGAACGAGATAGTCGGCGAGGTCGGTCGCCGTGGCGAAGCTCTCGCCGGCCGCCGACCGCATGCGGTCCGTCTGGAAGCTCAACGAGTTGAGGAGCCCGGGCAGCACGCCGAGGATCGCCTCCAGCGTGTCCGCGGAGTCGAAGAACGGCTCCTTGTCTTCCTGCATGTCCGAGTTGTAGCCGAGCGGCAGGCCCTTCATCGTCGTCAGCACCGCGACGAGGTTGCCGTAGAGCCGGCCGCTCTTGCCGCGGATCAGCTCGGCCACGTCAGGATTCTTCTTCTGGGGCATGATCGACGAGCCGGTGGCGAAGGCGTCGGAGAACTCGACGAAGCCGAACTCGGCGGTGGCCCACAGCGTGAGGTCGGCGGCGAGCCGGGAGAGGTGCATTCCGGTGATCGCGCCGGCGCCGAGGAACTCGATGACGTAGTCGCGATCGCTGACGGCGTCGAGGCTGTTCGGGCTCACCGCGGCGAAGCCGAGGTCACGGGCCAGGGCCTCGCGATCGACGGCGAAGCCGGTGCCGGCCAGCGCGCCGCTCCCGAGTGGCAGGACGTCGGCGCGCCGGGCGCAGGCCGCGAACCGCTCGCGATCGCGCTGCAGCATGAACACGTAGGCGAGCAGGTGATGGGCGACGACGACGGGCTGGGCGCGCTGCAGGTGCGTGTACCCCGGCATCGGCGCCTCGACCGTCTCGGTCGCCCGCGCGACCAGGGCGGCCTGAGTGCGCTGAAGCCCCTCGCCGACGCGCGCGACGAGGTCTCGCAGGTACAGTCGCTCGTCGAGCGCGATCTGATCGTTGCGCGAGCGGCCGGTGTGGAGCTTGGCGGCGGCCTGACCGGCCAGCTCGATCAGACGCCGCTCCACGTTCATGTGGATGTCCTCGAGCTCGGTCCGGAACGGAAACGTCCCGGCTTCGAGCTCGGCCCGCACCGTGTCGAGCCCCTTCAGGATTGCATCACGCTCGTCGGCGGCGAGCAGGCCGGCCCGGCAGAGGGCGCGGGCCCACGCCGCGCTTCCCGCGATGTCGTGCAGGGCGAGCCGACGGTCGAAGGCGAGGGACGCCGTGAAGCGTTCGGCTGTCGGGTCGGTGCGCTCGGTGAACCGGCCCGCCCAGGGCTTGCCGGCCTCGCGGCTCAAGGCAGCAGGCCGGCGATGTCCGCCATGACGCGTGCGGTCACGTTCTGCCGCGCCTCCCGCACCGTGTCGCCGACTCCATTCGTGAAGCAACGCGGCGGGCCGAAGCGCACGCGGAACGGGTGACGCCGCGGGATGTAGAAACGGCGCCGGACCAGCGCCTCGTACGTCCCGACGATCCCGGCCGGCACGACCGGCACGCCCGACCGCAACGCCAGGAGCGCGACGCCGGGCAACCCGGGCTCGAGCCGGCCACGCGTGCTGAACGGTCCCTCGGGGAAGATCCCGACGACGCGCCCGAGGGCCAGCGCTTCGAGCGCTCGCCGCAGCGCGCCCACGTCCGGTCGCGCCAGGTTGATCGGGATGGAGCCCAGGTGGCGGTGGAACAGGGGATGGAACGGAGTCGCCCGCCAGACGCGGGGCATGACGAGAAACGAGATCGGCGCGGGGACGGCGACGCTCAGGACGACGCCGTCGAGGTAGTTGTGGTGGTTCGCCGCGATGATGCAGGGGCCGTGCGAGGGGACGTGCTCGATACCCTCGATGGTCAGGCCGAACCAGCGGTGCAGCACCCGGGCGATCGGCGGGCGCAGCGCGCGGTGGAGCAGGGGGGCGTCGAGACGGTCGGCGACGTCAACCCGGCCGGCCGCGAGGACGGTGCCCATAGTGCCGCGAGTTATAGCATGGTCACCGGGTGCGGGCGAGGCGGTAGCGTGTGACGGCGGTGTTGTGCTCCTCGATGGTGGTCGAGAACTGGTGGTGCTGGTCGTCCTTCTTCACGAAGAAGAGGTACTTGACCGGGGCCGGATCGAGGACAGCGTTGATCGAGCCGAGGCCGGGATTGGCGATCGGCCCGGGAGGGAGCCCCGGCCGCTGGTAGGTGTTGTAGGGGTGATCGACCGCCAGGTCGGCCCGGGTCAGCGTCCGCCGATCCTTACCGACCGCGTACTGCACGGTCGGGTCGGCCTGGAGCGGCATCCCCCGCCGGAGGCGGTTGTCGAAGACGGCCGCGATGAGGCGGCGCTCCTCCGGCGCCACCGCCTCACGCTCCACGATCGACGCCAGCGTGAGCAGCGCGTGGACGGTCAGGCCCCGCTCGGTCGCGCGGGCTCGCATCTCCGGCGTGAGCTTTTGCTCCATGCGCTGCACCATCCGCCCGACGATCTGCTCGGCGGTCATGCCGCGGACGAACTGATAGGTATCGGGGAACAGATAGCCTTCCACGCTCGACCCTTCGATGGCGTGCACGCGGAGGAAGACCGGATCACTGGCCGCGCGCGCGAAATCGGCGTAGGGAAGAATGCGCTCACGATCGAGCGCTCGGCCGAGCTCGGCGACGGTGTCGCCCTCGCGGAGCAGCACGACGTGCCGGCGAACGTGGCCACTCTCGAGTAATTTCAGGACTTCGGACGTCGTCGCGCCGGGGGGCACCTCGTACTCGCCGGCTCGCAGGGAGCGGTACGTCCCGTGGGCCAGGCTCAGCGCGACGAAGGCCTCGGGGCTGCGGATGGCTCCGTCGTACCACAGGCGGGCGGCGATCTCCGGCAGCCCCAGGTGCGCCGGAATTTCGACGATGCGCGGGGCGTCGTTGGGCGCTTGAGCTGGCGTCACGACCCGCCAGGTCTCGACCGCGCCCAGCCCCAAAACTACCAGGATGGCGAAGGTGCGGAACCGCACGTTCCTTCGAGTCTACACCACCCCTCCGGGCGGCCCCGCGAGGTCTGTTCTATTGTCCGGTCTGTTATACTGGCGCGTCGAGGGGCGCCTTGCCCGGAATTTGCTCAGGGGGTCGCAATGTTGGAGCTGGAGCTTCCTACCCACCACGACTGGAAAACGGCCGAGAACACCTACGGCAAGCTCTTCATCGAATCGTTCGAGCCGGGCCTGGCCCTGACCGTCGGTAACGCCTATCGACGGGTGCTCCTGTCCGCAATCCATGGCGCCGCGCCCACCTGGGTGAAGATCGAGAACGTCCTCCACGAGTTCTCGCACCTGCCCGGTGTGATGGAGGACACGCTCGACATCCTGATGAACCTCCGCAAGGTCGTCTTCCGTCTTCATCTGAACCGTCCGAAGATCCTCCGTCTCAAGGGTCAGGGCGTCGGCGTGGCGAAGGCCGGCGACTTCGAGCCCGACGCCGACGTCGAGATCCTCACCCCCGACGTCCCCCTGGCCACCCTCGACAAGGACGGCATGCTGGAGATGGAGGTGTGCATCGAGCGCGGCCGCGGTTACGTGCCGGCGGAGCGGCGCGAGCCGGAGGCGCTGCCCATCAACGCGATCCTCCTCGACGCCGATTTCTCGCCGGTCAAGCGGGTGAACTTCCACGTGGAGACCATGGGCGAGCGCGAGCGGCTCGTCCTCGAGCTGTGGACGGACGGGAGCGTGACGCCCAGCCTCGCGGTGAGCGAAGCCTCGCGCATTCTGGACGATCACTTCGAGCTGCTGCGCGCCTTCCCCGAGACCGGGCCCGAGACCGAGGAAGTCCAGCGCGACGAGACCGGGCCGCGCGCCGAGCTCAACGACAACCTCTTCCGCAACGTAGACGAGCTCGAGCTCTCCGTGCGGGCATCCAACTGCTTGAAGACGGCGAACATCCGGACGATCGCCGACCTCGTGCAGAAGAGCGAGGGCGAGCTGCTCAAGACCAAGAACTTCGGCAAGAAGTCGCTGAACGAGATCAAGACGATCCTCGGGGAGATGGGCCTGCACCTCGGCATGCGTCTCGATCCCGAAGAATTGGAGCGCCTGCGCTCGCAGTTCGAGCGCTCGTACGAGGCGTAGCCACCGGCAAGCACCGCCCGGTTCGCGTGCCTCGCCTGGCGGACCCGGTTGCCCTCGCTCCATCTCACGTAATAGCCTCCTGTCACCTGCGTGATCCGACGGGAGGCCGACCGATGAGACACAGCACGTTGACCGTGGCGGTGGTCCTGGTGCTCGCGACGTTCCTGGCCAGCGCAACGGCCCAACCGAAATACGTCCTGCGGCTCTCGTCACCGGTGTCGAAGGACCACGCCTTCGGACGTGGCGCCGAGAAGTTCCGGCAGCTCGTCGCCGACTCGACCAAGGGCCAGGTCGACGTCCAGGTGCACCACGCCAACGCGCTCAGCCCCATCCGCGAAGGCCTCGAGATGGTGCGGCTCGGCACCCTCGACTTCCAGGTGTGCGGCGTCGCCCACGTGAGCCGGTTCGTGCCTGAGATGAACACGCTCATCCTGCCGTACCTGTGGAAGGACACCGACACGATGTTCGCGGCGCTCGACGGTCGCATGGGCCAGATCCTCGAGCCCCTCCTGCTCGACAAGGGCTTCAAGGTCGCCGGCTGGTGGGACAACGGGTTTCGCCATGTGTCGAACAGCAAGCGGCCGGTGCGGACCGCGGAGGATCTGCGCGGCTTGAAGCTGAGGACGCTCCCCACCAAGGTCCACGTGACGTTCTTCCGGGCGCTCGGCGTGTCGCCGACGCCGATGGACTGGGCGGAGGTCTACCCTGCGCTGCAGCAGGGCGTCGTGGACGGGCAGGAGAATCCTCCGGGCGTCGTGTACTTCGAGAAGCTCGCCGAGGTTCAGAAGTATTACTCGCTCACGGGCCACGTGAACGAGCCCGTCACGCTCCTCGTCAGCCGTACGGTCTTCACGAAGCTCCCTGGCGACGTCCAGGCATCGATCCTGACGGCCGCCAGGCAGGCCTCGTTGTGGCAGCGTGCCGAGAGCCAGAGGGACAACGACGAGCTGCTCAAGAAGATCGCCGCCGCCGGTATGCAGGTGAACACGGTGCCCGACGCCACGCTGGCCGATTTGCGCAAGGTGGCCCAGAAGATCTACAGCGAGGCCGTCCCGGACCTGGGGCCCAAGGGCAAGGAGCTGCTCGAGATCGGCATCGCGCTGAACAAGTAGCTCGTGCTCGCTCCGCTCGTCCGCGCCGTCGAGGCGCTCGTGCTCGTGGGCATGGCCACGGTGGCGGTGGTCGTCGTCACCGAGGTCATCCTGCGCTACGGCGCCGGGACCTCGCTCATCATCACCGAGGAGCTGTCGCGCTACGGGATGATCTGGGTGGCGCTGCTCGCCTCCGTGCTCGTGCTGCGCGAAGAGGGCCACATCGCCACGGGCGTCGGCGGCTGGCTGGGGCCGCGCGGACAGCGGGCCCTCCGGGTCGTCGCCGAATTGCTCTCGCTCCTGTTCCTGATCGTCTTCGCCGTGGCCGGGCTCCAGGTCCTTCCCGCCCAGCGCGACCAGGACACGCTGACGCTGGGCGTGACGATCTTCTGGTTCTACCTCGCCCTGCCCGTGAGCGCGCTGCTGATGGCGGTCGTGATCATCGCCAGGCTGCTCGGCCTCGACCGGGCCGGTTCGGATCGCGCGGGCGGGGAGCTGTGATCCCGTGCTGATCACGCTGCTCATCGTCGTGTTCGCGCTGACGATGACGCTCGGCGTGCCGATCGCCTTCTGCCTCGGCCTGGCTGGCCTCAGCTTCATCGTCCTGTCGGGAACGGTGCCGATCGCGGTGCTGCCGACGCTCATGTTCGGCGGGATGGATTCGTTCCCGCTCCTGGCCATCCCGTTCTTCATCATCGCCGGCGACCTCATGCAGCGCTGCGGCGTCCTGCCGAAGCTCATCGAGTTCGCCAACAGTCTGGTCGGGCACCTTCGAGGCGGCCTGGCCTACGTCGTCGTGCTGACCAGCATGCTCTTCGCCGGGGTCACCGGCGTCGCGCTGGCCGAGTGCGCAGCCATCGGCTCGATGCTCGCGCCCGCCATGGTGCGCCAGGGGTATCCGGGCGGCTTCGTCTCCTCGGTCATCGCCGGGTCGGCGGTGATGGGACCGATCATTCCCCCGAGCGTGGCGATGCTCATCTATGCGTACGTCTATGGAGGCGGCATCTCGGTCGGCAAGCTGTTCTTGATGGGGGTCGTCCCCGGCGTGCTGGTGGCCGTCGCCCTGATGGCCCTCGTCTGGGTGACCGCGCGGCAGCGACACTTTCCGAAGAGCGACACGAAATTCTCGCTCGGCGGGGTCGTGCGCTCGCTGCGGGGCGCCCTGCTCGGGCTCGTGGTCCCCGTCATCATCCTGGGCGGCATCCTGGGGGGTGTCTTCACGGCGACGGAGGCGGGCGCCGTCGCGGCGCTCTATGCCGTCTTGATCGGCGTCTTCGTGCTCCGCACCCTGGGGCTGCGCGAGCTCGGCCAGTCGCTCCTCGTCGGGGCCAAGACGAGCGCCATCATCTACCTGTTGCTGGGCACGTCGAACGTCGTGTCGTGGATCCTGGTTCGCCACCAGGTGCCGAAGATCGTGGCCCAGTGGTCGCTCGAGCTGACCGACTCGGCGACGGTGTTCATCATCGTCACCATCACTGTCCTCTTCCTCCTCGGTCTGGCCCTCGAGGCGGTGCCGATCATGATCATGCTCATCCCGGTGCTCGCGCCGGCCGCCGCCGCCTACCGGATCGACCCCCATCACCTCGGGTTGATCATCGTGATGACGGTGCAGACGGCCCTCCTGTCACCGCCGGTCGCGCTCAGCCTCTACGTCGTCGCAACGGTCATCCGGTGCCCGATGCGGGAGGCGAACCGTGAGGTGTGGAAGTTCGTGGCCGCCGTGCTGGCCATCACGCTCGTGACCGCGCTGTGGCCGGCGATGCCATTAGTCATCCCGAGGCTGTTCGGGTTTTGAGGAGTTTGACATGACTAACGCAAGTGGCAAGCCACGAGTCGTGATCGTCACCGGTGCCGGGCGCGCGATCCCGCGGCAGGTGGCGCTGGACTTCGCGCGGGAGGGCGACCGCGTCGTGGTCGTGGACATGGTGGCTGACCGGGCCAAGCGCACGGTGGCCGAGATCGAGACGGCCGGCGGGACGGCGCTCGCCGTCGCATGTGACGTGCGCGACGAGGCGGCGGTGCGGTCCATGGTCGAGCAGACGGTGCGCGCGTTCGGGCGCGTCGACGTGCTGGTGAATGCCGCCGGTGGCTACACGCTCGGTCGCGTGACCCACGAGCTCTCCGCCGAGGACTGGGACATGGTGGTCGACTCGAACCTCAAGGGGATCTTCCTCTGCTGCAAGCACGTGATTCCGCACATGCTGGCGGCGGGGGGCGGCCGCATCATCAACTTCTCGTCGAATGCCGGACGGACGTCGAGCCCGGCGCTGGGCGTTCACTACACGGCGGCCAAGGCCGGGGTGCTCGGACTGACGCGCCATCTCGCCAGGGAGTACGCGGCGCACCAGATTCTCGTGAACACGATCGCGCCGGGCCCTGCGCTGGTCGAGCGCAACTACGAAATCCTCGACGCCGAGGGCATCGAGCGGCTGCGCAAGGAGATCCCGCTCGGCCGTTACGCCGAGCCGAGCGATCTTTCGGCGGCCGTCAGGTTCCTGGCCGGGGACGGCGCGCGCCACATCACGGGCGCCACGCTCGACGTCAACGGCGGGTACGTGATGGTGTGAGCGCGCGACGTCCTCTCGCGAGCCGCGGAACGTTCGAGTCGCGGAACGTCTTAGAGCGTCAGGCGCTTTTTGATCCGGTCGACGGCTTCTTCGGTCTGATCACGCCGGCCGAACGCGGTGAGCCGGAAATATCCCTCACCGCTCGGACCGAACCCGGCGCCCGGCGTGCCGACCACGTGGGCCTCGGTCAGGAGCTTGTCGAAGAACTCCCATGAGCTCACGCCGCGCGGGGTCTTCACCCAGATGTAGGGAGCATTGCGCCCGCCGTACGCGGTGAGCCCGACTGCTTCCACGCCGGCGCGAATGATCGCGGCGTTGTCCATGTAGTAGTCGATCTGGCCGCGGACCTGCCGCCGGCCTTCCTCCGTGTACACCGCCGCCGCGGCGCGCTGGACGATGTAGGGCACGCCGTTGAACTTGGTCGACTGCCGGCGCAGCCAGAGCGCGTTGAGGCTGACCGACTCGCCGGCGCCCGACCGCCCGTGAAGGTCCTTCGGCACCACGGTGAACGCACAGCGCGTCCCGGTGAAGCCCGCCGTCTTCGAGAAGCTCCGGAACTCGATGGCCACCTCGCGCGCGCCGGCCACCTCGTAGATCGAGCGCGGCACGCCGGCCTCGCGCACGTACGCCTCGTACGCCGCGTCGTACAGGATGACGGCGCGCTCGCGGCGCGCGTAGTCGATCCAGCGCGCCAGCGTCTCGCGCGTCATCACCGCTCCGGTTGGATTGTTCGGATAGCAGAGATAGATCAGGTCGACGTGGCGGCTCGGCAAGGCCGGCTGGAAGCCATTGTCGGCGGTGCAGGGCAGGTACAGGAAATCGCTGTAGCGTCCGGCCTCGTCGAGGGTGCCGGCCCGCCCGGCCATCACGTTGCTGTCGACGTACACCGGATACACGGGATCCATGACGGCGACGACGCAGTCGGGAGCGAAGATCTCCTGGATGTTGGCGCTGTCGCTCTTGCCGCCGTCGCTGACGAAGATTTCGTCGGGGCTCATCGCGATGCCGCGCTCGCGGTAGTCACTGGCGGCGATCAGCTCGGTGAGGAAGTCGTAGCCAGGCTCGGGGCCGTAACCTCGGAACGTCTCCGTGCTGGCCATCTCGTCGACGGCCGCGTGGAGGCCGCGGACGACCGCGGGTGCGAGCGGCTGCGTGACGTCACCGATCCCGAGCCGGATGATCTTGGCCTCGGGGTGCGCGGCCTGGAAGCTTTTCACGCGGCGGGCGATCTCGGTGAAGAGATAGCCCGCCTTGAGCTTCAGGTAGTGGTCATTGATCCGCGCCACGAGGCCAGACTAGACCAGCAAACGACAGCGCGGTCAAGGCACGCGTTGAAGGCGCAGCAGCACCGAGGACTCCACGATGCCGTGATCGACCGCGTGGCAGGGATCTTCGATGCTCTGGACCGCCGCGATGGCGTGACAGAGCTCGTGCGCGTCGATCTCGAACGCCATGCGCGAGGGCAGCACGTCGGTGTAGCGGACGATCTTCACGGCGCGCACGGCGACGCCATTGGGCAGCGCGAGGGCCCGACTCGTCTGACAGCCGAGGACCGGTCCGAGCGCGGGAACGTCCTGGCACTCGCGATGGACGACCTGGCGATTTTCGGTGACGACCAGCGTGATGAGTCGTTCGCCATTGGGGAGCGTTCCGACCTCGGCGATCCGAGTGGACGCGCAGCCGGACAGCACGATGCCGAGCACGAGGACGGTGGAAAGGACATGCGCGGGGCGGGCCACGACGTCTGGAAGGGCAAGTCCAGTGCCGCTGCGGCTGCATCGGCCGCGATACATCGCTGATCGCGCGCGATGGGTATCCAAGAGTCAACATACTTACGATGGGGCCGCGCTGGGAACCTAAGTAATTGTGCTCGGTTCCGCCGTCTCGACCGGTGTTGACGCGCGCCACTCGGCATACTAGTCTTCGGTCACTTTCCGGCGCTGCCGAGTCGCCCCCAACCGGTGGGGAATCACGTCGAAGGTCAGTGCCACGGACAGGGGGCGGCATGCAGTCGGGGCGCGTCATTGGGCTCGTCATTTCCTTCCTGCTGTGCACCAGCATCCTGCTCGGCATCGGCACCCTCGCGGAGGCCCAGCCTGCCCGGCCGGTGCCCGAGGCGCCGGAGATCAAGCTCGACGAGCAGACGACGCTGAAGGCCACCGCGCTCGAGGCCCGGATGGCCGCCGTCGTCGCGAACTTCGCGCTGCTTCAGCGCCAAGCCCAGGACATGCAGCAAGAGCTGAAGCAGATCCTCGAGGACCGGAAGAAGCTGATCGAGGACGCTGCGAAGAAGAATCGGATCGACGTCGGCGATGCCAACGAGTGGATGTTCGAGAACAAAGGCCAGCGCTACCTAAAGATCAAGCGCACTCCCTGAATCAAGCGCGCGCCCTGAACCGTCCTGTCTGGTGGGGTGACCATGCGGACGTTTCGCCGTCCGGGACTTGCCGTGTTCGTGCTGGTCCATCTGTTCCCGACGTTCGCCTGGAGCCAGGGCGAACGTGTGGGAGTCGTCACCACGCTCGAGGGCAACGTCACCGCCCGCCGCGCCGTGCTTCCGCAGCCCGTCCCGCTGAAATTCAAAGACGATGTGTTCTTTCGTGACACGATCACCACCGGCGATCAGTCGCTCGCGCGCGTCCTGCTCGGCGGCAAGTCGATCGTGACGGTCCGGGAGCGCTCGGTCGTGACGATCACGGAGAGCCCCGGCCGTTCGTACATCAGCCTCGAGTCCGGGAAGATCGGGCTCGCCGTGGCGCGCGAGAAGCTCGCACCCGGTGAGTCGGTCGACGTCCGCACGCCCAATGCCGTGGTCGGCGTTCGCGGCACCGTCATCGTCGCGGAAGTGGTTTCGGCTGCGACCGCGACCTCCCACATCTACTTCCTGCGCGGATCCGGAGAGTGCTTCGCCGTCGATCAGCGAACGGGGCGGCCGATCGGATCGCCGGTCACGCTGAAGCCGTTGGAGTCGTTCAAGGTCGTCGGGTCCGCGGCGCGCGTCGAGCCGATCCCGGCCTCCCAGATCGGACAGATCACGGCGGGCCTCGAAGGCAAGGGGATCCAGCACAAGGAGGCGGCCAACCAGGAGCAGGTGAAAGCGCAGGTCGCGCAGGCGACGTCCGCCGTGCTGAACGCGGTTCTCGGGGGTGGCGTCGGCGCGGCGATCGTCGCCGCGGAGAACTCGCGGACCCTGCCGCAGACGCAAACGGCGCCGATCGTGCCGCCGATCGCGCAGGCCCTCGCCGAGACGCAGCCGCCGCCGGCGCCGTCGCCGCCGGCCCCGGCTCCCGATGTGCCGGAGATCACGATCACCGGCTCGCGCACCCTCGCCTCGGGCGAGTCGCTCAAGAGTTTCAGCGGGACGACTGTCCGCACGCTGCTCTCGCCGTTCGCCATGATCGGCGGGACGCCGATCGATTTGCCGGGCACAGCCGCGGAGCTCAAGGCCAACGTCTTCCGAGACGGCCTCACGCCCGCACAGATCCTGGCCGCGGCCCAGAGCTTCGGGTTCACGACGGTGCAGCAGCTCGGCTTCGACAACCTGTTCGAGGTCGTACCTGGCGCGAGCGTCACGCTGGCCGGCCCCCTCGTCAAGGGCAACAACAGCGTCGTCTTCGCCGGCAACAGCGTCCTCAATATCGCGGGCGCGTTGACCGGCATGGGGACGAGTGGGCTCATCGACCTCGATCCCTCGGCGTACAGCGCCGTCGGCAACTTCGTCTCCGTCGGACCCGGCGCCACGATGGCGCTCGGGACGATCGCGGCGTCGGCGTCGAACTCGAGCGCTCTGGTCGCCCTCGACCGCAGCACGATGATCGCGACCAGCCGGCTGGTGGACCTCCAGGGCGGAGCGACGCTGGACTGGCGCGGCACGCTCGTCGCCTCGAACGCCGGTCAGGTCACCCTCGGCGGCTCGCTCTTCAACGTCGCCGGCGGCAGCGTTCTCAGGATGGCCGGCGGATCGCTCCTCTCGCTGGCGAACGGAAGCACCACGAGCATCCTCGACGGCGCGTTCCTCGTGGTGTCCGGTGGCTCGGTCTTCCAGTCGACCTCCGGCCCCCTCGCGACGTTCGCCGCGGGCAGAAACACGCTGGCCTTGCAGAACGCGCCGCTCTGCAGCACCGGCACCTGCATCCGACTGCTCTCCACGGCGTTCAACATCTTGCTCCGCAACGGGGCGATCGCCGCCAACGTCCTGGTCGACCCGTCCTTCGTGGCCTTCGTGGGCCTGGGTGGCGACAACGGGATCACGGGTGTCGACGCGTCGAGGGCACTCCTGGTCCTCGATGGCGAAACCAGCCGTCTGCTCCTCGGGTCGTCCGTCGCTCCCTCACTCACCATCGGCCCCGGGCAGCTCGTCGATCGCTCGACCGGCATCCCGCAGGTGTTCTCGATGGTGACGATCACCGGCGGGACCTTGACAGGGTCGGATAGCGTGACAGCTGCGGCCCTGCAATGGACCGGCGGACAGATCGCAGGAACGGGCGCGCTCATCGTCAGCAAGGAACTGGAGCTCACGACGTCAGGCTTCAAGGACTTGCGCAGCCGAACGCTGACGAGTGCGGGGACGGCGCATTTCTCGGACACCGGTTTCCTGAGCCTGGCGCAGGGGGCGGTGTTCAACAACACGGGACGGTTCGAGGCGCTGAGCGACGCCGACGTCGCGAACTTCTTCGGGGGATCGGCGACGTTCCTGAACGCAGGGACCTTGATCAAGACCGGAGCGGGGACGACGACAGCGTTCTCCGGCGTGACGTTCAACAACACGGGCACGGTCGACGTGCAGAGTGGAGCGCTCAGTCTCGCCGCCGGTGGGACGAGCAGTGGTGCGTTCACGATCGGCGGGGCGGCGACACTGGAGTTCGCGGGCGGGGTCTCGACGCTGACGAGCCCCTCGAGCGTAACCGGGACGGGCACGCTGAGGTTCGCAAGCGGGACCACCAACCTCCTGGGGACATACCTGGCCACGGGTCCGCTGGTCCTCACTGGCAGTGACGCGATGTTCA
>WNGI01000794.1_pt1 | contig 25109 bp, 23 predicted proteins | sample 5400621 | NCBI WGS metagenome assembly WNGI01 (sample SAMN13153374, study PRJNA577476) | soil metagenome | isolation source: 20 cm soil or saprolite under Garry oak tree replicate 1 | place: USA:California | collected 2016-06-15 | reverse complement strand
CGGGGGTCCCATCATCTCCGCGCCGACCTTGTTGCTGCTCGGCACGGCAGGCCAGCTGCCTGTCGCGTTGGTTGGTGCGCTCGCCTTGCGGTGGCTCGGCGCGCGATTGCGGCCGGCGCTCGCCGCCCTCACCCTCGGCGCCGGCGCGATCCATCGCCATACATACGTCGTTGAGCTGCGGCCGTGGCCGCTCGCGACCGACGCGGCGGCACTCGACGATACGATCACCGCCGGCTTCAACCGGCGAGGGCCGCCCTCCTTCTACCGCTAGGTCATCGCTAACCGCGCGCGCTCGCGCGCGCACATGACAATGGAAGGAACGCCAACCAGCACAAGGGCGGCCAGAACGTGACCTTCAACCTTTCGGTGACCGGCGCCAAGCAGATGAGCCCGACTGAGCTGCAGGCGCACCAGGGCGACCACATCACGATCAACATCACCAGCGATCAGGACGGCGAGGTGCACCTGCACGAGTACGACATCCCGTTCGAGGCAAAGGCGGGGCAGACGGTGACCCAGAGCTTCACCGCCGACAAAACCTGCACCTGCGACATCGAGTGGGAGGAGACGAGCATGCACCTCGGCACGCTCACGGTAAGTCCCTGATGCTCGACGCCCACATCGTCCTCCATGGCTTCGGCCAGCGCTTCGACCTGAGCGTTCCGCTCTACCTTTACCTGTTCGCGGCCTCAGGCGTCGTCTTTCTTTCGTTTGTCCTGGTCGTGCTCTTCGCGGGCGACCAGGTGGGCGCCAAGGCCACGGCATACCCGCGACGGGCCGTGGGATGGCTCACAGCGATCGGGCGGACGCAAGGGCCGCGTCTCGTCGGGGGCGCGGTCGGGATTCTCGGCTTGCTGATCGTGGTGATCGCCGGCTTCTTTGGATCGCCCACCGCCTTCTACAACCCGGCCGAGTATTTCGTCTGGATCTTCTTCTGGGCCTTGACGGTGATCCTGTCGGGTCTTGTCGGCAACGTCTGGTACCTCGTGAACCCCTGGGCCGCAATCCACGACCTGGTCACTCGATTGATGCCTGTTCCCCCGAGGTGGACGCTGCCCAACGTCGGGGTGTGGCCTGCCGTTGCCCTCTACTTTGCCTTTGCCTGCCTCGAGCTGACCAGTGGCATGTCGAGCCGCCCCCAGATCGTCGCGGTGGCCGCGGTCGTATACACGGTCTTCACCCTCGCCGGAATGTCTTTGTTCGGCCGCGACCAGTGGCTCGAGCACTGCGAGGCGTTTACGGTGCTGTTCGGCATCGTCGGCCGTTTCGGCCCGGTCGAAGCGGACCGCGACGAGAGCGGCCGCATCAGCACCGTCTACGTGCGCCCCTGGGGTGCCGGCCTTCTCAATCCGATGCCCGCCGGGTGGGATCGCGTCGTGTTCGTGATCCTGATGCTGAGCACCCTTGCTTTCGACGGGATTCTCTCGACACCTGCATGGCAGGACTTCACGGTCACTTTGATACCGGTCTGGCAGCCGCTCGGGCAGTTCGGCTTCTTTTTCGTCCGCACGCTCGGGCTCGTGCTTCTGACGGTCGCGTTTTTCTTCGTGTTCGTCGCTTTCATGGAGGCGGTCATATTTCTAGGTCGGAGCCCGGTCGAGATGAAGGCGACCGTGACCGCATTCGCGTTGACACTCGTGCCGATCGCCCTCGTCTACAACGCCGCGCACAACTACAGCTACATGCTGGTGCAGGCGCAATACATCGTTCCGCTGCTCAACGACCCGCTGCAGAAGGGATGGCACCTGTGGCCCGCGGTCGTGTCGTTCAAGCCGAGCTTCGCGCTGGCCCAGGCATCGACCGTCTGGTACGCGCAGATCGTCCTGATCGTGCTCGGTCATATCGTGGCTGTGCTGCTGTCGCATCTACGCGCGAACTCGGTGTTTCAGTCGGCTCAAAGTGCGCTTCTGAGTCAATACCCCATGCTGTTGCTGATGGTCATGTACACCTTCACGAGCCTGTGGATCCTGGCCCAGCCGATCACCGCGGGCGGATGAGCACCAAGCGCGGGCGGACAGGCGCCAAGAGGGCGCAGACGAGCGCCAACCGCGGGCGCCCGATGCGTAAGCCGGTCTCTCGCACCCCGGTTTGGGTGGGACCGGCTGCCGTCGCGGCGGTCGTCGCACTGGTGGTCGCGACGTTCCTCGTCATCCGCTGGTACACGACACCGCTCGCCCCGAAACCGCCGGCCACGGACACCACGCAGCAGATCGTGTCGCAGATGACGAGCCTTCCTTCGTCCGAGTTCGAAAGCATCGGCCAGGGGACGGCCAACAACTTGATCAAGCCGGTGACGGGTACACCGCTGACCGGGGCGACGGGCAAGCCCGAGGTCCTTTACCTGGGCGGCGAGTTCTGTCCGTACTGCGCCGCGGAGCGCTGGCCGCTGATCATCGCCCTCTCGCGTTTCGGGATGTTCTCGGGACTGCAAGCCACCAGCTCGTCGTCGACCATCGAGTATCCCAACACGCCGACCTTCACCTTCCGCAACGCGACCTACACCAGCCAGTACATCGACTTTCGCGGCATCGAGTCCAGCGATCGCGACCGCAAACCGCTGCAATCGCCGACCGCGGCCGAGCAGCAGCTGTTCAACAAGTACGACGCCCAGGGCACGATCCCGTTCGTCGACCTGGGGAACCGCTACGTGTTCGTGGGGTCGATGTACCTGCCTGACGCCCTCGCGGGCAAGAGCTGGCAGGTGGTCGCGAACGACCTGCAGGAGCCGAGCTCGGTCCAGGCCAAGGCGATCATCGGCTCAGCCAACCTGCTCACCGCGGCGATCTGCAAGATGACATCCGACCAACCGGCCACCGTTTGCTCCAGCACGACGATCCAGGACCTCGAAAAGAAACTGGGCTAGTGGACAAAGCTCGGCTCGCCGCGGTCGGGTTCAGCGTGGCGGGAGTGGCGGTGTCGATCTACCTCACGCTGCTCCACTACACGGGGATCGTGCCCGCTTGCCCGGTGTCCGGCGCGATCAACTGCGAGGCGGTCCTGTCGAGCTCGTACGCGGTGGTCGCGGGGACCTCGGTCCCGACGTCGGCGGCGGGCATTGTCTGGTTCGGGGTCAGCGCGCTGCTTTGGGCCTGGCGGTTCAGTCCAGTTCAGCTGGCGTGGTCGGCGGCCGGCCTGTTGACGGTCCTCTATCTGGTCTATGTGGAGATCGTCCAGCTGGGCGTGATCTGCCTGTGGTGCACGGCGGCGCACCTCCTGGTGATCGCGATCGCAATGATCGCCATCTCCCTCTCCCTGCAGGGGAGAGGATCGGCGAGAGGGGCGTAAATGGCACAGGTCACATGGCCTCTCGATCCCACCGTCTACGCGGGGCTGCTCATCCTTTTCTTCGGCCACGCGTGGCTGGCCCGCGGCGCAAACGACGCGCGGCGGCAGCACACGGCCTACTTCCTCGCGGGGCTTTTCACGGTGTGGCTCGCCCTGGAGACGCCGATCGACACGATCGCCGACGGCTACCTCGACAGCGTCCACATGCTGCAGCACGTTCTGCTGGCCTTCGTCGCGCCGCCCCTGATGCTCCTGGGCCTGTCCCCGGCGATGGCCGGCTCGTTGGTGCGGATACCAGGTCTACGTGCGGTCACGGAGCCGATACCGGCCCAGGTGATCGCGGCCCTGGTGATGATCGCGTGGCACCTTCCCACGCTCTACGACGCGACTCTTTCCAACGAGGGGCTGCACGTCCTGGAGCACATGATGTTCATCGGCTCCGGGCTCCTTCTGTACTGGCCGATCGTGCAGGCCACTGCCATGCACGCGAGATGGCATATGTCGGCGGGGGCCAAGCTCGTCTACATGCTGCTCGCGACCCTGCCGCAGGACGGCGTCGCGCTCGTCCTGATCTTCTCGCGCGCGCCCTTCTACGACTTCTACACGCATGCGCCGCGGCTGATCGAGGGGTTCACCGCGTTGATCGACCAGACGATCGCCGGCGCGGTCTTGATGATCTTCGGCAAGGTGACGCTTGGCATCGCGGCCGGGGTCGTCTTCTTCCGGTGGTTCGGCGCCGAGCACCGCGCCGACCGAGGGATAGAATCGCCGCTAGGGGTGCGGCGAAACTGAAGTACAGCGAGAGCATTCTCGACCTCGTCGGGAACACCCCTTTGGTGCGCCTCAAGAAGGTGACCGCCGGACTGCGGCCCACGATTCTCGCCAAGCTCGAGGAGCTGAACCCGGGAGGCAGCGTCAAGGACCGGATCGGCCTGACCATGGTCGAGGAGGCCGAGCGCACCGGCCAGCTTCGGGCCGGCGGAACGATCATCGAGCCGACCTCCGGCAACACCGGTCACGGGCTTGCGATGGTGGCCGCGATCAAGGGCTACAAGATGGTCTTCGTGATGCCGGACAAGATGTCGGCGGAGAAGATCAGCCTCCTCAAGGCTTACGGGGCTGACGTGGTGGTCTGCCCTACGAACGTCGAGCGCGAGTCGCCGCAGTCTTACTACTCGGTCGCCGACCGCCTGGCGCGCGAGATCCCCGGCGCGTTCCAGCCCAACCAGTACTTCAACCCGCGCAACCCCGAGGCGCACTACCAGACGACAGGCCCCGAGATCTGGGACCAGACCGAGGGCAAGGTCGACGTGTTCGTCGCCGGCATGGGCACCGGCGGCACGATCAGCGGGGTCGCGAAATACCTCAAAGAGCGCAAGCCTTCGGTCCGCATCGTGGGCGCCGACCCGGAAGGCTCGCTCTACTCGGGTCCGATCGCGCCGTACAAGGTGGAGGGCGTGGGCGAGGACTTCATGCCGGGGACGATGGACATCAAGCTCGTCGACCAGATCGTCCAGGTCACGGACAAGCAGTCGTTCGTCGCTGCGCGCAGGCTCGCCCGCGAGGAGGGCATCCTGGTCGGCGGCTCCTCAGGGCTCGCGCTGCATGCCGCGATGGAGGTCGCGCGCGAGCGCGATGGCGACCAGGTGATCGTCGTGCTCTTCCCAGACACAGGACGCAACTACCTGAGCAAGTTCTTCAGCGACGAGTGGATGCGGCAGAACGGCTATCTCGCGCGCCTCGGCGCGGTGCGCATCCGCGAGGTGCTGGCGGAGCACTCCAAGGATCTGCCGCCGCTGGTCACGGTCGAAGCCGGTCGTTCTGTGGGCGAGGCGATCGACCTGATGCAGCGCTACGGCATCTCCCAGCTGCCGGTGGTCGAGGAGTCGAACGGGCAGGGCGTGGTGGGCGCGCTGCAGGAGCGGACGTTGCTCGACCGCGTGTATCGCGATCCCGCGGTGGTCAGCACGGCGGTGTCGGCGGCGATGGACGCGCCGTTGAGCCAGGTCGCGGTGGACTCCTCGCTCGATGACGCGTTCGAGCCGCTGCTGCGCGGCGAGCAGGCGGTGCTCGTGATGGACGCGGGGCAGCCGGTCGCCGTGATCACGCGGGCGGACCTGCTCGAGTTTGTGGCGCACCGAGGCAGGGCTTAATGGCCCCTGTGGCAGGCCCCATCCCCCGGCTGCGCCGGGTACTTCCCCACAAGTGGGGAAGAGTTAGCGCCCGATAAGTGGGGAGGAATTCGTCCGCGGATCAGTGGGGGTTTGCCACTCGGGCGCTGCATGTGGGGCAGGGGCCTGATCCCGCGACCGGCGCCGTGGTCCAGCCGATCCACATGGCGACGACCTTCGCCCAGCGGGGAGTTGGCGAGCACCAAGGTTTCGAGTACTCGCGCACCGGCAATCCCACCCGCAACGCCCTCGAGGAGTGCCTCGCGGCGCTCGAGGACGCGCGCCACTGCCTGGCCTTCTCCTCCGGGCTCGGTGCCGAGACCACCTTGATGCTGTTGCTGAATCCCGGCGATCACGTCGTCTACATGGAAGACGTCTACGGCGGGACGTTCCGCCTGTTCGACAAGGTCCTCAAGCGCTTCGGAATGACCTTCACCGCCGTGGACGCGAGCGACGTGGACCAGGTCGAGTCCGCGATGACCGAGAAGACCAGGATGGTTTGGCTCGAGTCGCCGACCAATCCTCTTCTCCGCGTGGTCGACATCGACGCCGTGAGCGAGGTCGCGCACAGCCGCGGAGCCATGGTGTGCGTCGACAACACCTTCGCGACGCCGTACCTGCAGCAGCCGCTGCACCTCGGCGCCGACGTCGTGGTGCACAGCTCGACGAAGTACATCGGCGGGCACAGCGACGTGGTGGGTGGAGCGATGATGACCAACAGCGACGAGCTGGAGAGGCAGCTGCGCTTTCACCAGAACGCAGTCGGTGCGGTGCCCTCTCCCTTTGACTGCTGGCTTCTGCTGCGCGGCGTGAAGACACTCGCCTTGCGGGTCGAGCGGCAGAGCGATAACGCGGTGGAGATCGCCTCCGCGCTGGCGCGTCACAAGGCGGTCAAGCGGGTGTTCTATCCCGGACTGGACGGGCATCCGAACCACGCCATCGCCGGCCGGCAGATGCGCATGTTCGGCGGCATGGTGAGCTTCGAGGTGGCCGACGAGGCGACCGCGTTCCGCACGCTGGAGCGGCTCAAGATCTTCGCCCTCGCCGAATCGCTCGGGGCGGTCGAGTCGCTCGCCGAGCACCCCGCGCGGATGACGCACGCCTCGATCCCCGCTTCCGAACGCGAACGCGCCGGGGTGGGAGACGGGCTGATCCGCCTGTCGATCGGAGTCGAGGATGTCGCGGACCTGATCGCGGACCTGGAGTCAGCCCTCGCCTAGCAGCTAGGCGTTCTAGGTGCGTGGCGCGAATCGCGCTTGTGCACGACGTCGCCGGGGTCGCCGAGGTTCAGGCCGAGATCCTGCGCCGGGCCGGCCACGACGTCGATCACATCCGGCTCCCCGACTTCGGCGCCAGGTGGCCCTGGCTCGCCAAAGCGCTGACGCTGCCGATCCGGGTCCTCCTCTACCTGCCCACCGTCCGGCGCCTGCGTCGAGGCCGGTACGACGCCATCCACATCCACTGGGTGCCCCGCGGGATCATCGGCCTGCTGACGGGCCGGCCGTTCCTCGTCCAGGCCCACGGCTCAGACCTCCACAAGGCGATCAACACCCCTGGGCTGTCCAGCTTGAACCGGCGCGTGCTCGAACGCGCGCGCGTCATCTTTTATGTGACACCCAACCTGGAGCCGTACATCCACCGCTTCGCGGACAGGGCGCGCTACCTACCCAACCCGATTGACGTGCGGTCGCCGGCCCCTCGGGCGCGCGCGCCCGAGGGGGTGCGCAGGGTCGTGATCTTCACCCGCCTCGACCCGGTAAAGGGCGTGGAAAGGATTTTCCCGGCGGTGGAGCGCCTCTCCCAGATCGTGGAGGTGACTGCGCTCGCATGGGGTCCTCTCGCTCGTGATTACACAGCCCGCTACCGAGGATTCGTGAACTTTGTGGACCTGGTCCCGCATGAGCAGGTCACGGAGTTCCTGGAGCAGTTCGACCTCGTGGTGGGTCAGATGGAGCAGGGCATCCTCAGCCTGTCCGAGCTCGAGGCGATGGCCGCCGGCAAGCCGCTGATCACCGGCATCGACCGCGACCTCTACCCTGGCGACAAACCCCCGGTCGTCTCTTCAGACAACCCGGACCAGCTCGTCGCGCAGGTGGAGGCCCTCCAGGGCGACGCCAAGCGGCTCGCCGACCTGGCGCGCGAAGGCCGGGAATGGGTGCGCCGAAATCACAGCTACGAGCGACACCTCGAGCTCCTGGAGGCCGCCTACTTCGGAGCGCCGGCGCGCGAGATGCCGATGGCGATGTAGGTCGCGCCTACCTCGCGAACTTTTTGCGGGTCCAGCGAACCTCGCCCGTCGAGGACCGCGTGGAGGTGCTTGAAGCGATGCCAGTCCAGGTCCCGGAACTCGCGGTGCCACGCCTGCACCACAACCGCCTCCGCCTCCACGGCCCGCTCTGAATCGAGGTCGACGACCTCGGCCTCAAAGCGGGCGAGCTCGGGCGGCGTGAAGTGCGGGTCGTGGATCATCACGTGCGCCCCGGCCCGACCCAGCAGGTCGACAATCGAGAAGGCGGTCGAGAAAGCGAGCTCTTTGACGTCTTCCCGGTAAGAGGCTCCAAGCACGAGCACCCGACGCGATGAGAGGTCTCCGAAGACGCCCTTGAGCTCCGCGACTCCGAGCTCGGCCATGTGGTCGTTGACTCGGCGCCCCTCCCGCACCAGGCTCAGCTCGCCGTTCACGGCGTCGCCCAGCAGGAAGTGCGGATAAACGGGGATGCAGTGGCCGCCCACGCCGATGCTCGGCCGGTGGAGGTGCGAGTACGGCTGCGAGTTGGCGGCCTGAAACGCCTCGCTGACGTTGACGTCGTGCCTGGCGCCGTAGAGCGCGAGCTGGTTGGCCAGCGCGATGTTCACGTCGCGGTAGGTGGTCTCCGCCAGCTTGGCGAACTCGGCCGTCTCCGAGCTCTCCACGGGCCACACTTCGGCGTCAAGGGCAGACCGGTAGAACTCGACCGCGGCGTCGGTGCTGCTGGCGTCTACGCCGCCCACGATCTTGGGGTACTTGCGGAGGTCTTCGAAAACGCGGCCCGCGTACAGGCGCTCCGGGCTGAAGGCGAGATGGAAATCGCGACCGGCTTGCATCCGTGACGCCTCCTCGAGCATCGGTCCAAGGCGCCCGCGCGTGGTGCCGACCGGTAGCGTGGTCTCGTAGACAACCAGCGCGCCCCTCTGCAGTCCGCGGCCGATTGCGTGCGTCGCGCCGTCGATGTTGGCGTAGTCGGGCTCCCGGTTCGGGCCGACCATCAGAGGCACTATGACCACGACGACGTCGGCCTTCTTGACCGCGGCGGTAGTGTCGAGCGTGGCGCTCAGGGTGCCTCTTTTGACGGCCGCTGCTACCGCTTCTTCGAGCCCCGCTTCCTCGCGAATGTGCGCGTGACCGCTGTTGATCCTCTCGATCACATCGGGCTGCGCGTCGCACCCCATGACTGTCATGCCCTTGCTTGCGAGCTGGGCCGCAAGCGGCAGCCCGATCTTGCCCAGACCGACGACCGCGATGGTCTTCACCAACGCGCTCAGGCTGCCTCGGCTGTGCGCGCGGACGCGCCAATCGCCGCGGTTCTGCGGACCGCCTCACGGCCTGCAAGCAGGCGAGCCGAATAGAACATGCCCAGCGCGAGCCACAGGTAGGGTTCCTGCACGAACCGCGCTTCGAACTGGCTGAAAAGCAGGATCGGGATCACAAGCATCGCGGCCAGAGCGCTCCAAAACGACCACGCGTCCGTGTCCTCGCTCCGGCGTGAGAGCCATGTCTCGCGGGCGAGCGCAACCAGGAAGAGGAGCAGCAGGAGCGCCCCCAAGACACCCTGCTCGGCGAGCACGGTGACGAGCGAGGTGTGCGACACGCTGTCGGTGTAGCCCTGAGGCAGGAACGACCTGTAGGTGGTCAGCATCGCGTTCTGATAACCGCCGAACCCGACCCCAACCAGCGGATGGTCGACGAACATCTTCAAGCCGGCCGCGACGAGGTACACGCGGTTGTCCTCGAGAGCGACTCCTTCTGCGCCGGAAATCGGGGTGACCTGTGTGCCCAGCGGTTGCCCTGTCACGGCGGTGGCGGCTGTGGCCATCGCGTCGCTCGCGCGCTGCCGGGTATCGGGGTTCACGGTCGTCGAGATCGCGAACGCGAGCAGGGCGACCCCGGCGATCGCGACCGCGCGCCGGCGATCGAAAGCGAAAATGGTCGCGATCACCGTGCACACAACAAACAGCACGAGGCCGGAACGCGACCACGTCATGGGGAGGACGACCGCGCATGAGATCGCGGTAGCCAGTGCCAACCAGGGCGGAGACCTTCGCGACGAGAACGTCAAGACGGCGACACAGGTCGCGAGCGTCAAGAATCGAGCGGTGATGTTCGGGTCGGCGAATGTGATGTTCAGGCGGTGTGTGACAGCCACATTGGGAGACCAGATGTGCAGGTGTTCCACATACAGCACAAACCCAAGCACGGCAACCGCGACGCCGGACAAGAGGAGCGCGTTCCAGGCCCGACGGTGATCCCGCTCATCGAGCGGAACGTTGATGACGAGCAAGGCCACGATCGGATAGAGCGCGATGTCCAAAAGTGAGTTGAGCGAGTGAGGAGCACGCGTCGCAGCCCAGCTCACCAGCGACACGGCGACGAACGCGGCGAGCAGGGCGAGGCTGAGGACGCGCGGAAGGCGGAGCTTCCGCCGGCCCACGATCAGGAGGTAGCCGTACGCGATGCCCAGCGCGAGCAACACAAGCCTGCTCAGCTGCTGGTGGAAGATCGCCGCGGTGAATTCAAGCGGGAGGGTGAGCACGAAGGCGGCCAGCCCATATGTCGCGGTGAGCTCCGCGGCTCGGGTCAGCGGCGAAGCCTGTGGCGACGAGGCCGCGCTGGCGGCGTGCGCAGGCGCCTGCATTGTCAACCCTCCTGATTCAGAACGCCTGGAGGATGGATTCCGCCTTGACCGGGCGACCCTCTAGCGCCCCCGCCGGGCGGCGACCGTTCCGAAGGTGCTGAACAGGATCTGGAGGTCCAGGCGCAGGGAGCGATTCTTGATGTAGTACAGGTCGTACTCCAGCTTCCGGACCGTCTCGGGGAGCGTGCTGGCGTAGCCACCGTTGATCTGGGCCCAGCCGGTGAGTCCCGGCTTGACCAGGAGGCGGGTGTTGAAGTGGGGGATCCGGGCCGCGAGCTCGGTGATGAACTCAGGCCGCTCGGGCCGGGGTCCGATGAAGCTCATCTCGCCCCGGACGATGTTCAACAGCTGGGGGAACTCGTCGAGCCTGATCGCCCTGAGAATCCGGCCGGCCCGGGTGATACGCGGATCGCCGGTGGCCGCGTACCGAGCGCCATACGCTTCGGCGTCCGTTGCCATGGTGCGCAGCTTGTAAAGATCAAACTCGCGTCCGCCCTCCCCGACGCGACGCTGCGAGAGGATGGCCGCGCCGGGCGAGTCCAGCTTGATGAGCACAGCAAGCAGCGGTAGCAGCAACAGGAAGGGGATGCCGATCAAGCTGGCGAGGAGTAGATCGGACAACCTCTTGGCCGCGGCGTACGGGCGTCGCCACACATCGCTGTCCGGCAGTCCGAGGTACCAGTGGACATCGACGGAGTCGATCGGGACGTACCGCATGTACCGCTCGACGAGGTCTCCCGCCGAGACAAGCCGCACGCCGTTCGTAAGGCATTCCTGGACCAGACCCGGCGCGAGACGCAGCTCGTTGCTCGTGACGACGACCTCTTCCGCGTCAGTGCGCACCAGCAGGTTGCCGACCTGCCTGACGAGGTCGCCGCCGAACCGTGAATCCATCGCCGAGCGGACCAGGGTCTCGACGACGCGGTACTCGAATCGCGCGGCGCGCAGCGCCTCGACAACCTCTGGTCCGGGTGGATGGTCAGCCACGAGGATCACTCGCGTAGCGAGCGATTCGTGGAGCAACCAACGCGCGGCAGTGACCCGGTAGGCGATGAGGAGAAGACAACCGAGCGCCACCGCGGAAACCATCACCGAGCGCGTCAGCACGTAGGGGTGGAGGAAGAAAAACAACACGGTCAGCAACGACGCGAGCGGCAAGGCTTTGATCACCGCAACCGCGCTGTCGCTGCGTGAGCTAGGAATCTGGAACGCGTAGCCGTCGGCGATGAGGAGCGCGATCACCCAAATCCCCCCCAGGACGAATGGATCGGAGAGCTGCAGGTCGTGCAGGTGCGGATGGCGCAGCGCGACGAACGCGATGTAGCAGGCCAGCGCTCCAATCAAAAAGTCGGCGCCGGCGACGACGATCCGGCGCTCGCGAAGGCTGAGCGCAAAAACGCGCCGCCGAGTCGGGGCGCTGACGATCGACAGGTACGAGTCTTCGTCCTGGCGCTTGCGAAGCTCAGCCGGGTTCATCGTTCTTCATGGGTGGTGCAGACCCCTCGTGCACCGATGCGGTTTTGCCGGGCTGGAACGTTTTCTCTTCAGGCTGTGGCGAGCTTTTTGCGTTCGATGATGCGACCGCGACGGACCGCGCCCATGGTGCGGGCCTTGCTTCGGTATGGAACGCCGCTCATCGCGGAAGTACTGGTGTTCTGGCTGATCCTGCTCGCCGTCAACGCGAGTGATTACGGCCTCGACACCCCGTGGCCCTGGCGGCCCTGGTATCCCGCGGCGTCACTTTTGATCGTGACTTTTGCGATGTCAGCGGGCGAGGCTACCTTCCACCTGTACCGCCGGCTGTGGTCGGTGGCGAGCTTGAATGATGCCTTCGCGATTGGATTGGCGGTCGTCGAGGCGAGCTTGCTGGTCACCATCGTCAACCTGGTCTTTCCCGACAGCTACCGGCCGCTGCGTGTCCTCGCCCCTGTCCTCGCGGCTCCCGCGATCGTCATCGCGGTCGGGTTGGTCCGCCTCATTCCGCGATTCCGGCGCATGGCCCGCAGCACTGGCAACCGGCTGCTGGTGGTGATCCCGGACGTGAGCGCCTACTCCACCGTGAAGGCCCTTGTGCAGCAGTCTGGGCCGGATTGGGTCCCGATCGCGATCGTCACCGGGACCGGGCCGGTCGACGTCGGGCAAACGTTGATGGGGATTCCCGTGATGGGGAGCACGGCTCTCCTTGGCCGCTGGATCGAGCACTCACAAGCGCAAGGCATCGCGTTCGTGCAGTCAAATTCCTTTGATCGCGACCACCTGCGAAACCTCTATCACCAATGCCTCGCGGCCAGGCTTCCCGTCTTCATCCTGCCCTCGACGAACGACTGGTTTCCGCACCCCGCGGATTCGAGGCTGCGCCAGCTCACCGCGGACGACCTGGTCGGCCGCGACGAGCACCAGCTCGACCTCGAGATCGCGGCCGGTGAGGTCCGAAACAAAACAGTGCTGGTGACTGGAGCGGCCGGCTCCATCGGATCGGAGCTGTGCAGGCTGCTCTCCGCGATGGAGCCGCGAAGGCTGGTCCTGGTCGACAACAACGAGAGTGGCTTGTTCGACCTCCTCGAGGAGCTGCGCGTTGCTCCCGAGCTCGATGTTCGCGAGGCACTGGTTTCGATCCGCGAGCGCGAGCACCTCCTGACGGTCTTCGCCGACGAGCGGCCCGACATCGTCTTCCATGCCGCTGCCTACAAGCACGTGCCCATGCTCGAATCGCATCCCGCCCAGGCGGTCATGACCAACGTCGTGGGCACCATGAACGTGCTTCGCTGCGCGCACGCGGCCGGGGTCCAGAAGTTCATCCTCATCTCGACCGACAAAGCGGCATCGCGTCACTCGATCATGGGTTGCACGAAGCGCGTCTGCGAGCAGCTCGTGCTTGCGTACCGCGGTGGGTCCATGTCCTGTTGGGCGGTCCGTTTTGGGAACGTGGTCGGGAGCCGCGGCAGCGTGGTGCCTCTTTTCGAGCGTCAGATCGGGAACGGGGGGCCCGTCACGATCACGCACCGCGACATGTGCCGCTACATGATGACGATCAGAGAAGCGGCGTCGCTTGTGCTCAGCTCGCTGGCGGTCAGCGAGCCGGGACGGCTCTACATGCTCGACATGGGGGAGCCGATCCGCATCATGGATCTTGCCAACGATCTCATCCGGTCAAGGGGTCTCCGTCCCGAGGTCGACATCGAGATTGTGGTCACTGGACTTCGGCCGGGTGAGCGAATGACGGAAGAGCTGCTCGGCCCGGACGAGGGCTGGCGGCCGACGGGGCACGAGTCGATTCGCGAGGTCATCTCGCCGAGCATCCTGAGCGACGATGACCTGGCCTGGACGATCGAGCGCATGGAGCATCTCGCCCGCGAACGCAGGACCGACGAGCTTGTTCGCGTGCTGAAGAAGGTTGCCGCGGGCCAGGTGGAACGCGCTGACGAGCTCGAGCCTGGCGGAGATGAGGCCGCGCGAAGGGAAGTGCGGTCGCGCGAGTCGGAAAGCGCCTGAGCAGCGCCGTGTCCAAGCGCCTGGTCTTCATCCATCCGAGCGCCGACGTGGCCCCGGACGCGAAGATCGGGCCCGGCACCAAGATCTGGCACGAGGCGCAGGTCCGTGAGGGCGCGGTCGTCGGCGAGGAGTGTGTATTGGGCAAAGGCGCCTACGTCGACGAACGCGTGCGGATTGGCGACCGGTGCAAGCTGCAAAACGGAGTGTCTGTATTTCATGGGTTCACCGTCGAGAGCGGTGTATTCCTCGGCCCCGGCGTGATGCTGCTCAACGACAAGCACCCGCGCGCCATCAACCTGGATGGCTCGGTGAAAACGGACGCCGACTGGGAAGTCGCCGCCGGTGTGATCGAACACGGTGCATCCGTCGGCGGGGGAGCCATCGTGCTGCCGGGGGTCAGGATCGGGTCGATGGCGATAGTCGGCGCGGGCGCCGTGGTCACGCGCGACGTCCCCGAACGGGGCATCGTGGCGGGCAATCCGGCGAAGCTTCGAGGATTCGCCTGCGACTGCGGCCGACCTCTTACGAAGCGCGGCGCCAGGTGGGAGTGCGCACAAGACGGCCGCGACTACGAGATCGCTTCCGAGTCTGGACATGGGTGAGGTCGAGCGGATAGCGCGCGCCTACCGAGATATGGGGGCGCGCGGCGGTGGGCGGTGGAGCCTCGCCAACGCCGGTAATCGCAGGATCCTCGCCGAGCGGCGCGCCGCGTTTCGCAAGCTGCTGCAGCGGGAGCGGTTTCTGCCGCTGAACGGCAAGAGGATCCTCGAGGTCGGTTGCGGCACCGGAACCGAGCTGGCCTGGATGCTCGAGCTCGGCGCGGCACCCGACCAGCTCGTGGGGGTCGACCTCCTGGCGGACCGCATCGAGAGCGCGAAGCGCTCGTTCCCGGAGATCGAGTTCCGGCAGGCCAACGCGGAGCACCTCGAGCTTCCGCCGGCAAGCGTTGACCTCGCCCTCGCCATCACGGTGTTCAGCTCCATTCTCGAGGCGACGATGGCGCGGCGGGTGGCGTTGGAGATCTCGCGAGTCGTCCGGCCAGGCGGTGGTTTGCTCTGGTACGACGTGCGCTACGACAGCAACTCCAATCGCAGTGTCAAAGCGGTCGGCAAGCGGACCATTCGGGAGCTGTTTCCCGAGTTTGACGGCGAACTGACGGCAATCACGCTGGCGCCGCCGGTAGCCAGAAGGCTTGGGGTCTTCACGGCGACCCTCTATCCGGTGTTGAGCCTTGCGCCGCCGCTGCGCAGCCACCTTTGCGGGCTGTTGCGGAAGCGTGGTGCGTGATGCGGTCGGAGTTCTTGCAGTTCGCCCCGCCGCTCATTGGCGAGGAAGAGATCGACGAGGTTGTGCGAACGTTGCGCAGCGGCTGGATCACGACCGGACAGCGCGCGCAGGATTTCGAGACCGAGTTCAGGAATTACGTGGGAGCCTCATCCGCGCTGGCGGTGAACTCCGCCACGTCGGCGATGCAGGTGGCGCTGGCCGCCCTGGGGATTGGCGAGGGCGACGCGGTGATCACGACAACGATGACATTCGTCTCGACGATTCACGTGATCGAGCATCTACGGGCTCGCCCGATCGTGGTCGACGTCGAGCCCGACACCCTGAACATCGACCCCGACCAGGTCGAGGCTGCGCTGCGGAAGTCAACCGGAGTCAAGGCGATCCTGCCCGTCCACCTGTACGGCCATCCGGCGGAAATGGATCGGATCTACGACATCGCGACACGCCATCGACTCGCAGTCCTGGAGGACGCCGCGCACGCCCTTCCGGCACGCTATCGCGGCCGCGTGATCGGCGCGCCCGCGGGCGACTTCCACCAGCCGAACGCCGTCGCTTTCTCCTTCTACGCAACCAAGAACCTGACGACCGGAGAAGGCGGCATGTTGACTGGTCCAGGGGAGCTCATCGACTCGGCGCGGATCTGGAGCCTGCACGGCATGAGCCGCGACGCGTTCAAGCGCTACACGTCCGAAGGCTCATGGCGCTACGACGTTCTCGTACCAGGTTTCAAATCCAACATGCCCGACATCCAGGCGGCGATCGGAATCCAGCAACTTCGGCGTCTGGACGCAATGCAGCGACGGCGCAGGGCGATCGTGGCGCAGTACGACGAGGCGTTGGGCAGGATCGAGGAGCTGGAAACACCGATCGCCCGACCCGAGGTCGAGAGCGCATGGCATATCTACCTGCTCAGGCTTCGGTCCGGCCTGCGCGTCGGGCGCGACGAGTTCATCGAAGAGCTGCGGCACCGGAATATCGGTTCCAGCGTTCATTTCATTCCGATTCATCGCCACACCTATTACCGGGAGCGCTACCAGCTGCGGGCGGAACGGTTTCCAGTCGCGGAGCGGGAGTTCGCGAGGATGCTGTCACTGCCGCTCAGCCCGGCCCACAGCGACCAGGACATCGCGGATGTGCTCGAAGCGGTGACCGACGTCGTCGCGAGAACGAAACGTGCCTAGGCGCCGGACACCGGGCGCCGGGCGACCGTGAGCGCGGTCTTCACCAATATCCAGAGATCGCGCGCGAGCGACGCCCGCTTCTGATACTGCAGCTCGAGCTCGAGCTTCTTCGGCATCACTTCGGTGATGTAGGTGGACTCGGCCGAGCCTCCGCGCAGCAACTCCTCCTCGTCGAGGAACTCGAGCGTCGCCGGCCCGGTCATGCCCGGCCGGAGGTCCAGGAGGCGGCGTTGCTCGTCGGAGTAGTGGCTGACGTAGCGCGGGTGCTCCGGGCGTGGTCCGACGAGGCTCATCTCCCCAGTCAAAACGTTGAAGAGCTGAGGCAGCTCGTCGAGCTTTGTCCTGCGCAGCACGCGCCCGACCCTTGTGACACGCGTGTCGTCGGCGGCGGTGACGGCGGGACCCGCAACGTCCGATTGCATGACCATCGTGCGCAGCTTGTGGATCTGGAAGGTCTTCCCGTTCCGGCCGACGCGCGGTCCGTGATAGAGGACGGGGCCCCGAGAGTCGAGCTTGACGGCCAGAGCCGCGGCGAGCATGACCGGTGATGTGAAAACCAGCCCCAGAAGCGCGGTGCTGAAATCGAGCGCTCGCTTCACCGGGCCGACTCCACGCAGTCGACCAGCAGCGCACGAAGACGCAGTGCAATCCGCGCCCGATTGAAGTTTTCGACGACGTACTCGCGGCCGGAACGGCCCATAGTGCTTCGCACCTCGGGGTTGCCGGCGAGGGTCCTGACAGCGGCCTCGAGCGCTTCGGGGTTTCCCGGTTCGGCGACGAGACCGCAGCCCGCAGCCTTCACCAGCTGCGCGGCCTCTCCGTTCAGCGACGCGACGATCGGTTGTCCGACCGCCATCGACTCGAACATCTTTGACGGCAATGCCGACTCGAAAAGCTCGAGCGGCCTCAAGGTGATGACCGCTGCGTACGCGAGGTTGAGGAGTGCCGGCATCGAAGACTTCGGTTGATTCGGAAGAAAGCGCACGTTGTCGATGCCCTCCGACTCGGCCTTGGCGACCAGGGTGGCTTTGTCGGCCCCGTCGCCCACGAGAAGAAACACGACGTCCAGGTCGCGTGTTCGTTTGGCCGCTTCCAGGACCACATCGAGGCCTTGCGACAGGCCGTGCGTGCCGGCGTACAGAAACACCTTGTCGCCATTCAGGCCGAGGTCGTTGGCGAAAGCTGCATCCGGTCGCTGCGGCCGAAACGTCTCGACGTCGACGCCATTCGTGAGCAGGAAGAGCTTGCTCCGAGGTATCCCGCGGGCGGCGAGGCGTTCGAGCATGCCCGGCGTAGGCACCGTGACGCGGGTGGCTCGGCGATAGATGAGCCGCTCCAGGAACTCGGCCAGCCAGATCGCGCCGGAGTTGTGCAGAACGCCGAGCTGGATCGCGGACTCGGGCCAGATGTCGCTGACGTTGAACACAAACGGCGCGCGCTTGAACACCGAGAACGCGATCGCGGCGAGCCCTATCGGCAGTGGCGGTGACTGGACAAAGATGACGTCGGTCCGGCCCACCGAGCGGAGAGCCGTGAGGCTCGACAGGACGAACGAGAAATGGTTGACGATCCTCTTGAAGAAACCGGCGTTCGGCGTCGCGAAGACCCACCTGCGGATGACCCGCACGCCGTCCATCGTCTCCTCCATCGCGAACCTGCCGCGGTATCCGTCGTGGACGATGCCCGTCGGATAGTTGGGGAATGCGGTGACCACGGCGACCTCGTCACCTCCGCGACGGAGGTTTCTCGCCAGCTCATACATCCGCGTCTGCGGAGCTCCGACCTCGGGCGGAAAGTAGTGCGTGAGAAACGTGATCCGCAGCTTGCCGCCGCCTCGGGGCGCGCCGTCTTCCGTCATATGCTCGGCCTGTGAGGGTCCTCACGGTGGTAGGAGCCAGGCCGCAGTTCATCAAGGCCGCGCCTGTGTCGCGAGTGCTTCGCCAGGATCACGAAGAGTTCCTGTTGCACACCGGCCAGCACTACGACGACGCGATGTCCGACCTGTTCTTCCGGCAGCTCGGAATCCCCGCGCCTGACCGCAACCTCGAGGTGGGGTCTGGTTCGCACGCCGCCCAGACCGCAGGCATGATGCCCGGCATCGAATCCACGGTGCTGGATTGGCACCCCGACCGACTGCTGGTCTACGGCGATACCAACTCCACGCTTGCGGCTGCGCTCGTCGGGGCGAAATTGCAGGTTCCGGTGGCCCACGTCGAAGCTGGGCTCCGCAGCTTCGACAGGAGGATGCCGGAGGAGATCAACCGCACAGTCGCCGACCACGTGAGCACATTCCTCTTCTGTCCAACGGATACGGCGGTCAAAAACCTCGCGCGGGAAGGCATCACCGAGGGCGTCGCCAGGGTGGGCGACACGATGTTCGACGCGTTTCAGCAGCATCTGGACGTGGCCCGGCGCTCGAGCCAGATCCTGACCCGGCTGGGAGTCGAAGGAGCTGAATTCCGGCTCCTGACGATCCACCGGGCGGAGAACACAGATTCGCCTGAACGGCTCACCGCGATCCTGAAGGCGGTCAACGAATCGGGGGTGCGCGTTGTCTTTCCGATGCACCCACGCACCCGCGCTGCCCTGGCGTCGACCGGTTTTGAGCCCGGAGCGCAGCTGTCGGTCATCGAACCTGTCGGGTACCTGGAGATGCTCGTTCTGGAGGAGAACGCGCAGGCCATCCTCACCGACTCAGGTGGTGTGCAGAAGGAGGCCTACTTTGCGGGCCGGCCGTGCATCACCCTGCGCGACACCACGGAGTGGACGGAGACCGTGACCGCCGGCTGGAATGTGCTGGTGGGGGCTGATCCTGGCCGGATCATGGAAGCCATCCACCACTTCCGACCCGAGGGAAGCCGTCCTGATCTGTATGGAGATGGCCATGCAGCCGGCCGCGTGGTTGCGGCGCTCACAAAAGCCTGAAGTGGGCGCGCTCATCCAGATGGCGTCGCCGGAAATCGGAGACGAGGAAAAGCGGGCGGTCCTCGAGGTGTTGGACAGCGGGCACCTCGCGCAAGGGCCTGTGGTCGAGGACTTCGAGCGCAAGTTCGCCGCGTGGTGCGGCGCGAAACATGCGATCGCCGTCAACTCCGGCACCGCGGCGCTGCACCTCCTGATGCTCGCCCATCGAATCAAAGAAGACGACGAGGTCATCACGCCGGCGTTCACGTTCGTGGCATCGGCCAACGCCGCCCGTTTCGTCGGCGCCCGCCCGGTGTTCGTCGACATCGAGAGCGAGACGTACTGCATCGACCCCGCGAAGGTCGAGGCCGCGATCACACCGAAGACCCGCGCCGTGCTCGCGGTGGATCTTTACGGGCACCCGGCCGCGATTCCTGAGCTGGACCAGATCGCCCGCAAGCATGGCCTGGTGCTCATCGAGGACGCGTGCCAGGCGCACGGCGCCGCGATCGGGGATCGCAAGACCGGAGCGTTGGGGGCCACCGCGACGTTTTCGTTTTATCCGACCAAGAACATGACGACCGCTGAAGGAGGCATGGTCACCACCTCGGACGACGGCATCGCGTCGGCTGTGAGGGCGTTGCGACAGCACGGCGCGCGTGAGCGCTATCACCACGAGGTGCTCGGCTACAACTTTCGGATGACCGACATCGCCGCCGCGATCGGGCGTGCCCAACTGGCCAAGCTCGATCGGTTGAACGAGGCGCGGCGGCGCAACGCGTCTGTGCTCGATGAGGGCCTGGCCGGAACGCCGGGCGTTGTTTTGCCGAGGGAGCGTGCGGGTTGCCGGCATGTGTACCACCAGTACACGATCGCCATCGCGGGCGATCGCAATCGATTCCAGCAGCGGCTGACCGATCGCGGGATTGGCACCGCGATCCACTACGAGGTCCCCGTGTACCGGCAGCCGCTCTACACGGCCATGGGATACGGGAGGGTCTCGTTGCCGGCGACCGAAGCGGCCGCGGCGACGGTGTTGTCGCTCCCGGTCCATCCGAGACTCACCGATGGCGACCTCGACCACATCGTCGAGAGCGTGCGCGAGGCGGCGTTGGCGGCATGATTCGCGTCGCCGTCATCGGCATTGGTGCGATGGGACGCAATCACGTTCGGGTCCTGACCGACCTCGAGGGGGTCAAGCTGGCCGCCGTCTGCGACACCGATTCCGAGGCGGTGGAATCGGTGGGACAGAAGCACGATGTGCCCGCCTACACGTCCTGGGACGAGATGCTGGAGCGGGAAACCCTCGATGCGGTCGTGGTGGCGGTGCCGACGAGATTTCACCTCGAAGCGGCACTTGCGGTTCTGGCTCGCGGGCGTCACGTGCTGGTCGAGAAGCCCATAGCGAGCGATCTCGAGGAGGGGCGCAGACTCGTTGATTCGGCGCGGCGAGCGAACAAGGTGCTTGCCGTCGGTCACATCGAGCGGTTCAACCCGGCGGTTCGCGAGCTGAAACAGCGAGTCGCGCGCGGAGAGATCGGCAGGATGTTTCAACTCCAGGCGCGCCGCGAGGGACCATTTCCGGCACGGATCCGCGACGTGGGCGTGGTCATCGACCTCGCGACCCACGACATCGATGTGATCGACAGCACAGTCGGCTCTCGTGTGCAGCGGCTGTATGCGGAAACGGAACGGCGCATCCATACCGAGCGTGAAGACATCCTCAACGCCCTGCTCAAATTCGACACAGGTGCTCTCGGAGTCCTGCAGGTGAACTGGTTGACGCCCACGAAGATTCGCGAGCTAAGCGTGCTGGGCGAGCGTGGGATGTTCGTCTGCGACTACCTGAGCCAGGACCTGATGTATTACAAGAACGCGGAGTTTCCGCCGCCGACCGACGCGCGGCGTCACGCAAGAGCGGTCGCGGAGGGCGAGGCGATCAGGTTCCCCATCGCGCAGACTGAGCCGCTCAGGCTCGAGCTGCAGGCGTTCCTGGACGCGGTTCGGGGTGAGCGCGAGATCGAGGTCGACGGTGAAGCAGGTCTCCGCGCGCTCCACCTCGCGCTCGCGCTGGTTCACTCCGCCAACGAATCCAAGGTGCTGGACGCACGGGAGCTGGACATGCTCTGGCGCGGCCACGGACCGGGCGGCAAACAGGCCGCCTAAGCAGCCCGGCGGCGCTGCTTGAGCGAGACCGAGACGAGAGCGAACGCTTCGAGCGCGGCCAGGATCCAGAACTCCACACTGAGATCGTTTTTCCAGTACGGCGAGTCGACAAGCCCGTGGACGAGGAGCATCGCGAACGCGGTGCCGGTGCCCCAGAGAATGGGCTTGTAGATCCCTGACGACCTGGACAGCGCGCGCCACGGCGCGATCAGCAGCATCGCGAAAAGCCACGTGAAAGCCACCAACCCGAGCAGCCCGAGCTCGGTCCAGGTCGTGAGGAAGATGTTGTGCGGGTAGGGCTCGGGCCGAAGATTGCGATCGGCCAGCCGGTACGGCGCCATCGTGGACTGGTAGGCGTTGAGCCCCGCACCCAGCACCGGGTGGTCGTGGAGCATACGAAACGTCGCGGCCCAGATGCGGCCTCGGTTCTCGAGGGTCCCGTAGGTCGGTGAGGTTGTGTCTTCCACGCGTGTGCTGATGATGGGCAGCGCAAGGACCGCCAACACCCCGACGGCTGAGGCTCCGATCATCGCAAGCCGCAAGCGCAGGTTGGTGGCTGTCACGATCGCGATTCCGGCCAACGCCGCCAGCGAGACAAGCCCGCCGCGTGACAGTGTCGCAAGCTCGGCGACCAACACAATCGCAAAGATGGCGATGGCCGCGTTGCGCCGGCGGCTTTCGCCGAACAGCGCAAAGCCGGCCGCCATCGCGATCACCGGCTCGAGGTAGATGGCTACCGAGTTGGGATTGATACCCAGCGCAGCCACCGCGTGGCCCGGATTGAGCGAGTGAGTGACGACCGCGTACGCGACTGTGAGGATCTCGACGCCTGAGAAAACGATTGCCCCGACGGCCCATGCGGCGAGCAACGACTCGACAACCGCAATCGAGTCAAGGATCGCGACCGCGACGTAGTAGAGGGCGACAGGTTCCAGAAGGTAGGCACGGTAGATGCCCAGCGCTCCCCGGTGGTCTGGGGCGGCGAACACCGCCACCGCTCCGGCGACGAGAAACAGCGCTATTGGCACTTCGAGGCCCGTGCGACGCGGCAGCGGTGCGCGCTCGATGACCAACGTGATCGCGTACAAGCAGATCGTCAGCAAGATCAGGGTCTCGAGGAGCGTGGTGGGGATGGGGCCAAGGCGCCACCGCAGGACATAGAGCGGCGCGGCGGCCACCGTCAGCGCCATGGACCATCGAGTCAGCCGCAGCAGCGGAACCCCGGTGCGCAGGCCACCGCGAATTTGGCCCAAGCTAAGATTCGCGCGCATGCCTTCTCGAAACCTCCCAAGTCGAACGCTTTATCAGGGTCGAGATCGCGCGGCTGCTCGCTCGTTTCTTCACGCCATCGGGCTCACTTCGGACGACATCAACAAGCCGTTTGTCGGGGTCTCGAACTGCTGGCTCGAGACGATGCCCTGCAACTTCGGCCTGCGCGAGCTGGCGGCGCCATTGAAAGCCGGCATCCGCGCCGCCGGTGCAAACCCGATGGAGTTCAACACGATCGCGATCTCGGATGGGATCACGATGGGAACGGAAGGCATGAAGACCTCGCTGGTCAGCCGCGAGGTGATCGCCGATTCCATCGAGCTCGTGTCGCGGGGTCACATGTTCGATGCCCTGATAACGCTCTGCGCGTGCGACAAGACGATTCCAGCTTCCGCGATCGCCTTGGCCCGACTCGACCGGCCCGGTTTCCTCCTCTATGGGGGATCCATCATGGCCGGCTCGTGGCGCGGCAAGCAGGTCGCGGTGGGCGATGTATACGAGGCGATCGGGGCGGCCGCCGCGGGCAAGATCTCCGACGCAGACCTCGCGGAGCTGGAGGCGGTCGCGTGCCCAGGAGCGGGAGCATGTGGCGGCCAGTACACGGCCAACACGATGTCGATGGTGATGGAGGTCATCGGCCTCTCGCCTGTCGGCTTCAACTCGATCCCGCAGATGGATCCCGAGAAGCACCGGGCGGCCGAGCGTGTCGGCGCGCTTGCGCTGGAGGTGCTGGACGCGGATCGGCGTCCTTCGCAGATCCTCACCCGGCGGGCGTTCGACAATGCGATCGCGGCTGTGGCGGCGAGCGGCGGCTCGACCAACGCCGTCCTGCATCTGCTCGCACTCGCGCGAGAGGTCGGCGTCGAGCTTGCGATCGAAGACATCGACCGGATCAGTCGCCGCACGCCATTGTTGTGCGACCTCAAACCAGGCGGTCGGTTCGCCGCCGTCGAGCTGCACCGAGCCGGCGGGATCGCGGTGCTGACTCAGCGCCTGATCGAAGGCGGTTACGTGGACGGTGACGCGCTGACGGTCACGGGCCGCACGCTGGGCGAGGAGTCCGAATCGGTGCGCGAGACCTCAGGACAGGAGGTGGTCGTCCCGCTCTCCAGCCCGCTGCGAACCGAGGGCGGCCTGGTCGTCCTGAAGGGCAACCTCGCACCTGAGGGCGCGGTGACCAAGATCACGCAGCACACGCCGACCTCGCACCGGGGACCGGCCCGCGTCTTCAACCGCGAGGAGGACGCGTTCGCGGCGGTCTACGCGGGGCGTATCAAACCGGGCGACACGGTGGTCATCCGATACGAGGGCCCGAAGGGTGGGCCCGGCATGCGCGAGATGCTGCAGGTCACGGCCGCGATCGTCGGCGAAGGACTCGGCGACTCGGTGGCGATGGTGACCGATGGCAGGTTCTCGGGCGCCACCCGTGGCTTGATGCTGGGTCACGTCGCGCCGGAAGCCGCAGTCGGCGGGCCGCTGGCGGCCCTTGAGGACGGCGACATCATCGAGATCGATGTCGACGCGCGAAGGCTGGCGGTCGAGAACGTCGACATCGCCGCCAGGCTCAAGGATTGGTCGCCGCCCGAGCCCCACTATCGAAAAGGTGTGCTCGCTCGCTACGCGCTGCTGGTCGGCTCCGCCTCGGAAGGGGCGATGCTCAAGCCTTAGGCTTTCGCGCGAGCGCCGGCAGTCGCAACTACTTGACGGTGGGGAGCCACTCCGCGCGAGTCTTTTCGTAGGCGGCGATGTCTTGGTCGTGCCGCTCGACAAGGGCGATGTCATCGAGCCCTTGCAGCAGGCACTCACGGGCGAATGGGTCGATCTCGAAGCGATAGTTGAACCCGTCTCCGCGGACCTGCTGCGCTTCAAGGTCGACGACGACTTCCACGGTCGAGTCCTCCGATACCAGGTCGATCAGATGCCTGACCTGGGACGCCGGGAGCGTGACGGCGAGCAGACCGGTCTTGTAGCAGTTGGCGCGAAAGATGTCGGCGAAGCTCGGGGCGATGATCGCCTTGAAGCCGAAGTCGCGCAGCGCCCAAGGCGCGTGCTCGCGTGAGGAGCCGCATCCAAAGTTCGCGCCGGCCACCAGGACCGAAGCCCCCGCGTACTCGGGCCGGTCCAGGACGAAGTTGCCGCGCGCCCGCCAGTCATAGAAGAGAAACGGCCCGTAACCGGTGCGCTCGATCCGTTTCAAGAACTGCTTGGGGATGATCTGGTCGGTGTCGACGTCAGCCAGGTCGAGCGGAGCCATGCGCCCCGCGGCGCGCTTCACAGGTTCCATCTACATGAGCTCCCGCACGTCGACGAGGTGGCCGGTCAACGCCGCGGCCGCGGCCATCGGCGGGCTCATCAGGTGAGTCCTTCCGCCTGAACCCTGCCTGCCCTCGAAGTTCCGGTTCGACGTCGAGGCGCACCGCTCGCCCGGCGCGAGGATGTCCGGGTTCATGCCGAGGCACATC
>WNGI01002572.1_pt1 | contig 25134 bp, 21 predicted proteins | sample 5400621 | NCBI WGS metagenome assembly WNGI01 (sample SAMN13153374, study PRJNA577476) | soil metagenome | isolation source: 20 cm soil or saprolite under Garry oak tree replicate 1 | place: USA:California | collected 2016-06-15 | reverse complement strand
GCGCAATGGCGGGCTTGCCGGCTGGGGCGTGATCCGTCCATGCCGGAAGGGCCGCAAGATCGGCCCGCTGGTGGCCGACGACCGCGCCACCGCCGAGATGGTTCTGTCGGCTTTGCTGGCCAGCGCGGGCGGCGGCGAGATCTTCCTTGACGTTCCCAGCGTCAACCGCGACGCGGTCGCCCTGGCGCAAGACCTGGGGCTCACGCCAGTATTCGAAACGGCGCGCATGTATACCGGCGCGATCCCGCCGTTGCGGCTGGAGCGGGTATTCGGCGTCACCACCTTTGAGCTGGGGTAGGGCGCCCGCGCGCAACGGCGGCGTTGCGCGCTCGGACGATCAGTCGATCTAGCGATGGCACGAGGACCGTTTTACGGAACGCTGTTCTTAGATCTTTCGGCCCGCTCTTCGGCACCGGCAATTGTTCACCCGCGCAGATCGTCGTAACGCGTCCTGGTGCGGCTTCGCAGGTCCAGGTTTTGTAGTGGCAGGTGCCGGAAAAAGCGAGGAGCGCTCAAAGGGACGGAACCCCTGAGCTTTCTCCTCCGTATCGAGCTGCAAAAACGCGCGACTGCTTTATTTCGCGGATTGAGCGGTTATGGTATTCGATGAATGGGTAGCGAACGATCACAACTGCTGTTCAAGTCGCGACTTTCTGCATTCGCGGTCTTTCAGATTGATCGTTTGGAAATGCGCCCGGAAGCTGGCACGCGCTCAGCTTCAACTCATCCTGTCGTCGCCAGTCCGCCATCGACCACCACAGTCGATCCACAAACGAAGCCGCTGGCACGCGAGGCCAGATACAGGGCCACACCCGCCATATCTTCCGGACGTCCCCAGCGCCGCATCGGTGTATTGCCTTCGATCATTTCGCTCTCCTCCTCGGCAATGGCGTCCGTCATCTTGGACGGAAAATAACCGGGAGCGATGGCGTTGACCGCGATATGATCCTTGGCGAGATACTTCGCCATCATGCGGGTCAAATGCAGTATCGCTGCTTTGGATGCGGCGTATGAATACGCTTCGAGATGCGAGGTCCGCATGCCTTCAATCGATCCAATATTGATAACGCGCGCGTAGTCGTCCTTCGAGCCAGCTGCTTGCAGCAATCTGAAGACACGCTGCGTCATGAAGAAAGCCGATTTAACGTTTAGGTCCATAACCTTGTCCCATCCGGATTCTGGAAACGTCAAAAAATCGGCTCCCCAGCTTGCGCCGGCGTTATTGACGAGAATATCGAGTTTGCTCTCGCGCTTCTCGATTGCCGTGCCGAGACGATCGATTTCATCGATGCGGGAAATGTCGCCGGGGATCGAGATACATTCGCCGGATTTGGACAGTTCGTTGGCGAGAGCGTCGCAGGCTTCCGCTTTGCGCGCGGTGATGTAAACCTTGGCGCCATTCTCAACATATGCTCGTGCGATCATTTCGCCGATACCGCGGCTTCCGCCGGTCACCAAAGCGACTTTGCCGCGCACGCTGAACAGCTCTTCGATTTTCATGACCTGTCTCCAACATCATCCGTGGGCGATCGAGGTGCGGACGGTTATGCAACCGCGCCATCCGCACGAAGCTTTACGATGGTGGCTGCGTCATAACCGGCTTCGCGCAGCACTTCGTCGGTATGCTGGCCGACGGTCGGTGGGCGGCGAGGGCTTACCTTGTCCTGGCCCTCGACGGTAATTGGACTCGCGACAGTCAAGACGGTGTCATTGTCGAATGGCACCAGGATTTCGTTGGCCATGATCTGGCTGTCATTTGGGATGTCTTGCGCCGAAGCAACGACGTCGAATACGATCCCGCCCGCGGAAAGAATCTCGCGCCATTCCGAACGATCCTTGGTCGCAAACGTCTTGTCGAGAACCGCGGTTAACTCTACCGCGTGCTTCATTCGATCTCGGCTTGTTGCAAAGCGTGGGTCATTCTGCAGGTCTTCCCGTCCGAGGCACTTGATGAAAACTGGCCACTGCCGTTCCTCGTTGAGGATCGTGAGGATTAACCAGCGCCCGTCGCGGCATTGATAGTAGTTGGTGAAAGCATTCAGCGCCTGCTCGCGCGGCGGGCGATCGATGAATTGGGCGCCGCACAGGGCGGCCTGCGCCATGACTCCATTGCACCAAATCCCGTTGGCAAGCAGCGACGTTCCGACGTGAGCGCCTTTGCCGGTGAGCTGCCGCTGATACAACCCCATAACGATGCTTGCATACAGCGAGATTCCGGATGGATGATCGCCCATGCCGGTTAGCGACCGCGCCGGCGGTGCCGTTGCTTCCGTTCGCACGCCATCCATCAATCCTGACCGCGCCCACCATGCGGTGATGTCGAAACCCGGCTTGGTGGCCTCTTCGCCGTGCTCGCCATAACCGGTGAAAGATGCGTAGATCAGCAGGTCGTTAAGAGGCGCAAGATCCTCATATCTTAGACCGAGCTTCTTGCGCACCACGGCCGGGAAGTTGGTTATGAATATGTCGGCCTGAGCGATCAGGCGGCGTATCACATCCTGCGCCGCGGGCTTCGCGAGATTGAGAGCAAGCCCGCGCTTGTTGCGCGATGCAAGCATCCAGGCGTAGTTTTCCTTAGCCTGTGGCATCGTGGGCAGCGAGGGAACCGCCCGATATGGATCACCAGCGCCAGGTGGCTCAATCTTGATCACGTCGGCGCCGAAATCGGAAAGAATTGTCGCCGCCGCAGGCGCAGCGATAAAACTGCTGCAATCGAGAACCTTCAGGCCTTTGAACATCAATTGCGACATTCGAGTATTCCCAATTCGAGAGTGAGAAAAATTTTTCCGGCCGGCGTTCATCCGCTTGCTTTTACGGATGCAAGAGCCTTGAGGATTGCGAGCTGTTTGGCGTCACGTTCACCTTCGAGCTTCTCAGCGGCAGTAGCCACGAATGACGCCTGCGCCTGATCGATAATGGTTTGCTGTGATTTCGCGTCCAGGCGATATCTTGGTTCATGGCATGCTCACTCATTTTTGGTGCGCCCGGTTGGTCGTCTTGCTCGGCGAGATAGTCGTAAACGACCGTCGCGGGCGCTAACGTCAGGTCGGTCAGGACGTGGCTGGCAGAAACGATTTCGCGCACGGGTAAATCGGCAAATGGCGCCAGCGCATGTTCGAAGAACTGCAGTCGAGCGGGCCCGATCCATGCACCTTTGACGGTAACGTTGGTAATTTGCCGCTCACTTTTGATTCCTCATGCGTCGGCACCGTTCCGATCCAGAAGATCGGCCATGACCGTCGTCTAACCATTATCACTGATGCTCTTCGAATTTGAACGAGACCTTGACCTTCGCCCGGTAGGCTTCGACCTTGCCATCGGTGATTTGCATGTCGAGTTCGACAACCTCTGCGACGCGCAGGTCCCTCAAACTCTGTGAGGCGCGTTCGACAGCGGCGCGCGCGGCTTTTTCCCAGGACTCGGTGCTGGTGCCCACCAATTCAATAACCTTGTAAACACTCTCAGCCATGTCGTTCTCCCTTAGTCGCTTCATTGTTCAACCGCTTGCCGGGTTGCTGTCCGGACGACGACGCAGTGTCCGATCGTAAGGTCGGTACGTATCGCAACGGCCGCGCGAAGACTCATGCGGATCGCTGCGCAGCCTTGACCGGCTTTATCTCGATTTTTTTGACCCTTTTTTCTGGCGTCTCACCGGCCGCCTTCTTCAAGCGCTGGAATTCCTCGGCCAGAAATTCCGTCAGCTTCTCGATGTCGGGAACTGCGGCTCGGCAAGCGATCAGGCCAAAGTCCAGATTGTCGAGATAGCTCTGAACGGTGATGTTGAGGACGCTGCCATTCGATGGAATCGAGACCGGAAAATAATGGATCATCTTCGCGCCCGCGCAATAAAGCGCTTCTCTTGGTCCGGGCACGTTTGAGATCAGGACGTTCACGATTGCTGGCAATCGTTCGGCAAGTTTGGCCTGCCCCATCAAGCGCGCCATGCCGGTGATGATGATGGGCGCTCCGAGCCACGTCATGTCGGTTGGAATAACATCGCGAAAATCCTCCAGCCGCTTCTTGGAGTCGGTGGATGAGGCAACGATTGCCTCCAGCCGTCGAATCGGATCGGCAATGTCAGTGGCCAGATTACACAGCATCGCCGTGACCTGGTTGTTCATTTCAGCATTGCCGGCCTTTCTTAGCGAGACCGGCACCGCTGCGAGCAGGGGGCCATCGGGAAGGGCGTTCCGAATCTCCAGGTAGCGCCGCAGTGCGCCCGCGCTGATCGTCATAACGATGTCGTTCACCTTTGACCTTGTCAGCTTCGCCACAGCCTTTACGTCGCGAAGAGAGATGGTGCAGGTTCCGAATGATCGCTGGCTGGACAGCGACACATTGAAAAGCGTTTTCGGTGCAAGCGGCAGTGTGCGAGGCGGGTTCGCCAGGTCCGCCGTAACGCGCTGTCCCACTTTCGCGATCGCCTTGCCGAGGTCGGGCCACGACTCGTAGAACTCGCGCTGCTGGGTGAAAAACTTTGCGTAGGAGTCGCTGATCAGCTCGAAAATCTCGGGTATTCTGCTGTCCCTGGGCGACGGCAACGGCGGGGGCGCCGGTTCCGGATCGGGCGAGGTGGCAAAGATGATAGGGAGCGCCGCCATACCCGCACCGCCGTCGATACCGGCGTGGTGCATTTTAATGTAGACTGCGAAGCCACCGCGCTCGAGACCCTCGATTACGTAGTACTGCCAAAGGGGCCGCGTGCGATCGAGCAGGATCATGTGCAGCCGTGCAACCAGCGTCTCAAGCTGCTCCAGCGTTCCGGGTTTTGGTAACGAGACGTGGCGGAAGTGATAGTCGAGGTCGAGATTGTCGTCGTGCACCCAGATCGGGTGATCAAGCTGAATCGGCATCAACACCAGCTTGCGCTCGAAGAAAGGAACGAGATGAAGACGGCTTTTGAGATGGTCACGAAAGGCCGCAAAGACATCGCTACCTGCCGGGGGCGGCTCGAAGATCGCCAGCCCGGCAACGTGCATCGGAGATTCCGGCGTTTCGCCGTACAGAAAGCTGGCATCGAGAGCTGACAACCTGTCCATGGCATCCTCCCATCCGATTCTGAGCCTCAACCGGGAATTTTGGCTGGGCTCTGCACTTAAGCTATTGGCCGTTTCTCCGTACCCTTGGTCAACTCCGATTGTCGGTCCGCTGCCCCGCAATGGTTTGCTATCGCTTCAACGAGAATGGGAATAAGGCCCGGTGCGATGTCGTGGCCCATTCCGGGAATGACAGTGAGGGTTGATCCCGGAATCTGCGCGGCGGTGTGTCTGCCGGCTTCGACGGGCACCAGCGGATCGTCAGCGCCGTGAAGAACGAGAGTTGGAACGGAAAGCTTCTTGAGCATGTCGACACGAGAGCCGTTCGCCATGATCGCGGCGAACTGGCGGCCGACACCAACCGGATAGTAGGAACGATCGAACGCTGCGCCGACCTTCATTCTTAATTCGTCGTCCGGCGTCGGAAAACCCGGACTGCCGATCGCTCGGTAGATCCTCATGCCGTGCTGGACCGCTAGCTCGCGGTCGCTGCCGTCGGGACGCGCTTGCATGATCGCCGTCATGGCTTCGGGCATTGCCTGTGGCAGCCCGGGCTCGCCACTCGACGACATGATCGAGACTAGACTTCTCACGCGATCGGGATATTTAGCCGCCACGACCTGCGCGATCATGCCGCCCATCGACGCGCCGACGATGTGAGCTTTCTTGATCGCCAGGCGATCCATCAAGCCGACGGCGTCGGCGGCCATATCGGTCAGATCATAAGGCGGATTGATTTTCTCTCCAGCCATCACACGTTGTAAGACCGCGCCCAGGTCGATCGGCGGCGCAGCGTCAAACTTCGTCGATAGACCGACATCGCGGTTGTCGAAGCGAACTACCCGGAAGCCGCGGACGGCAAGGTCGTCGCAAAACGCTTCCGGCCAGGCAATCATTTGCGTGGCGAGACCCATAATGAGCAGGATGGCCGGATCGGCCTGGCTGCCCCTCTCGTCGTATGCGATCTCTATTCCGTTGGCTGATATGACCGGCATCGATACTTTACCTTACAGTCTGAATGATCAGGCAATTCTGAATTCCGAATTCTCTCATTGAGCTGCGCGCTTCTTCGCTTCCTCGTCGTAAAGTTCCTTTTTCGACAATTTTCCAACCGCAGTTCGCGGCAGCGCCTCGCGAATTTCGAGCCCACTGATCATTTCGTGCTTTCCCAATTTGTCTTTGAGAAAATCTTTCATTTGCTCGAGCGTGACCGGCTTCGAGTTGGTCTTAAGCTTCACAAAGGCCTTCGGTGATTGGCCCCGATAATCATCATGGATTCCGATCACGATGACCTCTTCAATACTTGGGTGCTGATAAATCGCCTCTTCGATGATGCGTGGATACACGTTAAATCCGCCGCACAGCAGCATGTCCTTGGTGCGGTCGACAATAAAGATATATCCGTCTTCGTCCATGTATCCGACGTCGCCGGTTCGAAGAAAACCGTCCTTGGTCATCGTCTCCTTCGTTGCATCTGCGCGCTTCCAATAGCCCTTCATGACATTGGGGCCACCGATGCAAATTTCGCCTTTTTCACCAAGGCCCACGTAGCGAGACGGATCGTCGACGTCAGCAAACTTGATCGTGATGCCAGGAATTGGAATCCCGCACGAGCCCGGCTTCACCGCGCCTTCAAGTGGTGTAAATGTACCCGTCGGCGACGTTTCAGTCATGCCCCAGCCTTCAGCCAGCCGGCAGCCGGAGATGTCCTGAAAGCGCTGCTGCACCTCCAGAGGAAGAGGGGCCCCTCCAGAAGCGCACCACTTGATCGAAGATAAATCGAGATTTTCGACGCCGGGGTGGTTGATGATCGCGACGTACATCGTGGGTACGCCCGGAAAGACCGTAACCTTCTTCTCGCAAATATCCCTGACGACTGCAGCCGCGTCGAATCGGGTGTGCAAGATCATCTCGGCGCCGATGCGGATACCTAGCAGCATATTGACCGTCAACGCATAGATGTGGAACGGCGGCAGGACCGCAAGAATCCGTTCGCGCCCTTCATCGAGAAGCTGCGGTTGTGTATGCGTCGTCTCGGCATATTGCGCAGTCGCGGACGACAGATTGGCGTGCGTGAGCATCGCGCCTTTTGGAAGTCCGGTCGTACCTCCGGTGTACTGAAGTACCGCCACGGACTCACGCAGGTCGGCAATGGGATGCTCAACATACTTACCATCGTTGTTAAGGAGCTCCTCGAACGTAACGTGCTTGCTGTCTTTAGGGACCGTGGCAATTTCGCCATTCTTCGACATATGAGCGCGCGCGGCCTCGGGCGCCGGGGTCATTTCAGCTACGTTGCCGACGATGAGGGTTTTCAGCCTCGTTGTTTCGAGCAGCCGTCCCATTTGCGGGTAAAGCGCCTTCAGGTCGAGCGTCACGAGCATGTCGGTCTCGCTGTCGTCGACCTTGTGCTCCAGAACCTTTTCCGCGTCCAGAGGCGAGTAGTTGACCACGGTGCCGCCGGCTTTCATCACGCCGAAGAACGCGATGACGTAGTGAGGCGTGTTGGGCAGGTAGAGTCCGACATGTATGCCGGGGCGCACACCGAGTTTCTGAAATCCCTTGGCCGCCTGATCAGTGAGATGGCTCAGATCTCGATAAGAGATCTTCTTGTTCATGAAATCGAGGGCGGGATTATCCGGCCACTTGGCGGCTGATCGCTCCAGAATTTGGTGGAGCGGCATCGTCGTCAATTCCGCGTCCCAACGGACACCACGCGGGTACGACTTGATCCAGGGTGCAACAGGCATGGACGTCATTCCTATCAATCGTTGCGGCGGTTGATGGAAGCCATCCACCACCAAACTGCGCGGACCTGAAGATTGCCGCGATCGCCAACCCCAGGCGGGGTGACAAGACGGCGGCCCGATCGATCGGCCCTTTCCGATCGATCAATGATCGTCGCGATCAATCGTGTTGACAAGAGCTGTTCGGCGGTGGGCGATATTGCGGTGCGAAAGCATCTTTCGCCGCGCGAGTGGTGGCCTTCGACCAGGCACGAGCGTATCCTTCACATCATCGGTGTGCGGAGATTCATGATGCTGTTGCGCGCGCTGTTGCTCGTATTTGGAGCGTTGATCTTCGTCTCAGGAACTGCTCGCGCGGTCGATCGCGGACAATTTGAAAATGTCCCGGACGATATTCGCGCCTGGTTCAAAGGCGTGCGCAGCCCGGCTGGCGTTCCATGCTGTGACATTTCCGATGGACATCGCACGGAGTACGACGTGCGAGCGGGAGCTTATTGGGTTCCAATCAATGGTTTGTGGTGGCGGGTGCCGGAAAAGGCGATTATTCGAAATGCCGGAAACCCGCTTGGCGAAGCCGTCGTTTGGTATGTCAGTCTTCGCGGCAGTATCGAAATCCGCTGTTTCGTCCCGGCCGATGCCGCGTGAGCGGTGTGCCGGCACCTTTTGCCAGAGGGTGCGGCGCTGATCGCGGAGCAGCTTTCGCCTTCCTGCTACCTGAGCAAAGTGATAGCGTTTTGCTACCCACGGTCACCTGTCTAAATCATTCAATTCCTGCTCCGGGCACGCCATGACCAGCACCCCACCACCAGTCGACGCGCAAGATTATCTCGAAAACCTCATGCGCGCCGGGCAGGATGCGATGAAGCAATTTGATGATGCTCTCGTGTCGGCGGCGGGTGTGGGCACCAGGGATTCGTCCGCTTCGGGGCATCTGTTCTTCCCCTTTGCACAGATCGTGGATCTCCAGCGCGAGTATCTTAAGCAGTTATGGCAGTTCTGGAACTCGATGTTTCTTCAGACATTCGCCGGAGGCGCGCATTCGAGTGTTGCGCTGGCCCGGGGCGACAGGCGTTTCAAAGACGATGCCTGGCAAGAGCTGCCTTATTACGATCTTCTCAAGCAGAGCTATTTGCTTGGCTCAAGGCAGTTGCATGAATTCGTTGACAGGGCGCAGGTCGATGACAAGACAAAATTGCAGCTTCGGTTCTATGCCCGGCAGTTCATAGACGCGATGAGTCCATCGAATTTCCCCGCGACCAATCCTGAAGTGATCCGCAAGGCGATCGAAACCCGATCTGCAAGCCTGACGGACGGCATGAAGAACTTGATTGATGATCTCCACAAGGGACGCATCACACGGGTCGATGAATCGGCCTTTGAGGTGGGACGCAATCTCGCGACCACAACGGGCTCGGTGATTTTCGAGAATGAACTGATTCAATTAATTCAATATGCTCCGCAAACGAGCGAGGTCGAGAAGACGCCGCTGCTTATCGTGCCACCATGCATCAATAAGTATTATCTGCTTGACCTCGGCACCGGAAATTCGCTCGTTGAGTACGCCGTCGCGCAGGGCCACCATGTCTTTCTGATCTCGTGGCGGAGCGCGGTACCCGAAACCGGTCATCTGACGTGGGATGATTACCTAGAGATGGGGCCCCTTCGGGCAATTGACGTCGTCCTGGACATTACCGGCGCCGAGCGAACGCATGCGCTTGGGTTCTGCGTGCGCGGCACGATCCTGAGCTGCGCCGCGGCAGTCCTGGCCGCGCGACAACAGGACAAGCTTGTGACCCTCACACTGCTGACCACCATGCTCGATTTCACTGATACGGGCGAGATTGGTCTCTTGATCGACCAGGGCTCTGTGGCGTTGCGAGAGGCCGCGATCGGGAAGGGCGGCATACTTCCGGGAAAGGAATTGGCCTTCACCTTTGGCACGCTACGCGCCAATGATCTGATCTGGCGCTATGTCATCGATAGCTATCTTAAAGGCGCAACGCCCGATGCGTTCGATCTATTGTATTGGGATTCCGACAGCGTCAGCCTCCCAGGTCCCATGTACTGCTGGTATACGCGCAACACCTATGTCGAAAACAATATCAAAGAGCCTGGAAAGACAACGCAGTGTGGGGTGCCGATCGATTTGTCGAAAGTGAAGGTGCCGCTCTATGTCCTGGCGTCCCGCGAGGATCACATCGTGCCGTGGAAGTCGGCCTATGCCTCAAAGGATCTGCTCGGGAAAGATGCCCGCTTTGTCCTCGCCGCCAGCGGCCACGTTGCAGGCGTCATTAATCCGCCGGCCCGCAACAAGCGCAGCCATTGGCTGAACGATCAGCTCGTATCGGATCCCAATAGTTGGCTGGAAAGAGCAGAGGAGAAATCCGGAAGCTGGTGGCCGGATTGGGATGCCTGGATGAAGCAGCACTCAAACGGGACAGTGCCGGCGCCCCCGCAGCCGGGTAACTTACACTATCGCACGATAGAGCCTGCGCCCGGTCGCTATGTAAAGCAGAAGTCAAACTAGGAACGCGCGAGCGCCGGATCGTGATTTTCGCGGTTTTTGCAGGTAAAGTTCCTCGCTTTATGAGCAGCACGTCGCGGTTGAGGGAGGGGGCCTCGCGGTCGTCTCGACCTCCTCGAGGCCATGGCCCGTGAATGTCGCGATCGGGGGCAGCGTTGCCTCAAACTGGAATTGATGCATGGTGGAGGGACGCTATCGGCTCATTGGATCGACCGCATCGCCCTATGCAATCAAGCTGCGGGCGCTGCTACGGTACCGGAGAATTCCGTTCGATTGGGTCATCATGACCAGGGCGCTGCGGAAACAGACCGAGCACCTGCGGCCGAACTTGATCCCGGTTCTGCAATACCCCGACGGAAGTTTTCGCGGCGAAACGACGACGCTCGCCTACGATCTGGAGAATCGGCATCGCGAGCGGTCAGTGATTCCCGAGGATAGCGCGGTGACGTTTGTCTGCGATCTTCTGGAAGACCTCGCAGACGAATGGGCCGTTAAGCCGCTTTTTCTCTATCGCTGGTGGGATCCGGAAGATCAGGGCTATGTTTCCCGGTGGGCGGCGGAGGAGTGGTCGGTATCCGGCGCGGAGCCCGGGAGCCCCGAAGAAATCGAGGATTTCCGCCGCAGGCAGGTTTCCCGCATGCCCATTCTCGGCGCGACCGCCGAAAACAAGCCGTTGCTGGAGCAGAGCTACCGCCGCATCCTCAACGCGTTCGAGCCGCACGTCGGCATGACCAAATACCTTTTCGGAAGCCGGCCATCGCTCGCGGACTTCGCCTGGTTCGGCCAGTTGAGCGAGATGGCAACCGATCCCACGCCGATGCGGCTGATGCGGCAAATGGCGCCCTTCACCGATCACTGGACGCGGCGGCTCGATGACGCTTCCGGCGTTGACGGCGCGTGGTATCCGCGCGAGCAGGCGTTGTCAGGAATGGCTGAAGCGTTGCTGAGGATTGCCGGCGAACTGTATCTGCCTTTTCTGGTGGCCAATGCCGAAGCTTTCGCCAAGGGCGTCGAACGTGTGGAGATCAACGTCTGGGGATTGCCTTATGCGCTGTCGCCATTCAAGTATCAGGTCAAATGTCTCGACCTGATCCGCGAAAAATTCGCGGCGCTCAGCGTCGAAAATCGAACCGCGCTGCGGCCCGTGCTCGAGCGTACCGGCTGCTGGGCGCACCTCGCTGCAAATTAGCGCACGACATGGTATTCATGCCCGGTGCCGGCTCCCCAGCGCCATCGCGATCGTCTCGGGCCTTTGGATGCGTTCAATCAGCATGTCGATGCGGTCGCCGCCCCAGAACAGCTCGCCGTTGAATACCATGGTGGGCACACCGAACACGCCAAGCGCCTCAGCCTCGTCGACGATGCGATCATGTTCGGCTCGCGCCGGACCGCGGACGTAGGCTTCGAAATCTTCCGCGGATCCGCCGATATCCGCGATGACGCCGGAAATTTCGGACAGCTCATCGATTTCGAGGTCGTGACTCCAGAAGCGTTTGAACACCGTGTCGTGGTAGGGCCGAAACAATCCGTGGCGCTGCGCGAACAGCATGCCGGCGCTGGAATAGAAGGCATCGTAGATTCGCCGCGGTCCCTTCATGGTGAGCCCTTGCGCGTTGGCATAGCGTCGCGCGTCCATATAGGCGTAACGCACCTTGCGCCAGAAGTGCGGCGTGCGCTCCTCCACCGTTCCCATGAATTCCGCGATGCGAAGCGTATACGGCAGCCATTCAAGTTCGACGCCGTGCTTTTCTTCCAGCTCGAAAAGCCGCTTGTTGGCGACGAAAGCGTAAGGACTCTTGTAGTCGGTGTAGATGCGTACGCGCGGTTTCTTCATCGCGTCATCCTTTTTTCCGGTCAGATTTTTCTCGACGCAGCCTGATGCCGGCGCGTTCGCGGTCCCAGGTGTCCGCGGTCAGGCCTTCGGCGCGCAGAACTTCGGTGCGCGCGTGATTTTCGTTGCTCAGGCCCTCGTCTGGCGATACTGGCTCAAGTCGGGGTCGTGGGTCATCGCCCAGTAATCAACGAACCGCCATGGCATCGCGGAAAACACGCGACCGGCGCTGTTACGATAGTAGGTCGTCATCCCCGGATGGGTCCAGATCAGCTGTTGGTGTTCCTGGTCGACCTCGCGAACGTAGCGATCATGCGCCTCCTGCGAAACGTCGATTGCCGCGATGCCGTGCTCGATCATGTCTACGAGGCACCCCGTGATGTAGCGGCTCTGGCATTCCGACTGGAAGATCACGCTGCCGCCATGCGCCGGACCGGAGTTGGGGCCGAGCATGCAGAAGAAATTCGGAAAGCCCGGCACCGTCAGGCCGAGATAGGCGGTCGGATTATCATTTGCCCAGACATCCCTCAGGTTCTCGCCGCCGCGCCCCGTGATATTGAGACGCGCCGCCATTTCGGTCACCTTGAAGCCGGTCGAGATGACAATCACATCCGCGGGCCGCAACTTGCCGTCGGACGTAACGATGCCATCCCGAGCGAAACGGTCGATGGGATCGGTGACCAGTTCGACATTCGGCTTGGTCAGCGTTTTGAACCAGCCATTATCCAGCAGGATGCGCTTGCCGTAGGGCGGGTAGGTCGGCACGCATTTCTCGATCAGGTCGGGCCGGTCTTTCAGCTCGGACAAAATGAAGTCCGTCAGTTCCTGGCGATGCCGGTCATTGACCTTGTTGACGGCGCGATCGGGATGCGGCCATGCGGGGTCCTTGCGCAGGAAAGGCAGTAGCCCGTCGCCGTAACGCCAGAACATGTTGAAGCGATACCACTGCACGTAAAAAGGCAGATGGGCGAGCAGCCATCGCGCGCCTTCAGTGATGGGATCGGAATAGCCGGCCACCGGGCGCGACCATTGTGCCGACCTCTGATACACCGTCACCGAAGCCACCCGATCGGCAATCGAGGGCACGAGCTGCATGGCGGTAGCGCCCGTGCCGATTACGGCCACATGCTTGCCGTCGAGTCCCATATCGTCCGACCACAGCGCGGAGTGGAGCTTCAGTCCGGCAAATTCTTCCTCGCCCTTGAAATGCGCGGGCGATGGATCGTTGAGCTGACCGATCGCACTGACGAGCGTCGTCGACTCGAAATCTTCCAGGCCGTTGCTGGTTTCGAGACTGGAAATCCAGCGACGTTTGGATTCGTTCCAGCGCGATGCGGTCAACCGCGTATTGAAACGGATATGGCTGCGGACGTCGTGCTCGATCGCGACCTTTTTGAGGTAAGCGAGCAGTTCTTCGCGTGGCGCGAAATAGCGGGTCCACTGGTTTCGGGCGCCGAACGAGTACGAATAGGAGTGATTGGGCGTATCCACGCCGCAGCCGGGATAGCGATTGACGTACCACGTGCCGCCGAGCTCGGCGTTCTTTTCGACGATGGTGTAGGGGATGCCGAGCCGGCCGAGGGCGACCCCCAAGGCGATCGCGCAGACGCCCGCACCGACGATGAGCACATGCTGCGCCGTCAGGGCATCACCGGACGGGTGCCTGGTCCAGCGCACATCGCGCGGAATGAATCCCATTTCCTCGCGCATCAGCGGCGCATATTCCGGCGCGACGTTCTCGCCGAGACAAGCCCGCATCATCTTCAGCATCAATTCGTCGCCGGGATCGGTGATCGCGGGTTGGGGCTCGCCATTTTCGAAAAGCTTGAGGACGGCTGCGCGGATTTCGTCCTGGATTTGCTTAGGCACCCCGGCTTCCGGATCGGGGATAAGGCGGACATCGCGCTTCGGCTTGTAAGGAGGTTCCAGCCAGCGTTGGTCGCCGGTCATGTGAACCAGTACCATCAGCGAGACGCGGATGTCGCCTTCGGCGATGGCCGTCGACAGATCGAGGGTCTTTCGCGGCATCTCGATGTTCATCGTCTACGCTCCCGTCACCAGAGCAATACCATCAGCGGTCATCGCCGTTGCCTTTGGCGGGCAGGGTGAACAACCCACGGGTAATCAGCTTTTCGTAAGCAGAGTTCACATGATCCGGCACGGCGGTAACGGCGCCCTCGGTGTAGGAGTAGCGGCGGCTGAGGTAGCCGCGCGCGCCCATGAACATGTGAACGATGGCCTCGAACTCTTCATCGCTGAAGCCATCGATCGCGCCGGCGTGCCGCGCGCGCCGCAGGATGCGGACATAGGCGGTTGAAACATTGTCGAGATGTTTCTGGTAGCCGGTTGGCGCAAAAAATTCGGCTTCGTTGAGAATGCGCAGGAATTCCGGCACTTCACGGATGAAATCGAAGAACGCGCCGAACCGCTCAATCTCCTGCTTCGCCGCATGGGCGGTGCCGGTGCGCTCGCGGATGAATCGCACCATGTCGACGCCGGTTTTTGGCAGCAATTGATCGAGCAATTGCTGGCGGTTTTCGAAATGATTATAGAACGTGCCCTGCGCGACGCCGGCCTCTTCGGTGATCCGGGCGACGGAGGCCTCGGCATACCCGTATTTGCCGACGATCTTGGTGGCGGCGTCGAATATCCTGCGCTTGGTCCAGGCGTTGCGCTCGACCCGGTTGAGCTTCATCACTTTGGCGGACGTGTTTTGGGGTGCCTGCGTCATGCGTTGATCTCGAGTTCGGCGCGCAACACGCGCTTGAGCACCTTGCCCGATGGATTGCGCGGCAGCTGGTCGCGGATGACGAGTTGTTTCGGCACCTTGAACGCCGCCAGTCGTTTGCGGCAATGCTCCGTCAGCTCAGGCAATTGCAGCACGGTGCCGTCGGCGACCACCACGACCGCAACGGGCTTTTCACCCCAACGCTCGTCGGGCATGCCGATAACGGCTACTTCGCGCACTTGCGGCATCTCATAGATGACGCGTTCGATCTCGGAGGAAGCGATATTCTCGCCGCCGGAAATGATCATGTCCTTCTTGCGGTCGGTGAGATAGAGGAAGCCGTCCTCGTCGAGGTAGCCAACATCGCCCGAGCGGAACCAGTCGCCGAAGAACGCCGCCGCCGTCTTCTCGGGATCTTTCCAGTAACCGGGCGTGATCTTCGGGCCGCGCAGGCAGATTTCGCCGTTCTCGCCGGGGCCGAGGCGATTTCCACTGTCGTCGCGGATTTCGATCTCGACATGGGCGACGGGGCGGCCGGTCGATCCAATCTTTGTGATTTCCAGCCCGGGCTCCATGAAAGTGTCGCCGCCGACGGTTTCGGTCAGCCCATATGCGTCGATGTAGCGGGCATTGGTAAAATATTGCGAGAAGGCGCGAATCCGCGCTTCCGGCGTCTTCTCGCCGCCACCGATCGCCCATCGCAAGCTGGAGACGTCATAGCGTCCGCGATCGGGGCAGGCGAGAATGGAGGTCGTCATGACGGGCGCAAGCCACGCCGCGTCGAGCCCGTCCGCGTTGGATGCTGAGCATCCCGCCCTGCCACAGCACAGCGATCCCCGGCAGATCGAGCGCGCCGACGTGGTAGAGGGGCCCGGCCACCAATAACCGCGTATCGCGGTTCAGCCCGAGCGCCAGGACATGATCCGCCGATTTCCAGTAGAAGTTCTCGTAAGTCAGCATCACGCCTTTCGGGCGGTCCGTGGTGCCGGAGGTGTACATCAGCCGCATCAGGTCGGAAGGCAGACGACGCACCGCTGCCGCCGGCTTCGCATCCGGCGCAAGACGTGTGGCGTTTGATTGCGCGGCTTCATCGACCGGCACGATGGGCGCGGGTCCCGCCGCATTCGACCCGAGTTCTTCGTCGGCAATGAGCACGCGCGCGCCGGAGTTTTCGACAATGTAGGCGACTTCGTCCGATGCCAGCCGAAAGTTGATCGGCAGGAAAACCGCGCCGATGTGACTCGCGGCAAAAGCGATGTCGAGAAATGCCGGGCTGTTCTTCATCAGCACGGCGATGACGTCGTCCGGGCCAATCCCGCGTGAGGCCAGCCAGCCGCCGATCATTCGGATGCGTTGGTCAAAGGCTGCGTAGGAAATTTCCTGACCGCGATATTTCATTGCACAACGGTCGGGGGTCCGCCGGGCATGAAACGCGATGAAGCTCGATAGATTGATCATGGACCGCCAGAACTGCCTAACTTGCGCCCTCAGACCCGCGGAAGCACGGGAATATGAATTCTGACTCGTAATTCATAATTGGCTTGACGTCATCCTGTTTTCTCTGAAATTGTCGCAGTTATGGAGACGGCACGATCTCCGGCAGGGATTTAGGGACGCACGGACGTCGAGGGAGGCAGGATGACCAAGAAGAGCAAGCCGGGTGTGAGCCGGCGGTCGACGCTGGTGCTGATGGGCGCCGGCGCAGTGACGTTCGCAACCCCGTGGGTGGCGCGGGCGCAAGCCAAGACGATCAAAGTTGGTATGCCGACGATCCTTTCAGGTCGCGTCGCACAGCTCGGAACTTCGTCGCGCAACGGCGTGACGATTGAGGTCGATAAAATCAACGCCGCAGGCGGACTGGCCGGCCGGCAGATCGAGATGGTGATCCGCGATTCCAAGGGACAGCCGCAGGAGGCGGCCCGCGTCGCGCGCGAACTGGTCAACACCGACGGTTGCGAACTCCTCATCGATGCCGAGGCCTCGTCCGGGGCGTTCGCAGTCCATGAGGTCGCGCGCGATCTCGGCGTCTTCTGTATCCATACCAACTCGGAAACCTCTTCGCTCACGGCCGATCCCAAGCAGCACATTCCCAACGCGTTCCGCACAGCGCGTCAGGGCGTGCACGATTCAATCGTCGGCGGCGGTTATGCCGCGGCGATTGCCAAGGCGAAGGGATTGAAGAAATGGGCGACATGTTCGCCGGATTATGCCTATGGCCGCGATACGACGGCAGAGTTCGTCTACTACCTCAAACAATTCGCGCCGGACGTCGAAATTATCAGCGATGCCTGGCCCAAACTGTTCCAGCCCGATTACACCGAGGTCGTGACCAAGATCTTGCAGGCAAAACCGCAAGCACTGTATTCCGCGCTGTGGGGCGGTGATCTCACCTCCTACATCGATCAGGCCAACATCTACGCCCTGTTCAGCCAGATGGAGGTGTTCGCCGTCAACATGGCCGACTATACCGCGCTCACGGTGGTCAAGAACCTGCCGAAGGGCATCCACTCCGGCAATCGTTACATCAAGACCTATCCGGCGACCGCGGAGAACGCCGCCTGGGCCGATGCTTACAAGGCGAAGTTCAACGAGTATCCCACCAACTGGTCATGGGAGAATGCGACCGCGATGATGCTGCTCGCCGAGGCGTCCAGGAAGGCGAATTCCGCCGATGGCAAGAAGATCGCAGACGCCATGCGCGGTCTTACCATCAAATCGCCGTTCGGCGCCGACGGCACCGTGACGATGCGGGCCGAAGATCAGACACTGATCGGCTATGCGATCGGCTGGGGCACCACGATTCCGAGCGAGCCTTATGTTCCAGAGGTCAAAAGCGGCGACTGGAAGCAGATTCTGGCGCTTGAAGCCGAGTGGAAGAAGAGCAAAGGCTATACCTGACGCATCGGCGAGAAGCGGAGGCTGCCTGTCGGCCTCGGCGTCTCGCCGGCTGATTTTATTCGCCGATACACCGGCAGCCGTGACGGACATGTTCCCTTGGACCTCGATGCGCTTACCGGCTGTCTTGCCAGCTCCGCCTGCCTGGTGACGCAAGGTACCAGTGGCTTCATCATTGGGATGCTGCTGTTCCTTGTGGCCGTCGGACTGACGCTGATTTTCGGCGTGCTCAAGGTCGTGAATTTCAGCCACGGCGCGTTCTACATGTTCGGCGCCTATTTCGCGATGACGGCCTATCAGCTCACCGGCAGTTTTGCCCTGGCGATGCTGTGCGGCGCAGCCGGGACCGCGATCCTTGGTCTCGTCTTCGAGCGCGTATTCATGAGCCGGGTCTATGGCAGCGACGTGCTGATGCAGCTTCTGGTCTGCTACGCCTTTGTCCTGATCTTTGATGACGTCGTGCGCTGGATTTGGGGACCGGAATTCAAATCGATGGGAATGCCGACGGCCTTCCAGGTGCCGCCGTTGTTTATCGGCGGCGGTGTCGTGCCGCCATATTATCTGCTGCTGATCGGGGTTGCGCTCGCCGTCGCGGCCATCCTCGGCCTCGGCCTTGCCCGCACCAGGATCGGCAAGGTGGTCAGGGCGGCGGCGCACAATCCGGGCATGGTGTCCGCGCTCGGCATCAATACCGGACTGATCTATGGCAGCGTATTCGCGTTGGGGGGCATGCTGGCCGGTCTCGCCGGCGCGCTCGCCGCACCGGTGCGCTCGCTGACGCCGGGCATGGGATTCTCGGTATTGATCGAATCCTTTATCGTCACCGTGATCGGCGGCATGGGCTCTATTCTCGGCGCGCTGATCGGCGCGCTGCTGATCGGCCTGATCCGTTCGTTCGGCTCGCTCGGCTTCCCGCTGTTCACCGACGGCCTGATGTATCTGTTCATGGTGATCGTGCTGGTCGCGCGTCCGACCGGCCTGTTCGGCAAGGAAGTGGCATGACCGAATTGCAGGCCGAACGTGCCGGCAAATCTTTGGGCGTTCCGCGCATCGAAGCCAAATCGCAGCGTTCCCGATATCTCGATGTGCTGATTGCGATTGCAGCGTTTGCGGTTCTGGCCACGTTGCCGTTTCTGTTCAGCAGCAAGGCACTGCTCGATTTCGTGATCCGCTGCGCGGCGTTCGGCCTGTTCGCCACATCCCTCAATCTGTTGGTCGGTTACACCGGCATGATCTCGTTCGGACATGGCATGTTCTTCGGGCTCGGCGCCTACAGCTTCGCCCTGATCATGCAGCGCACCGGCGTGCCGATCCCCGTGGCGTTCATCTGCTCTCTGCTCATTACGACTGTCATTGCGGCGGTGATCGGTGCCATTTGCGTGCGGCTGAAGGAAATCTACTTCGCCTTCGTCACGCTGGCATTTCAGATGCTGATCCACAGCATGATCCTGTCATGGGTTTCGCTGACCGGCGGCGATCAGGGCCTGCGTGGCGGGATCCCGCGTCCGGTGTTCCTCGGCGTCGATCTGTCAAACTATCTCCACCTGTACGTCGTGAGCTGCGCGCTATTGGTGATCGGCCTGCTGCTGATGCGGCAGATCGCGCAATCGCCGTTCGGCTACACCTTGCGCATGATCCGCGATAATGCCGTCCGCGCCAGCTTCATCGGGATCGACGTCTGGCGCGCCAAGCTGACGATCTTCGTGCTGGCGGCGCTGTTTGCCTCGACCGGCGGCGTCATCATGAGCCTGTTCGTATCCGGCGCCTATCCCGAGTTCGCCTTCTGGACGATCTCGGGCGAGGGCATCTTCATCAACATGCTCGGCGGCGTCACCACCTTCCTTGGGCCGATGGTCGGGACCGTGCTGCTACTGATCATGAACGACACGGTCACCCGGCTCACCGAGTATTACGGAATCGTGCTCGGCATCGTGATCCTGTTCTTCGCCATCGGCCTGCGCAAGGGCTTGATGGATTTCGTGGTCGAATGGTACGAGGTCCGCCGCGACGGCGCTAAGGGGGAGCGAGCGCGATGAAACGGTCGTGGCGCACCTTTGCCGGGCTCAGGGAGGCGAGCGGCTAGCCATGCTCGACGTGCAGCAGCTCTCCAAGTCGTTCGGTGGCGTCAAGGCGGCCGACCATATCTCGTTGAGTTTTGCCGACGGCTCGCTCACCGCCGTGATCGGCCCCAACGGCGCGGGAAAAAGCACATTCTTCAACTTGATCACCGGCGCGCTGAAGCCGGACAGTGGCCGCGTCCTGCTCAACGGCGTCGATATGGCGGGGCGGTCACCGCCCGACATCGCGCGGCACGGCATCGGCCGCGCCTTTCAGGTTGCGAGTATTTTTCCCTCGCTCACCGTGCATGAAACGATGCTGGCCGCGGTTTGCGCCGATCAGCGCCGTGCCAGCGTGCTGCATCGGCGGTTTCCGCTCGCCGAGACCCGCGACCGTGCCGAGCATGCGATGGAAATGCTGGGTCTTGCCGGCAAGCGCGATCGGACTTCGGCGACGCTGTCGCATGGCGACCAGAAGCTGCTGGATATCGCGCTTGCCCTGGTGCTCGATCCAAAGGTGTTGCTGCTCGACGAGCCCACCGCGGGCATGGGCACCGAAGAGCGCTGGCGGATGATTGACAAGGTCCATGAACTTTGGGAACAGCAGAAGATCACGGTCGTGTTCATCGAGCATGACATGGACATCGTCTTCAAGATCGCGCCTTCGATTGTGGTGCTGTGCTACGGCCGGATTCTCGCCACGGGAACGCCCGACGCGATCCGCCGGAATGCTGCTGTGATCGAGGCGTATCTCGGCACCGAACATCACGCCGGGCAAGCAACGTGAGCGCGCACCCCATCATTCAGGTCGACGATCTCGACGTCTATTACGGCACCAGCCAGATACTGTTCGGCGTTGCCCTCTCGGTCCGACCCGGCGAAACCATGGCGCTGCTCGGCCGCAACGGTGCCGGCAAGTCAACGACGATGAAAGCAATCATGGGCCTTGCGCCGGCGCAGCGGGGCAGGGTGATGCTGCGCGGATGCTCGATATCCGGGCTCAGGCCACATCACATCGCCCGCGCCGGCCTCGGTTTTGTGCCCGAGGATCGGCAGATCTTTTCCGACCATACGGTCGAGGACAATCTCGTCATCGCCCAGAAAAAAGGTCCCGAAGGTCAGGACGAATGGTCGGTCCGGCGCGTCTATGATGTGTTTCCGCTACTGGAGCCGCTGCGCTACCGCGTTGCGGGCAGGCTATCGGGCGGGGAACAGCAAATGCTCGCGATTGCCCGCACGCTGATGGGAAATCCGGTACTGTTGCTGCTGGACGAGCCCAGCGAAGGTCTCGCACCGATCATCGTGCAGCGCATCAGCGAATTGCTGCGGCAGTTGCGTGGCACCGGAGCGACAGTTCTGATCGCGGAGCAAAATATGCATTTCTGCCTTGGCCTCGCCAGCCATGCCACCGTCATCGACAAGGGCCAGATCGTCTATAGCGCGACGATCGAGGAATTGAAGGCCAATGACAATATTCGCCAGCGATATCTCGCACTGTAATTCGAGCGGCGCTGGCGACCGCAAGATCGAGAGATCGCCTAGCTCCGCTCGACCGGAACAGCAAACACATATCCGACCCCACGCTCGGTCTGGATGACACGCGGCGCGCTCGGGTCGCGTTCGAGCTTGCGTCGAAGGCGGAGAATCTGCACGTCGATGCTGCGGTCGAAGACATCCTCGTGGACGCGAGTCGCCTGCAACAGGTGCTCGCGGCTAAGCGGACGCTGCGGCGCTTCGAGAAAGGCGAGCAGCATTGCATACTCACCTTTGGTCAATGCGACCGGGGCGCCGGCCGGGTCGGTGAGCTGGCGGGACTTGCGGTCGAGCTGCCAGCCGGAAAATCGAAAGCGGCCGCGCTCCGGATCGCGCGGCGGCGCTGCGCGTCCGACATCGAACCGTCGCAATATCGCGCGGACGCGCGCAAGAAGCTCACGCAGGTTGAATGGCTTGGTCAGATAATCGTCGGCGCCGAGCTCCAGTCCAACCACCCGATCGATGTCGTCGAGGCGGTGACCGGTGATGATGATGACCGGCACCTCGGAGCTCAGCCGGACCTTCCGTAGCAGATCGAGGCCGTCCTCGAGCCCCAGCCGAAGATCGAGGATCACCAGGTTCACCTCGGCGCTGGCAAGGTGATCGACCATCTCCTGGCCATTGGACGCCACCAGGGTCCGGATGTTGTTCTCCGCGAAATAGTTTAGGATCATGCGCTGCAAGGAAGGATCGTCCTCCACGACGAGAACGCACACGTGGCGCTCGACGCTTCCGCGAAGGCCTGGATCTTTCACCGATGAACCGCTCATTCCACCGAGCCCCTTCGTTCATGCCGCCGGCGGCGATTACGCCCGTACACACGCACAGTATTGCCTGTATCCTGCTGGCGCTAGTTTGGCTCAACGCCGCCTCGCTGGCCGCCGCTCAGTCGCCAACCCTGCAGCCCCGGGCCGGCCAGGAGCCGATCACGCCAATCCCTGCCGCTCCCGCGCTGGACCCACAGCGTCTGTTGCTCGGAGAAAGATTGTTTAGTGACCGGCGTCTGTCTCACGGTAACACACATAGCTGTTCATCGTGCCACGATATAGCGACCAATGGAGCAAGCGCCAATGTTCTCGACACCTCCAAGAGTCAACCGATGGCACTCAACACTCCCACGGTCTTCAATGTGAGTTTGAACTTTCGCCTGAACTGGGAAGGGAAATTCCGCTCGCTCGAAGAGGGAGCCGAAAATACTCTTCGCAATCCAGCGATCATGGCGTCAAGTGCGGACGAGGTCGTGAGCAAACTGCACGCCGACCCCGAAGCCGTGAAGCAATTCCGCGACGCATACGGGAGGGAGCCCGACGTCGCTGCCGTGCTGGATGCGATCGCGACATACGAACGGTCCCTGGTTACGCCGGGCAGCCGCTTCGACCGATGGCTTGCGGGCGAGGCCGACGCGATCACGGCGGAGGAGTTATCTGGCTATCAGGTTTTCAAATCGCTCGGCTGCATCACTTGCCATCAGGGTGTCAATGTGGGCGGCAATCTGTTTCAGCGGCACGGTATTTTCCATCCACTGGGTTCGCCGGAGCCGGTGCTGCTTCGCGTCCCCAGCTTGCGAAACGTCGCAACCACCGCACCCTATTTCCACGACGGCAGCGCGCCTACGCTGCCGGAGGCAGTGAAGGTGATGGGCATCGCCCAGCTCGACCGCGTGCTAACCGATCAGCAAATCGCCGCCATCGTCGCCTTCCTCAACACGCTGACCGGCGCCTACCGGGGCCAGATGGTGCGGCCGGCCACCGCCACGCCACGCGCAGGCTCTGCGCTCCCATGAGAAATTTGCCAGCCGTTCTCGGGGTTTCACTGTTGCTCGCGCTACTGACCTGGTTGTTGCTGCGCGGAATCGACACCAACGCGCCAGCCTATGCGGTGACGCTGCGGGCCTTCGACGATTACGCGCTTGCCGAGGCCTCTCTCCATCGCGACGTGCTGCAGGCGCGAGCCGGTCTGCTTCGCAACTACGACAGCCTCAACGGTGCGGCGCAGGCGATGGAAGACGCAGTCGCCCGGCTTCGCTCCTACGCGCAGACTGAGAGGCTCGATACGAGGCCGGTTGACCGGCTTGCGGCAGCGGTCGTCAAGCAGGAGGAACTGATGGAGCGTTTCAAGACCAGCAACGCACTGCTGCAGAACTCGCTGTCCTATGTTGGCCTCTTGAGCACAAGTCCGGCGTTCCTCGCTCACGACGCACGACTCGCACCAGCAACCGGCGCATTGGCGGCGGCGATCCTCTATCTCTCGCGCGACACGTCATCCGACGCGCTCAAGGCCCTGCAGGAACGGATCGAAGAATTTGCGGAGCAGGCGCCCACTGTTGGACCGGACGCGGAAGTAGCACGGGCGATGCTGGCGCATGCTCGTTTACTGTATGACCAGTTACCAGCGGTCGATGAGACGCTGAAGTCCTTCATCGCTGTGTCCAGCGGACAGCCGCTCGAAGCGACCCGCGCACTGTTCTCCTACCACCGGTCCGTGGTTGAAGCGGGGGAACAGCGCTTTCGGTTGTTGTTATACCTGGTTTCACTGCTGCTGGTCATCCTGCTCGTGCTTCTCGGCCTGCGGCTGCGTGCCCGCGCCGTTGCACTGCGACGGCGGGCCGCATTTGAACATGTCATAGCCCAGAATTCGACGCGTCTGATCAATTGCTCACCGGCTGAAACCGAGACGCGGCTAAAGGAAGTGCTGGGCGAGTTCGGGCGGACGATCGGCGCGGATCGCGCATATGTGGTGCTGGATGAGAAACCCATCCGGGCATACACATGGTCCGAGGACGGCAAAGCCTTCCCGCCGGGCTGGCCTGATCAGGCGCTCACATTGCCCGGTCAACTTGGCGCGGCCGAACCGGACATTGTCAGCGTTGCCGACGTCACCGCCTTGCCGCGCGGTCCAGTGAAGGACGTGCTGACGGCTGCCGGCGTGCGCGGCTGGGCCAGCGTGCCGTTACTCCGACCGGGCCGGGTCCGAAGCATCATGGGTTTCGACGCCTTCCGGCAGATACGAAACCGGACTTCTCCGGTGCCGATCGTGCGGCTTGCCGCGGATGCCGTGGCTAATGCTGTCGAACGTGAATTTCTTGAGCGCGAGAGGGCGAAGCTGACGGTGCGGTTGGAACGGGCGCGTCGCATGCAAATGGTCGGATCGCTTGCCAGTGGGATTGCACATAACTTCAACAACATCATGGCCGCTATCCTTGGCTACTCGGAAATGGTCGAGCCGCAACTCACACGCGGGACCAAGCCGGCGCAGCATATCGACGAGATACGGCGGGCAGCGGAGCGTGGGCGCGATCTGGTCGACAACATCCTCACCTTCGGGCGGCGCACCGACGCGCGTGTCCGGCCGGTGCAGGTGCGCATTCTACTCGAGGAAGCAGCCTCGCTGCTGCGTGCCTCGTTAGCCTCCGATGTCGAGCTTGTGTTTGAGGACGTCTCGATCGACCTCGCCGTATCGGGAGAGCCCGCGCAGTTGCAGCAGGTCATCCTCAATCTGTGCACCAATGCCGCGCAAGCGATGGACGACAGCGGTTGCATTCGCGTGACCGCGAAGCAGGAAGAGCTGTCCGCCGGGCTGCAAATGAGCGACGGCGCGCTTTCGCCGGGCCGCTATGTATGCATTGTCGTCAGCGACAACGGGCGCGGCTTTGATGAGCGCGTGGCGCGGCGAATGTTCGAGCCATTTTTCACGACTCGCCTGGCGGGCACCGGCCTTGGGCTGGCAACCGTTCGCGAAATCGTTCGTGACCATGATGGAGCCATCGGCGTTCAAAGCAAACCG
>WNGI01000992.1_pt1 | contig 25143 bp, 25 predicted proteins | sample 5400621 | NCBI WGS metagenome assembly WNGI01 (sample SAMN13153374, study PRJNA577476) | soil metagenome | isolation source: 20 cm soil or saprolite under Garry oak tree replicate 1 | place: USA:California | collected 2016-06-15 | reverse complement strand
TCGGTTCCCTTGACGTCGGACAGCGCGAGAAGGAAATGCTCCGTCGACACAAACTCATCGCCGAGTTTTTTGGCGTCCGCCTCGGCCTTATCGAATACCTGATTGATCTCGCGCGAGAGAGTCGGCTGCGCATTGGACTGCTTCGGGTAGCGTGCCATTTCGCGACCAACGGCTTCCCGCAGCTGCGCGACGCTAACGCCCAGCTTCTGGAGGATCGGGACGACGATACCCTCGTCCTGAGAGAGAAGCGCCAGCAGAAGATGCAGGTCGTAGACGAGCGGATTCCCCGCCCGTCGCGCGAGGTCGACTGCTTCGTTGAGCGCTTCGGTTGCTTTTACGGTTAGGCGGTCTGGATTGATCATTGGGTGCCCAGGAGGTGAACGCCGCGACGCGCTTATGGGTGCAATGCAGGTGCCGCATAAAACCCGCCATCCTGGCACACACAGGGGACAAAAGAAAAGAGACGCGCCCGGCATCTGCCAGGCGCGTCTCCAAAAAAGTCAGATCGAGTTCAACGTCAGCCGCCCAGGGCTGAGAACCGTCCCTACTTTCTGACGATCATCTTCTTGACGAGCATCTTGCCATCAACCTCTAGGCGAAAGAGGTAGATCCCCGATGCCACATCGTCCCCGGTCTGCGTGTACTTGCCGTCCCAGTACGCCTCGAATTGGCCGCACGTCAACAGCAGATTTTCCAGCGGCTCGCCGCCCGCGACATTCCCTACACCGCCCTGCAGGACCGGCACAGCAACCTGCTGCGCCAAGAGGTTATAGATCCGCAGACTTACACGGTGTTGACGTCCGGAGTCCGTGCATCCTTGTGCATCCCCAACGACGAACGGAATTCGTGTGTCTTGATTGACTGGGTTCGGATAGTTCTGTCCCAGCTGCAACCCGGCGCCTTGTCCTCCGCCGGTTTGGGTCGAAATCCCCTGGGCCGTCGAACGACTTGGCATGAACGCGCCGAGCACGAGCACCACCAACAGCGCCCGCCACAGGTGCTTCATGTTGTCTCCAATGCTGACGAAAAAGGGTCTCTAGACTCTGGCTCCTACTAAGGTGGACATTTGTTCTTCTGCCGCGAACTTAAGAATGAGCTGTTGAGGTGTCAAGCAGAATTCCACTGGTTTCCCGCAGAATCCGGCCTTCCCCCCGCCTTTCCGTAATCCCTTTTCGATCACAGAACTCCAGAAAGGGAATGAGATATTTTCTCGACAACCCGAGCACATCTCGAAGCTGTGCCGGGACATAGACTTGTCCCTGCACCAGCTTCGCCCTGAGCCGCCCGATCATTGCGTCGAGCGTGCTTCGGTCGTAATAGCGACCCGTCTCCACCTGGACGATTCGCCCCTGCCGCTCCAGAAATCGAAGCAATCCAGGGACCGAGCTACCGTAGCGTGAGACAAGCTCTCCAACGCTCGGCGGCTCCTGCTTGCCAGCGCAAATATCATGCGCCAGGTGGTCACTCACTTCTATGTCCCGCTCAGTCGGGGAAGGCGCCCAACCGGTTTTGCGTACCAGCGGCCCATATGACTCTATTTCCCCGTCCTCCTCCATCTCGCGGATCGCAATGTCAGCCAATTCCTCGTCGACCCGAAGTCCCTCCCTCAGCGTTCGCGCTGGGACGCCGAAGGCCAATGGAGATTTGATCTCGTATTCCGCGACGATTCGTCTTACGCTTGCCATTACTTCTTCGACAACGACGGAAGTAAAAAGGTTGTGCGGCCCAACATGGGCGCCGCTCTGCCGGACGAGCCGTTCTGCCTCAGCCGGCGAGCAACCGGTCCTTACCACGAGATCCGACGCGCGAACCCCACGTGCAGCATCGGCTTCGAGTTGGTAATCCAGGCGCGCGGCACTGTTTGTTGATAGGACGTTCAGTTTATTACCCCAGTGCCGCGGCAATGACCTGCGCCGCGCGTACGGATCGACCACCACCCCTCCCCCGATCGTGCGCAACGGAGCGGGAAGTCGGAGGACGAATCGGTCGCCCCCACGAAGGACCAGAGGCGCATCGGTCGTGACACGCATGAGCGCCGTGCCGGCGGAGACGGTTTCTGCAGCAGCCGATACCATTCGGACGCCTACTTCGGACGCGCCGGCGTGCAAGCGCAGTCGAGTGCGCGGGGTCAGGGTTGCCACTGTGCCGGGCTCGACCGTGATAACGGCCTCAAAGAGTGAGGTCGGCTGCCAGTGATCGTCGCGGACGAGGACTGAGCCGCGTGATACATCGCTGACGTCGAGTCCAGCGAGCGCGATGGCGGCGCGACCCCCCGCTCGAGCGAAGTCCGCCGAGTTTCCGTGTTGCTCGATTCTCCTCGCTCTCGCTGTCTTGCCGGACGGCAGGACGACAACGCTCGCCTCCACGCCCGTTCCTTTCACGCTGAATGCGCGATCGATCGGCATCCGGAATAACTCGTCGCTGGCGCGCGGCTTGGCGCTCGCGAGGCATTCGGCCAGTACGCTTCGCAGCTTGTCAAGGCCGGCACCCGTGCGGCTGGAGCAGCTCACGAGGGGCGGCGTCGCCAGCGGGGAATCATTGAAAAGCGCCAGGACATCAGCTCGTACGAGCTCCAGCCATTCGCCGTCAACGAGATCGCTTTTGGTGACGGCAACAACGACCTGTGGAATTCTCAACAGCTCAAGAATCAGGAGATGCTCGCGAGTTTGCGGCATCACCCCCTCATCGGCCGCTACGACCAACAGGCCGAGGTCGATTCCGCTGGCGCCAACGAGCATGCTACGCACGAAATCCTCGTGACCGGGAACGTCGATAACTCCAACCGTGCCGATGCCCTCGAGCAAAAGTGGAGCAAAGCCGAGGTCGATGGTGATTCCACGGCGCTTCTCTTCAGGCAGGCGGTCGGCGTCAACACCAGTCAGCGCCTTGACCAGCGCCGTCTTGCCATGATCGATGTGGCCAGCGGTGCCGATGATCACGCCGCGCTCCAGCGCTCGTGCTCCCAGACGGCGAAGGCGCGAAGGGGCCTGTCGTCAGCGAGATGGGCGCCGAGGAATTCGCGGAGGAGTCTCTGGTGCGAGCGGGCTTCGGCGTCGGTGAGATGGGCAGAATCGTCGCCCTCGAGCCATTGCCGGATCGCGGCACGGGCCGCGGATGGAATTCTCCGTCCGCCCGGCGCCAGCTTGGTGCATGCAGGACAGACGATTCCCCCCGCGGAATGCGAGAACGTCGTGTCATCGGCGTCGCGAAGTGGCGTGTGACACAGCGCGCAACTGGAGAGTTCCGGCGTGAAGCCGAGCACGGAGACGACGCGCCAGCAGCCCGCAAGTCCGTCTTCGATCGTCCGTTCGGGGAGAGAGCGAGCGATCCGGTCGAGGACGTCTGCTACAGTATCGTATAGTTGGGGGTTGTCCGCCTCTCCCGCGAAGCGAAGCGCCAGCTCGGCGATCGCTGAAGCGGCGGTGAAACGGCCGATGTCTTCCGCCAGCTCCCCGCGCGAGCGTGAGATCTCGAAGCTGGCGAGGTTGTGGAGCTCACGATTGGGTTTGACGTAGAGCTGCGCCGAGCCTTCGGCGAAGAGATCGAGCGCGGTGCCGTATCGCCCGCGCGATTTCCGCGCGCCCCTCGCCAACGCCGACTGCACACCGGCCTCTCTCGTCAGCAGGCGGATTATGCGCGAGCTCTCGAGGTAATCGAAGGCGTGGAGGACGATTGCTTCCGTAGCGAGAAGCGGCATAAGGAGAATGTAACACGCGGTCTGCGGCCGACGGCGCGCTAGAAGAGCGCGGAAGCTCGACCCCCAACGAGAATGGTTCGTCTCGGTGACGCGAAGTGGAAAACGTCCTCGTAACGCTTGTCGAACACGTTGTCCACTCGCGCATTGAGCGTGAGCCCGCCGTGTTTGAGACCCGTCAGCGGATACTCGGCGGACAAATCCACCTTTGCATATGCAGGGAGAGTCACTCGTGGCGACGGGAATTGGGAGAAGTCGGTGTCGGGCCTTTTGCCAACGTAGCTCACAGCGGTGCCCATGCTGACGCCCCACGGCCTGGAGTATGAGAGCACCAGGCTTCCCGAATGCGTTGGGCGCCGAATCAGCTCATCACCCACGCGATCGCTACCCTGAAACGCAGGATCGACTTCTGTAACGCGCGGATTCACGATCGTGTAGCTCGCGGTCCCCCGCCAGTTTGTCACGGGCGTCAGCTGCACCTCTGCCTCGTATCCGTTGGAGCTAGCGGCCGTGAGGTTGGCAAAGCTGCCCAGGAAGTTTGGCGGTCCACCATTCACGAATTGGATCAGGTCTGAGAACCGCTGATTGAAGTAGCTCGCGCTGAGACGAATGATGTCCGGATGAAAATTTGTCATCAATCCGATCTCGGCTGACCTGCTTCGCTCGGGGCGGAGATCGGGGCTGCCTACAGTAAAGAGCGTCGGGCGGAGCTGGTTGAACGCGGGCGCGTTGAACGCCGTGCTGAGCGAGGCGCGAACCTTCAGCGCGGGAACGACGGCTGCATTCACCCCAAGTCTGTAGGTGGCAAAGCGCCGGTAGTCGGAATTGTCGTCGACGCGGCCGGCAACAGTGTAGGAAAGGCGGTCGGTGAGATTTCCGAGCAGCTCGGAGTAGTAAGCGATGTTGTGACGCGATGCGTCGAAAGAATCCGTTTCCTTCGTCGGCGCGCCGACGTTGCCAGAAGCGTTGGAGCTGTTCTCGTGTTCCTTCTCGTAGGTCCCGCCCACAGTCACGGTGGCCTCGGAAGGCAGGAAGAATGCGATTCGCGCTTCGACATTCCGGCGATAGCCACGAGATCTGGACGCGGAATGCCGCTGCGCCGTCCCTCCGAATGGAACTGCAATATCCTCGCTGAGATCCCAGACGTCGTTGTTGCCGGCCAGCAATCGCGCTTGAACGTTCGGCGTGAGATTGCGGTCCGCGTCGAGGCCAACCGTCAGGCGGTGTTGCACCCTGTACGAATTGCTGTCTACCGGTTGGCCGGTAAAATCCGTGGGAAAGTGGAATTCGGCGGTCGTGTACCTGGCGTCGACGCTGGCGTCTCCCGTCGTGCCCTGGGCGAGAGTAATCGCGGAGCTCAGCGTTCCGTTTCGATATTCATTGTTGAAGGGGATGATGCCGTGCGTAGAATGATGCGCAGCACCGAGGGAGAATCCTCCCATCGGGCTCGACCCAACCGCGTCGCCATCGAAGTCGAGGGAGTGATAAGTACCACCCCGTGCTCCAAGGGATGCGCGACCCTGATCCGAGCCCCTTCGCGTGAAGATCTGCACGATGCCAGTTACCGCGTCGGCGCCGTATAGCACGCTGGCGGGGCCTCTCACAATCTCGATGCGGTCAATGTTGTCCGTGGTGAGGTGGCTGAAATCGAAAGCACCACCGGGTGCATTCACCGGCACTCCGTCGATCAGCACCTTGGTGTAGCGACTCTCTCCGCCGCGGAGAAAAAGGGAGGTGATGCCACCGAACGAGCCCGTTTGAACGATCGATGCACCCGGGACTTCGCGAAGAGCGTCCGTCACGCGGGTAACTCCGCGCGAGCGCAGGTCGTCGCCGAGGAGAACGGTGACGGCCTGCGAAAGAGTGGCGGCGGGTCTCGGGACTTTGGTAGCAGACACAACGACCGTTCCGAGCTGCGCAGTGTCTTTAGCCTGGGCGCGGGCCTCGGGGCTCGCGAACAAGGAAAACGCGGAGGCCGCGGCGATGAATAGTGATTTGCGGTTCATGTTTTTCTGGGAATGAGGAGTCGTTGGTTCAAGGTTTCAGAGTTGAACCGGACGTCGAAGTGGAACGAGTGCCGGCGCCCCTACTGCGGGATCACGTGTGATCACGACTGGCCACCCGTAGATCGCTTCGAGCCGGTCGGCTCGCATGACTTCGGTGGGCGATCCGCTCGTCGCCACTTTTCCGCGGTCGAGCAGAACGATCGTGTCGGCGAAGCGGGCGACGAGGTTTAGCTGGTGGCTCACGAGGAGCACCGCCAGGCCCGAGCGGGCAAGCGATGACATCAACTCGAAGATCGCCATCTCGTGCGCGACGTCGAGGAACGTCGTCGGCTCGTCGAGGACGAGGGCGGGAGACTTCTGCGCGAGAGCGCGCGCAATGCGGACGCGCTGCCACTCGCCGCCGGAAAGCGCGTCGGTGTCACGGTCGGCGAGTTCTTCCACGCCGGCCTGCGACAGGGCCTCGTCCACCGCGAGCTCGTCCTCTTTCGATGGCGCGCGCCAGAGTCCCAGGTGCGGATAACGTCCGAGAAAAACGTACTCGCGCACCTGGATCGGAAACGCCGCCTCTTCCCGCTGCGGAACGACCGCGACGTTTCGCGCCAGCTCGGCGTAGGAGAGCGACCGCACGTCACGACCGTCGATCGTGGCGGATCCGCGCGGAATGTCCGCGCGTCGTAGCAGCGCTTTCACGATAGAGCTCTTGCCAGAACCGTTGGGACCCGCGAGCGCGGTGAGCTTGCCGCGCGCGCCGATGAAGCTGACACCGTCCACTGCGTTCAATCGCGCGCCGGCATACGAAACGACGAGATCTCTGAATTCGATCACGACGTACGCCGGAGCTGCACCAGAAAGAACGGAACGCCGAGCAGCGCCGTGATCGCGCCCAGGGGCAGCTCGGTCGGCGCAGCGACGGTGCGCGCCGCCAGATCCGCGGCGACGACGAGTGTCGCACCAATCAATCCGGCCGCAAGCACGAGCGGGCGGTGAGCACGCAACCCCATTCTTCTCGCAATGTGGGGGACGACCAGACCCACGAATCCGATGAGGCCCGCAGCGGAGACGGTCGCGGCAGCGAGCAGCGCCGCGAGCAGAAAGGCTCGCCGTCCGGATCGTTCCGCATCGACACCAAGTGACGCAGCCGTATCCTCACCAAGCGAGAGCACGTCGATCTCGCGCGCCCAGTAGACCAGCGCTCCCCCGGCGACGAGTATGCTCACGGCCAGCCACGTGACACGGTGCCAGGTCGCATCAGCCGCGGAGCCCATCATCCACCACAAAGCGCCGCGGACTGTATTGGGCTCGGCTCGCGCGAGCGCTACCATGATGGCGGCATTCGCGAACGCTCCAACGATCACGCCGGCGATGAGCAGTGTTCGCACATCAGCTCGGGTGCTTCGCCCACCGACCCGGGCGACAGCAAGCGCGACGAACACAGCGCAAATTCCGCCGGCGAACGCCGCTAGCGTGATCATCGCGTCGCTCGAGACGCCGAGCGCATACGCCAGGACGGCGCCAACAGCGGCGCCACCGGAAACGCCGAGCAAGTACGGCTCAGCCAGCGGGTTACGGAGAGCGCCCTGCAAAGCCGCGCCACTCGCCCCGAGTCCCGCCCCGACCAGCGCGCCGAGCACCACGCGGGGCAGTCTCAGGTCGCGCACGATGGCGATGGCAGTCGGATCGCCTCGTCCGCGCAGCCCGTCGATCACCGCGGCGAGCGACACCGACACCGCGCCCAGTGCGATGGCGACCATCGCAATCACGAGGAGCGCCAAGATGAGCCCGAGCCAATACCAGCCGCGAAAACGGTTCATCGAACGGTGCCCGGGTGGAACAGATGCGCGAGCGAGACCGCGGCCTCACCGAGCCGAACCGACGGTCGCGCTACGAGCAGGGTGTCCACGACCAGGATTTTCTTTTCCCGAGCCGCGCGGACGATGCGCCAGCGAGGGTCGGATTCGATCTGCCTCGCTCCTACAGGTCCCGCCAGAATGAAATCAGGATCCCGTCGCGCGACGTCCTCGAGGGATATTTCCGCGGACGGACTCCGGATGTCCGCGTAGACGTTCCTGGCTCCGGCAATGTCGACGAGCTCGTTCATGAAGCTGCCGGAGCCGATGGTGATGAGCGGAGCGTCCCAGATGTGCCAGAACACCGTTGGTCGTGCGCTCCCCTTCGTCGCGGCCTGCACGCGATCGAGCGTGTTCTGGACTGAGTCGATCACTATCCGGGCGCGTGCAGAATCATGAAGAATCGCCCCCAAGAGAGAAACCGTGCGTCGAAAGTCCGAGATGTGGTCAACTCTGAGAGACAGAGTATTGACGCCTGCGGCGCGAAACCGTTCGGCAGCTGGCCTGTTGTCCTGGCTCGCATACAGGATCACGAGGTCCGGATGCGCGTCCAGCACTACTTCGATGTTGGGACGCATCCCGTCTGTGAGAGCGGGGATCAGCTTCGCCGAATCGGGCCAGAGATCGTACTTCGTGCGCCCGACGAGTCTGGCACCGGCGCCCAGTGTAAAAACGATCTCGGTCGTCGCGGGGTTGAGAGAAACGATTCGCGTCGGCACGGCACCGATCCGGACCGGATCGCCGAAATCATCGCGCACACCAGCCGCGTCGCGACTCGACTTCTCACACCCGGTGATCGCGAGCGTGAAGACGAGACAAGTCAGTGATGATCTTGTGCGAAGAAACAAAAAACGGACACTCCTCTCCGAGGAATGCCCGTAACGAACACGCGCCAAAAGACGCCTGACCGCCACCAGGACCTCCCCCGAGGTACTGTGAACGTGGCGCGGACGAGAGTCGTCTCCTGGCTCCGGGCCGCTGGACTCACCTTCCCGACTGCTCCTGCAGTCAGTGGCGCTACGAGTCTGCGTTATTGCCCGTTACAGTGGCGGGGCCGCACCGGCTTCAAACCGGTTTCCGTGGCTCCCGTCCGCGATCAATTATTTGGCGAAGCTATCTACGTTTTAGCGCCTGCGCAAGCGCCAGGACCATCGCGCCTCCGATCAAGAGCGTAAGCGCAACGAGGAAGCGCGGATCGATCGACCGAGCCGCCGGTGGCGGGGCTGGCAGATCTATCACCGCCACCGATTTCTCGGGCATATCCGAAGCGAGGAAGCGGCGGAAGTTTCGCTCGTCGACGGTAACCGGATCGACTTCCTTCAAGTGGGGACCCGTAACGTTGCCGGCTTTTTCCTCGATCAGTATCTCGTAGATCCCTGTCTCGGTCTCGAGTGGAAGCTTGAGCGGGAATGACTTTGCGGGCAGTGAGTAGGAGAAAGACAGCTGCTTAAGGCCGGGCGCGAGGGGCGCGAAGACACTGACTGCTCCATTCGCGTAGGTGACTGCCGCGGCGGAGATGTCTCCCTGGCCAACCTTGAAATCGGCGGCGCCGGGCACGATGTGAGTTTTCCACGTTGCGCTCGCCGGATTGTCATTGGCCGCAACCCGCGTGACGGAACCATCGTTGGAAAGATCGTAAACCTCCACGATCGATCGGCGCGCATTCGCGTCAGCGGCCGACACCACGACGTGGTGGCCGCGCAAACTCATCGGGATGTGGCCCGACGTCGTATCGAACACAGTTATCTCGCCATCATCGCCGCTCACCCTTCCTTCTGCGAGAGGCTGAGTGAAATAGGCGATCCCGTCGTGCGAGGCCGAGACAAAATAGATCGCGTCGGCACTTCCGGTCCGCGTGTACTTGAAGGAGTAGCGTCCCCGAGAATCCGACCGAACGGAATCCAGCGGACCCGCACTGTCCGGTCCAACGCGGTGGAGCACGACCCATGCTCCACCCACTGGGACCACGCGTTGACCACCGGGGCGCACGATCCGGCCGGACACCTGCTGAAGAACCGATGGAAGGGCGGTGGCCTGCAGGAGCAGCAGGACCGCCAGCTTACATATTGAACTTCCCAAAATCTTCCGGTCGCAGATTCTCGAGGTATTCCTTCAACTGGTCGGCCGACATCTCGTCCGACGGCTCGGCCAGAGTTTCCGGTGGGGTCTGCCCCTCCTCGAGAAGAAGCGCGGTGAGAAGAGTCTCCTGCGCGAAAATCGGCGCTTCGAATCGAAGCGCAATCGCGATGCTGTCGGAAGGACGCGCGTCGATGTGCACCGCACCTGAGTCCCGCGCGATGTGAAGCTCCGCGTAAAAAGTGCGGTTCTCTACTTTGGTGATGTTGACGCGACGGAGAGTTCCACCCATGCCGATGATGAGGTTCTTGCACAAGTCATGGGTGAGCGGCCGCTCGCGCTTGAGCTTGTTCATCTCGATCACGATCGATTCCGCCTCAGGTTGTCCGATCCAGATCGGGAGCAGCCGCGACCCGCCCTTCTCCTGTAGAATCACAACGTAGGAGTTGGTGGAGCGATCGAGACCGAGCCGCATCACTTCGACTTCGACGAGTTGCATCAAATCAAGTTAACGTTATGGCCGTAAAGTGGAAAAGCTGGCCACCGGGGGCGGCCAGCTCTTCTTACACCGTCGGCCGTGGAACGCTGCCTACTTTCCTTCCGCTGCCTTCCGTAGATCGGACACGCGATCCAGGCGCTCCCATGTAAAGAGCGTTCCCTTGCCGTTCTTCTTGGGGGCGCGGCCGAAATGCCCGTATGAAGAGGTCGCGCTGTATATCGGCTTTCTGAGATCGAGCGCCGCGATGATTCCCTTGGGCGTCAAGTCGAACACCTTGCGCACTGCATTCAGGATCGCGGTCTCGGGAACGGTGTTCGTGCCGAATGTATCGACGTTGACTGAGACGGGCTCGGCGACGCCGATCGCGTATGCCACCTGGACCTCGCAGCGCCGGGCCAGCCTCGCGCCGACGATGTTCTTGGCGACCCACCGCGCCGCGTAGCAGGCGGAGCGATCGACCTTGGAGGGATCCTTGCCGCTGAAAGCGCCGCCGCCATGACGACCCATGCCGCCGTAGGTGTCGACGATGATCTTGCGTCCTGTAAGACCGGCGTCGCCCTGGGGACCTCCGATGACGAAGCGTCCGGTAGGATTGATGTGGAACTTGATGTTCTTGTCGCGGAGCTCTTTCGGGATCACTGGCTCGATGACCTCGATGATGATCGCTTCGCGAAGCTTCTTGGTCGAGATGTCCTCTGAATGCTGCGTCGAGACGACGACGGTCTCGACACCAATCGGAATGTTTTCCTCATAGAGAACCGTGACCTGCGCTTTCCCGTCAGGGCGGACCCAGCTTCCCTCCTTCGACCTGCGGAATGCAGCGAGCCGTTCAGTGAGGCGGTGCGCGAGCTGAATCGGCATCGGCATCAATTCTTCCGTCTCGTCGCTGGCGTAGCCGAACATCATGCCCTGGTCGCCCGCTCCTCCATGATCCACGCCCTGGGCAATGTCCGGTGATTGCTTGTCGATGGTGCTGATGACGGCACAGGTCTTCGAATCGAATCCCATGCCGGCGTCGTTATATCCGATTCTGTCGATCGTGGAACGCACGATCTCGGGGACGTTGACGTATGTCTTGGTAGTGATCTCTCCGGCGACGCAGGCGAGCCCGGTCGTGACCAGCGTCTCGCAGGCAACTCGCGCCATGGGATCATCTTTCAGTATTGCGTCTAGAATTGCGTCCGAGATCGCGTCCGCGACCTTGTCAGGATGACCTTCGGTGACGGATTCGGATGTGAACAGATGTCGATCGAGCACGAAGTTCCTCTGGGGAATGTGAGGATGATCGGTGGCAACGGTCGCACGCCGTACTATTCGTGCGCCGAGGAAGTTTTGGCTCCACCGGAGCCTTCGAAGATATTTCCATCGTCGAAGCTGGGCAACCCATCGCGCAAAAACGGCGCATCGCCGAAAGCCGTCAACAGCCGACGGCGCAGCTCACCTTCGGCCTCGCGCGCGGTTCTGGATTCGAGCGCGGCGTTCGCGCCTTCGGCGGCGACACTGACGCTCACGCCCCGAACAATTCGCTTGACCAGCGGGACTGCCCTGCCGGCGACGCTGAGACACCTGACGCCAAGCCCGATCAGGGCGAACGCCATCAGCGGCTGAGATGCCATCTCGCCGCAGACGGCGACCTCGAGACGATGCGCGACTCCGACATCGACGATGCGCTTGATAAGCGTCAGTACCGCCGGATGCAGGGGAGTAAAGCGCGAAGCGAGATTCGCGCTGCCACGATCAACCGCCAGCGTGTACTGGACGAGATCATTGGTGCCGATGCTGAGGAACGACACGTCATCGACGAGGGTGTGCACCGACAAAGCGGCCGCTGGCGTTTCGACCATCACGCCGAGAGGAAGATCGTGCCGATACGGCACGCCTCTGGCGTCGAGCTCCCCCGCCGCTTCGTTCAGCAGGTGCTTCGCCTGCTTCACCTCATCGAGCGTGATGATTAGCGGAAACATGATTCTGACGTCGCCGTGCATCGCCGCGCGCAGAAGGGCCCGGAGCTGTGTTTTGAACAGTTCGGGCTCGTCGAGGCACATTCTGATCGCACGCCAGCCGAGGAACGGGTTGGGATCCGTCGGGTAGCTCCCGATCGGAAGCTTGTCGCCGCCGACGTCGAAGGTGCGAATCACTACGGGCCGGCCACCGAATGCCTCGACGACATGGCGATAGGCGCGATACTGTTCCTCTTCGTCCGGCATCGTCGCCCGTCCGACGACGAGAAACTCGGTGCGCATCAGACCTACACCTTCGGCACCACTGTGCGCGGCGTATTCCGCCTCCTCCGGAAGATCGACGTTGGCACGCAGAGTCACCCAATGGCCGTCGAGCGTGACGGAATCGGCAACCGCCAGTGCCTTCAGTTCCTCGTCCTCCAGAGCTTCGACGGCCCGGCGCTCCCGGTAGATCCTGATTTGTCCCGGCGTAGGATTGATGACCAGAACCCCGGTTGTTCCGTCCAGAATCACGTGCTCGTCCCCGGTCAGCAGCTCGGTCGCCTCACGAAGTCCGACGACCGCGGGCAAGCCGAGCGATCGGGCAAGAATCGCCACGTGCGATGTGCGCGTACCCGCATCCGTCGCAATGCCGATGATCGCCTCGCGATCCAGCTGCACGGTGAGACTCGGCGTGAGATCATGCGTGACGAGAATCCTGTTGGATCCCTTCGGCAAATCGACAGGATCATGATCCGGGAGGCCGAGCAGGATCGAGAGCACCCTGATGTGCACGTCGATCATGTCTCCGACTCTTTCGCGCAACAGCGGTCGCGCGTGACTCGCGAATTGCTGGCGCCACTCGAACAAAACGAGGTCGAATGCCTTCTCGGCGCCGATGTTCTGCTGTATCAGCTCCTCGACCTGTCGCACAAGCTCGCCGTCCTCGAGGATCGAGAGCTGGACATCGAAGATCGCGGCTTCCTCCGGGCCGGCGTGCTTCTCGGCCCGCGCTCGCACGTGGCGCAGTCGCTCCTTCGCCTGGTCCAGCGAATCATGGAAGCGCTTGATCTCGCCGCGTATGGCTTCGTCGGGAATGATGCGGTGCCGTACGTCCGGAACTTCCCACTTGAGAAGGTGGACTTGTCCGTCCACGATCCCGGGAGAGGCCGGCACGCCCGCAATTCCCTTGGCCATCAGCTCTCTCCGAACTTGTTGGCGATCACGGTCGTCAGCGCGTCAAGCGCCGCTTCCGCGTCATCGCCGGTGGCACGCAGAACGATCGTGGCGCCGTTTTCCGCCGCCAGCATCATCACGCCCATTATGCTCTTGGCATTTACCTCGAGATCATCGCGCACGATGATGACATTGCTCTTGAATTTCCCGGCCGTCTTCACGATCTCGGCGGCAGGGCGAGCATGTATCCCCAGCTTGTTGACGATCTTTACTTCGCGCTCAGGCATCAGGTCAGGACCGAGTAGAGAACGAAAATCGCGAGAACTCCAAGAGCGATACGCCAGCCTTCCGCGCGCTCCCGAAGCCGCGCCAGAAGCAATATTCCAATCAACGCCGCCCCGATGATTCCACCCACCAGGGCGCGGTCGGGGCCAGCGACACGCTGGAGCGCGAGGGGCAGCGCCACGCCGGCTACCAGCGCGGCGGCAGATCCGATGTATTCGGGACCCTGCCGAAGCACCGGATTCCCCAGAGCCGAGGCGACGTTCAAACCGCGCGAGAGTCCAATCCGAAGTCCCCACGCCCTGAGAAGAAAATGTCCCGCGTTGTACAACAGCAGAAATGTACCAACGACTCCTAATGGTGAGCCTCCAGCTCCATAGACGCCGATCGCGACGAGCGAGCAGAACGGAAGCCAGCTAGCCCACACGAGGCGATCGCCAACGCTTCCGAGGGGCCCCGCCAGCGCCGTTCGAAAGCGTTCTATTTTCGCAGGGTCGACCCCATCGAGCTCGGCGCGTACGAGCGCGCCAACGGCGACTGCGGCCAGATAGGGATGCGCGTTGAAATAGCGCGATTCGCGGGCCAGCGCGGCGCGATACTCGGGCCCGTCAATCCCGCCGGGCAAATACCTGAGGCCTGGCTCCATGGCGAAGCCGACCCCGGTACCATTCAATGTCTCGTAATTCCAAGAGCCTTGCAGAGCAAGCATCCGGAAGTACATGGCGAGCTTGACGCGCATTGGCAGATCCACTGCCCGAGTCGTAGCGGCGGTCATCTCGTCACCAGCACCGCGGCCCAAAGAAGAAGCCCGGCGAACAAGAACCAGAGCACGTGTCGAACCGAATGGAAGACTTTCCACAGCGCCCCGCCCGCGACGATCGCCGCAATGACCACGACGACAGCACGCGAGGGCGCCGAATCGCTGCCCCACACTGCTACTATCGCGCGAACCAGCGGAGCGAAGATCATCATGGCGGTAATCGTCACCAGTCCGCCCCGCAACAGATCCATCGACATGCCCGACAAGTGGAGCGAGAGAAGCGCATCGCGCGATCCTGCCTCGATCCGGTCGCGTGTTCGTTCGAGGTGGGCCGCAATCAGCCGGCGGAGCACAACCATGCTCCAGGCGCTGATACTCGCAGTTAGCAGCGCGGCAAGCAGCGACGCGGGAAGAGCACCTGGCATTCCTGGCGCCTCCGCGGCGAACAGCGCACCACCAACGACGCCCGCCGATCCCCACTCCGGGTAGCGCGAAGCCCCGAATGGCAGAGTGTCGAGCGCGATCATCTCGAGCACAACCCCGATGAGGAGGCCAGCTGGCGGGTGACCGATAAAGGCCCCAGCCACTGTCGCCGCCACGATTGGTCGCGATACCATCACCTGTGGGAAGCTCACAACATCGAGTCCCAGCAGCGCGCCGAGCATCGCAATTGGAAGCGCCTCGAGCAGGCTCACGGCGACGCTCCATCGAGCACTTCGGGCAACGGAACCGCACGCGCGGATGGGACGTCCTGTGCCGTGACCTCGACGCCCGCGGATTCGAGATCCCGGAGCTGCCGCTCTTCGTCCGGTGTAAGAAAGATGTAACGAAGCTTCTCGGCGCGGCCGGCGCGGTGGTGGATGCCTCCCAGATTCACGCTGCCGATCGCTTTCACGCCCTTGACGAGACGGTGCATGCTGCCAATGTCGCCGGTGACGAGAAGTCCGGGCCGCGGATCGCCAGCATAGCGAGGATGATCGCGGATCGCGCTGCCAACGTCGGCAAAGTAGATCTCCATCTCGGGTGGGATGGCCATGCGGTAGAGCTCTTTCTCCCAGTCGCTCGACGCGACCAGGTCATCGACGAGAACCAGAAAGCGGACATTGAGTGGCTGGCCCCACCCGACCACGACCTGTCCGTGAATGAGACGGTCGTCGATCCGGTAGAGGTGGATTGCCATCAGGGCCCGACCACGATCAGAGATGCCTTCCCTCGTTCGGCGGCCGCCCGCGCGGCTTCGGTTGGCGGCACGGAAGTGTTGAAGACGAAATCGAGCAGGGTCGCGAGGTTCACTCCGCTCACGAGGACGACTCCCGGTTGGTCCTTCACAATGCGGCGCGCGGCGATAGTCGCGCTTCCGGCGGGCAGGTCGGTGAATATCACCTTCGCGCCGGTGCGGGCCAGCTCTTCGCGAATGGCGCCTTCGATGTCCTCCGGCGTCATTCCCATCATCGAAAGCACGACGAGCTCGCTGGCCAGGCCGCAGATTTGTCCGACCGCGGACACCAAACCTCCCGCGAATTCGCCGTGTCCGACGACGATCGCTCGCGGTTGTTCGGGGCCGCCGCCCGCCTTGTCATTCATGATCTTCCTGTAAATAAGCCTGGATGTTGTTCGCCGCCGCGGTCTTCATGCGGCCGACCAGCCGCTCGTTGAACGCCTCCGCGGCGTTGATGCCCGAATAGCGCAGCAGGTGGTTCAGCGCGATGACCTCGGCTATCACTGTGATATTCTTACCCGGGTTAAGGAATACCCTTATTCTCGGCAGCTCCACGCCGAGGATGGTCGTGGTCTGCACATCGAGGCCGGTTCGCTCGACCAGTGCGTGCTGATCCCACTCCTCGAGCTCGACCACGACCTCGATGCGCTTCTGTTGCCGAACGGCTCGAATCCCGAAGATCGCCGGGATATCGATCAGTCCCACGCCGCGTATTTCCATGTAATGCCGTTGCAGCTCGTGACCGCGCCCAATCAGGACGTCGTTCCCGCGCTTGCTGGTGATGACGAGATCATCCGCCACGAGGCGGTGGCCGCGCTCCACAAGATCAAGCACGCATTCCGATTTACCGATGCCACTCGCCCCCGTGAAAAAGAGCCCGACCCCGAACACGTCGGCGAGTGAGCCGTGGAGTGATGCCGTGGGGGCGAATTCCATCTCCAGCACCGGCTTGATCCGCCGATAGAACTCCGCCGTTTTCAGCTTGGTGCGAATGAGCGGAACTCCCGCGGCGTCGGCGAGTTCCTTGAGGCCCGCGGGCAGTCGCTGACCTTTCGTCACGAACACGGCGGGAATGGGAAAGGAAAAAAACAGCTCGAGAATCCTCTTTCGATCCGCGGAGCTCAGCGACTGCAGATAGGTTATCTCCGTTTCGCCGAGGACCTGCAGTCGTTCGGCCGAGAATCGCTTGACGTATCCGGCCAGAACCAATCCGGGGCTCGATACCTCGGGGTTGCCGACGATGCGGTCGAGTCCGGATCCGGGCTCGATCTCCTCGAGCTGCAGCGATGCGCGCAGCCGGTCGAGAAGCAGCCCGACCGTTACCTTGGGATTTGGCATGCCTGCTCCGTTGTCCTGCCGCCTACGTGCGTCATTTCGCGACGACTGCCTCCAGGTGCGCAAGCGTATGGTTCGCCGCGCGATCCCAGGTAAAGGTTTCGGCGAAGCGGCGAGCCGCGCCGCCCAGTACATCGAGAAGATCCGGTGACTGCACCAGCCCCCTCATCGCCGCTGTCATTGCCTGCGCGTCGTTCGGTGGAACGAGGAATCCCGTTTTGCCATCGATCACCGATTCACGGATGCCGGGAGAGTTCGCGGCAATTACCGGGGTTCCACACGCCGCCGCTTCCAGGTTGCTGATTCCCCACCCTTCCTTTGGCGACGCCAATGTCGAGGCCCATGCGCGGCGAAGAAGATGAACTTTCTCCTCCTCCGGAATGAAGCCGAGAAATTTTACCCTGCTGCTCAGATCGAGTGATTTTACCAGACGTTCGAGCTGAGCGCGATAGTCGCCTGTTCCGGCAATCTGCAACGTCGCTTCCGGGACATTCAGGTCAGCGAAAGCCCGGATGACAATATCCACCCGCTTGTACTTCTTGAGGCGCCCGAGATAGACGAAGAGCGGCGCTTCGGATCGCTCGCTCGGGTCGGGGGTCAGGCGCGTCGAGTCGACGCCGTTGTAGATCACGCGAATTGATCCGCGTGGAATGCCTCGAGCCACGAGGTCGTCGGCCGTGCTCATGCTGACCGCTTCGAAAGGCACCCGCTGATAGAGCATTCCGAGCGGGCGTTCTGAGAGCCACACCGCCGCGGCAAGGGGTGCCGGGGCTTCGCGAAACACTGTCGCGCCGAATAAATGATGTACCAGCGCAACGAGCTTCCTCACGCCCCAGAGCGGAGTGTAGAGGGGAACCTTGTTCAGATCCTCGATGACTACATCATAGTCGTTGCGGGCAAGATTCTCTGTGTAGTATCCCCGGGCGAGAAATGGATAAGTATGACGGGTGCCGATTCGGTGAACGTCGATCCCATCCAGATTCGCGCGCGGAGGCGCGTTCGTCCACGAGCTGCACAACAGATCAACGGTATGACCGCGGGCGACGATGCGGCTGAAAATCTCCCGGAGGTGAAGCTCGGCACCACCGGCCTGCGGATTCTTGTAATCCTGCCAGTTAAGGACAAGTATCCGCACTAGATCATGCCGGCCTGTCGGGCAAAAGCGTCGAGTACCCCGTTGACGAATTTGGCGCTGGCGGACGTACCGAACCTCTCCGCCAGTCTGACCGCCTCCTGAATCGCAACGCGCGGAGGTGTATCTCCCTTCATCAGCTCAGCGGCGCCGAGGCGAAGGACGGATCGCTCGATCGCGCCCAGTCGTTCGAGACGCCAGTTGGTTGTGAGGTCGGCGAGACGCGAGTCGAGCTCGCCGCCCGCGCTTTCGACTTCCCGAACCAGGAGGCCAGCAAGGCGGCGCTCCTCGGGCGCAACAGCCAGATCGTCCCAAACCTGCGTCGCCACTCGATCAAGATTCTTTCCGCCCCGCATCTCGCACGCATACAGCGCCTGAAGCGCGCGCGCACGGGCCCGGGATTCAATCCGCATCGTCGGGGTCCAGACGATTGAGCAGATCGATCATCTCGAGGGTGGCGACGGCGGCGTCCCAGCCCTTGTTGCCGTGCGCGCCACCTGCGCGGGCCTCGGCCTGTTCGTCGGTATCGCAGGTGAGGACGCCAAATCCCACCGGCGTCTCCGAGTCGGCGCTCGCGTCCGCAAGCCCGCGTGATGCTTCGCCCGCGATGTAGTCGAAGTGCGCCGTCTCTCCCCGGATTACCGCTCCAACCGCAACGACGCCGTCATAGCGTTCACTGGCGAGGAGCCAGCGGGCAGCAATTGGAAGCTCCCAAGCCCCCGGAACCCACACGACATCGATGTCCTCGAATGCGACACCGTACTTGACGAGCGCCTCCATGGCGCCGTCGACGAGTTTTTTTACGATCGACTCGTTGAACCGGCTGGCAAGGACGACCATGCGCCGTCCAGCGCCGCTCGGCAGTCCGTGAAACTCGGGCATTTAGGAAGCGAAAAGGTGTCCGAGCTTCGCCCGTTTGGCTTCGAGGTAGCTTGAGTTTTCGTCGTGCGCGATCGAGATGATCGGCACTCGCTCATCGATTGTAAGGCCGTAGCCTTCAAGGCCGACCAGTTTGCGCGGATTATTCGTGATGGGACGGATGGTCTTGAGCCCGAGATCGAGGAGGATCTGCGCGCCGATGCCGTAGTTGCGGAGATCGGGCGCGAATCCGAGCCGCTCGTTCGCTTCGACGGTGTCGACTCCCTGATCCTGGAGCTCGTAGGCTTTGAGCTTGTTGAGCAGGCCGATTCCGCGACCCTCCTGATCGAGGTACACGATCACACCCTTTCCCTCTTTGGCGATCATTTTCATCGCGGTCTCGAGTTGCCAACCGCAATCGCAGCGGAGGGAATGGAAGACATCGCCCGTCAGACATTTCGAGTGCATTCTCACCAGCACGCTGGAGTCCGGTCCGACGTCCCCCAAAACGAGCGCGATATGCTCGTGCTGATCGACGTCGTTGCGGTAGCCCACGACCCGCCACGCCCCGCTTTCCGTCGGCAGGCGAGCCTCGGCGACGCGATGCACAAGCCGCTCGGTCTGGAGACGATGCGCTACGAGCTGGGCGACCGTGATGAAGGTAAGGCCGTGCTCCTGCGCGAAACGCTCGAGCTCGGGCCGTCGAGCACTCGATCCATCCTCGCTGAGAATCTCGCAAACCACTCCGGCCGGTATGAGGCCGGCAAGGCGAGCGAGATCAACGGCCGCCTCGGTGTGGCCCACGCGCTGAAGCACTCCTCCCTCGCGCGCACGAAGCGGCGGCACGTGGCCGGGCCGACGGAGATCGGTAGGAACAGTCTTGGGATCGACCGCGACACGAATGGTTTTGGCGCGATCCTGAGCGCTCACACCAGTGGTAACGCCGAAGTGCTCGTCGGCATCGATGCTGATCGTGAATGCAGTGCGGTACTCGTCGGTATTGACCTCGCTCTGCTGAGCGAGCTCGAGCTGATCGGCGCGTTCCCCTGTAAGCGCGAGACAAATCCACCCACCCGCCTTGCGGATCATGAAGTTGATCATCTCGGGCGTGACGAGCTCCGCCGCGCAGATGAGATCGCCTTCGTTCTCGCGATCCTCATCGTCGGCGACGATTATCAGCTTGCCGGCCTTGATGTCGGCTATTGCCCGTTCGACAGTTCCGAACTGCATGATTCCTCTAGTGCTCGAGCGAAAAATCGGTCAGTGAATTTAGCGTGGCTGCTTCGCGCAGGTAGGGCTCCAGAAGTCGACGCACATGTTTAGCAATCACGTCTGCCTCTACGTGCACCCTGGCGCCCGGCTTCAGGTCGCCCAGTGTCGTATGACGCAAAGTGTACTCGATCAGCGAAAGTTGCAAACCGCCTGGCTTTAGCTCGTTCACCGTGAGGCTGACACCGTCGACGGCGATCGATCCGTGCAGCACGAAGAGCGGCTCGACCGATGCGGGCAACGAAACATCAACCAGTAACGCGTCACCAGCGCGGTCGACGGCGGCAACCACACCAACACAGTCGACGTGACCCTGAACGATGTGACCGCCGAGCCGGTCTCCGGGACGCAGCGCTCGCTCGAGATTGACCCGCGTCCCCTTTTTCCAGTCGCCGATCGTAGTGCGCTCGAGCGTTGTCACGACGGCTGCAGCATCAAACCAGCCGAGGCCAAACTCGCGCACCGTAAGACAGGCGCCGTTCACGGCGATGCTCTCGCCTTTCGCGAGGTCGGTGAACGGAGCGCGAAAGCGTAGCTCGCGTCCGGCCTCGGCCTGCCGCATGCTCTCAACTTCGCCGATCTGCTCGATCAATCCCGTAAACATTCAACCCTCACGCAGCATGTACACCGACATCACATCCTCGCCAAACTCCGTGCGCCGCACGATGGGGAGCCTGGACAGGGACTCTCGAAAGTCCTCCGGCAGTCCATCGAACGGACTGAGCGCATCGGTACCAAGAGTGATCGGTGACTGAAAGATAATCAGTCGGTCTACCAGGTTCTGCCGCACAAACTCGCGGGCAACCCGGGCACCACCCTCCACGAGCAGGTGCTGCACCTCGAATCCATGCAGCGCTTCCAGCGCCGCCGGAAGGTCTTCGGCCTCGAAAACGTCGACGCCGGCATTGTGCAGTGCCGCGAGCCGGGTAACGACAGGATGATGCGCGAAAATCATGGTGGGGATTTCCCGAGCAGTTCGGACGACCGTTGATTCGAGTGGCGTTTCGGCATTTCGATCGAACACGACACGCATGGGTGGCACTCGCGGTCGGATCGAGCCCCGAGCCGTCAGTTGCGGATCGTCTGCGCGCACAGTGCCGAGACCGACCGCAATGGCATCGACGTTCGCCCGAAGTCGCTGAACTTCCTTTCGGGAGAGCTCGTTGCTGATCCAGCGCCGTTCTCCCGAGGGATCATTCATCTTGCCGTCGCTCGAGAGCGCGAGCTTGAGTGTCACCCAGGGCCGTGCGGGGTTCGTGGCGGCAAAAAAGAAAGGAGCGTTGAGCTCGAGGGCGGCGGCTTCCTCGACAGAAAAATCGACCTGAACCCCGTAGTCAGCGAGGTGCCGCGCGCCGCCACCGGCTAGCGACGTCGGATCAGCCGCAGCGATCACGACACGCTTCACGCGAGCCGCGAGAATGGCCTCGGTGCAGGGCGGCGTCTTTCCGAAGTGGTTGCAGGGCTCGAGGGTGATGTACATCGTCGAGCCAAGCGCGCGCTCAGCCGCCGCTTTGAGCGCGACTACCTCGGCGTGCGGCCCGCCATAACGCGCGTGGTAGCCTTCTCCGACGACGACGCCGTCGCGAACGACAACAGCGCCGACCATAGGGTTCGGCGCTGTTTGACCCCACCCTTGTTGGGCGAGCGCGAGTGCGCGACGCATGTACTCCGCGTCGCGCTCGTCGTTAGAACCCGAATCGAGCTCCGACCGATCCGTAGATTCTGGAATCGGCTGCTTGTGTGCCACTGAACGTGTTGTAGGTGTTGATCGTGCCGCCGGATACCTGTCCAATTTCGCCGGTCAGCTTGAAAAGCAGAAGGTTCAGGGACAAATCCGCGAAGACGTTTGTGCGGGTTAGGTTCTGCGAGAGTGAAACCGGGGCACTGGTGAACGCCGAGGTAGGTGGCACCGCTCGCGCGGCAATATGCGCACTGACATCCGTGGACGACTCGTACTTGTCCTGACCAATGCCGGCAGCGAGCCCGAACAACAGCAGGCCCTTGCTGGCGACAACACGCCACGCGGTTGTCTTGAGACTGAAATTATTGACGTATAACGAGTCATTGCCGCTGTTGGCCGCAATGTCGACAGTTGGTAGATCGCGGCGCACGTAGCTCACGGAGACGCCCGGGACGAGCAGCGATTCCTGCAGGATTCCGACGCGCGCGCCGTAGCCAAGCTTGAGCGATCCATTGGGAACTTTGACGCTCACTCCGCTGCTGTTGAACTCAGGCAGATATGCCGCGCTCACGAGCAGGTCGATCCCACCGACATTGGTGATCGCGAGCGGAAGCCCTTTGAAGATTCCGATCGCGAGCTCGGCGGTCGGCATCGGAAAGAGCTGAGTCTTCGTGTCGTAATTGCTCTTCACTTCGCCTGTCACGACGGGCGTCACGCTCTGAACCTGTGGGAGACTTCCCTGTAACGCATTGACGCGGAAGCCCGCAGAAAAGTGGCCGAGGCCACCGAGGCTTCCGGCCTGCCCGAGTGTCGCGTTGCCGCCCGCGACGGTCGTGGCGAGCTGGGGCGCCAGATACTGGAACAAATCGATCGCTTTCTGGCACGCGTCCTGGGAGGCGCGTGTCTGGTCGGGAACTCCGAGACCATTCGCTGTCCCCGGCGGGCAGCGCTGAAGATCCTGAGCGCTCGCGGACACAGCCGCGAACACAAGTGCCGCGAACGAAACGAACAAACGACCTTTCATTGTAAGTTCCTCAAGAGAGTATGACTGCGCCGGAACCGGGCTTTAGCGAGCCGATCTTCCAACCCGCTAGTCCGGCAGCGGCAGCCGCCGACAACACCGATTCCACGTCGGACGGCGCGCAGATAACGACCATTCCTACACCCATATTGAACGTTCGGTACAACTCCGCGGGCTCTACCGACCCCGCGTCCTGCAAAACCTTGAAGACATTCGGGATCTCCCAGCTCGAAACGTCCACTGCTGCGTCCAGCGACCGCGGCAGAGCACGGTCGAGATTCTCCGGCAGTCCGCCGCCAGTGATATGCGCCATCGCGTGAACTCGATCGAGCACGGGTTTGAGCGCCGGCAGGTACGACCGGTGCTCCGCCAGAAGAACATCCGCGACCGTCCCGCCACCACCGGGAAACGCATCACCCATTCGCAGCTTCAATCGTTCGGATATGATCTTTCGAGCGAGCGAGTATCCGTTCGTGTGCAATCCTGAGCTTGGAAGACCAATCAGAACATCGTCACGCCGCACAGCCTGCGGCCCGAGAATGCGATTCTCTTCCACATATCCGACGATGAACCCCGCCAAGTCGTAATCCGGAGGCGTGTACAAACCCGGCATTTCGGCGGTTTCCCCGCCTATTAGCGCGCAACCGTTCTCACGACAGCCCGCGGCAACGCCCGCCACGACCGCTTCGGCGACCGCCGGGTCGAGTTTTCCGAACGCAACGTAGTCCAGAAAGAAGAGAGGCATGGCTCCCTGTACCAGAATGTCGTTGACGCAATGGTTGACCAGATCGCGGCCGATTGTACCGTGACGGCCAGCTTCGATCGCCACCTTGATCTTGGTTCCTACCCCATCCGCGCTCGAGACGAGAACAGGCTTGACGAGATCCTGAGGCATTCGGAACATTCCGCCAAAGCCTCCGAAGCCGCCTACGACACCCTTGGTGAAGGTCGACTCGACGAGCTTCCTGATCCGCTGCTTTGCCGAGTTGGAAGCATCGATGTCGACTCCGGCGCTTCCGTAGCGAAGCGCGTCATCGCTCACGCGGGCAGCTCCTCCTCAAACGCCACGAGGCGCCGCATGTCGCGCATGCGCTGATCGATCTCGGCGCGCGTCACCGTCATCAGGCGCTCGATGGAGAACTTCTCAACGGCGAAGGAGCCCATCACGGATCCGTAAATGACTGCGCGTCGCATGTTGGCATCGCTCAGGTCGCCGGTCGCAGCAAGATAGCCGATGAATCCTCCGGCGAACGCATCGCCAGCGCCCGTGGGATCGAACACGTTCTCGAGCGGAAACGCGGGCGCGAAGAAGATCGACTTCTCGGTGAACATGAACGCGCCATGCTCGCCCTTCTTGATGATGACGTGCCGCGGTCCGCGCGCCATGATCCACTGCGCCGCCTGAACGAGATTCGCTTTCTCCGTTAGCTGGCGTGCTTCTGCGTCATTGAGCGTCATGAGATCGACGTGGCCCAGAAGCTTCAGCACGTCGGCGCGCCGGCTCTGGATCCAGAAATTCATCGTGTCACAAGCAACGAGCTTCGGCTTCTCCACCTGTCCCAGGACATCGAGCTGCAGACGGGGGTCGATGTTGGCGAGGAAGAGGTACGGCGACGAGCGAAGCTTCTCCGGAATCTTCGGGCTGAAGTGGGAGAAAACTCCCAGGTGCGTCTCCAGAGTCTCAGCCGAGTTGAGATCGTGCCGATAGCGGCCGCGCCAGCGAAAGGATTGCCCTTCGGCGCGTTCCAGACCGCTGAAATCGACGCCGCGCTTCTTCAATGGATCGAGCTTCGCAATGGGATAATCGGAGCCGACAACGCCGACGACGCTCACCTTCGTCAGATGACTCGCCGATGCGGCAAAGAAGGTCGCCGACCCACCGAGGACATCATCTGCTTTTCCGAACGGCGTTTCGACTGAATCGAGCGCGACCGAGCCGACGACGAGGACCGACATTCGTACCTATATCGTTTGGGAAGTAATCAGGCTGATAATGGTAACCGCGCGGACGGTCGGGGCAACTACATCCGCTCCGGCGCCGTGATGCCGAGGATTCCCAACCCGTTGCGCAGCACGATCTGCGCGCCTCTGGCGAGGGCCAGGCGCGCGCGCGTCACATCCTCAGCCTGCTCGAGAACGTGATGCTTGTGATACCACAGGTGAGCAAGCCGCGCCGTTTCGAGTAGGTATGTGGCGACGCGCTGCGGCTCGAGCGTTTCGGCCGCCGACTCGACCACGGCGGGAAAGTCGATCAGCGCCTTGATCAGCTCCTGCTCTTCCGGCTCGTTCAGCACGTCGAAGTTCACGTTCTCGGCCGTCACCGACTCGGGGTCGATTTCTCCGACGCG
>WNGI01000772.1_pt1 | contig 25148 bp, 26 predicted proteins | sample 5400621 | NCBI WGS metagenome assembly WNGI01 (sample SAMN13153374, study PRJNA577476) | soil metagenome | isolation source: 20 cm soil or saprolite under Garry oak tree replicate 1 | place: USA:California | collected 2016-06-15 | reverse complement strand
CGCACCTCGGCGAACTCGATGCCCTGGCCGCGGAAGACCGAGCGGTATTCGCCGGTGAACAGTGTGTTGACGAGGGTCCTGGTGCGGAGCTCGATCCCCTTGACCTGCCGCAGCACCTCGGCGGTGACGGCGCGCCGGCGGGCGCGCACCGGGGGCGTCGCGCCACTCCGGCGCTCCTTCCCCTCGTACGTCACGGCACGCCCACGGCCTCCAGGATCCGAGCGATCACCCGATCGGCATCCATGTCTTCGGCTTCCGCCTCGAAGGTCAGCAGCACGCGGTGTCGCAACACGTCCAAGGCCATCGCCTTCACGTCTTCGGGCACGACGTACGCGCGGCCCCGGAGGTACGCGTGGGCCCGGGCCGCCTGGGCCAGATAGATCGACGCCCGAGGCGACGCCCCGAACGCGATCAGCGGCTTCAGCTCCGCCAGCCCGATCGTGTGCGGCTCACGGGTAGCGCGCACGACGTCCACGATGTAGTCCACCACCTTCTGGTCCATGAACAGCTCGGCGATGGCGCTGCGCGCCGCCAGGATGTCGTCGGCCTCGGCGATGCGCTGGACCTCGATCGGCCGCCCCGACGCCATGCGTGCCACGATCTCCTTCTCCGCATCGCGCGTCGGGTAGCCGACGCGCACCTTCAGCATGAAGCGGTCGAGCTGCGCCTCCGGGAGCGGGTAGGTGCCTTCCTGCTCGATCGGGTTCTGCGTCGCCAGCACCAGGAACGGCTCCCCCAGATAGAACGTCTCCCCGCCGATCGTCACCTGCTTTTCCTGCATCGCCTCGAGCAGCGCCGACTGCACCTTGGCGGGCGCCCGATTGATCTCGTCCGCGAGCACCAGGTTCGAGAACAGCGGGCCCTTCTTGGGATAGAACTCCTGACTCTTCTGGTCGAACACCATGGTGCCGATCACGTCGGCCGGGAGTAGATCGGGCGTGAACTGGATGCGCGAGAACGCGATCCGCAGGCACTCGGCGACCGTGCGCACGGCGAGCGTCTTCGCGAGCCCGGGCACCCCCTCGAGCAGGACGTGCCCGCCCGTGAGCAGCCCCACCAGCAGCCGCTCCACCATGACCTCCTGGCCCACCACCCGTTTGGCCACTTCGCGGGTGATCGACTGGCTCAGCACCGCGTCCCCTGTCGGGGTCTTCGCCGCCCGGGTCGTCATCGCAACGCCGCCTCCGCCGCCTTGCGCACCGCCGGCTCCTTGTCTTTGCTGTACAATTCCAGCAGCCCGCGCGCTTCCGGCCGCGCGACGTGCCGCAACCCCTCGATCGCCGCCGCCCGCACCGTCGCGCTGCGCCGGTGCCGCATCCCCCCCGGTTCGGCGTACCGCGCCAGGACCTCGAGCGCTTCCATCGCACCGAGCCGGCCGATCGCCCGCAGCAACTCTGCCAGTACCCCTTCGTCGGGCTCCTGCTCCAGCCGCCGGATCAGGACCGTGCTCGACGCCGGGTCGCCACCGGCCGCGATCGCCCGCGCGGCCGCCACGCGCACCAACACGCTCTCGTCCTTCAAGGCCGGCATCGCCGGACGCGAGATCTCGCGCCCGCCGGCTTCCGCGAGCCCGATCAACGCCGCTTCGCGGACCAGCTCGGACGGATGGTGCACCAACGGCAGCAACAGCGCCACTGCCTGCGGACTCCCGGTGAGTCCGACCAATTCGGCGGCGGCGGCGGCGATCGGCGCTTGCTCGTCCGCGAGGCGTCCCTGCAACGGCTCCAGGGCCCGGTCGGCCGCCGTCCGGATGGCCGCCCGGTACGGGGGACGCAGCTCGACAGCGCTGGCGAGGAACGCGTCGAGCACGAGCGGCACCGAGACCGCAGCGAGCGCGCCGACCGCCGCGACCAGCATCTCCCGCTCCTCCGGCGGTACGCGCGGCTCCCCCAGTCGCCGCACCATCCGCTCGACCAGGGGTCGATCGGAGAGCGCGAGGGCCGTCTGGTCGATCGCCGCGAGCAACGCCGGGTCCTGCGCCGTCGTCAGCAGGTGATCGAGCGCGGCGATCGCCTCGGCCACCGGGCCTGTGTCGTGCAACCCGAGCAGCTGCGGCGCGAGCGCGCGCAGCTGCTCGACGGTCGCGCGCTGCTCCTCCAGCGTCGCCGCGCTCCCGAGGCTCGCGACCGCGCGCTTTATCACGACGTCGATCGGGAGCACGTCGGGACGGAACACCGCACCCGAGCGGCGCACAGCGGAATCGTGGGCGCCGGGAGCCACCGCCGGCTGCGCGGCCGCGGCGACCGCGGGCGTGGCCGGCGGCGGCGCCGCGGGCGGCGCGGGGACCACCACGGCCGAGACCCCCGCGGCCGGCGTCGCGGTGCGGAGTCGTTCGAGCCGGTGGGAGCCGCGGCGCCCCAGGGCGAGTGCAATGCGCCCCAGCGCGGCGTCGTCCGGCTGGATCGTCCCCATGGCGACACCGAACAGTGCCAGCACGTGATCCGCGGTCATGCCCGGATTCAACGTGATCATCCGCACGCCCCGCGCGTACAAGAGCCCGGCCAGCTCGGTGATCTGCGAGTTGCGCGGCAGCAGCTGCTGACCGTGCCAGTGCAGGCCGGTCGCGCCGATCTTCCACTCGACCGTGCCGAGCGCCGCCAGCACCGGGAGCGCATCGCCAATCTGCCGCAGCGCTTCCATCACCGCGGGATGACTCGGCGGATAGAGCCGGGTCAGCCGGAAGGTCGTCCCGATGGCGCCCAGGGCGCGGTCGACTCCTGCGGTGTCCACGGCCATGGTGTCAGCGCTTGATGCGCTCTCCTCGGTCCTCGTAGCGGAACACCCACGTCGCGAAGCGCGCGGGCTCGATCGGGTCCTCGGTACCCAGCGCGGTCCAGTCGACGTCGCTTCCGGAATCGGCCGCCCGGTTGCGGCGCCGTTCGGCCTGGGCGAGCATCTCACGGGCGCGCGCGATCCACATCCCGAACTGCTTCGGCCGCAGGTCCACCCAGCCGCGCGGCGCCGCGTCGCGCGGATCGGAGCCGGCGCGACCGCTTCCCGCCACGACCACAGTGCTGCCGCGGTACAGCCGCTCGCCGTCCGGCGCCAGGATCGCGATCCCGACCGAAAGAATATGGCTCCGGAGCGCGCCATCCCGCTCCACCAGGGCGAGCGCGCCTTGAGCCAGGTCTCCCGCCTGCGATTCCGCGAGCGCACGCACGCTGGACCGCAGCTGGCCGCAGATGTAGGACTCGAACAACAGTTTGGTGAGCCGGGGAGGACCCAGCATCTCGTAGGCGACCGTGCGGGTCTTGAACTGCCGCTCGAGCGTGCGCAGCCGGTCCAGGGCGTGGGCCCGCAGCAGCCCCGCGCGGTAGGTCGGCCCGGCGGTGGCGCCGTCCAGCGCGGTCACGACGTCCCGGCCGGTCGGCCGGCCCTCGAGCTCCAGCACGGCGTATTCGGCCACTTCCTCCGGCGTGATGAATTCCATCTGACCGAGCGCGGTGACCGTCTCGAATTCGTCGGAGGAGAAGAGGCCGTTCTCACCGACGTCGATGTAGACGCCCTGGAGCGGCTTGCCGAGGTCGCACCACGGGTGGGCGCCGGGCCGAAACGCCTCGCTCACCGGCACCGGCTCCGGGCAATCGACCAGCGGGATCGGTTTCCCTTTGCGCCGGATCGGCCCAAAGCCGATCTCGCGCCACGCGATGGTGGCGGTCGGCTTGATCTCGATCGTCGCCGGGGCGCCGGGCGTGCGGCCCAGCAGGAACAGGAGCAGCGACTGCGCCCCCGCCACGGCGGACTTCATGAGGAGCGGCCGGCTGGGGCGCTCTTCGGAGTGCGTGTAGGGAATGTTGAACCCCATGCCCCCGGTGCCACTGGTGCCGATCTTCACGTACCCCGTGGTTTCGGCGCGCCGCAACGCCTCGACCAGGATCTGCACGTGGCGGATCAGTTGGGGGAGCGTGAGCAGCAGCACGTGGCGCTCCACCGCCGCACGGTCGACCTTGCCTTCCGTCGCGAGCGCGAGCAGCTGCTGCGCGCTCTCGATCGGGTCCTGATAGGCGAACGCCGTCGCGGTGTTGATCGAGTCCACGACGGCGTCGGGTTTGTACTTGAGGAGGAGCTGGTACAGGAAGCTGCGTTGCAGGACGTCGTCGGTGAGCTCGCCCAGCAGGTCCTGGAGCACCAGCCGGCGCTGCTCCGGGTTCGCCACGACGGCGCCGCGCTCCAATTGGGCCAGGCTGGCGGGAAGGAACACGTTGCCCCACTCCACGTCGATCGTGGCGCGCCCGCGGTAGGGCTCGAGCGCTCGCGCCGTGGCCCGCACCTCGTCCTCGAACAACGCGACCAGCACGAGCCGCCGCGGCGCGGTCGCGAGCAGCCGGCGCGCCACGGCGTGGCCCACCAGGCCCGAGCCGCCGAGAATCATCGCCGTCCGGTCACGCAGGTCCATGCAGTCGCTCGATGGCGTGGATTTCGCCCGCCGCGAGCCGGCGGTACTTCCCCTCCTGCAGGCGTCCCAGCCGCACCGGCCCGTAGGCGACGCGGTGCAGCCACTCGACTTTGAGCCCCAGCGCCTCCCCGAGGCGACGCACGATGCGCTGGCGCCCCTCGGCGAGGGTCAGCTCCAGCTCGACGCTCCGCCCGGCCGGCCGCAGGCGGAATTGGGTCACCCGCACCGGCCGCCCGTCAATGGCGATCGCGCTCCCGAGCGCGGCCGCGATTTCGGACGAGGGACGGCCGTGCGCCCGCAGCCAGTAGGTGCGCGGCACCGCGAAGCGCGGGTGCATGAGACGGTGCGCCGCCGCCCCGTCCGTCGTGAGCAGCAGCAACCCCGACGTCATCACGTCCAGCCGTCCTACGTACGTGAGGCCCGGCACCTCGGGGAGGAGATCGTACACAGTGGGTCGCCCCTCCGGATCGCGGCGGCTGACGACATAGCCGACGGGCTTGTTGAGCGCGAGCCAGGCGATCGGGCCGGCGCGCACGGCGCGGCCGTCGACCGTGACACGCTGCCGTCCGGGGTCGACGCTCATGCCGAGCGTCGCGACCTGGCCGTCCACGCGCACGCGGCCCGCGCGAATCAGCTCCTCGGCTTTGCGACGCGACGTCACGCCCGCGCGCGCCAGGGCGCGCTGCAGGCGCATCGGCGTCATTCCGGTTCGGTGGGCGCGGGCGGCCGGAGCGCTACGGACAACTCCTCCAGCCGAGGCAGCTCGTCCAGATCCTTGAGCCCCAGGATCTCCAGAAATTGCGGGGTGGTCCCGTACAGCAGCGGCCGGCCGAGCCCCTCGCCCCGGGTCACCACGTCTACCAGCCCGCGCTCGAGCAGTTTGTCGATCACGGCGCCCGAATCGACGCCCCGGATCTCGTCCACCTCCGCGCGTCCCACCGGCTGACGATAGGCGATGATGGCGAGCGTCTCGAGCGCCGCGGGCGAGAGCCGGCGCGGACGCAAGGCGAACTGGGCGCGGTCGATGGCCTCCGCGTACTCGCGACGGGTGAGGAATTGCCATCCCTGCGCGATCTCCACCAGCTCCACCCCGTGGTCCTGGGCGGCGTACGCGTCCCGGATCTCGGCGAGCCCGGCGTGGACCGCCGCTTCGCCGGCCTGCGGCTCGAGGGTGTGCAGCTCGCCCACCGTGAGCGGGCGGGACGACGCGAACAGCGCCGCCTCAAGCAGCTTCGCGAGGGGACTCACGCTGGATCACGATCGGGGTGAACGGCCCCTCCTGCGAGACGCGCAGCGCGCCGCGCTTGGCGAGCTCGAGCAGCGCGATGAACGCGGACAGCACGTCCACGATCGTGGGACGGTCTCCCACCACGTCGACCCAGCCGCAGCGCTCCCGCGTCGCCAGCAGCCCCTCGATCCGCGCGGTCGCGCCCTCCACGTCGAGCGGGCGTGGCACCACACGGTGCAGTACCGGCTCGGGGATGAGCGCGATCACCCGCTCCGCCGCGGCGAGCAGGTCGTTCAGCTCGATCACCAGCGGGGCCGGGGGCGCCTCGGGCGGCTCGGGCCGGAAGCCGCGCCCGAGCTGCTCGGCGCGCCGCGCCGCGGCCTGCCCCAGCCACTCTACCAGCTCCCGGACTTGCTGGTACTCGAGCAGCCGGCGCACCAGCTCGGCGCGTGGATCCTCCCATTCGTCCTCTCCCAGCCGGCGCGGCAGCAGCAGTTGCGCCTTGATGCGCAGCAGCCGCGCCGCCATCTCGAGATAGTCGGCCGCCTGGTTCAGCCGCAGTTCGCTGATCACCGCGAGGAACTGATCGGCGATGCGCGCGATCGGGAGGTCGGTGATGTCGAGCTCGTCCTCGTTGATCAGGTGCAGCAGCAGGTCGAGCGGACCCGAGAACTGCTCGAGCTCGACGACGAAACCGCTCTGCTCCTGGACCACGGGGTTGGTGGGGACGCTCACAAGGGAAGCGCTCCGGGTGACACCGCAAATCCGCCGACGAGCGCGACGCCGACACCCATGAGGTGATAGGCCGGCCACAACAACACCTGCAGCACACCGGGTATCGCCCACACCAGGACCATCACCGGCAGAAATCCGAATGCCTGCAACTGGCGGTACTTCAATCCCGCTCCCGGCGGCAACAGATAGTAGAATACGTGACTTCCGTCCAAGGGCGGGACAGGGATCAGGTTGAAGAACGCGAGCACGACGTTGAGCCACATTCCCCACCACAGCATCCGCTGCACGATCTCGAGTGTCCCGGTGAAAGCGGGCAGCGCCCCACCGAGCACGCCCACGAGCGCAAAGAGCAGCGTGCAAGCCACGAACAACGCCAGATTCACCACAATTCCTGCGAGGGAGACGATGATGTCTCCTCTCCGAAACTGGCGATACTTACGCGGGTTGACTGGAACCGGCTTCGCCGCCCCGAACGGCGGTGCCCCGATCCGCCACAACAGAAACGGGACGATCACGGTCATCAGGGGATCGATGTGCTTGAGGGGATTAAGCGTGAGCCGCCCCAGCATGTAGGCGGTATCGTCGCCCTGGCGGTAGGCGGCTTCCGCGTGAGCGTATTCGTGAGCGACCATCGAGAACAACAGCACCGGCGCCCACACGAGGAACTCGAACGAGATGGCCAACACTCGGGGTCAGTGACGGACTAAGATAGCGAGTCCGCCGTGCTCGGGTCAACGGCGTAGCGCCTTGACCGGCCAGCACTTACCCTCTATCTTCCGCGCCGAACCAGGAGACCCTCGGTGCCGCGAATCAAGTCCGCCAAGAAGGCGATGCGCCAGGCGCGGGCGCATACCCAGCACAACCGCGCCCAGCGCTCCGCGTTGCGAACCGCGCTCAAGCGCGTGCGCAGCGCCACCTCCGCCGACCAGGCGGCTCAGGCGTACCGGGCGGCGGTGCAACTGCTCGATCGCGCGGCGCGCAAAAACCTCATTCATCGCAATACCGCCGCGAGACACAAATCGCGGCTGGCCGCCACAGTCAAGAAACTCGTCAAGCAATAACGTTTCACGACAGCGTCTCGCAGAACCGTCGCGCAACGTCGTAGGCGTTGACGGTGTCGCGTGACGTCCCTGCGCGACGCTTCCGTGCAACGATTCTGCTCGACGTCGTTTTGTTTTTAGACGGCGGCTAGCTCAGCCCCGCATTGCGCGCAGTACCACTCGGTCGCCAGGTTCATCGTCCCGCACTCCTTACAGCGAAGCGTCTTCGCCGCTTCTTCGTCGATGTCCCCCTCGGTGGGCTCCGGCACGATCGGCGCCGGGACGGGATTGGCGGCACGCATCGGCGTGCGCGGCGGATCACCCGGGATCGACGGCTGGAATTGCGCGCCGCTGGCGCGCCGCGCCGACGGCGCCGACTGATCGTCCTCCGTCACGGACTTGATGAACGCCAGCTCGTCCTCCGCCGCCACCTTCTCCGGCCTCGCGCGGGGCGGGGCCGGACGCGACGCTGGCTGAGCGGGCGGGGCGGTGGGGGCCGAGGGGGCGGCCTGCGGAGACGGAGCCGGTCGGTGGCTCACCAGCGCGTCCAGCTCCTGCAGCTTGTGGATGTCCGCCTCGACCGACTGGAGATCTTCCCGCACCGATACGACCTCGGCGAGGACCTCCTTGTGCACCTGTTCCCACTGCGACTCGTCGTACTCTCCGACCGCGTGGCGCAGCTCGGTTTCGGTGAGCTTCTCCGCCGCGCGGGCTTCCTTCTTCTGGAGCTCGCCCCGCAAGTAACGCTTTTCCTCTATCGCCTGGCGGGCGCTTTCGGCGTGGGCCTTGAGCTCCTCGGTGACGGCCGCGAGCCGCGCCTCGTAATCGGAGCGAACCCGGGCCCGCACGTGCCCCGGCGTCGCGTCCGCCGAGTCGTTCAGGCGCGCGATCCAGGCCTCGTACTGGCGCCGCTCCTCCAGCAGCTGCTGGATGATGACGGTGCTCTTGGAAGGTCCCTTAGGCATGCCACAAATCTAGCAAATGACCGGCCTTCTCCGGTAAGTCAAAATCAGTCATGGCGTTGCACCGCTCACCTCGTGCACGAGCGCGCCCCCGACCAGCGTGAGCACAGGCCGACCGGTGAGCGTGCGCCCGGCGAACGGCGTGTTGCGGCTCTTGGAGTGGAAATGTGAGGGGTCGACCGTCCAACGCGCGGTGACGTCCAGCACGACGAGGTCCGCCGGGGCGCCGGGGGCGAGCGAGCCGCCGGGCAATCGGAATGCCGCCGCCGCCGCGGTGCTCATCCGCGCGATCAGCTCGGGGAGCGTGAGCACCCCGCCCAGGACAAGCTCCGTGTAGGCCAGCGCGAACGCCGTCTCAAGACCCACGATGCCGAAGGGCGCGTCGTCGAACGCCGCCTCCTTGGCGTCGTACGCGTGGGGCGCGTGGTCGGAGGCGATGCAATCGATCACGCCCTGCTTCAGCGCGGCCCGCAGCGCCGCCACGTCGGCCGCTTCCCGCAGCGGCGGATTCATCTTGGCGTGCGTGTCGTAGCCCTCGCAGGCGTGATCGGTCAGCGTCAGATGGTGCGGCGTCACCTCCGCGGTCACGCGCAGACCTTGCTCCTTGGCGCGGCGGATCAGCTCCACCGAGCCGCGCGTCGACATGTGGCACAGATGCACGTGGCCGCCGGTGAGCTCCGCGAGCAGGATGTCGCGCCCCACCATGATCTCCTCCGCCGCAGCCGGGATCCCCTTCAGTCCGAGGCGGGTGGAAACGAGGCCCTCGTGCATGACGCCACCCGTGGCGAGCGCCGGCTCTTCGCAATGATCCGCGACGGGCACTCCGAAGGTGCGGGCGTACTCGAGTGCCGTGCGCATCAGGTGACTCGACACGACGGGCTTGCCGTCGTCCGACACGGCGACGGCGCCGGCGGCCACCATCTCACCGAACTCCGACAGGTGCTCGCCGCGTTGTCCCACCGAAATCGCCCCGATCGGAAACACCCGCGCGAGCCCGGCCCGCGCCGCCTGACGTACGATGAACCCCACCGCCGCCTGGTTGTCGGTGACGGGATCGGTGTTCGGCATGGCGCACACGGCCGTGAATCCGCCCGCCACGGCGGCGCGCGTGCCGCTCGCGATGGTTTCGACGTCTTCGTTCCCCGGCTCCCGCAGGTGCACGTGCACGTCCACGAGGCCCGGGGCGACGACTTTGCCGCGCACGTCCCGCACGTCGACCCCGTCCGGGGACCCGAGCGCGGCGTCGAGCGCGGCGATCTTGCCGTCCTGCACGAGCACGTCGGTCGTGCGGTCGAAGTCGCGGCTGGGGTCGATCACCCGGCCGCCCTGGAGGAGGAGCGGCCGCATCACTCGGGTGCCGCCGCGCGGTTGGCTGCATCGGCGAGCTCGGGTCGCCCGCCGGCCAGCAGGTACAGGACGGCCATGCGCACCGCCACCCCGTTCGTCACCTGAGCGAGGATCACGCTGTGCGCTCCGTCGGCGACGCGAGAGTCGATCTCGACGCCGCGGTTCATGGGTCCGGGGTGCATGATAGTGAGCTCGCGCGGCGCCCGCTCGAGTCGCTCGACCGTGACGCCGAAGACCCGGTAGTACTCGCGCAGGGACGGGATGAACCCCCGCTCCATGCGCTCCAGCTGCAGTCGCAACACGTTCAGCACGTCGGCCCATTCGATCGCTTCCTCGATGCGCCGGAACCGGCACACGCCGAGCTGCTCGATGCCGCGCGGCATCAGGGTGTCGGGCCCGCACACGCCCACTTCGGCGCCGAGCTTCAGCAGCCCCCAGATGTTGGAACGGGCCACGCGCGAGTGCAGGATGTCGCCCACCAGACAGACTTTGAGCCCGGCGATCTTGCCGTGGCGGTCGCGGATCGTGAGCAGATCGAGCAGCGCCTGGGTGGGGTGCTCGTGCTGGCCGTCGCCGGCGTTGACGACGTTGGAGCGAATGCGGTCGCCGAGGAATTGCGCGGCTCCCGACGACGGATGCCGGATCACCACCATGTCGATCCGCATCGCCTCGAGGTTCTTCGCGGTGTCGACGAGCGTCTCGCCCTTCTGCACCGAGCTGCCGGACGCGGCCACGTTCACCGTGTCGGCCGAGAGGCGCTTTTCGGCGAACTCGAAGGAGATGCGCGTACGGGTGGAGGCCTCGAAGAACAGGTTGACGATGGTCTTGCCGCGCAGGGCGGGCACCTTCTTGATGGGTCGCTCGGACACTTCCTTGAACGGCTCGGCGGTATCGAGGATGAGCCGGATCTGCTCGGGGGAGAGGTGCTCCAGCCCGACCAGGTCCTTGCCGAGCACGGCGGTCATCCGGGCCCCCCGCGCCCGCTCACCAGCTCCACCGAGTCCCGGCCGTCCAGCTCCTCCACCAACACGTCCACACGTTCGTTGCTATTCACCTTCACCTGTTTCCCTACGATGTCGGGCTGGATCGGCAGCTCCCGGCCACCGCGATCGACCAGCACGCACAACGAGATGCGTTTGGGGCGCCCGAAGTCGGCGAGCTCGTCGAGCGCGGCGCGCACCGTCCGACCGGTGTAGAGCACGTCGTCCACGATCACGACGTGCTTGCCGGTGAGATCGCCCGGAATGCGGGTTTCCCCGATCACGGGCTTCGGGCCCACCGTCTGGAGGTCGTCGCGGTACAGGGTGATGTCGAGGGCGCCGCGGGGGACGGCCACGCCTTCTTGCGTCTCGATCTGCTTGGCGATTCGCTCCGCCAGCTCGACGCCGCGCCGTTGGATACCGATCAGGAGCAGATCTTCGGTCCCGTGCGCCAGCTCGAGCACCTCGACCGCCATACGCTGAAGCGCCCGCGACAAAGCGCGGGCGTCCAGGATGGTGGTCCGTTCGGGCCGGCTCATCTCAGGCGTCAAGTTAACCTCGGGAGCACCGGGGTCAACGGCGCATCGCCCGCGAGCACCGCCCGGACGTTCGCCAGCGCGATCGCCGCCATGCGGCGCCGCGTCTCCGGCGTGGCGCTGCCCAGGTGCGGCAGCAGCACGGTGCGCGGCGCGGCCAGGAGTCGCGGGTGGATCTGCGGCTCGTCGCCGTAGACGTCGAGTCCCGCGGCGCCCAGTCGACCCTCCTCCAACGCGATCGCGAGCGCCTCCTCGCGGATCAGCTCGCCCCGTGCCGTGTTGATGAGAATGGCGCCCGGTTTCATCTGCCGCAGTACGTCGGCGTTGATGATGCCCTCGGTTTCGGGCACCGCGGGAGCGTGCAGCGACAGCACGTCGCTCTCCCGCACGAGCCGCGAGAATTCCACCCGCACGGCCCCCGTCTCCCGCTCGAACTCCGGGCGCGGGTGGCGCGCGGTGTAGAGCGCGCGCATCCCGAACGGCGCGGCTCGGCGCCCGACCGCCTGGCCGACGCGTCCCGCCCCGAACAGGCCCAGCGTCCGTCCCTGCAGCTCGAGGCCCAGCAGTAGCGCCGGGTGCCAGCCCGCCCACCGGCCGCTCTTCACCAGCTCGCTCCCCGGCACGACGCGCCGCGCGCAGGCGAGGATGAGCGCCCATGCAAGATCGGCGGTCGCCTCGGTGGCGACGTCGGGGGTGTGGGTGACCGCGATGCCCCGCAGCTCGGCCGCGACCAAGTCCACGTTGTCGTGGCCCACGCCACAGTTGGCGACGATCTTGAGCTTGGGGAGGTGCTTGAATTCCGTGCCACCGACCCAGCGCGAGCCGAGCGGCACGATCGCGACATAGTCGCCCCGCAGGGTCGGCTCGTCGGCGGCGATCCACGTGACGTCGAGTCCGGCCAGCTGCGCGGGCTCGAGCAGCGGCTCGAGCTCGGCCGCCAGGAGGACGCGGTGACCCACTACCTCCTCAGCTGGGCCCGTCGGATCGAATCGTCCAGCGCGAGCGCCCGGTCGGGGCTCCACTTGTAGTACAGCTGCAGACAGGCGCCGGGCTGCATTCCTTTGCGCCCCGTGCAGCTGCGCACCTCCTGGCGGTGCTTCGACGCGTTGGTGCGCCACAGCGAGTCCTCGGTCGCCTTGGCGCGTGCCTCGGCCCAGCCGAAGCCCACGAGGCAGCGGGTCACGTCACCCGAGGGATCGGCGGCGCATTGCTTGATCTCTTTCCCGTGTCGCGCCGCGTCGGCCCGCCAACCGGAGTCGGCGGAGACCTGGGCCGTGCTGTCCTGCTCGTGCTGGAAGCGCCGCGCCGCCGTGAGCGCCTGGTCTTTCTTCCAGCGGTACTGCAGCACGAGGCAGTTGGCGGCGCCCGCTGCGTCCATGGTGATGGCACTGCAACTACGGACCTCCGCCAGCTTCTTGGCTTCCGACTTACCGCAGCTCGTCGCCGCCAGAACGCAGAGCGCAGTCAGGCCCGGCTTCGTCCAGCGCATGGGTCCCCCGTTGGCTGCCAACTGTTCACCACCGCGCGTCTGTGCGTCCGTTGCCGTTCACTGCCATCCAGCCTGCTACGGACAGGGTGGGATTCGAACCCACGGTACCCTTGCGGGCACACCGGTTTTCGAGACCGGCCGTTTCAACCGCTCACGCACCTGTCCACGGATAGGGTGGGATTCGAACCCACGAAACGGTTACCCGTTTACACGCTCTCCAGGCGTGTGCCTTCAGCCACTCGGCCACCTATCCAACTGCTAGACGCATAGGCGCACAGACGCACGGGCGCACAGACGCGTAGTAAATACACAGGGCGTCACGGTTTCGCCACAGCCGGGCCGGCCGATGAACCCTGACCGCGCTCCCCTGCGTATCATGTCGGTGATCCTGCCACCCTGCGACCCCGAGGAGGCACCAGTGAGCAACCTTCCGAGCAAGCGCGATCCTGCGCCGCCCGACGCGGAACCGCCCCCCACCTGGCGCGAGCTGACCGAGCGGGTGCGCGACCTCATGAAAGACTTCATTCAGGAAGGCAAAGAGCTGGAACGCGACCTCGAGCCCAGGCTGCTTCCGGCGTTGAAGCGGATGAAGCTCCAGATCGAGAAGCTGATCGCCAAGCTGGAAGAGCGAGCGGGGAAGAAGCGGGGCTAGAGCGCTACGGGCGTCTCAGCCGCGCGCGATCCACCTTCCCCAGGTGGGTCCGCGGGAGCGCGTCGAGGAAGATGACCTCCCGCGGAGACTTGTAAGCTTCGAGCCGCTCCCGCACGAACGCTTGCAGCTCTTCGGCCAATCCCTCGCGCCGCTCCTGCGCCACCACGAAGGCGTGCGGCTTGGTCAGTCCCCCGGCGCCGACCACGCCCACCACGGCCACCTCCTTCACGGCCGGGTGCCGCAGCAGGCAGTTCTCGACCTCCTGGGGTGAGAGCCACTTCCCCGAGACCTTGAGCATGTCGTCGACGCGGCCGCAGTAGGTTACGTAACCCTCCGGATCGCGGCGGATCATGTCACCGGACACGTACCACTCTCCACGGAATCCCTGCTTGGTCTTGTCCATCTGCTGCCAGTAGCAGATCGCCCGGGAGTCGCCGCGCACCCACAGAGCGCCGACCTCACCGTCCGCCAGGTCGCGGCCAACTGCATCGCAGACTTTCACCTCGAAACCCGGAACGACCGTCCCGAGCGTGCCGGGGCGCACCTGCCCCGGACGGTTCGAGATGAAGATGTGCCACATCTCCGCCGTGCCGAGACCGTCCAGGAGCTCGACCCCGAACGTGCCTTTCCAGCGGTGATACAGCTCGACCGGCAGCGGCTCGCCCGCCGACGTGGCGAGGCGCAGGCACGAAAGGTCCCGGGTCGCCGCCGTCGGGTGACTGACCATCTGGTTGATCATCGTCGGGACGTTGATCAGGATGGTCGGCTTGAAGCGGGCGATCCTCTGGAACAAGCCGTCGGCGGTCGCGGCTTCGGGGAACAGCACCGTGGCCGCGCCGACGGAGAATGGGAACAACAGGTTCGAGCCGGTGGCGTAGCCGAAATAGAGCTTGGGAACGCTCAGGGTAACGTCGCGCTGGGTGTAGCCGATCACGCCTTTGGCGTAGCATTCGGTGGTATTGGCGAACGATCGGTGCGTTTGTAAGACGGCCTTCGGCTGCCCCGTGGTGCCGCCCGAGAACAACCAGATGGCTACGTCGTCGCGGTGCGTCGGGAACGTGTCGAGCGCGGCCGGGGCTTGCGCGAGCCGCGCGTCCCATTCCCTCTCGCCCACCACGCACGTCGTCAGCAAGTGCCGGGCGCCGCGGGCCGCCGCCCGGAACGCGTCTACGCTGTCCCGGTGCGCGACGATCACACGAGCGCGCGTGTAGCCGTAGAAATATTCGATTGCGTCGGGCTTGAGCTGGGGGTTCACCATGACGACCACGGCGCCGATCTTCAGCGTCCCGAACAGCGCAGCGACGAACGCCGGCCCGTCGGGAAGGGCGATCATGACGCGCTGCTCGGGCTGCACGCCTGCCTCGCGCAGCGCGTGGCCGAACTGATTCGCCAGCGCCGCGATCTCCCGGTAGGTGAACGTCGCCCCGTCCGTGAGTACCGCCGGCCGATCGCCCTTCCCCTCTCGCACGCGGGCGTCGAGGAAGTAATCGGCGATGTTGAACTGCTCGGGCGGCTCGAAGGCCATGCTGACAGATGATCGGCCGCCGACGCCTGGCGGTCAACCGCCCCGCCCGGTACGATACAGCCAGCCATGGCGGTGCTCGACCTCGCGCAGCTGACCTGGGAGGAGGTTCGCGACCTCGACCGGGCGAAGGCGGTGGCCATTCTGCCCGTCGGTGCCGTCGAGGCGCACGGCCCGCACCTGCCGCTTGCAACCGACGTCATCATTGCGGAGACGATGGCCCGCGCTGCCGCGGCGAGGCTCGCCACTCATGGCTACGACGCCGTGCTCCTCCCGCCACTCGCCTATACCGCCGCCGAATTCGCCGCTGGGTTCCCCGGAACGGTGTCCCTGCGGCCGGGAACCGTGACCGCCTTGCTCCTCGACCTCGCGCGCAGTCTGACGCGGCACGGCCTCCACGTGCTCGCGGTCGCGAACGCGCATCTAGACCCTGCGCACGTCGCCGCCCTCGAGGCCGCCGTGGCCCAAAACCAGCGCGAGAACGGCACCCGGATCGTGTTTCCCGACGTCACCAAGCGGCCCTGGGCCCTGCGACTCACCGAGGAGTTCCGGAGCGGCGCCTGCCACGCGGGGCGGTACGAGAGCTCCATCGTGCTGGCGGCGCGTCCGGAGTTGGTCCGCGACGCGATCCGCCGGGCGCTGCCCTCCAACCCCCGCTCGCTCAGCGCGGCGATCCGCTCCGGCCAGACGAGCTTCGAGGAAGCGGGCGGGCCCCGGGCGTACTTTGGGTCGCCCGCCGACGCCGGGGCCGACGAGGGCGTGCGCACGATCGAGATCCTCGGAGCGATCCTCGCAGAGGCCGTGCTCGCGGAGCTTCCCGGGTGACGCTGTCCGGACGGGGGGCCGTAGTGACGGGTGGGGGCCGGGGGATCGGGATGGCGGTCGCGCGAGCGCTGGCCGGGGCCGGCGCGGCCGTCGTCGTGGTAGCGCGCACCCGGACCGGGATCGAGGCGTTCGCGACGGAGCTGCGCGCCGCCGGACGCCAGGCCTGGGCCGTGCCGGGCGACGTGACGGACCCGGCCACCGTGTCAGCCCTCGCGCGCGCAGCCGAGACGCGGCTCGGGCATGTGGACATCCTCGTGAACAACGCCGGGGTCGCTCACTCGGCACCACTCGCTAAGCTCACGCTCGAGGACTGGAACCGGGTGCTGACGGTGAACGCCACCGGCACGTTTCTGTGCACGCAGGCCTTCCTCCCCGGAATGCTCGAGCGGCGCTGGGGCCGGGTGGTGAACATCGCCTCGGTGGCGGGGCTCCGCGGCGGAAAGTACATCGCTGCCTACAGCGCCGCTAAGCACGCGGTCGTCGGCTTCACGCGCTCGCTGGCTGCGGAGGTCGCTGGAAGCGGTGTGACGGTGAACGCGGTGTGCCCCGGGTACGTCGACACGGATATGACCCGGGAGTCGGTGGCCCGCATCGCGACCAAGACGGGGATGTCGCCGCCGGACGCCCTGCGCGCGGCCCTCGCGGCCGCGGGCCAGCGCCGGCTGATCTCGCCCGAGGAGGTGGCCCGTGCGGTGCTGGGGCTGTGTGACGATGCGCAGCGTGATACCAACGGCGAGGGCGTCGTGATCGTCGAGGGCGGGGGGGACGGGGGGGACGGGGGGGACGCCAGCCGATGACATTTCGGATCGTGAACCCCGATGCACTGGGACGTCCCAGCGGCTGGAATCACGGACTGCTGGCGTCGGCCGGCGGGCGGGTGCTGTTCGTGGCCGGGCAGACCGCCCCCGACCGCGCGGGGCTGGTCGAGCAGTGGGCGGGCGCGCTCGAGCGTGTGCTGGAGGTCGTGCGCGCCGCCGGCGGGGGGCCCGAGCACGTCGGTCGCATGACGGTCTACGTCACCGACCGGCAGCTGTACCTCGCGAGCCTCAAACCGCTGGGCGAGGTCCACCGCCGCTTCATGGGGCGGCACTATCCCGCCATGACGCTCGTGGAAGTGCGAGCGCTCGCGGACACGCGCGCCACCGTGGAGATCGAGGCCACGGCTGTGCTTCCCTGACCGACACCGGAGATTCCTGCATGCCGCTCGCGCCCGAGTCCTTCCTCTACCAGCACGACCCGCACACCGGCGTTGCCACCATCACGCTCAATCGTCCGGATCGACTCAACGCCCTGACCTTTGACGTCTACCGCGAGCTGCGCGACGCCTTCCGCACGCTGGACGGCGAGCCGGGGGTCCGGGCCGTGATCATCACCGGGGCCGGGCGGGCGTTCTGCTCGGGCGGCGACGTGGAGGACATCATCGGGGCGCTGTTCGCACGCGACGCTGCAGGGCTGCTCGAGTTCACTCGCCTCACGTGCGATCTCATCCTCGCGCTGCGACAATGCCGGCGTCCCATCGTCGGCGCGCTGAATGGCACCGTAGCGGGAGCGGGCGCCGTCATCGCCGCGGCGTGCGACATGCGCATTGCCGCCGAGTCGGCGAAGATCGCGTTCCTGTTCACGAAGGTCGGCCTGTCGGGCGCCGACATGGGAGCGGCGTGGCTGCTGCCTCGCATCGTCGGGCTCGGCCACGCGACTGAGTTGCTCGTGACCGGCGACTTCATCGATGCCCAGACGGCCCTGCGGATCGGCCTCTACAATCGGGTCGTCACGGGGGCTAGCGTGATGCAGGAAGCCCGCAGGTTCGCCGAGCAGCTGGCGCGCGGGCCGTCATCCGCGCTCGGGGTCACGAAGCAGGCGCTCAATCGCGAGGCCCACATGGATCTCGCCAGCGCACTCGAGGCGGAAGCGCAGGCGCAGGCTGAGTGCATGCGCAGCCCCAACTTCCGTGAAGCCTACGACGCCTTCAAGACGAAGCGCGAGCCCAAATTCGTCTGAACGTGCCCGATTCGACCGTCGTCTCCGCCTTCCTGACCGAATCCCACGTCGCCCTGGCGGGGCGGATCACGGCGTACGCGGCCCGGGAAATCGCTTCGCTCCCGGAGCCCGCCGACGACACCGCCGCGCGCGCCCAAGCGCGCGATCTCGTGGCGCGGCTCGGCCGGGCGGGCTGGTTCGCGTCGATCGGGGAGCTCGATCTGCGCGCGGCGTGCCTGGTGCGTGAGACCCTGGCCGGCGCCTCGCCCCTGGCTGACGCGGTGTTCGCGCTCCAAGCCCTCGGCACGGTGCCGATCCTCCTGGCAGGCGATGCTCAGCTCAAGCAGCGCTGGCTTCCCGACGTGCTCGCGGGCCGGGCCATCGCCTCATTCGCGATGACCGAGCCCGAGGCGGGCTCGGACGCGGCAGCGATCGCGACCACCGCGTGGCGTGACGGCGCGGGCTACGTCCTCAGCGGCACCAAGACCCTCATCTCAAACGCCGGCATCGCGGACTTTTACACCGTGTTCGCCTCCACCGACCGGGCCAAAGGCAACAAGGGGATCTCGGCGTTCGTAGTCGCAGCCGACACGCCCGGGCTCAAGTTCGTGCGCCCCCTGGTGCTTTCGGCGCCGCACCCACTCGGCGAGATCGCGTTCGAAGACTGCCGCGTGCCGGCGTCCGACCGTCTCGGCGCCGAGGGCGAGGGGTTCAAGCTCGGGTTGGCCACCCTCGACCGCCTGCGTGCGACCGTCGCCGCGGCGGCGTGCGGGATGGGGGCGCGGGCGCTACAGGAGGCGTTGGAGCACGCGACGAGACGTCGGCAATTCGGCCGCGCGCTCGCCGAGTTTCAACTGGTGCAGGAAAAGCTCGCGCGCATGGCGATCGAGCTGACCGCCGCGCGCCTGCTCACCTACCGCGCGGCCTGGGAAAAAGACCGCGGCGCGGAGCGGGTGACGCTGGAGGCGGCGATGGCGAAGGCGTTCGCGACCGAGGCTGCCCAGCGGATCGTGGACGACGCCGTGCAGATCCTGGGGGGCCGCGGGGTGCTCGCGTCCCACCCCGTGGACCGCCTGTACCGCGCGGTCCGGGCGCTGCGGATCTACGAGGGCACGACGGAGATCCAGCACCTCATCGTGGCGGGGCAGCTCCTCAAGCAGGCGGGCGCATGAGGGTCGTCGTGCTCGGGGGCGGGCCGGCCGGGTTGTACTTCGCGATCCAAATGAAGAAGGCCGATGCCTCGCACCACGTGACGGTGATTGAGCGGAACCCCCTCGATGCGACGTTCGGGTTCGGCGTCGTCTTCTCCGACGCGACCCAGGACAATCTGGCCGAGGCGGACCGCGCGACCCACGAGGAGATGGCACGCCAGTTTCATCATTGGGACGACATCGACGTCCACTTCAACGGCACCGTCGTCACCTCGACCGGTCACGGCTTCAGCGGCCTGTCGCGGCGGGCGTTGCTCGCAATCCTGAGCCGTCGCGCCGAAGCGGTGGGCGTGTGCCTCGAGGTCGGCAGGGAGGTCGAGGATGTCCGCGCCTTCCTGGACGCCGACCTCGTGGTCGGCGCCGACGGATTCAACAGTATCGTGCGCCGGCAGTTCGCCGACCGGTTCCAGCCGACCGTCGATTGGCGCCCCAACCGCTACGTGTGGCTCGGCACCTCCCGCCCCTTCCCCGCGTTCACCTTCTATTTCAAGCGCGATCGTCACGGCCTCTGGCGCGTCCACGCGTATCAGTACGAGCCCGAGCGTTCGACGTTCATCGTCGAGGCCACGGAAGCGACCTGGCGGGCCGCCGGGATGGACCGCGCCGACGAGCACGCCACGCTGGCGTTCTGCGAGGCGTTGTTTCGGGACGAGCTCGAGGGACGCCGGCTGCTCACGAACCGCTCGGTGTGGCGCAGCTTCGGGACGCTACGGACCGAGCACTGGCACCACGCAAACGTCGTGCTGCTCGGGGACGCGGCCCACACGGCGCATTTCTCCGTGGGATCGGGCACGAAGCTCGCCATGGAGGACGCCGTGGCCCTGGCCCAGGCGCTCCACGCCACGACGGGGCGCGACGTCCCTGCGGCGTTGGCGGCGTACGAGGCGGAGCGGCGCCCCGCGGTCGAGAGCCTGCAGCGTGCAGCGCAGGTCAGCCTGCAATGGTTCGAGGACACCGAGCGCTACATAGACCTGGAGCCGATCCAGTTCGCGTTTAACCTGCTGACCCGGAGTCTGCGGATCACGCACGACAACCTGAAGCTGCGGGATCCACAGTACGTCGCAGCGGTGGACCGCTGGTTCGCCGCGAGCACCGCGGAGCAGAGCGGCGTGGACGTGCCGCGCCACCCCCCTCCGCCACCGCTGTTCACGCCGTTCCGGCTGCGGGACCTGCTGCTCGCGAACCGGGTCGTCGTGTCGCCGATGTGCCAGTACTGCGCCGAGGACGGCACGCCCAACGACTGGCACCTCGTGCACCTGGGCGCGAGAGCGATCGGCGGCGCCGCCCTCGTGTTCACGGAGATGACCGACGTCTCGCGGGAGGGGCGCATCTCGCCGGGGTGCACCGGCATGTACAAACCGGAGCACGTGCCGGCCTGGAAGCGGATCGTGGACTTCGTGCATACCCACAGTTACGCGAAAATCGGCCTCCAGCTCGGCCACGCGGGCCGCAAGGGCTCGACCCGCCTCGCGTGGGAGGGGATGGATGAGCCGCTTCCCGAAGGCCACTGGCCCATCATCGCCGCTTCGCCGGTCCCCTACTTCCCCTACAGCCAGGTGCCCCGGGCGATGGACCGGCACGACATGGAGGCGGTGCGCGACGACTTCGTGCGGGCAGCGCGAATGGCGGAGGAGGCGGGGTTCGACATCCTCGAGATCCACTTCGCGCACGGCTACCTGCTGGCGAGCTTCATCTCGCCGCTCACGAACCGCCGCACCGACGCATACGGCGGGTCGCTCGCGAACCGGATGCGGTTTCCTCTTGAGGTGTTCGATGCCGTGCGCGCGGCATGGCCCCAGCACAAGCCGATCTCCGTGCGGGTCTCAGCCGTGGATTGGGCCCCGGCCGGCACCGAGCCCGCCGACGCCGTCGAGATCGCCACACTCCTCAAGGCGCATCACTGCGACATCGTGGACGTCTCGGCCGGCCAGACCGTGCCGGACGCGAAGCCCGTCTACGGCCGCCAGTTCCAGACGCCGTTCGCCGACCGCATCCGCCACGAAGCGGGGATTCCGACGATGGCCGTGGGCAACATCTCATCCTTCACCGACGTGAACACGATTCTCGCCGCGGGGCGCGCCGATCTCTGCGTCCTGGCGCGCGCGCACCTGTGGGACCCCTATTGGACGCGCCACGCCGCTCACGAGCTGGGGCAGCCGCTTCCCTGGCCGCCCCCCTATGCCACACTCGACTCCTACAAGCCGCGGTTCACGTGAGCCGCAGGACCCCGGCATGCCATTGACCTACGCGGACTACCTCAAGCTCGAGGAGCTCTTGTCCCTGCAGCAACCGCGGTCTGCAGGACCGGAGCACGACGAGATGCTCTTTATCGTCATCCATCAGGTGTATGAGCTGTGGTTCAAGGAGATGCTCCACGAGCTCGGCTACCTCGAGACGCTGCTGCGCGGCAACGAGACGTCGCGCGCCCTGCACACCCTGAAGCGCATCCTCACCGTGCTCAAGGTCATGGTGGCGCAGATCGACGTCCTCGAAACCATGACACCGCTCGAGTTCCTGTCGTTCCGGGACCGCCTCGAGTCCGGCAGCGGATTCCAGTCGTTCCAATTCCGCGAGCTCGAGTTCCTCCTCGGGACCAAGAGCCCCACGGCCATCGCGCGCTATCCTGAGGGGAGCGAACCCCGGCGGCGGCTCGAAGCCCGGTACCGCCAGCCCACGTTGTGGGACGCCTTGCTCAGCTATCTCGCGCACAACCAGTACCCCGTCCCGCCGCCGCTGCTCGGCCGGGATGTCACGCAGCCGCCGGAGCCGTCACGCGAGGTGCAGCAGATCTTGATCAAGGTTTATCGGACGAACCCAGCCGTCTCTTCCGTGTGCGAGCGCCTGGTGGACCTGGACGAGGGGTTCATGGAGTGGAGGTACCGGCACGTGAAGATGGTGCAGCGTACCGTCGGGACGAAACCGGGCACGGGAGGAACCGCGGGGGCGGAGTACCTGGCGACGACGCTCAACAAGCCTGCCTTCCCAGACCTCTGGGCCATCCGCACGGAGCTGTGAGCGCGCCGTGAAACCAGCGGCGTTGTACGCGAGCCCAAACGCGCTCGCGCCGCACTACAGCCGCTTTCGGGTCGCGGAGCGTCTGCTCCTGACGGGCCACTCCCATCAGGCCTGGCCCGACGTGGGCTTCGCAGCCCAGCAACGCGCCTGGCTCGACGCCGCGGAGTGCGTGGACGAGAAGTGGGAGCTTGCGTTCGCGCAGGCCGAGCGCGTGCGACGCGGCTTCGCGCGGCTGCTCGACGATCCGGATGGGACGATCGCGCTCGGCGCCAACACGCACGAGCTGGTCGTGCGCTGGCTCTCGGCCCTTCCCCTCAGACAGCGACCCCGTCTCGTGACCACGACGGCCGAATTTCACACGATCCGGCGCCAGCTCGACCGCCTGGCTGAGGAAGGGATCGCTGTCGCGAAAGTCCCGGCCCTCCCAGCGGCCACCCTCGCGGAACGGCTTGCCCGCACTGTCGACGACCGCACGGCGGCCGTGCTCGTCTCGGCCGTCCTGTACGACAACGCCCACCTGGTGCCCGACCTCGGCCATGTGCTCGAGGCGTGCCGACGGGCCGGGGCGGAGTTCCTGGTGGACGCCTATCACGCGCTGAACGTGGTGCCGTTCTCGCTCCGCACCGCAGGGCTCGGAGCCGCGTTCGTGGTCGGCGGAGGCTACAAGTATTGCCAGTTGGGTGAAGGAAATTGCTTCCTGCGCGTGCCCGCGAGCTGTGCGCTGCGGCCCGTGATCACCGGGTGGTTCAGTGAGTTTGCGCTGTTGCCCTCGGCGCCTGTCGGGGGTCAGGTCCCATACGGCCCCGGCCCCGATCGATTCGCCGGTGCGACCTACGACCCCACCAGCCACTACCGGGGGGCAGCGGTGTTCGAGTTCCTCGAGCGGCACGACCTCACGCCGACGCTGCTGCGCGAGGTGAGCCAACATCAGATCCGGCTCCTGGCGCAGCTGTTCGACGATCTAGACGTCGATCCCGCCGTCCTGAGCCGAGACCGGTCGGTCCCGATCGAGAACATCGGGGGGTTTCTGGCGCTCCGATGCCCGCGCGCCGAGGCGCTGAGCCGCCGGCTCCGCCACGACGGCGTAGCGACGGACTCCCGCGGCGACCTGCTGCGCCTCGGGCCGGCACCGTACCTGTCGGACGAACAGCTGCGGGCGGCTGTACGCCTGTTGGGGCAGGCCGCCGCGAACGCGTAGGCTCGTCTTCGTTCACGGTGCCTTTCGATCGCCCGTATAGCGAATCGTGCACCCCAGCGACGCCGAGACCTCCGCCGCGTCACTCACCCGGAACCGATACGTGCCCGTGTCGGTGAAGATCGGCACGGCTGGGTAGCCCGGCGGCGCCCCCTGGAGCACGCGCCCCGTCGCCCGGTCGGTCGCGAGCGAGAAACGGTTGCGGTACTCGAAGCGATCCGCCGGAGGCGCAGTCCGCGGCGCGTAGTCGACGATGTACAGGAACCCTTGCCCCGGCGTGAAGACGCCGAGCTCGCCGCCGTGGGCACCGATCATGCGCAGCGTGAGCGTATCACCGCGCGCCAGCGTCGCGGGCGTGCAGGAAAACGGGGCCGGCATCTCGGGAAACACCCATCCGCCGGGATAGAGCAAGCCGAGCACGAGAAACATCCCAGCCCCGACCGGCGGGACCACGAGCAAGATCCGAAACAGCAGCCGCCAGAACCCTCCGAGCCAGTCCAGCAACTCGGCCCCCACGCCGTCCGCCGCCGAGTTCGAGTCGCTGCCGGCGGCGTGCAGCGCCCCCCATCCTTCCCAGCCGACGACGTACAGCACGAGCGGCAGGGCCAGCCAGCCGAGGGTAAGGCGGAGCTCCGCGTCGACGTAGGCGATCATGCAGGCGAGGCAGGCCACGTCGGAGACCGCCTGGCCCACCAGGGGCCAGGCGCGCCGGCCGCCGAACGCGGCGGCGAACACGAAAGCGATGGCCAGGACCGTGCGGAGCACGGCGTAGACGAGCGCGCCGGACGAGGAGCCCACGGTCGAGGATATCCGGGACGGGATCGGTTGGTGGCTAAAGATACTGCGTGCTCCCGCAGTCGTCGCCCATTACCCCCCGCTTGCGGCGCAGGCAGCTTAACCGCCGTAAACGCTGCCGTCGCGTCCCGCGTCTCACTTTCGCGCGGCGCCACTCCGGAGACCGGTTGAGCGACACCAGGCAGCTGGACGATGCAGTGGCCCCTCTCGTCGGGCGCGCCCAGGCCGGCGACGCCCGAGCCCGGGACGAGCTGCTGCGGCGCTGCCACGCGACCGTGTACCGCTGGGCGCTGGTGCACACCGGCGACCCGGACGACGCGGACGACGTCGCGCAAGAGGTGCTGGTCCGCCTGTACACCCGACTGGACCGCTACGCCGGGCGCTCGCGGTTCACGACCTGGCTGTACCAGGTCACCCGCAACGCGGCGATCGGATTCGGTCGGCGGCTCGCGAGCGGACTCCGGCTCGCGCACAACGTGGCCCGACAACCGGAGGCGGAGTCGGCGGCCCGGGAGGACCCGGCGGAGCGAGTGCAGGAGTCTCAGGTGCGGCAGATCGTGACGGAGCTGTTTCGCGCCTTGCCGGCGCGCCAGCGGGAGGTGTTTCACCTGACCGAGGTCGAAGGACTTGCTGCGCCGGAGATCGCCGAGCGGCTGGGGATGAGTCCCGTGACGGTGCGCGCGCATCTGTTCCGCGCGCGTCGCGCCCTGCGGACCAAGATTCTGGCGCGTCACCCTGAACTGGCGGAGGACCGAGAGTCGTGACGTGCGCCGAGGCACGCGAATGGATGCTCGAGGCAGAGCGGACGGACTTGAACGGTGCGACCGAGTCCGAGCTGAGCCTGCACCTCCGGACGTGCGGGCGGTGCCGGCGAGCGGCGCACCGGATACTCGAGGCGGAGCGCGAACTCTGGGGAGCGTTGGCCGCGGCGACGCCGGGGCGCGGGGCGGACGAAGCGGTGGGCCTGGTCCGCCGCCGAGCGCGGCGCCGTCGTTGGATGTGGCGCGCCGCGCCGCTCGCCGCGGCGGCGGTGCTCGCCGTGGCCCTGATCACGCGGCGCGAGCAGGTCCAACAGTCGCTGCCCCCGGCGAGTGCGCCCTCAATCCGGTCGGGCCGGTCGGGCCTGGCGGTCGAGGGGCCCCCGGGCCGGAGCGTAGCGGTGTTCCAGACCGACAATCCCGACATTGTGGTCATTTGGTTCTTCTAAAGGGAGCTGACATGAACTCACGTACGTCGTGCGCCA
>WNGI01000771.1_pt1 | contig 25151 bp, 22 predicted proteins | sample 5400621 | NCBI WGS metagenome assembly WNGI01 (sample SAMN13153374, study PRJNA577476) | soil metagenome | isolation source: 20 cm soil or saprolite under Garry oak tree replicate 1 | place: USA:California | collected 2016-06-15 | reverse complement strand
CTGAGCGCCATCGAAAAGCGGGATCTCCCCGCGATCCAGGGGAGCATCCTGTTCATGTCCCTGGTGTTCCTGCTGGTGAACCTCGTGACGGACCTGGTCTATGCGAAAGCTGATCCTCGCATCGCTTACGATTAGCTCCGCGGTCGCGGCGCAGACGCCGGGCACGCGGCCGCGCACCGTGCCGCTCAAGGGATCGCTCGAGCGGCGGCTCGCCCAGCTGATCGACGTGCCCCCGTTCAACCGCGCCACCTGGGGGATCTACGTCGTGGACGACCGCGGCCGCGTGCTGTATCAGCGCAACGCGGATCGCTTCTCGGTCCCCGCCAGCAACACCAAGCTCGTCGTGACGGCGGCCGCGGCCGTGCTCCTCCCGGCGGACTACCGCGTCGCCACCAGCCTGTACGTGAACGGCCGGGTGGACGGCGGCGTGCTGCAGGGAGACCTCATCTTGTATGGGCGAGGCGATCCCACGTGGTCGGCGCGCTGCTACGCGGTGGACACCCTCGCCCCGGGCGCGTGCGATTCGAGCTTCACGGCCATCGACGCGATCGCCGACTCGGTCCGGGCCAAGGGGATCCGACGGATCACGGGGAAGCTCGTGGGCGACGGCTCCTATTTCGAGCCCACCCTGATTCACTACGGGTGGAACGCCTGGGACCTCACGTGGTGGTACGCCGCGCCCGTGTCGGGGCTCGGTTTCCACGACAACAGCGTGGACTTCCGCATCGACCCCGGTCCGGCCGTCGACGCACCGCCGGTGATCGCCTGGTCCCCGGACCTCGGACTGATCACGTTCGAGAACCGCGCCCGCACCGTCACGGCGGAGTCGGCCTCGACGATCGGCGACAACTTCTTCCGGACGGCGGGCGGCTGGGGCATCCGGGCGGAGGGGACGGTCGCACTCGGGAGGAAGACCCGGGTCGAGAGCGTGGCGCTCCCCGACCCGAACCTGTACGCCGCGCGGGCGCTCGCGGCCTCGCTGGCGCGCCGCGGGGTGGCCGTAGAGGGCGGCGCGGCGGGCACGACCGATTCGCTCGCCTACCGGACGGTGCGCTGCTGCAGCTCGCCGCTCGTCGATTTCCGGGGCCGGCCGCTCCCGGACATCCTCTTCCCGATCCTCAACTCGAGCCAGAACTGGTTCGCCGAGATGCTGCTCAAGATCTTGGGCCGGGAGCTGGAGGGTGAGGGGTCGTGGGCCGCGGGGCTGGGCGTCGAGCGCGCGTTTCTGACCGACTCCGTGAAGATCGACTCGACTGCGTTCGCGCTGGAGGACGGCTCGGGGCTCGCGGCGGGCAACCTCGTCACGCCGCTGGCGTTCGCGAAGCTGCTCGCGTACATGCATCGCCACCCGAAGGGCGGGCCGTTCGTGGCGGCCTTGCCCCACGCCGGCCAGCCCGGCTCGCTGCTCAAACGCTTCGTGGGCACACCGCTCGAGGGACGCGTGATCGCCAAGACGGGGAGCATCGACCGCGTGAACAGCCTGTCGGGCTACATCGAGCGGGCGAACGGAGGAAGCGGGGGCCGGGCGATCACGTTCAGCGTGCAGGCGAACGGACATGCGGTACCGTATGCCCAGATGCTGGCGCAGATCGACTCCGTGGTCGTGGAGATCGGGAAAACGAAGTAGTCAGTCCTCGGTCTGGCCGAACAGCGCCATGTTGCTCGAATGTCCCGGCTCGACCTTGGCGGCGGGATTGATGAAGTGCACCGCGTGGTTCACCGCGACCGCCGCTTCCGCGGCGCCGGTGGCGATCAGCTTGAGCTTGCCCTCGTAGGTCGTGATATCACCCGCCGCGAACACTCCGGGGATGTTGGTCGCCATCGTCTGCGACACCTTGATCTCACCCTTCTCGATGTCCAAGCCCCACTGGGCAATCGCCCCGAGCGAGGAGATGAAGCCGAGCTGCGGAATCACGCAGTCGACTGCGACGCGCTCCTCTTCCTTAGTTTTGTTGTTGAAGATGGTCACGGCCTCGATCGCCTCGCCGCCGTGGATGGCCTTCAGCTCCCAGAAGGTGCGGAGCTCCATTTTGCCCGCCGCGCACAGCTCGTGGACCTGCCGCACCGTCGCCGCGTGCGCGCGGAAGCCGTCGCGCCGATGGATCATGAGGATGAACCGGGCGATCCCCTGGAGGTTCACGGCCCAGTCGAACGCCGAATCGCCGCCACCCACCAGCAGCACGCGCCTCCCGGCGAACACTTTGGGGTCGAGGATGCGGTCGTGCAGGCCCTTCCCGTACCAGCGATCGGCGTCCTTGAGCGGCAGCTTGCGGGGTGTGAACGCGCCGATCCCGCCCGCGATGAGCACGCTGCGCGACGGGTACTCGTCCCGCTCCGTAACGATCGTGAAGCGCGGCTGGCCGTTTTCCGAGTCGTGCTTCAGATCCATCACCTTCTCCCCCAGATGAACGGGCTGCTTGAACTGGAAGGCCTGCTCGGCCATCCCCTTCACGAGGTCCTTGGCGAGGACCTTCGGGAAGCCCGCCACGTCGAAAATGTATTTCTCGGGGTACAGCGCGGTGAGCTGGCCGCCCACCTGATCGAGGTTGTCGATCAGACGGCAGGAGGCGCCGCGCATCCCCGCGTAAAAAGCGCCGAACAATCCCGTCGGGCCGGCGCCGATAATCGTGATATCTTTGACGTCCTGCATGGGCTTCAATCGTAACGGAACCCCCGGGGAGAAGGGAGAGGGGAGCGGTTGAAGATCTACACCAAGACGGGAGACGACGGGGAAACGGGCCTGTTTGGGGGCGGCCGAGTCCCCAAGGACAGTCTCCGCGTCGCGGCGTACGGCGAGGTGGACGAGCTGAACGCGGCGCTCGGGCTGGCAGGTGCGCTCGATCCCCCGGGGTTTGCCGATCCGCTGCTCCAGACTATCCAGCGTGAGCTGTTCACGATCGGGGCCGAGCTCGCCACTCCCGATCCCCTCAAGCTGCAGAAGGCGCTCTCCCGCAGCGGCGCGGCCATCGGCGACTCGAACGTCGCCGCCCTCGAGGACGCCATTGACGGTCACGAAGCGCGGCTCGAGCCGCTCAAGAACTTCATCCTGCCGGGCGGGACGCCGAAGGCCGCCGCGCTGCACCTGGCGCGGACGGTGTGCCGCCGGGCGGAGCGCGCGGTCGTCGGTTTGGCACGCCACGAGCAGGTCAGTCCCGCCATCGTCCGGTACCTGAACCGCCTCTCCGATCTCCTGTTCGTCCTGGCGCGCGCCGCCAACGCGCACGCCGGACGCCCCGACGTCAAGTGGTGACGATTCGCGTCGCGCTCGCCGAGCCGCGCGACGCCTCGTACGACATCCTGATCGGTCGCGGACTGCTCGCGGGTTTGCCGGCCCTGGTGAAAGCCGCGTGCCCGGCCGGCCGCTATGTGGTGATCACCGACTCGCACGTCGCGAAGCTGTACGGCGAACAGCTCGTTGCACGCTTCCACGATGCGGGGTCGCACGTGGAATTGCTCGAGTTTTCGGCAGGAGAATGGAACAAGACCCGGGAAACCTGGGCGAGCCTCTCCGACCGGATGCTGGCGGCTCGGCTGGGACGAGATTCGGCGGTCGTCGCGCTGGGCGGCGGCGTCGTCGGCGACGTGGCGGGCTTCGTGGCGGCGACCTACCTGCGAGGCATCCCCTGCATTCAGGTGCCGACGACGCTGCTCGCCATGATCGACTCCTCGATCGGCGGCAAGACGGGAGTGGACGTCCCCGCCGGGAAGAACCTGCTCGGCGCCTTCCACCAGCCCCGGCTCGTGGTGGCCGACCTGGACGTGCTCGGCTCGCTGCCTCCGCCTCAGCTCGCCGCAGGGATGGCCGAGGCCGTGAAGCACGGCGTGATCGCCGACCGGCGCTACTTCGATGCACTGGACGAGGAGCACCGGGCGGTGACCGCCCGAGAGCCCGAAGCGCTCGAGCGGGTGGTGCGGCGCTCGGTCGAGATCAAGGCGGAGGTCGTGGCCGCGGATGAACGAGAGGCGGGACGCCGGGCGATCTTGAACTTCGGGCATACGGTGGCACATGCGATCGAGGCCACCACCAAATTCGCCACGCTGCACGGGGAGGCGGTCGCAATCGGGATGGCCTACGAGGCGCGTCTCGCTGAAGCGCTGGGGATCGCCGAGCCGGGCACCGCGGCGCGCGTACGGCGGCTGCTGGAGCGCTACAACCTGCCGCTCGACCTGCCCGGGGAGGCGAGCGTGGACGCGCTCGTCGCCGCGATGCAGTTCGACAAGAAAGCGCGCGAGGGCACGGTGCGGTTCGCGCTCCCGCGGGCGATCGGACACATGTACGCCGATGGGAAGAGCTGGACGGTCGTGGCGCCGGAGGACGTCGTGCGGAACGTGCTGGGAGAACGGGGGAGTCAGGGATAAAGCACGTAGGGGCGCAGCATGCTGCGCCCCTACATCGAAACGCGCGAGTCCGGCCTTATTGCACTTGCTGCTGCGCGCGCTGTTTCCGGATGCGGTAGATCCCCCGACCCACGAGCAACACGCCCACCACTGCGAGCGCCGTCCCGCTGTTGGTGCCGACGAGCGCGAGCGTGCCCGACAAGCCGCCTGCGATGAAAATGAGCCCGATGATGACGCTGCTCATGGTGCCCTCCGAGAGGACATGGGGAGGGGCCACGATACGGACCTGATTCGACGCCGGGCTAGGTCGTCCATCACTTCCTGACATAATCACATACCCGTCAACAACTTCCCACACAGGTGTGCACGTCTCCACATGCGGAGGCGGAAAGAATCAACCTCGGATCAACATCAATTTCTCCACATACGATGTGGATAGTGGACAAACGGCGAAGTTATGCAGCAACGTCACTATTTGTGATGTGGAAAAATGTATAGATTTGCACCATTCACGGGTGATTCCTATATTTCGCGCCGTTGGGGGAGTTTCCCCACGTACGCTCACCCGTCCATGTTGGAGCCCTAGCTATGGCGCGGACGAACGGAAGCAAGGCGAAGGCGTTCTTTCGAGCCAATCCTTCCGGAGCATTCGACCAGTACCTGCAGGACATCCAAAAACTCCCGCTGATTAAAGATCCCGCTGAAGAACGTCGCTTGGCGCGACGCGTGCAGCGGGGTGATGAAAAAGCCGCCGAGCGACTCGTCACAGCCAACCTCCGATTCGTCATCTCCTACGTCAAGAAATATCAGGGTCACGGCCTCGACCTCTCCGAGCTGGTCGCCATCGGCAACGAAGGGCTGCTCAAGGCGGTGAAGAAGTTCGATCCCGATCAGGGCGTGAAGTTCATCTCGTATGCGGTGTGGTGGGTGCGTCAAGCGGTCCTGAAGGCGCTGGCCGAGCAGACCCGCAGCGTCCGCATCCCGCTGAATCAAAACTCGCAGCTCATCCGCATGAGCCGGACCGAGACGTACCTGTCCCAGGAGCTCGGCCGCGAGCCGACCGACGACGAGATTGCGATGGCGCTCCAAGACACGGTCGAGAACGTGCGCACCGCGCGTCGCATGACGGCCGCCGAGCTGTCGCTGGACGCGCCGGTGGACCGGAGCGACAAGGACGCGGCGACGCTGGGCGAGCGCTTCGCGGGCCAGGAGGGCGGGGAGATCGAGGAGAAGACCGACAGCAAGCTGATGCGCGAGTTCATCGACCGCATCTTCCAGAAGTACCTCACGCCACGTGAGCGCAAGATCCTCTATCTCTACTACGGCCTGGAGGAAGGCAGCGAGGCCATGACGCTCGAGAAGATCGGGGCGCTGATGGGCGTGACGCGCGAGAGGATTCGGCAAATCCGCGAGCGGGCCTTCGAGAAGCTCCGCGAATCACCGGATGGGAGAGCACTGAAAGGCTTCTGGAGAGCGGCATAGATAGACGGCTAGGCGTCGAGACGGCTAGCGACTTGTAGGCGTGAGGGGTCAGGAAGGCGTCTTCCTGACCCCTCTTCGCTGTATCCCGCTAGCCGTCTGACCGTCTAGCCGCCTGCCTATATACTATGTACGCATGGCGCGCGAGCTCCCCATCTTCCCGTTGCCGATTGTCCTGTTCCCAGGGGCTCCTCAGCCGCTTCACATCTTCGAGCCCCGCTACCGCCAACTGCTCACGGACTGTCTCGCCGGCGACCGGCGGTTCGGCGTCGCCTACGTGGCGCCGGACCCGGCACCCGGAGCCGATCCTGTGCCGAATCCGGGCGACGTAGGGTGCGTCGCCCTGATTCGTACGAACCAGCCGCTCCCCGACGGGCGCTTTAACATCCTCACCGTCGGCGAGCGCCGGTTCGTGCTGCGGAGCTGGATCTCGAGCGCGCACCCGTACCGCGTCGCCGAGGTCGAGGAATTCGACGATGAGCCGACCGATGCCGACGAGGTGACCACCCTCGCGGCGGATGTGCGGGAGGGATTCGGGCGCCTCGCGCGGGCCCTCGGCGTGCTCACCGAGCGGGAGGACCAAGAGATCGAGCTGGAGCGCGATCCTCAGCGCCTGTCGTTCCAAGTGGCGGCGTCGCTCGAGCTCGACGCACCGGCCAAACAGGTGCTGCAGGCGATCCGGAGTACCAGCGCCCGCCTGCGCCAGCTCGCGACTGTGCTGGGTCCCGTCGCGGCCGACGCGGAGCGCCGGGCGGCCGTGCGCGAACGGGCGCGGGGCAACGGGCAGGGCGGCCGTCACCCAGAGATCGAGCGTGCCCCGTGACCGGCGGCGTGGCAGCGGGAACGGGCCGAGAGCGATCCCTGGCCGCGGCGCTCGGCGAGATCGTCGGCGCGCGACACGTGCGCACCGCGCTCCCCGAACGCGTGACGTACGCGCGCGACGGGCTGCCGACCCATCGGCGGGTACCCGGCGTGGTCGTGCTGCCTGGGAGCCGGGACGAAGTCGTGGCGGTCGTGCGGCTGCTCGCCGCGCTCGGCGTCCCGTTCGTGCCCCGCGGCGCCGGCACGGGTCTGTCGGGCGGCGCGCTCGCGGACGACGACGCGGTGCTGATGGTGCTCACCCGCCTGAATCGCATTCTGGCGATCGACCCCAAGAACCGGCTCGCGGTGGTGGAGCCCGGCGTCGTGAACGTGCGGCTCTCGGCCGCGGCGGCACCCCACGGCCTGCAGTACAGTCCCGATCCGTCGAGCCAGACGGCCTGCACCATCGGCGGCAATGTGGCCGAAAACGCAGGGGGGCCGCACTGCCTCAAGTACGGCGTGACCGCGAACCACGTGCTCGGGCTCGAAGTCGTGCTCGCCGATGGACGCGTCGTCGAGCTCGGCAGTCCGGGCGGCGAGTCGTGGGGGCCCGATCTCGTGGGCCTGTTCGTCGGCTCGGAGGGCAACTTCGGGATCGCCACACGGATCAGCGTTCGCCTGCTGCCGCTGCCGCGCGCCATCCGCACGCTGCTCGCGGATTTCAGCGCGCTGCGGACGGCGGGTGAAGCCGTGTCCGCCGTGATCGCCAGCGGCATCGTGCCGGCCGCCCTCGAGATGATGGACCAGTCGTGCATCAATGCGGTCGAAGATTCGGTGTACGCCGCGGGCTATCCGCGCGATGCCGCGGCCGTGCTGCTGCTGGAACTCGACGGTCGCCACGACGAAGCGGTGGCGGCCGACACCGAGACGATCGCCGGCATCCTGCACGCGCACGGCGCGCGCAGTGTGGTCGCCGCCGCGGACGCGAAGCAACGCGAGCGGTTGTGGCAAGGCCGCAAGAAGGCGTTCGGGGCCATGGGCCGCCTGTCGCGTGACCTGGTCGTGCAGGACGCCGTGGTGCCCCGCTCCGCCCTGCCCCAAGTGCTGGAAGCGATCGGGCGGATCGCCGCGGATTACGGGCTCACGGTCAGCAACGTATTCCACGCGGGGGACGGCAATCTGCACCCCAACATCTCGTTCGACGCACGCGTACCGGGCCTCAAGGCGCGCGTCGAGCAGGCGAGCGGCGAGATCATGGCCGTGTGCATCGCGGCCGGCGGTACGATCACCGGCGAGCACGGCGTGGGGCTCGACAAGCTGCGCTACATGCCCCTGATGTTCGACGGCGACGCGCTCGCCGCGATGCGGGCCGTGCGACGGGTGTTCGATCCGCTCGAGCGGGTGAACCCGGGGAAGGTGGTTCCGGTGCACGCTTGTCGGGAATGGTCGGGAGTGCGGAATGCGGAGCGGGGAATGCGGAGTAGAGGGTCGGTTGTCGATTCCGCACTCCACACTCCGCATTCCGCACTGACTCCATGAGCCTCGTCGATCGGGTCCGCGCCCTGCTCGGCGACGACGCCGTGGACGTCGCGGCGACGCCCGACGGCGTACCGCGCGTCGCGCCCGGATCGCCCGACGCGGTGGCGCTGCTGCTCGGCACCGCCCGCGAGGAAGGGTGGCGCGTCCGGGTCGAAGGCGCGGGCACGTGGTTGCCGGCCGACGCCCCCGCCGACCTGGCGCTCACCACGCGCCGCCTCGACAAGGTCCCGGCTATCGAGCCGCAGGATCTCTCCGCGACGGCCGAGGCAGGCATCGGCTGCGACCTGTTGCGCCAACAGCTCGCCGACCGCGGCACATGGCTCGCGCTCGATCCCCCGGGGCTGGCCGGCCGCACCCTTGGCTCGGTGGTCGCGACCGCGACGGCGGGTCCGTTACGCCATGGGTTCGGGCCGGTGCGCGACCACCTGCTCGGCGTCACGTTCGTCACCGGCGACGGTCGCCTAGTGCAGAGCGGCGGGCGCGTGATGAAGAACGTGGCGGGCTACGATCTCACGAAGCTCGCGGCGGGCGGGTTCGGGGCGTTCGGCGTGATCGTGCTGGTGCACCTGCGGCTCCGCGCCCTGCCGCGCGCCGACCAGACGCTCGTGCTCGAAGGGTCGCGCGAGGACCTGACCCAGGTGGCCGACGACATCGCCGCGGCGGCCGTCCAGCCCGCCGCGCATGAGCTCATGTCGCCGGCGCTCGCGCGGCGCGAGCGTTGGATGTTAGCGGTGCGCTTGGCCGGCTCGGCGGCCCTGGTCTCCGCCGAAGAAGCGGCGCTCCGCGCCGCCACCGGGGGACGCTTCACGACGCTGCGCGCGGACGAGGCCCACGCCTTGTGGATGCGTGCCGCCGAGAGCTTCGCCACGCGGCCGGTGACGTTCCGCGTCGGCGGTCTGCCCGACTCGAGCGACGAGCTCATGGACCTGCTGCAACATCAGGTGGGGGACGAGTGGATCTCGGCCAGCCCCGGCATCGGCGCGATCCGCTGGGGCGGCGAGACCACCGTGGACCGCCTGCGGCGGCTGCGCCGCACGCTGGCCGGGCTCGAAGTTCCGCTCACGCTCGAGCGGGCCCCGTGGACGGTACGCGCGGCCGTCGGTCACTTCGGCGCCTACCGCGAAGGCGTGGGCCCACTCGTGGCCGGGCTGCGCCGCACGTTCGATCCGGGCGAGGCGTTCGTGGTGGCCGTCGAAGGCACGGAATGACCGATCGGGGCGGCTTCGAAGGGCTGGACTCCTGTGTGCATTGCGGCTTCTGTCTCCAAGCCTGCCCCACCTTCCTCGCCACCGGTGACGAATCCGACAGCCCGCGCGGCCGCATCGAGCTGATGCGCGCCCTCGAGGCGGGCGAGCTCGCTCCCGCCGATCCGGGGGTCGCCCTGCACCTCGACCGCTGTCTCGGCTGCCGCGGATGCGAGCCCGTCTGTCCTTCCGGCGTAAGCTACGGCCGCGGCCTCGAGGCGGCCCGCGCGCTGCTGACGGCGCGCCGCGGCGTGCCGCCGCTGGTGCGCACGGCGTTAGAGGCGCTCACGACGCCGGGGCTCGCGGCCGCGGTGTACGGCGCCGCACGACTGCTGCGCGCGTCGGGACTCCCTCGACGGCTCGCCGGCTGGAATCGGCTCGGATTCGCGATGGGAATGCTCGCGGCGACAAAGCCAGTGCGTAATGCGGAATTCGGAATGCGGAATCGAAGTTCACGCGCCAATTCCGCACTCCGCACTCCGCCCTCGGCATTAACCCCCGTCACGTTGTTCCGAGGATGTGTAATGGAGGGCCTCTTCTCCCACGTGCACGACGCCACGATCCGCACGCTCCAGGTGAACGGCTACGAGGTACGCGAAGCCCCGGCACAGGTATGCTGCGGTGCGCTGCACGCGCATGCCGGTCTGCGGGACGAGGCCCGGCACCTCGCCCAGACGAACGTCGTCGCGTTCGGCGGCGACGACATGCCCATCGTCGTCAACAGTGCGGGGTGCGGCGCGATGCTGAAGGAGTACGGGCACCTGGTCGACGTTCCCGAAGATGGACACAGGTTCGCCGGGCGCGTGCGGGACGTGAGCGAGCTCTTGGCCGAGCGCGGCCCGCGGCCCGGCGCGCCGCTCGATGTGACCGTCGCATACGATCCGCCCTGCCACCTGCTGCACGCCCAGCGGATCGCCGAGCCGCCGGAGCGGATGCTGCGCGCGATCCCCGTGCTGCGCGTGATCTCCATGCCCGACGCGGCCCAGTGCTGCGGCAGCGCGGGACTGTTCACGCTGCTGGAGCCCGCGATGTCGCGCGCCGTGCTCGCGCCCAAGCTCGCCTCCCTCGCCGAGGCCCGGCCGCAAGTGGTGGCGACGGGGAACCCGGGGTGTCTCATGCAGCTCGGAGCCGGGCTCGCCGCGGCCGGTGTCCCGGCCGCAGTGCGTCACCCGGTCGAGCTGCTCGACGAGTCGTACCGGGCCGCGGGCTATTATGCTTGAGGGATGACGGAAGAGCTGCCACAGGTCGCGCGGGTCGAGCCTGGTGAGGTCTCCACGGCGCTCGTCACCGCGCTGTACACCGGCGCGGTCGTATCGCGCGTCGAGGCCGGCGTGGTGGCGCTCACGGGACCCGGGGCCGTCACCTCCTTTCAGGGCCTGCTGACGAACGACGTCGAGCTCCCCGGCGACGGCTCGTTCGTGTACGGCGCGTTGCTCACACCCAAAGGGATGATCGTCGTAGATGGCTGGGCGGCCCGGCTGGGCGCCACGGTGAGCTACACCGTGCCGGCGGAGTGGCGGGGACGCGACCGCGCGCTCGCGATCTTCGAGCGCTCGGTGCCGCCGCGGCTCGCCCGCATGAGCGACCGCACCGCCGACGTGGCGGTTTATCGCCTGGCCGGTCCGGGCGCGCTCGCGGTGGCCGTCGCGGCGGGCCTCGAGGTACCGCCCAGCGCCGGTCGCGTGCTCCCCCGGCCCGACGGCGTGGAGACCGCGCGGGCGACCGAAGGGGCGCCATTCGTGCTCCAGGTGACGGCTCCCGCGGAGGCGGCCGCCCTGCTGGCGGCACGCCTGGAAGCCGCCGGCGCGGTGGTGACCGGGCCCGCAGCACTCGAACTGAGCCGCATCCTCGCGGGCTGGCCGCGTCTCGGCGCGGAAGTGGACGAGAAGACCATCCCCCAGGAAGTGCGCCTCGACGAGATCGGCGGCGTGTCGTACACGAAGGGCTGCTACACCGGCCAGGAGACGGTCGCGCGGCTGCACTTCCGAGGCCACGTGAACCGCCAGGTGCGCGGCCTGCTGTTCGATCCCGAGCCGCCCGCCGCCCCCGCCGAGGGCTGGAGCGCGGTCACCTACGTCGATCGCGATGTCGGCCGGGTGACGAGCTTAGCGTTCGTGCCCGAGACCGGCGTGGCCGGTGCGGGGCGCTGGATCGGCCTCGCGCTGATCCGGCGCGAGGTGGAGCCCGGCTCGGTGGTGCGCGCGGCCGGCCGTGACGCACGCGTCGTCGACCTCCCCTTCGCCTTCCCGATCGCCGCCCCGGCATGACCGTGCTCGTCACGGGCGCGAGCGGCCTCGTCGGCAGTCATGTGGTCGAGGCCCTCGTCGCGCGGGGTGAGACGGTGCGCGCACTGGTGCGGCCAGCGAGTCGCGCCGCCGCCCTGCGGCTCGGGGCGGAGGCAGTCGCCGGCGACGTGACCGACCCGGCGGTGTGGCAGCGAGCGGCGCACGGCGTCCGCGCCATCGTGCATGCCGCCGCCATCGTACAGCGGCGGGCCTCCTGGGAGCGCTATGTCGCGGTCAACGTCGAGGGCACCCGACTCGCCGCGGCCGCGGCCCGGGCGGCGCGCGTGCGGTTGGTCCACATCTCGTCCGTGGCGGTGTACGGCGGCTCAGCGGCCTACCCGTCGACACCAGAGCGGCGGGACGAGGATTTCCCTTTCCAACCGATCGCCACGCCCGACTACTACGCCCGCAGCAAGCGCATGGCCGAGGACGTGGTGCGCGAGGCTACGACGCATCAGGACCTCGATGTCGCGGCCCTGCGCCCGAACGTCATCTACGGGGAGCGGGACCGCCTGTTCACACCACGCGTGATCGGCGCGGCGCGGCTCCCGTTCGTGCCCCAGATCGGTCCGGGCACGAACCGGTTGTCGTGCGTGTACGCGGGCAACGTGGCGGCCGCCGCCGTCGTCGCGCTCGACGCACCGCTCCGAGGGTTCCGCGCGTACAACGTGACCAGCGACGGACCGCCCGCCCTGTCGCAGCGCGAGTTCTTCGCCGCGTTTGCAGCCGCGCTCGGTCGGCGCTACCGGCCGGTTCCGATTCCCACCGCGTTTGCGGGCCTCGCGATCAGTCTGTTCACCGTCCGCCGCCTGGCACGCGCGGCGGTGTCCTTCGTCTCGGGGGAGAATCCCTACAGCGACGATCGCATTCGCACCGAGCTCCAGTGGCGACCGTTGACGCCGGCCCCCGAGGCCATCCGGCGTACCGTCGCCTGGTTTCTCCAAAACGAAAAGCCCGGGCACTAGTCCCGGGCATCGTCTCTCTCCTGCCCTGCTCCCGCTTACGCCCGGCGCTTTTTCTTGGCGGTGGGCTTGGCCGCGGGCTTGGCGGCTGGAGCCATCTTCTTCGCCGTATCGGCCGCCATCTTGTGTGATGTATCAGCCATCATCCTATGTGACGTGTCGGCCATCATCATGTGGGACGTGTCTACCGGAGTCTGCGTCGTCTGCTGCTGCGCCGGCTTTTGACACGCGCCCATCGCCACGAGGGCGAGGACCATTGCGAGACGCTTCATGCGGGCTCCTCTGGAGAAAAGAGTAGCGGTGCGGGGCTTGGCCGGGGGAAAACCTAGCGGCGGGCCCCCGGGAGTCAAGGCCGCGGCGCGGCGCCGGGGGTATTAGCCCGACATGACCCATCGCCGCAGCTTCGTCGCGTGGCTCGGTAGCCTGCCGCTCCTTCCCCGGCACCGCTCCCTCCGCTCTACACCGCCCATTGTCATCGAGGCGACACCCACGGCGCTGTATCAGCAGCCCGATGGGCGCAACAACCTCGTGCGGGTCGCCGTGACGGGCCTCGACGCCCCGGCGGCGCGCGCCCGCCTGACCGACCGCCGCGGCACGCTCGTCGGGACGGCGGGATTGCTGCCGACCGGCGCGGGCCTGGCCGGCGAGCTGTGGGTACCCCTTTCGCGGGCGGCCGGGGCGGAATTCCAGATCGACGTCGAGGTGGGCAAACAGCGCATCGGCGGCCGGCGCGTCCGACTGGCTCCGCCGCGGCGCTGGACGCTGTATTGGATCGCCTCGAGCCACACGGACGTCGGGCTCACCGAGCGCCAGGACGAATGTCTCGAAGTCCACCGCCAAAACCTGGATGCGGCGCTGGCCCGATTGGCGGCTCATCCCGACTTCCGGTGGACCGCAGAGTGCGCGCTCCAGCTGATCTCGTACGTCGAGAACCGGGCGCCCGCCGCGGGGGAAGTGCTCGCGCGGGCGCTCCGCGACGGCAAGGTCGGCTTCTCCGCCCTGTTCGCACAACCGCTGACGGGGATCCTCGAGCACGAGACCTTCGCGCGCCTGATCTGGCCCGCGGGCCTGTTCGCCCGCGAGCGCGGACTGGGCTATCGCGCAGCCCAGCTCTCCGACGTGCCGGGGCAAACGCTCACTCTCCCCACGCTGCTCGCCGCGAGCGGTGTGCGCTATCTCGCGAGCGGCGTCAATCCGGAGCGGGCGGCGCCGCTCCTCTCTCCCGCCGAGGCCGCGCGCGCCCAGCTCGCGGGCGGCGGCAGGGGCGAGTGGACCACGTACCCTCAGCTGTACTGGTGGGAGGGGCCGGACGGGAGCCGCGTGCTGCACTGGCGCGCCGACCAGTACGCTGATGGCCTGCGCTTCGGATTCGACGCGGATCCGGCCGAGATGGGCCGACGCCTCTCCGACTGGCTGCTCACCCATCCTGTGTTCCTGTCCCCCGGCTATCCCTACGACGTCGCGCTGCTGAGCGGTGCCGCGGGCGACAACGGCCTCCTGGACGAGCGGATCGTCGCCAACGTCGAGGAGTTTTCCCGGCGCTTCGCGTATCCCAGGCTCGTCGCCACGCGCCCGGAGGACTTCTTCCGCGACGTAGAGCGGCGCTGGGGCACGAAGCTGCCCGTGCGGCGCGGCGACACCGGGTGCTATCGCGAGGACGGCGCCGCGTCTACCGCGGCGGAGCTCGGACGCTATCGCGCGGCCCAGTTGGTCGCCCGGGCCGCGGAACTACTCGCCCTGTGGGACGAGAAGACCGAGCCGCCGGGCGGCGGCGCGGCCGACCGGATCGAGCAGCGGGCCGCGGCGCGCCGAAAAATGTGGCGCGATCTGCTGCTGTTCGGTGAGCATACCTGGGGGGGGTCGGCCGGCGGTTCGGACCCCGACGGGGCGGAGACCCTCGCTCGCTGGCAGTACAAGCGGCGCTTCCTCGACGGCGCCGCCGCCGCCGCCGACGCCCAGGTCGCGGCGGCGCTGATCCGAATCGGCCTCAGTACCGCCGGCGGGGGGACCGGGGGGGCCGGGGGGGCCGGCCGCGTCGTGTTCAACGCCTCGAGCTGGGCGCGTAGCGACGTGGTGCGCATCCCCGAGGGCGCGGCGCGACGGCTCACACACGACGGCCGGGAGTGGCCGACGGTGGATCTGCCCGACGGGTCGGCCCTGGCCCTGGCGCGGGACGTCCCGTCGCTGGGCTACCTGGCGCTCGCGGAAAGTCAGCGCGCACCGAACCCGCCGCGGGACGACGGCGCGGTGCTCGAGGCGCAGGCCGGCGGGTTCCACGTGGTGCTCGATCCCGCGAGCGGCGCAATCCACTCGCTGACGACCGGTGACGGCGTGGAGCGCGTCCGGTCCGCCGAATGGCCGGGGCTGAACCAGCTCGTATACGTCCAGGGCGGCGCGCACAGCGCCCTCTGGACCGGCCGGGCGCGGGACGAGCTGCGCGCCGCTCCCGACCTCACGCTGAGCCAGGCCGAGCTCGGATCGGCGCGCCGCGAGCGGCTCCCGGGCATCGGCACCCGGCTCGTAGTGGAGCGCAAGCTCCAGGGTTGCACCAGCGTCACGACGGTCGTCACGCTGTACGACGAGTTGCCGTGGATGGACCTCGTGAACCGAATCACGAAGCCGGCCACGCTCGAGAAGGAAGCGCTGTACGTCGCGTTCCCCTTCGCGCTCACGAAGCCCACGGTCGAGGTCGAGGTGCCACTCGGGCGGATGACTGTGGAGCGCGACCAGCAACCCGGCAGCTGCCGGGACTGGTTTTGCCACGCCCACTGGGTGTGGCTGCATGACGCGGCGAGCGGCATGCTCTGGAGTGGACCCGACACGCCGCTCTTCACGCTGAACGACATCTTCCGCGGCCTGTGGCGCCGGAAGATCGAGCCCGACGGCACGCTGTTCGCGTATGTCCTGAACAACTACTGGCCCACGAACTTCGCGGCCCGCCAGGGGGGGGAGCTCTCGTTTCGGTACCGCCTCTCGTCGCTGCCGCGGGGCGCCGACCCCGCCGAGCCCGCCCGGCGCGGCTGGGCTGCGTGCGACCCGCTGTACGTGAGCGCCCCGTACTCGAGCACCGGCATGGGCCCGCTCTCCCGCAAGGATTCCGGGGTGTTCATCGCCGATCAGGGCGTGGCGGTCGTGGGCGCCAAGCCGGCGGACGATCGCAGCGGTGTGGTGCTGAAGCTCGTCGACCTAACGGGCGTCGGACGTGCGGTGGCCGTCTGGCCGGGGGCGTACCGATTCCAGGGCGCCCGTCGCACGAACTTCGTCGAGATGAACGGCGACCGGGTCCCCGTCGCACCCGACGGACACGCCACGATCGACCTTCCCGCGTGGGGCACCGCGGCGCTGCGACTCTTTACACCGCGGGAGGGAGCCGATTAACTATCGCCCTATGACCAAGCCGACCATGCTGGGCGAGCTGAAACAGACGGAGTGGGCGAGTCCCGCCCGCATCCACCGGACCGTGAAGGACGAGCTGCGCGAGAATCTGGTGTGTCTGCTCGAGAACGGCTCGCCGCTGTTCCCGGGAATCGTGGGCTACGAAGACTCCGTCATTCCACAGCTGGTGAACGCCGTCCTGTCGCGCCACAACTTCATCCTGCTGGGCCTGCGGGGGCAGGCGAAGAGCCGCATTCTGCGCCAGCTCGTCACGCTGCTCGACGAGGAGATTCCGATTCTCGCGGGGAGCGAAGTGAACGACAATCCGTTCAGGCCGATCTCGAAGTTCGGGCGCGAGCTTGTGGCCGAGCAGGACGCCCGGACGCCGATCGCCTGGTTGCCGCGCGAGTCCCGCTTCGTGGAGAAGCTCGCCACGCCCGACGTCACCATCGCCGACATCATCGGCGACGTGGACCCCATCAAGGCGGCGCGGGGCGGCCACCTGCTGTCCGACGAGTTGACCATGCACTTCGGGCTCCTGCCCCGGGCGAACCGCGGCATTTTCGCCATCAACGAGCTCCCCGACCTCGCCGGCAAGATCCAGGTGGGACTGTTCAACATCATGCAGGAAGGGGACGTCCAGGTGAAGGGCTATCCGGTACGCCTGAACCTGGACGTGGCGCTCGTGTTCACCGCCAACCCCGAGGACTACACCGCCCGCGGCAAGATCATCACCCCGCTCAAGGACCGCATCGGATCGGAGATCGTTACCCACTACCCGTACACGGTCGAGCTGGGCGCGGCGATCACGCGCCAGGAAGCCTGGCTCGAGCGCACCGGGCGCCCGGTCAAGCTGCCCGATTTCGTGGCGGAGCTGATCGAGCGCGTGGCCTTCGAGGCGCGCGAGGACAAGCGGGTGGACCGCCGCTCGGGCGTCTCGCAGCGCCTCCCGATCAGCGTGCTGGAGAACGTGGTGTCGAACGCCGAGCGTCGCACGGTCGCCACCAAGGAGAAGACGGTGGTCCCCCGCATCTCGGACATCTACGCCGCGCTGCCCGCGATCACGGGCAAGCTCGAGCTCGAGTACGAAGGTGAGCTGCAGGGTCCCGAATCGATCGCCAAGGACCTGATCCGCCGCGCCGCCGGCAAGACGTTCGAGGCCCGGGTGGGCGGCGCCAACGTGGACGACATCGTCCACTGGTTCGATGAAGGCGGGGCGCTGAAGATCTCCATGGACGAGCGCTCGGAGAGCTGCCTCAAGGGCTTCAGCGTCGTGCCCGGCCTGCTCGATCTGGTGGACCAGGTGGGCCTCGCCGCGAAGAAGGATCCGGGCACCATGGTCGCGGCGTGCGAGCTGGTGCTCGAGGGACTGGTGGCCGAGAAGCGGATTTCGCGGAACGAGGAGCTCGGCTACGTCCGCGCGCGAGCGGAACCGAAGGGACCGGGGTACGGCAAGACCGGCGGCGGAGGGGGGGGGCCGAACCTCTTCCAGTAAGCGGTCGCTCGCCGGTGGACGTATCTTCTCGGCGTCTCCCCTCTCGGAGCGTCCATGGGCAAGCTCGTCGGCGGCGCCGTCCTGCTCGTCATCGCGTTTTCCCTCCTCCTGGCCGCGGCCACGATGCGCGCCCAGCGCCCCGGCCCCATCTCCAACCTGCTGCGCGTCGCCGGGTTCGCCGTCGGCGTCCTCGCCGCGTTGGTCGCGACCGGGTCCGCCATGGTCGTGATCGCCCCGGGCGAGGTCGGGGTGCGCCACGCGTTCGGCTATGTGGACCCGGGACCGCTCCTCGCCGGAATCCGCTTGGTGCCGCCGTGGTCCACGATCGAGCGCTACTCGACCCGGGAGGAGCAGTGGCCCACGCGCGGCGAGCAGACCGAGGCTATCGAAGCGCTGTCGAGCGAGCAGATGGGGATGCACGTCGAGGTGGCGATCCGCTGGCAGATCGATCCGATGCAGGCGCCCAAGATCTTCACCGAGATCGGCGATGAAAACCAGATCCGCGGCGCCGTGCTCAACGCCATCCGCAAGGGGGTGCGCGACGGGATCGTGCAGTTCTCCATCAACGACATCTCCAAGCGCACGCAGATCGCGACCACCATGGAGGCCCTGGTGGACTCGGCGCTGGTGACGACCCCGCGCGCGGGGGGCGGCAAGTTCCGGATCGCCACGGTCACGGCGTTCTTCCTGCGCGACTTGCAGCCGCCCGCCCAGGTCGTGCAGGCGATCAACAACAAAATCGCCCAGGAGCAGCAGATCGAGACGGAACGCCATCGCGTCGAGGTCGCCCGCCTCCAGACCGAGCAGCAGCGGCTCCTGAACCAGACGCTCTCCCCCGAAGCGCTCACCAAGCAGTGGATCGAAGTGCTACACGACATGAAGAGCTCGAACAACCTGATCATCTTCGTGCCGACCGAGGGCGGGCTGCCCCTGCTCAACATCAGCGAGCTGCGCAAGAACCTGAAGCCCTGAGATGGCGCCGCCGGTCATCACGATCACTCGGCAATATGCCTCCGGCGGCTCGGAGGTCGCGCGCCTCGTGGCGGCGGAGCTCCGGTGGGAGGTGATCGACAACGAGTTCGTGGACGAGGTCGCGCGCCGGGCCGGGCTCCCCCCCGACGCGGTCGCGCAGCGCGAGGAGCGGGCGGCCGGATTGCTGGAACGCCTGGCGCGCACGCTCGCGGCAGGGTCGCCTGAAATGTTCATCGCGGCCGCCGGCGTCCCGCGCGTCGAGCCCGACGAGGCAGCGATCGTCCACCTGACCGAGCGGGTGATCGCCGAGGCGGCGGCGCACGGCCGGATCGTCCTGGTGGGCCGCGGCGCCCAGGCGGTGCTCGCGCAGCGGCCCGACGCGCTGCACGTGTACGTCGTCGCGGCGAAGCCGTGGCGCATGAAGCTCGCGGTGGAGCGGCTGGGGGTGAACCCGGCGGAAGTGGAGAAGGTCGTGGACGAAACGGACCGGCAGCGCGACCAGTACGTGAGGACCTACTACGGGCGGCATCGCCAAGACCTCGTGAACTACGACATGGTATTGAACACGGGGAAGTTGGGAATGGACGGGGCGGCCGCGTTGATCGTGGCCGAAGCGCGCCGGAGGAGTTGGGGTTGACGACCGCAACCCGGTCGGCGGCGCTCGCGACGTGCCTGTCGCTGGCGTGCTGGCTTGGTCCGGCACCCGCACCGCTCCTCCCGGTGGCGGTGGTCCCGTTCGACGCGTACGGGGGCGCGATCTACGTGCCCGCGCTGATCAACGGCGACTCCGTCTGGCTGATGCTCGACACCGGCCTTTCCCGCACCGGGCTCGACCAGGACTGGGCCCGGACCGTCGGGATCGAGCCCGTCCCGGCATCCTCGACCGCCGTCGTGGACATGATCCGACTCGGAGAGCTCACACTCCGAAACCACCGTGTGGCGCTGTACCCCCTCCACGGCCTGAGCGAAGCGAGCGGGCGGCTCCAGGTAGGCCTCGTGGGGCACGACGTGCTGCAGCACTACACCGTGGACATCGACTACCAGCAGCGGCGCGTGCGGTTGTTCGACCCCGCGCGGTACCGGTACAAGGGCGCGGGCGCCACGGTGCGATTCACGGCGGACGCGGATCTCCCGCTGCTGCGCGCGCAGGTGAAGGTACGGGGCCGCCACGCCATCCCGGCCCGGCTGCTGCTCGATACGGGCGCGTCGGGGCTGTGTCTGATTCTCACGACCCCATTCGCAGAGGAGCACGGCCTGAGCCGTGTGGCGCCGGCCATCGAGGCGCCCATCGGGACGGGCCTCGTCGGCGAGCTGCACGGCACCATCGTCCGCCTGCAGGAGCTCCGGCTCAGCGGCGTGAAGATACCGTCGCCCACCACCGGATTAGGCGGCGAGTACAAGGGCTTCCTGGCGCGAACCGACATCGACGGCGTCGTCGGCAACTCGGTGTTCGAGGGATCGCGCTTGATCGTCGACTATGCGGGCCGCCGCGCCATCGTCGAGCCTCGACCCGCCGACGGCTCGCTGTGCGATTTCGACATGAGTGGGTTGCGGCTCGCCGCCCGGGGACCGGGGCTGAGGCACATCATCGTCGATTACGTCGTCCCCCGGAGCCCGAGCGCGGCGGCGGGGATTGCCCCCGGCGACGAGCTCCTGCTCATCGACGGACGCGGCGTCGCCGAGGGGGACTTGAGCGACGCTCGCAAAGCGCTGCGCGTGGACGGAGTGGTGCGCCGGCTCGTGCTGCGACGCGACGGGGATACGATCCGGGTGGCGTTGAAATTGAGAAGGCTGTTGTGAGGGGAGGAGGGTGAAGGATGGTCCACTACGCCGTACGGCGTAGCGGAGGCACCCGCCACGCCGTGATCGCCGCGGCGATGAGACAGCCGGCTCCCCCCAGGGCGATCGCGGAAGGCGCGCCCGTGTGCTCCGCGACGAGGCCCGCCTGGAACGCCCCGAGCGGCGCCATGCCCACGAACACGAAGGCGTAGAACGCCATCACCCGCCCCCGCAGTGCGTCGGGAACGAGGGTCTGCAGCATGGTGTTGGCGAGCGCGGTGCTTACGATCATCGCGCAGCCGGCCAGCGCCAGGAGCGCCAGGGCAACACCAACGGAGCGCACCGCCGCGAACAACACCAGCAGCACGCCGAACGCCGCCCCGCCAGCGAGGAGCGCCGGCCCTTTGCGGACGCGCGGCCCTCGCACGGCGAGCCCGAGGGCGCCGAGCATCGCCCCGATCCCCACCGCCGCCATCAACCCCCCGTAGCCGCGGGCGTCGGTGTGCAGCACGTCCCGCGCGACCACCGGCATCAGCACGATGAACGGGAAGCCGAACACGCTGAACACCGCCACCAGCAGCACGAGCGCCCACACGCGGGCGTCGCCCCGGATGAACGTGACGGCCTGACGTACACCCTCCCAGGCGGAGGTCGGCATGGCGTGCGGCACGAATGACGGGAGCCGCATCGCCAGGAGTCCGGCGATGACGGCGATGTAGCTCACTCCGTTCAAGAAGAAGCACATGCCGACCCCGGCGGTGCCGATCACCACGCCCGCCGCCGCAGGGCCGACGATCCGCGCCGCATTGAACATCGACGAGTTTAGTGCGATCGCGTTCATCAAGTCCCCTTTGCCGACGAGCTCGGCGATGAAGGCCTGGCGGCCCGGAATGTCGAACGCGTTGACGATGCCGAAGAACAGCGCCAGCACCATCACCTGCCACGTGGTCACCCTACCGGTCCACACGAGCGCCGCCAGTGCCAGCGCTTCGAGCATCTGCAAGGCTTGTGTCCACACGATGAGGCGCCGCTTGTCCACGCGGTCCACGACGACACCCGCGTACAGCGTGAACAGCAGCACGCCCAGCGAGCGGAGCGCTTGCGTCAGGCCCACGGCGAAGGGCGAGTTGGTGATCTCGAGCACGAGCCATCCCAGCGCGACCGATTGCATCCAGGTCCCGATGAGCGAAATGCCTTGACCGAAGAAGAAGAGCCTGAAGTTGCGGTGGGACAGCGCTCCGTCCATTGCGGGAAAGCTCGCCGCCGTCCGATATTTGGGGTAGGGAGCCCGATGAAATACACGACGTACAGCCGCTACCTCCCCGAGCTGGCCGATACGGTGAACCTCCAGGCCCTGCTCGATCAGCTCGCCGACTTCCTCCTCCAGTCGGGCTTCGCCGGAGGCGCGTACTCGCATCCGTTCTGGGGCGAGTTCGGCGAGGAAGAATCCGACCGCTCGCTCGACGCCCTGCGGCAAGCGATCCTCCAGGCGCTCATGGACTCGGGCCAGCTGACGCCCGAGATGCTCAAGCTGTTGCGCGGCGAATCGACCGGCGACGCGGCCCGCGACGCCGACCTCGAGCGCCAGCTGGGGGAGCTGCTCGACAAGATCGTCCAGAAGCTCATGGACGAAGGCTACCTGAACGTGACCGAGGCGCCCAAGGTGCCCTCGGGCCAGCAGCCGTTATTCGGGCCGGGCGGGATGGCCAAGGAAGCGGCCCAGCAGGTGCAGTTCAACCTCACCGAGAAAGGCATCGATTTTCTCGGCTACCGCACCTTGAAGCACCTGCTGGGAAGCATCGGCAAGTCGAGCTTCGGGGCGCACGAGACCGAGCACCTCGCGACGGGCGTCGAGGCCGAGGCGGTGAGCAAGCCTTACCAGTACGGTGACACGCTCAACCTCGACGTGAACGCCACGCTCACGAACGCGCTGCAGCGTGAGGGGCTGGGTGTGCCGATCAACCTCGAATACGACGACCTCATGGTCCACCAGGCCGAGTACCGCTCGTCGTCGGCCACGGTGCTGATGCTCGACTGCTCCCACTCCATGATCCTGTACGGCGAAGATCGTTTCACGCCGGCCAAGAAAGTGGCGCTTGCCCTCACGCACCTGATCCGCACGCAGTTCCCGGGCGACACGCTGCGCGTGGTCCTGTTCCACGACACCGCCGAGGAAATCCCGCTCGCCCAGCTGGCGCGCGCCCAGGTGGGGCCGTACCACACCAACACCGCCGAAGGGCTCAAGCTGTCGCGCCGCATGCTGTTGTCGCAGCGCAAGGACATGCGCCAGATCATCATGATCACCGACGGCAAACCTTCGGCGCTCACGCTGCCCGACGGCCGGATCTACGTGAACTCGATGGGCCTCGACCCCCAGATCCTCCAGGCCACCTACCGTGAGGTGGCGCTGTGCCGGCGCTCCGGGATCATGATCAACACCTTCATGCTGGCGCGGGACCGGAGTCTGGTGGAGTTCGTGAAGAAGGTGTCGGCGATCTGCCGTGGGAAGGCGTACTTCACGAACACGATGACCCTGGGGCAGTTCATCCTGATGGACTTCATGCGGCGCAAGACGCGGCGGGTGTCATAACCCTCTTCGCTGGCGGCCCAGGTATACCAGCCGCGACAGGTCCGCTACCAGGTTGTGCGCCACACTGTCCTCCTTGATGCCTCCGGTCAGCACCACGAGCACGTAGCTCGCGCCGTCCGCCGGATACACCACGCCCGCGTCGTGATAGACCACCTCACCGATCCAGCCCGTCTTGTGCGCGACGCGCGTGCCCGGTGGCACACCGACCGGGATGCCCTCGTTGAACTCCTGGCGGCCCAGGATCGCGAGCATCGAGTCGCAGGCGGCGCGGCTGGCGGCAAGTCCCCCGGCGATCGCACCGAGCAACACCCCTAGGTCGCGGGCGGTGGTCGTATTGTTCAGCCCGGCCCTGTACGCCGCGCCGTCCTCCACGCCACGCAGCACCTGAATCGACCACGCCCCAAGAGAGCGCGCCGACGCTTGGGCGCGTGATGCGCTCACCCGCTCGATCAGGATGTTGGTGGCCAGATTGCTCGAGCGGGTGATCATGAGCTCGAGCAAGTCGCGCACCGACCGGTTCCGCCCCGCCAGCGCATACAGCGTCGAGTCGGAGTCGTCTTCCTTGCCGACCGTGAACGCCCCGCCTTGGACGAGCGAGGGGAAGGCGGTGTGCACCGTGAGCGAGTCGTCGAGGCCGAGCAGGCCGGCGTCCGCATCCCGGAAAATCTGGATCATCACCGGGACCTTCATCGTGCTGGCCGCGTGCAACCGCAGGTTCGCCCCGATGAGGATGGAGTCGGGACGCACGAGGCTCCGGTAGTACACGCCAACGGCCTGGGCCGGTGCTCGTGCGATCCGCGCCTCGAGCCGGTTGCGCACCGTGTCCGGATGCTGACTCGCGGCCGGGGCCGTGGCCCCCACCAGCACGCCGATCAAGAGCAGGCAGTGTCGGGACATGGACCGAAGATACGCGCTAAATTGCGCTTCGTGACGGCCCGCCAGCCTGCCATCTTCGGTACCCACGAGGAGAAAACGCTCGCCCAGCTGCGCGACGTGGCGACGCGGGCCGAGCGCGTGGCGCTCATGGCCGACGGCCACCTGGGCTACGTGATGCCCATCGGGGGCGTCGCGGCGTACCGCAACAAGGTGAGCGTCGTGGGCGTGGGCTTCGACATCGCCTGCGGCAACGCCGCGATCCGCACCGACCGCCGCGTCGACGACTTCCCCCGACCCGAGCTCGAGCGCCTGGCGGACGAGATCCAGCGTACCATCTCGTTCGGCATCGGCCGCACCAACCGCGCCGACGACGCGCCCACCGACCATCCGCTGTTCGAGCATCCCGCCTGGGACGCCGTCCCGGGACGCCACGAGCGGGATGGTCTGCGCGCCAAGGCGCGAAACCAGCTCGGCACCGTCGGGGGCGGCAATCACTACGTGGACGTGTTCGCCGACGAGACCGGGGCGATCTGGGTGGGCGTGCACTTCGGCAGCCGCGGGCTCGGCCACACCGTCGCGTCGGGCTTCCTGTCGCTGTCGCAAGGGAAGCAGTGGGGCGAGCGCGTGCCGGAGGCCGAGGTGCTGCTCGTGCTCGACCAGCCGCTGGGACACGACTACTGGCACTTGATGACGCTCGCCGGCGAGTATGCCTACGCGGGGCGCGAGTGGGTGGCGCGCAAGGTCGTATCGCTGCTCGGCGGCCGGGAGCTCGAGCTGGTCCACAATCACCACAACTTCGCCTGGCAGGAGACCCACCACGGCACGGAGTACGTCGTGGTGCGAAAGGGAGCGACGCCAGCGTTCCCAGGCCAAAAAGGCTTCGTGGGTGGCTCCATGGGGGACGACGCGGTCATTGTCGAAGGGGCCCGCCACGACTCGGCGTTGCAGCGCGAGTCGCTCTACTCCACGGTGCACGGCGCGGGTCGCGTGATGTCGCGTACCGAAGCGCGCGGCAAGGTGAACCGCCGGACCGGCGAGCTGATCCGGCCCGGCCGGGTCACGTGGGACATGCTGCGGACATGGGTCGGTGGGAAGGGCGTGATCCTGCGCGGCGGAGGGCTCGACGAGTCGCCGCACGCATATCGTCGGCTGCCGGACGTGCTCGCCGCACAGGGCGACACGGTGACGGTGCTCCACACGCTCACCCCGCTGATCGTCGTAATGGCAGGTGAGAAGGAGTTCGATCCGTACAAGGACTAGGCACGCAGGAATTATCGTTCAACCTCTTAGGCGGCCAAGAGCATCCTGGTGACGCTTGTGAACCTACGTCGAGTCCCTCGTCGCAGAATCGTCGCCGCCCTCATCCTCCTCGGGGCTGTTGTCGTGTCCTTGCTCTCCAGATCGGCGCTGGTTTTC
>WNGI01000766.1_pt1 | contig 25246 bp, 20 predicted proteins | sample 5400621 | NCBI WGS metagenome assembly WNGI01 (sample SAMN13153374, study PRJNA577476) | soil metagenome | isolation source: 20 cm soil or saprolite under Garry oak tree replicate 1 | place: USA:California | collected 2016-06-15 | reverse complement strand
GCCCTCATCGGCGCGATCCTGGTCTGGTCGGCCACCCGGTCGCGGCTGGCCGCCACCGGCGCCAATCCGCAGAGCTACCTGTACCGGCACCTGGCCAACGTCGCGATCGGCGTCGTGCTGGCGGTCGTGGCGTCCCGTGCCGATTCCCGGATGCTGCGCTTCCTCGGGCCGATCGTGTACGTCGTCAGCCTGCTCGGGCTCGGCGCGGTGTTCCTGATCGGCACGACGGTCAACGGGGCGCACGCGTGGATCCTGCTGCCAGGCGGTTTCTCCCTCCAGCCGGCGGAGTTCATGAAGCTCGGCCTGGTCGTCGGGATGGCCGTGATGTTCGGGCAGCGCGCGGCGTCTCGCCGCTTCGACGCGCCGCCGACCAGCTCCGACGTGCTGATCGCCGTCGTCCTCGTCGGTGTTCCGCTGACGCTCGTCATGCTGCAGCCCGACCTCGGCTCGGCGATGGTCCTGGCTGCGGCCGCGTTCGGCCTGCTGGTGGCCGCCGACGTCCGCGCCCGCTGGATGTTCGCACTGGTCGCACTCGCCGTCCTGGGCATCATCGTCGCAGTCCGGTCCGGCGCGCTCGCCGAGTACCAGCTCTCGCGGTTTCGGGTATTCGCCGACCCTGCCGCGGACACGCAGGGCGCGGCGTACAACGTGACGCAGGCGCACATCGCGATCGCGAACGGCGGGCTGTTCGGGCGCGGCCTGTTCCACGGACCGCAGACCCGCGGCGCGTTCGTGCCCGAGCAGCAGACCGACTTCGTGTACAGCGTGGCCGGCGAGGAGTTCGGGCTGCTCGGCGCCGGGCTGATCATCGTGCTGTTCGCCGTGCTGTGCTGGCGCGGCCTGCGGATCGCGGCCCGTGCCGATCGCACCGGACGCCTGCTGGCGGTCGGCGTCGTCTGCTGGTTCGCGTTCCAGGCTTTCCAGAACATCGGGATGAACCTCGGCCTGACGCCGGTCACCGGCCTGCCGCTGCCCTTCGTGTCCTACGGCGGATCGTCGATGTTCGCGCAGTCGCTGGCGATCGGCATGCTGCTCGCCGTCCACCGATCCGGTTCTGGCCGCCCAGGTGGCTATCTGACGCCGGGCGGCCAGGAGCACGGCACGTAGCATTGGCGGCCGTGAGCGTCGAGTCCCTGTTCGAGCGGCTGGAGCCGTTGCTCTCGCGCGTCACCAAGCCGATCCAGTACGTCGGCGGCGAGCTGAACTCCCAGGTGAAGAACTGGGACGACGTCAGCGTCCACTGGGCGCTCATGTACCCGGACGCCTACGAGGTGGGCCTGCCGAACCAGGGCGTGCAGATCCTGTACGAGGTCATCAACGAGCGGCCGGACGCGCTCGCCGAGCGCACCTACTCGGTCTGGCCGGACCTCGAGGCGCTGCTGCGCGAGCACGGCATCGGCCAGTTCACGGTCGACGCGCATCGCCCGGTGGCGGCGTTCGACCTGCTCGGCGTGTCCTTCTCCACGGAGCTGGGCTACACGAACCTGCTCACAGCGCTCGATCTCGCGGGCATCCCGCTGCACGCGTGCGACCGCGACGAGACGCACCCGATCGTCATCGCCGGCGGTCACGCGGCGTTCAACCCCGAGCCGGTTGCAGACTTCGTCGATGCCGCGGTGCTCGGCGACGGCGAGCAGGTCGTCGGCGCGATCACCGACATCGTCCGGGACGCGAAGCGCGACGGCCTTACGCGGACCGAGACACTCGAGCGGCTGGCGGGCGCGGGCGGCGTGTACGTGCCGCAGTTCTACGACGTCAGCTACCTGCCGGACGGGCGCATCGAGGCGATCACGCCGAATCGGCCCAGGGTGCCCGACCGGGTCAGCAAGCACACCGTGATGGACCTCGACGAGTGGCCCTATCCGAAGACCCCGCTCGTCCCGCTGGCCGAGTCGGTCCACGAGCGGATGAGCGTCGAGATCTTCCGTGGCTGCACGCGCGGCTGCCGGTTCTGCCAGGCCGGCATGATCACCCGGCCGGTGCGTGAGCGCTCGATCACCGGCATCGGCGAGATGGTCGCGAACGGCCTTGCCGCAACGGGATTCGAGGAGGTTGGCCTGCTGTCGCTGTCGAGCGCCGACCATTCCGAGATCGGCGAGATCGCCAAGGGCCTCGCGGATCGGTACGAGGGCGAGCAGGTGTCCCTGTCGTTGCCGTCCACCCGCGTCGACGCGTTCAACATCGATCTGGCCAACGAACTGTCGCGCAACGGCCGGCGATCGGGCCTGACGTTCGCGCCCGAGGGCGGCTCGGAGCGGCTGCGCCGGGTCATCAACAAGATGGTCTCCAAGGACGACCTGATCCGCACGGTCACCACCGCGTACACGAACGGGTGGCGTCAGGTGAAGCTGTACTTCATGTGCGGCCTGCCGACCGAGACCGACGAGGACGTCCTCGAGATCGCCACTATGGCCCACGACGTCATCCGCGCCGGACGCGAGGCGACGGGCAGTCGCGACATCCGATGCACCGTGTCCATCGGCGGATTCGTGCCCAAGCCGCACACGCCGTTCCAGTGGGCCGCCCAGGCCAGTCCGTCCACAGTGGACCGCCGGTTGGCGAAGCTGCGCGCCGCCATCAACGCCAACCGCTCGCTGGGCCGCAACATCGGCGTGCGGTACCACGACGGTGAGCCGTCCCTGGTCGAGGGCTTGCTGTCGCGCGGCGATCGTCGCGTCGGCGCCGTGATCGAGCAGGTATGGCGCGACGGGGGGAGATTCGACGGCTGGAGCGAGCACTTCTCGTTCGAGCGTTGGGTCCGCGCGGCCAAGACCGCGTTGCAGGACGTCGATCTCGACTGGTACACGACGCGGGAACGCGACGCCGACGAGGTACTGCCCTGGGATCACCTCGACTCCGGCCTGGACAAGCAGTGGCTGTGGGACGACTGGCAGGACGCGCTCGCCGAGTTCGAACAGGACGACTGCCGGTGGACGCCCTGCTTCGACTGCGGCGTCTGCACCACGATGGGCACCGACATCCAGGTCGGCCCGACCGGCCGCAAGCTGTTGCCGCTCGCCGGCAAGTGAGCGCGGCGCGCGTCCGGCACGCAGCTTCCCCGCTGGAATCGCGCCGTATCGAGCCGCGGACTGGGTATTCCGGCGGGGAAGCGGGCCGTGCAGGGCGAACGCGGGACTGGATGAGCGCGGGCGTGGTTCGCACAATCATGGGCAGGTCGAACAAAATCCAACGATCGCACGGCATGTCTTGCTATACCTGGCGGCGGTCGGTAGGAACGTGTTTGAGATTGGTCGATCCGATTCCGTGACTCGCACGGATTCACTCACGATCGACCGGTCTCGTCTCTCTACGTACGCGGGGGCCTACGAGAAGGGCGGGACCTCCGGATGAGACTTCACGGGATGCGACGCGCCGGCCGGCGGCTGGTGTCAGGCGTTGCAGCAGGACTTCTGGTGATGGGCCTCAGCGTCGTGCTGGCGGCGGCGCCCGCGAAGGCCCTGGACAACGGGCTGGCAAAGGCCCCGCCGATGGGCTTCAACGACTGGAACGCGTTCGGCTGCAATGTCGACGAGCAGCTCATCAAGCAGACCGCCGACTACTTCGTCAGCTCCGGGCTCAAGGACGCCGGCTACACCTACGTCAACATCGACGACTGCTGGCTGACGCACTCCCGTGACGCGGCTGGCAAGCTCGTACCTGATCCGGTGAAGTTCCCCGACGGGATCAGCGGCACAGCCGACTACGTGCACAGCTTGGGCCTCAAGATCGGCATCTACGAGGACGCGGGCACCGCGACCTGCGCCGGATACCCGGGCAGTCTCGGCCACGAGGCCATCGACGCGCAGACGTTCGCCGACTGGGGCGTCGACTACCTGAAGTACGACAACTGCAACAACGCCGGAAGCACGACCAAGCAGCAGTACATCGACCGGTACACCGCGATGCGTGACGCGCTTGCGGCCACCGGGCGTCCCATCGTCTACAGCATCTGCGAGTGGGGCGTGAACGACCCTGCGAGCTGGGCCGGCGACGTCGGCAACCTGTGGCGCACGACCGGCGACATCGGCGACAACTGGGGCAGCCTCAAGTCGATCATCGGTCAGAACGCTCCGCTGGCGGGCGCCGCGCACCCGGGCGCCTGGAACGACCCGGACATGCTCGAGATCGGCAACGGCGGGATGACCGACACCGAGTACAAGACGCACTTCAGCCTGTGGGCCGAGATGGCGGCGCCGCTGCTCATCGGCACCGACCTGCGCCGGGCGACGCCGGCGACCCTGTCCATCCTGAAGAACAAGGACGTCGTCGCCGTCGACCAGGACTCGCTCGGCGCGCAGGGCAAGGTCGTCGCGGAGCGCAACGGCACGATGGTGTTCAACAAGCCGCTCGCGAACGGCGACCACGCGGTCGCCCTGTACAACTCGAACGACGCCACGGCGACGGTGCAGACAACCGCTGCCGCGGCCGGACTGTCGAAGTCACCGGGGTACACGCTCAAGGATCTGTGGAGCGGCGCGACCACCGAGACGGCCGGCACGATCAGCGCCGCCGTCCCCGCGCACGGCACCGTGCTCTACCGGGTCGCAGCGAGCGAGAACTGGGAGGCGTACCCGCCCTCGTCGAGCCTCGGTGTCACGTCGTCCACCGCGTTCGGCGCCGGTGACGTCGCCACGCAGGCGGGTCGCAGCGTGTCGTTCGCCGACACGGTGAGCAACTACGGCCGGGTTCCGCTCGAAGACGTGCGAGTCAGCGGTACGGCGCCCACCGGCTGGACCCTCGCGGCCACCAGCGCAGGCACGGCGGGCGCCATCGCGACGAACAAGTCGTTCACCACCGGCTGGTCGCTGCAGGTGCCGGCCGGGACGCCGCCCGGCACGTACCCGCTGACGATCACGGCCGATTACACCTACGACGACGGGACGTTGCCGGCGAGCCAGCAGGCCCATCTGGTGGTGCTCATCCTCGCTCCGCCGCCGACGGGAACCACGGCGCTGAGCGACGACACCTGGGTGTCGGCCGCGAACGGCTGGGGTCCGCCGGAGAAGGACATGAGCAACGGCGAGACGGCGGCCGGTGACGGCCATCCGATCACGATTCGCGGGCAGGTCTACCCGAAGGGTCTCGGCGTCCACGCGATCAGCGAGATCGTCTACTACCTCGGCGGGAACTGCTCGTCGCTCACGTCCGACGTCGGTGTCGACGACGAGACGGGTGGCCGGGGTGAGGTTACGTTCCAGATCTACGCCGACACCGCCAAGGTGGCCGACAGTGGCGCGGTGACCGGGACGTCGCCGGTGCAGACGCTGCACGCCGACCTGGCCGGGGCGACGTGGCTGCGGCTCTACGTCGACACCGACGGAGACGCGTCCTACGACCACTCCGACTGGGCAGGTCCCGAGCTGACCTGCGCCTGACCGCCAGCCATCCCGGGTTGTTCGACCCAGCGCGCTCAGACAGGCCCCAGGTCGAACAACTCGGGTACGCGGCAGACTGTGCACCATGGCCCGCCGTGTTCCGGAAGGACCGCCACCGCCGCCCGTGGTGCAGCGCGTCCGGCTGCGCTACGCGAAGCGGGGCCGCCTGCGATTCAGCTCGCACCGCGACTTCGCGAGGGCGTTCGAGCGCGCGCTGCGTAGGGCGCAGGTACCGATGGCGTACTCGGCCGGCTTCACTCCGCATCCGAAGATCTCCTATGTCGGCGCGGCACCGACCGGCGTGGCGAGCGAGGCGGAGTACCTCGAGATCGGGCTGGCCCGGCGCATGGACGTCGGCGAGCTGCGCGCGACGCTCGATGCCGCGCTACCCGATGGCCTCGACATCGTGGAGGCCGTCGAAGCCGGTGGGGGGTCGCTGCCCGAGCGGATGCAGGCCGCCGAGTGGCGTATCGAGCTGCTGGGCGTCCCGGCCGACGAGGCGACGAGGGTCGTCGCGCGTTTCCTGGCGGCCGAGACGGTGGAGGTCGAGCGACTGACCAAGGACGGGCGCAAAACGGTCGATGCCAGGCCGCCGGTCATGTCTATCGCCGTGTCGGATGCCGGTGAACCGGCCGGATCGGCACCGCGTGCAATACTGGACGTGGTCGTTCGACTGGTTACCCCGGCCGTTCGGCCCGACGACCTACTCGCAGCGTTGCATTCCGTTGCCGGTCTCGCCCTCGACGTCTCGCGCTGGGAATATCGCGCGGTCCGCCTGGCGCAGGGGCCGCTCGACGGTTCCGGTGCGGTCGGCGACCCGCTCGCCGCCGATCGGGTGACGCGCGAGATGGCGCCGTAGTCCGTCCCTGGACACCGATCGTGGCCGCGCAGATGCGGTCGTAGTCGGACAACAGACTTAGCGGGCCGCCCGGGGGGCTGCCCGCCTCAACCGCCTCCGCGCGGTCGCGGCTCGAACCGGCCGGAGTAGGCCTGCCACGAGCAGCGCCCGGAGGCCGAACGGAGTGACCCGAGCACATGCTCGAAACAGACGACACAAACGATCCGGCGACGCCGGATGAAACCCAAGCAACAACCAGACCGAAGCGCGCGCCCCGAAAGGCAGCCGCCAAGAAGGCGGCGCCGCCGGCCGAGGAGCAGGCCCAAGCGGCTGCGCCGGAGCCGGTGAAGAAGGCGCCGCGGGCCCGCAAGGCGGCCGCCAAGGCCGCTGGCACCGACGCTGACGCAGCCCCGGTCGCGAAGAAAGCCACCAAGCGTGCCGCTGCCAAGGCGGCGCCGGTCGCCGCCGACGCCGAGCCGCCCAAGCGCGGCCGCACCAAGCGCACCGCGCCGGCGGCCACCAGCCAGGACGAACCAAGCGCGCCAAAGGCCCCGCCGCCGATGCTGTTCGTCGCACCGGCCGACGCGCCGCCGGTGCCGGCTCGTCGCCGATCCAGAGGACCTGCGAAGGCAGAACCCGTCGATGCGGCCGTGGCGGACGAGGTCGTGGCGGAGACCGAAGAGGAGCCTGACGAGGTTCGCGAGGTCGCGGCCGAGGAGGCGACCGGGGCTCGCCGCCGTCGCCGCCGCGGACGTCGCGGGCGCGGGGGACACGCACGCGAGGACGCCGAAGAGACGCGCGAGGACGAGACCGCGGACGACGCTGCCGATGACGGCGCGCCCGCGGACGACGCCGACGAACCGGCCGGCGACGCGGACGAGCCCGACGCCGAGAGCACGTCGTCGGCGCGCCGTCGCCGTCGCCGTCGCCGCAAGGCCGGCGCGGGCGACGCCGAGCCCGGGGGCGACGATCCGCCGAACACCGTGGTGCACGTCCGTGAGTCCCGTAACGGCGGCAGCGGAGACGGCGACGGGGTGCGCGGCGTCAAGGGTTCGACGCGCCTCGAGGCGAAGCGCCAGCGCCGCCGCGAGGGGCGCGATACCGGCCGCCGCCGGCCGCCGATCCTCAGCGAGGCCGAGTTCCTCGCCCGCCGCGAGTCGGTCAACCGGGTCATGGCCGTGCGCCAGGCCGGTGAGCGGACCCAGATCGCCGTCCTCGAGGACGACATCCTGGTCGAGCACTACGTCACGCGCGCGTCCGCGACGTCCTACGTCGGCAACGTCTACCTCGGCCGGGTGCAGAACGTGCTGCCCAGCATGGAGGCGGCCTTCGTCGACATCGGCAAGGGGCGCAACGGCGTCCTGTACGCCGGCGAGGTGAACTGGGACGCCGCCGGGCTCGAAGGCAAGGCGCGGGCGATCGAGACCGCTCTGTCCTCGGGCGACACCGTGCTGGTGCAGGTGACCAAGGACCCGATCGGGCACAAGGGCGCGCGACTGACCAGCCAGGTCTCGCTGCCCGGCCGCTTCCTGGTGTACGTGCCGGGCGGCGCGATGACCGGCATCAGCCGCAAGTTGCCCGACGTCGAGCGGCACCGGCTCAAGGCGATCTTGAAGAAGATCGTCCCCGAGGACGCGGGCGTCATCGTGCGCACGGCCGCCGAGGGTGCCAGCGAAGAGGATCTGACCCGCGACGTCGAGCGGCTCAAGGCGCAGTGGCAGTCGATCGAGGCGAAGTCCAAGCAGCCGAAGGCCGCACCGACACTCGTCTACGGCGAGCCCGACCTCGCGATCCGCGTCGTCCGTGACGTCTTCAACGAGGACTTCCACCAGCTGATCGTGTCCGGCGCGGATGCCTGGGACGCCATCAACGGCTACGTCAACGACGTCGCCCCGGATCTCGCCGACCGGGTTCGCGAGCACACGGGCGAGGCCGACCTGTTCCACGAGCTGCGGATCGACGAGCAGCTCACCAAGGCGCTCGACCGCAAGGTGTTCCTGCCGTCTGGTGGCTCGCTGGTCATCGACCGCACCGAGGCCATGACCGTCGTCGACGTCAACACGGGCAAGTTCATCGGCTCGGGCGGCAACCTCGAGCAGACCGTCACACGCAACAACCTCGAAGCCGCCGAGGAGATCGTCCGGCAACTGCGACTGCGCGACGTCGGCGGCATCGTCGTCATCGACTTCATCGACATGGTGCTCGAGAGCAACCGTGACCTCGTGCTGCGGCGGCTCACCGAATGTCTGGGACGCGACCGCACGAAGCACCAAGTGGCCGAGGTGACCTCGCTCGGCCTGGTGCAGATGACCCGCAAGCGCGTCGGCGAGGGTCTGCTCGAGGCGTTCAGCGAGACCTGCCCGACCTGCGAGGGCCGCGGCGTGCTGATCCACTCCGAGCCGGTCGAGCGCCATGTGGCCGACGCCGGCGATCAGCGTCCGAAGAAGCAGGGCAAGCATGGCCGCAAGTCGAGCGAGCCGGTCGAGCCCGTCGAGCCGGTGGCCAACGACGAGCAGCGCAAGGCTGCCGCGAACGCGATGGTCACGATTGCCGGACGCGTTCAGCCGGACGGCGCCGAGCCCGGCGACGACGAGCCGGATCGCGACGAGGTGAACGGCGACGCGCCCGAGGCCGTCGCTGACGAGGCACCCGCCGAGCAGCCCGACGAGAACGACGAGCCGGCCGGCGACCAGGTCGCCGCTGAGGTCGCCGAGACGCCCGACGGCAAGGCGCCCGCCGAGCCGGCGCCGCGTCGGCGGCGGCGCGCGGCCAGCCGCCCGGCAGGCCCGCCTGTCGCGATCGGTGCCCGATGAGCCGCTTTGCTTCGGGCGTTGAGGGTGCCGTAGCCTGTAGGACGGCCCATCTGGTGGTGGGCCACAATTCTGTGCCGCTCATGGGCACGTCTAATCAAGGAGTGGAAGTCCGCGATGTACGCCATCGTCAAGACCGGCGGTAAGCAGTACAAGGTCGCCGTCGGGGACCTGCTGCAGGTCGAGAAGCTCGACGCCGCCCCGGGTGACGAGGTGGCGCTGTCCGCGGTATTGCTGGTCGACGGCGAGGCCGTCACGTACAGCGCCGACAAGCTGGCCAAGGTCGCGGTCAAGGCCGAGGTGGTCGCGCAGACCAAGGGCCCGAAGATCCGCATCCACAAGTTCAAGAACAAGACCCGTTACCACAAGCGGCAGGGCCACCGTCAGCAGCTGACCGAGCTCAAGGTGACCGACATCGCGGCAGGAAAGAAGTAAGGAAAAGTCATGGCACACAAGAAGGGCGCGTCCAGCTCGCGCAACGGCCGCGACTCCAATGCGCAGCGGCTCGGCGTCAAGCGCTTCGGCGGCCAGGCCGTCAACGCGGGCGAGATCCTGATCCGGCAGCGCGGCACGAAGTTCCACCCGGGTGCGAACGTCGGCCGCGGCGGCGACGACACGCTGTTCGCGCTGGTCGAAGGCAGCGTGCAGTTCGGCGAATCGCGCGGGCGCAAGACCGTCAGCATCGTCCCGGTGGCCTGACCGGCCCGCGACGACGCACCGCCAGGCGGGCCCGGGTCCATCCCGGCGCCCGCCTTCGTTTTGCGAGGGACCAGGCAGAGAGGAGCAGCAGTGGCGTTCATAGACCGCGTGGTGCTGCACGTCTCGGCCGGCAACGGCGGGCACGGAGTCGCCTCGATCCACCGCGAGAAGTTCAAGCCGCTCGGCGGCCCGGACGGCGGCAACGGCGGCCACGGCGGTGACGTCGTGCTGGTCGTCGACCCGAACGTCCATACCCTGCTGGACTTCCACCACCATCCGCACCAGCACGCCGGCAACGGCAAGCAGGGCGCCGGGAGCAATCGGAACGGCGCCGAGGGGCACGACCTCGAACTGCGCGTGCCGGACGGGACGGTGGTGATGGCCGACGGCGAGGTGCTCGCCGACCTGACCGGTGCCGGCACCCGGTTCGTCGCCGCCCAGGGTGGACACGGCGGGCTCGGCAATGCCGCGCTCGCGTCCACGCGCCGCAAGGCGCCCGGCTTCGCGCTGCTCGGCGAGCCCGGCGAGGCTCGTGACCTCGTGCTCGAGCTGAAGAGTGTCGCCGACGTCGGGCTGATCGGGTTCCCGTCCGCGGGCAAGTCGTCGCTGATCGCCGCGATGTCGGCGGCTCGTCCCAAGATCGCCGACTACCCGTTCACCACGCTCGTGCCGAACCTGGGCGTCGTCAGCGCGGGCGAGTCGACGTTCACGATGGCCGATGTTCCCGGGCTGATTCCTGGCGCCGCCGAGGGCAAGGGCCTGGGCCTCGACTTCCTGCGCCACATCGAGCGGTGCTCGGTGCTGCTGCACGTCCTCGACTGCGCGACGCTCGACCCGGGCCGCGACCCGATCAGCGACCTGGACGCCATCGAGGACGAGCTTCGGCGCTACGTCGGCACGTTCGGCTCGCTGCTGGACCGTCCCCGCGTGGTCGCGTTGAACAAGATGGACGTTCCCGAGGCCGCGGATCTGGCCGCGCTGGTGCGTCCTGAGCTGGAGGCTCGCGGGCTGCGCGTATTCGAGGTGTCCGCGGTGAGCCATGCCGGCCTTCGGGAGCTGGGATTCGCGCTCGCCGCCGAGGTCGAGGCCGACCGTGCGGAACGTCCGGCCCCCGAGCCGGCGCGGATCGTGCTGCGGCCCGAGGCCGTCGACGACCCGGGATTCACCGTCGCACCCGACCCGGCCGAGGACGGCGCGTTCGTCGTGCGCGGTGCCAAGCCCGAGCGCTGGGTGCGCCAGACCGCCTTCGACAACGACGAGGCGGTCGGCTATCTCGCCGACCGGCTGGCCCGGCTCGGCGTCGAGGACGAACTCGCCAGGCAGGGCGCACAGCCCGGTGCCGCCGTGACCATCGGCGACGTCACGTTCGACTTCGAGCCGGCCTCGGCGATGGCCGACGCCGAGTACCGGCCGTCGCGGCGCGGCTCGGACGAGCGCCTGGAGACGTCCGCCCGCTCCCGCGCCGACGAGCGGCTGGCCGCGAAGCGGGTCCGGCGGCAGAGGCCAGAGTGAGCAGGCAGGCGATCGCCGAGGCGCAGCGAACGGTCGTCAAGGTCGGCTCCTCGTCGCTGACCTCGCGTCGGCGCCTCGACGCCGGCCGGCTCGACGCGCTCGTCGACGCCCTTGCCGCGCGTCAGGCCACCGGTCGGCAGGTCGTGCTCGTGTCGTCCGGCGCGATCGCCGCGGGCATCGGGCCGCTCGGCCTGCGCGTCCGACCCCGTGACCTGGCCACGCAGCAAGCCGCGGCGAGCGTCGGTCAGCTACTGCTCGTCGAGCGCTACGCAGCCTCCTTCGCGCGCTACGACCTGACGGTCGGCCAGGTGCTGCTGACCGCCGACGACCTGCACCGCCGAGGTCACTACCGAAACGCCAACCGGACACTCGAGCGGTTGCTGAGTCTCGACGTCATCCCGATCGTGAACGAGAACGACACGGTCGCGACTCACGAGATCCGCTTCGGCGACAACGACCGGCTTGCCGCGCTGGTGGCGCACCTGGTCAGCGCCGACGCGCTCGTCCTGCTGTCCGACGTCGACGGCCTGTACAGCGCGGCGCCGCACCGCGCCGGTTCGCAGTTGGTCAGCGAGGTGCGCACGCTCGAGGATCTCGCCGCCGTTCGCGTGCGCGCGACGGGCAGCGACGTCGGCACCGGGGGAATGTCCACCAAGATCGAGGCCGCGACCATCGCGACCGGCGCGGGCATCCCGGTCATCCTCGCGGCCGCGACGTCGGTCGCCGCCGCGCTCGGGGGGACCGCGGGCACTGTCTTCCACCCGTCCGGTGATCGCACGGCGTCGCGCCTGTTCTGGTTGCGCCACGCCACCCGTCCGCGTGGCCGGCTGGTGCTCGACGAGGGCGCAGTTGCCGCAGTGGTCGCGCGGCGGGCGTCCCTGCTTCCGGCGGGCATCACGGGGGTGAGCGGCGACTTCGAGTCGGGCGACCCGGTCGAGCTCGTCGCCGTCGACGGCACTGTGGTTGCGCGCGGCCTGGTCAGCTACGACTCGGCCGACCTGCCCGGCCTGCTCGGCCGCCGCACCGGCGACCTTCCTGAGCAGTTTCGCCGTGAAGTCGTGCATCGGGACGACCTGGTGCTTCTGTAACGCTCTTCCCTTCTGTGCAAGATCCAGTCATAGTCGTGCCACGGGGACTCCAGCTGGCTTCGAGAAGGGGCAGTCCATGGGGCACAACCGGCTCATCAAAGCGGGCATCGCAGTCCTCGCCGCCGCCGTCGCGACGGTGGCCCTTGCCGCTCCGGCAGCCGCGAGCGGACAGTATGTGGCACTCGGCGACTCCTACGCGTCGGGCGTCGGAAGCCGCACCTATTACAGCGACAGCGGATCGTGTTACCGGTCTCCGTACGCGTACGCGGTGACCGACGCAGCGCGGATCGGCGCGACGCTGACGTTCTCGGCATGCAGCGGCGCGACGACCTCGTCCGTGCAGAGCGGCCAACTCGGCGGGCTGAGCAGCGGCACGAGGTGGGTCACCGTCCAGGTCGGCGGCAACGACGCCGGGTTCTCCTCGGTGATCACCACGTGCGCCGAGCCGTCCTGGCTGGGCAACTGCTCGTCGGCGGTGTCCAACGCGCAGAGCATCATCCGCAACACGCTGCCCGGCCGACTCGACTCGCTGTACAACGCGATCCGGTCACGGGCGACGACGGCCAAGGTCGTCGTCGTGGGCTACCCGCGGCTGTTCAACGGCGAGGACTGCAACGCCGCTACGTGGTTCAGCCCGAGCGACGAGTCGCTGCTGAACCAGACCGCCGACCTGATGGACAGCACGCTCGCCGGTCGGGCCTCGGCGCACGGGTTCGCCTTCGTCAACCCCGAGTCGGCGTTCGTCGGGCACGCGGTGTGCGACGACGTCGAGTGGATCAACGGGCTGTCCAACCCGATCATGGAGTCCTACCACCCGAACCGCAGCGGCCAGGCCGGCTACGCGAACCTCGTCGACGACGACCTGACCTGACCGGGCCGGTCAGGTCGCCTCAGCCACGCCCTTGAAGAACGTGTAGCAGAACACGCCGTCGGGCTCGGTCGTCCGGTGCAGGTCTTGCACGCCCGCATCGAACGTGCCGGGCTCGATCAGGCCGGCCGCGACCGCGGGGTCGCGGACGCCCTCGATCATCGCGGTGAACGTCTTCCTGATGAAGCCGTCGACGAGCTCGGGCCGGCTCGCGTCGACGTACACCATGCGGGGCGAGACACGGACGGCGTCGAAGCCTGCCTCCCGCAACAGCGGGTAGACCTGCCGGCCGATCAGCGCGTTGCCACCCGCCACCTGTTGCAGGTGGACCAGGCAGTCGATCGCCTGCTGGGCCGCGGCGCTGTCCGGATGAAAGTAGGTGGACCCGTGGTCGCCCTCGATCACGGTGATGGTGCCGCCGGGCCGGAGCAGCCGGCGAAGAATCGTCAACGCCTCGACCGGCCTGGTGAGGTGTTCCAGGACGAAGCACACGAAGACGTGGTCGAACGACCCGTCGGCGAAGGGCAGCGCGAAGATGTCCGCCTGCCGGAACTCCACGTTGGTCAGCCCCGCGAGACCGGCCCGGCGCTCAGCCTCGGCGAGCGAGTCCGCGGAGATGTCGACAGACACGAATCTTGCACCGGCGCTGCGCCGGGCCAAGCTGAGCGTCTGCGCGCCGACGCCGCAGCCCACCTCGAGGACCACGCTCCCGGCGGGGTATCGGGTGTCGGAATGCAGCAGCTCGACCAACGTCCCGGCCTGATCGTGCAGGCGCTCGTTCTCTCGCGGGTGGTAGCCGTGCACGTACGGGTGGCCCATGTGGTCACGAAACCACACGGGCTTGCCCCGCCCGTACGCTGGACGCCATGTCCGAGCAAGAGGTACGCGCGGTCGCGACGCGAGCCGGTGACGCCGCCGCCGAGCTGGCGCCGCTGACGCGTGCGCAGAAGGATGCCGGCCTGCATGCGATGGCGGACGCCGTCACCGACGCGACCGACGCCATCCTCGAAGCGAACGCGCGCGACGTCGCCGCCGGACGCGAGGACGGGACGTCCGAGGCGCTGCTCGACCGGCTCTCGCTCGATGCCGCTCGGGTGGCCGCGATGGCCGGCGGCCTGCGCGACATCGCGGCGCTGCCCGATCCGGTGGGCGAGGTCGTGCGTGGCTACACCCGACCGAACGGGCTGGAGATCCGCCAGATCCGGGTGCCGATCGGCGTCGTCGCGATCGTGTACGAGGCGCGGCCGAACGTGACAGTCGACGCCGCGGGTCTTGCGGTCAAGAGCGGCAATGCCGCGTTGCTGCGCGGCTCGGCGTCCGCGTACCGGTCGAACACGGTGCTCGTCGAGGTGCTGGCTGCCGCCGCCGAGAAGGCGGGTCTGCCGCGAGACGCGGTCCAGCTCGTGCCCGGCACCGACCGCGAGAGCGTGGGCTACCTGCTGCGCGCCCGCGGTCTGGTCGACCTCGTGATCCCGCGCGGTGGCGCCGGGCTGATCAGCTACGTGGTCGAGAACTCGACGGTGCCGGTGATCGAGACGGGCGTTGGCAACGTCCACATCTACGTGGACGCCGACGCCGACCTCGACATGGCCGAGCGCATCGTCGTGAACGCCAAGGTGTCGCGGCCGAGCGTGTGCAATGCCGCCGAGACGCTGCTCGTGCACCGAGACGTCGCCGGCGAATTCGTGCCGCGGATCGTGAATGCCTTGCAGGACAAGGGAGTTACGGTGCACGGCGACACAGCGTTCACCGCGCCGGGGGTGGTGCCCGCGACCGACGAGGACTGGGCTGCCGAGTACCTCTCGCTCGACATCGCCGCCCGGGTCGTCGCCGACGCCGACGAGGCGATCGCGCACATCCGCCGCTGGTCGTCCGGGCACACCGAGGCGATCGTCACCCGCAACCTCGACACGGCACGGCGCTTCGTCGCACGCGTCGACTCGGCGGCGGTGATGGTCAACGCGTCCACCCGGTTCACCGACGGGGCTGAGTTCGGATTCGGCGCCGAGATCGGCATCTCGACGCAGAAGATGCACGCACGCGGACCGATGGGTCTGGCCGAGCTGACCACGACGAAGTGGGTCGTCACCGGCGACGGCCAGGTGCGCTGAGCGAGGTCAGTCGAGGTAGCGCAGCACGGCGAGCACGCGGCGGTGGTCCTCGCCCGACGGCGGCAGGTCGAGCTTGGTGAAGATGTTCGCGACGTGCTTCTCGACGGCGCGGTCACTCACCACGAGCTGCCGCGCGATGGCGCCGTTCGTGCGGCCTTCTGCCATCAGCCCGAGCACCTCCCGCTCCCGCGGGGTGAGCGTCGCGATTGCGTCGCGGCGGCGGCTCGCGCCGAGCAGCTGGCGCACGACCTCGGGGTCGAGCGCGGTACCGCCCGCGGCCACCCGGGTCAGGGCCTCGACGAACTCGCTGACGTCGGCCACGCGATCCTTGAGCAGGTACCCGACCCCGGACGAGGAGCCCGCCAGCAACTCGGCCGCATATCGCGTCTCGACCCACTGCGAGAACACCAGCACGCCGACCGCGGGCCGCTCGCGCCGGATCGCGATGGCCGCGCGGAGCCCTTCGTCGGTGAAGCTCGGCGGCATCCGGATGTCGACGACGGCGACATCGGGGTCGTGCTCGGCGACCGCGGCGCGCAGGGCGTCGCCGTCGGACACGGCGGCGACGACGTCGTGCCCGCGGTCAGTCAGTAGCTGGACGAGACCGTCGCGCAGGATCGCGGCGTCCTCGGCGATGACGACGCGCACGTCAGCTCGCCACCGGCAGCTCGACGGTGACCGTCGTCGGGCCGCCGTCCGGGCTGTCGACGCTCAGCCGGCCGTCGACGGTGCGGACCCGCTCGGCCAGGCCGGTCAGGCCGGTGCCCGCGCCGATCCGGGCGCCGCCGCGGCCGTCGTCGCGAACCTGCAGGCGAAGCGTGTCGTGGCGCTCGCGCACGTCCAGCGTTGCGCGATTGGCGCCGCTGTGCCGTGCGACATTGGTCAGCAGCTCGGCCACGCAGAAGTACGCGATCGTCTCGATCGCGGGCGACGGACGCACCGGGACGCGCACCTGCACCTCGACGGGCACCGTGCTGCGCGCGGCCAGCGTGGCCAGCGCGGCGTCGAGGCCCTGGTCGAGCACCGGCGGGTGGATGCCCCGGACCAGGTCGCGCAGCTCGGCGATCGCGTCCTTGGCACTCTCGTGCGCGCCGCCGACCAGCTCGCGTACGCGCGAGGAGTCACCGGCAGCGTCGAGCGTTTCCTTGGCCTGGCCGAGGTTCATGGCCAGGGCGATCAGCCGAGCCTGCGTCCCGTCGTGCAGGTCGCGTTCGATGCGCCGCAGCGCAGCGGCGGAGTCGTCGACGGCATGCGCGCGTGTCCGCTCCAACTCCTGGACGCGCTGAGCGGATTGCGTCGGGCCGAGCAGCCAGCGCATCAGTACGCCGTCGAGTGCGACCAGGCCACGGATCGGCCACGGCGCGAGGAAGACCGCAACGATCCCGATCGCCGACAGGAGCAGGGCTTTCGGCCAGGTGTCGAAGTAGAAGTTGCCGAACTGGACCTCCGAGTGGTGGCTGACGCCGTGCGAGTCCTTGTTGGTCACGTCGAAGATCGACCACCACACGGGATAGGTCAGCAGGATGATCGAATCGACCCAGAACAGCGCCGCACCGAATGCACCGGCCATCGCGACCGGGAGCTTGACGACGAGATAGGCGAACGCCCGCCAGCCCGTCGCGTCCTTCAGCGCCGAGCCCAGCCAGCCGAACAGCCCGGGCTGCCGCCGGAAGGGCGGTGGGTCGTCGACGCGCGCGCCGACCATCGCGCGGCCGAGCTTGCGCTGCAGTTGCCCGAGCCACCGCCCGCCCAGGACGGTGACCGCGATCAGCGGCAGTCCGACGAATGTGATCGCGGTTCCGACACCGAACATGAGACAGATGGCCACGGCCCAGAAGCTGGCGAAAGCGAGCGGGGCACACACGATCAGGTAGGCCAGGCCGCGCCACGTCCACCCCGAGACCGGCGCGCGGAGAAACGCGCGCCAGGCCGTCGGGGTCGTGGCGGTCATGGTGGATTCAGCCTGCCAGAGGTTAGACATCGCGCTTGTTGAGCAGGGTGATCGCCAGCAAGACCGCCAGCGCGGTCCATGCGCAACCGACGCCGAATCCCTGCCATGGCGAGACGACCGCGTCGCCGCCTCGTCCGGTGGACATGACTTGCAGGCCGGCCTGCGGGCTGGGCATGTACGTGCTCAGGTACCGGCCCAGCTTGCCCGGCAGCCCGCTGAATACGGTTGGCAGCACGAGTGTCAGCGCGATCATGAGCACGATCGCGCCGGCGACGTGCCGGACGATGGCGCCGATCGACAGGGCGAGCACGCCGACGAGGGCCAGGTACAGCCCGTAGCCCACGATCGCCCGCAGCACGTCCGGATCGCCCAGCGACACCGACACATGGCTGCGCATGATCGCCTGGCCGACGAAGAACGAGCCGAACGCGACGATCTCGGCCACGACGAACGTCACCGCCGCGAGCACGGCGAACTTGGCAGCGAGCACGGGCGTACGCCGGGGTATGGCGAGCATGGTCGCGCGGATCATGCCCGTGGAGTACTCGCCCGCGAAGAGCAGCACGCCCAGCACGCACATCGCGATCTGCCCCCACGCGGCCCCCGGCTGCAGGATCAGCCCGATCGGGTCCTCGACCATGTTCAGCCGGTCGCCGGAGCTGAGGTGGTCCCAGTTGGCGGTGTAGATGGACGTGGCCAGGATGCTGAACCCGACCGAGACGACGACGAGCGTGGCGAACGACCACGTCGTCGAGCGCAGCGAGCGGATCTTCGTCCACTCGCTGAGGGCGATGTCCGGAAAGCGCACGGCGGTCGTAGTCATCGGTCGGCTCCGTCGAACTCGACGCTGCCGTGGGTCAGCGCCATGAACGCGTCCTCGAGCGAGGCGCGTTGGGGGGTCAGCTCGTAGAGCACGAGGCTTTGCTGCGCGGCCAGTTCCGCAATGCGCGGAGCGGGCATGCCCGCGACGACGAGCATGCCGACGCCGTCCGGCTCGACCTCGGCGCCGTGCGCCGCGAGGAGGGCGGCCAGCGTGCGCGCGTCGGGCGAGCTGACGCGTACCGACTGCTTGGCCCCGCGCGTGACGAACTCCTCGGTCGGGCAGTCGGCGATCAGCCGGCCGCGTCCGATCACGATCAGGTGGTCGGCCGTGACCGCCATCTCGTTCATCAGGTGGCTCGACACGAAGACCGTGCGCCCCTCGCTGGCAAGGTGCTTCATCAGCGTGCGGATCCAGACGATGCCCTCGGGGTCCAAGCCGTTGCCCGGCTCGTCCAGCAGCAGCACCGCCGGGTCGCCGAGCAGCGCGGCCGCGATGCCCAGCCGCTGGGCCATCCCGAGCGAGAAGCCGCCGGCCCGCTTGTGCCGGACGCCGCGCAGCCCGACCAGATCGATCACCTCGTCCACGCGGCGCCGTGGCAGGTGCTGGGTCTGGGCCAGGCAGAGCAGATGGTTGTACGCGCTGCGCCCCTTGTGCACCGCCTTGGCCTCCAGCAGCGCGCCGACGGTGCACAGCGGCCGGGCCAGTTCGCGGTACGGGCCGCCGCCGATCGTGGCGGTTCCCCGATCGGGACGGTCCAGGCCGAGCAGCAAGCGCATGGTGGTCGACTTGCCCGCGCCGTTCGGGCCGAGGAACCCGGTGACCTTGCCCGGCGCCACGGTGAAACTCAGCGCGTCGACGGCGACCTTGTCGCCGTACCGCTTGGACAGGGCGCGCGCCTCGATGACGCGCGCCGATTCGGTGGTAGTTGTCATGAATTCGATCTTGGTTCGGCGGCGGGCCGATCTCGATGGCGCCAGCACGTCTCATCACGGTGGGGCAAACCGAACCCCGCAGGTCCGTAGCATTGCGCAGCGTGCCGGCGCAAAGACTCGGAATCATGGGCGGGACGTTCGACCCGATCCATCACGGCCACCTGGTCGCAGCCAGCGAGGTCGCCGAGCAGTTCGCCCTGGACGAGGTGATCTTCGCTCCGACCGGCGCGCCCTGGCAGAAGTCCGACCGCGAGGTCAGTGCCGCGGAGGACCGCTACCTGATGGCCGTGATCGCGACCGCGTCCAACCCGCGCTTCTGGGTCAGCCGGGTCGACATCGACCGCCCCGGGCCGACGTTCACGATCGACACGATCCGCGACATCGCGGCCATGCGCCCCGATGCCGAGCTGTTCTTCATCACCGGTGCGGACGCCCTCGGCCAGATCCTGTCCTGGAAGGATCACGACGAGGCGATCCGGCTGGCCCGCTTCGTCGGCGTGACCAGGCCCGGCTACGAGCTGTCCGACGCCCACCTGCCCAGCCATGCGGTGACCCTCGTCGACGTACCGGCGATGGCGATCTCGTCGAGCACCTGCCGGGAGCGCGTCCGCGGTGGGCACCCGATCTGGTACCTCGTGCCCGACGGCGTCGTCCAGTACATCGCGAAGCATCATCTGTACCGCAACGTAAGCTCGCCGGGATGACGGCCACCGACCTAGCCCGCGATCTGGCGCTCGTTGCCGCCAACGCAGCAAGTGACAAGCTCGCCACCGACGTCGTCCTCATCGACGTCAGCGAGCGGTTGGTGATCACCGACATCTTCGTGATCGCGACGGGGGCGAACGAGCGTCAGGTCGAGGCAATCGTCGACGAGGTCGAGGAGCGGCTGCGCCGCGAAGGCGTCAAGCCGCTGCGCCGCGAGGGCCGGCGAGACGGGCGATGGGTGCTGCTCGACTACGCCGACGTCGTGGTGCACGTCCAGCACAGCGAGGAGCGCGTGTTCTACGCGCTGGAGCGGCTCTGGAAGGACTGCCCAGCGATCCCGTTCGTGCCCGACGGCGCGCCGTCGTGAGCGCACCGTCGTGAGCGCACCGCCAGGCAATCGCCTGGTGACCAAGCGGCGGGTGTTGCTGCTGCGCCACGGGCGGACCATGTGGAACGCGCAGCACCGCTTCCAGGGCCAGGCCGACCCGCCCCTGGACGACCTGGGCCGGGCGCAGGCCTACGAGGTCGCGGCGCTCGTGGCGGCGCTCAAGCCCGACCTCATCCTGTCCTCGGACGCGAAGCGCGCCCTGCAGACCGCCGCGCCGCTCGGGGCGATCACCGGCCTGCCGGTGACCTCGGAGCCGCGATTTCGTGAGCGCTCGCTCGGCCACTGGGAGGGGCTGACCCGCGACGACGTCGCCGAGCGCTACCCCGACGAGTTCGACGACTGGATGCACGGCCGCGACGTCAGCCGCCGCGGCGGCGAGTCGCGCGAGCAGGTCGCCGAGCGGGCGCTCGAGGCATTCGACGAGATCGACGACGACAGCCAGCTCGCCGTGATCGTCACCCACAGCGCGACCGCGATGGCGATGTGCGCGGTGCTGCTCGGCCTCTCGCAGCGCACGCCGGTGCTCAGCGCGCTGGCCAACTGCCACTGGTCGGAGTTACGGCACGGTTCGCGGTGGGAGCTGCGCGCGCACAACGTCGGGGCGCCCGGTCCGGTCATCCCGCGGCTGGACCTCGAGGAGGAGCCGGCCGACGCCGAGGCCTAGCAGGCCCCGAAGTGGATACGGACTGAACACGCTTAAGCACGCTAATCGCATGAGCGGTGGCACAGGAGTGACATGGCACGGACCGCGCCGCGCTTCAACTTGTGCCCTTACCTGGCCGGTCCTACCTTGATCAAAGGTGCCCCGGCGTCCGGTGGCGACGGACGGCGGACGCCGGGCGAGCACCGAATCCCAAATTTGTGATGCGGCGTCGGCATTGGTTACGGAGCGCATCCGCGCCCGACCGTGAGCGATTTGTCGCACCGGGTATTATCCCCGCCATGAGCGCCCGCCTGCTCCTTACCGGGCCGCGCTGACCCGTAGCACGTCGGCGCGGCTGAGCCCTCTGCGATCCTTTCGCGGGGGCTTTTCGTTTGCCCGGACCGCACAGCAGGAGACTCGAGATGACCAGCAACACCCGGCCGGCCGCCGTGGGCAGTGCCAGCGCCGCTGACGACGTGCCGCCCTTCCGCTACACCGCCCAGCTCGCCGAGAAGATCGAGACGTCCTGGCAGGAGCGCTGGGAGCGTGACGGAACGTTCGACACGCCCAATCCGACCGGGCCGCTCAGCGCCGGGTTCGAGACCGTCGCCGACCGGCCGCGCGCCTACGTCATGGACATGTTCCCGTACCCGTCGGGGGCCGGGCTGCACGTCGGCCACCCGCTGGGCTACATCGGCACCGATGCCTACACCCGCTACCTGCGGATGAGCGGCACGAACGTCCTGCATCCCATGGGCTTCGACGCGTTCGGGCTGCCCGCAGAGCAGTACGCCGTACAGACCGGGCAGCACCCGCGCATCACGACGGACGCGAACATCGTCGAGTACCGCCGCCAGCTGCGCGCGCTGGGGCTGGGCTTCGACTCGCGCCGCACGTTCGCTACGACCGACCCCGAGTACTACCGCTGGACGCAGTGGATCTTCCTGCAGATCTTCGACTCCTGGTACGACGTCGAGGCCGACAAGGCACGCCCCGTCGCCGAGCTGATCGCCGAGCTGGACGCCGACACCCGGCTGCCCGGTCCCGGCACCAACCCGTTCGGCAAGCGGTGGGCCGAACTCGACGCCGCCCAGCGCCGCCAGGTGATGGACAACCACCGGCTGGTCTATCGCGCCAAGTCGGTCGTCAACTGGTGCCCCGGCCTGGGCACCGTCCTGGCCGACGAGGAGGTCACCGCCGACGGGCGAAGCGAGCGCGGCAACTTCCCCGTGTTCCGCAAGCCCTTGCTGCAATGGATGATGCGCATCACGGCGTACGCCGACAGGCTGGCCCGAGACCTGGACCTGATCGACTGGCCGGAGAACGTGCGCGCCATGCAGCGCAACTGGATCGGCAAGTCGACGGGTGCGCACATCCGGTTCGCGTCCGCGGCAGGCGACATCGAGGTGTTCACCACCCGGCCCGACACGGTATTCGGGGCCACCTACATGGTGCTGGCCCCCGAGCATCCGCTGGTCGACGCGCTGAGCGCCGACTCATGGCCGGACTCCGCCAAGCCCGCGTGGACGGGCGGGCACGACACGCCCCGTGACGCGGTCGCCGCGTACCGGGCGTCTATCGCCGGACGGTCCGACCTGGACCGCCAGGCCGGTGCCGCGAAGGAGAAGACGGGCGTCTTCATCGGCGCTTTCGCAACGAATCCCGCGAACGGTGCCGATCTGCCGATCTTCATCGCCGACTACGTCCTGATGGGTTACGGCACCGGCGCGATCATGGCCGTGCCAGGGCAAGACGAGCGCGACTGGGAGTTCGCCGAGATATTCGACGTGCCCATCGTCCGCACCGTGCAGCCCCCGGAGGACTTCGACGGCAAGGCGTACAGCGCCGAGGGCCCGGCGATCAACTCGGGGTTCCTGAACGGCAAGGGCGTCGCCGACGCCAAGGCCGCCATCATCGCCTGGCTGGAGGAGTACGGCCACGGGCGCGGCGCGGTCACCTACCGGGTGCGCGACTGGCTGTTCTCGCGGCAGCGGTACTGGGGCGAACCGTTCCCGATCGTGTACGACGACAGCGGCCTGCCCGTCGCGCTGCCCGACTCGATGCTGCCGCTCGAGCTGCCCGACACGAACGACTTCTCGCCCAAGTCGTTCGCGCCCGACGACGCCGGCTCCGAACCCGAGCCGCCACTCGGCCGGCTGACCGACTGGGTGAACGTCACACTCGACCTCGGAGACGGGCCGAAGCAGTACCGGCGCGAGACGAACACCATGCCGAACTGGGCCGGCTCCTGCTGGTACGAGCTGCGCTACCTGGACCCGACGAACACCGAGCAGGTCGTCGACCCGGGGGTCGAGCGTTACTGGATGGGGCCAACTGCCGATCGGCCCGCCGGCGGCGTCGGGCTGTACGTCGGCGGCGTCGAGCACGCGGTGCTGCACCTGCTCTACGCTCGCTTCTGGCACAAGGTGCTGTTCGACCTGGGATACCTGTCGAGCTCGGAGCCGTTCCATCGGCTGATCAACCAGGGCTACTTGCAGCTGCCTGCCTACACGAACGCGAACGGCTTCTACGTCGAAGCGGCCGAGGTCGAGGAACGCGACGGCGAGTTCTTCTACCGCGGCGAGCGCGTGAACCAGGAGTTCGGCAAGATCGGCAAGAGCCTGAAGAACGTCATCACGCCTGATCAGTTCATCGCCGACTACAGCACGGACACGTTCCGGCTGTTCGAGATGTTCGGCGGTCCGCTGGTGCAGTCGCGGCCGTGGGACGCCAAGGCGATCGTCGGCCCGTACCGGCTGCTGCAGCGTGTTTGGCGTGCCGTGATCGACGAGGAGTCCGGCATGCCGCACGTCTCGGACGAGCCGGTGGCCGACGCGCTGAATCGCCTGCTGCACAAGACGATTCACGCAGTCCGCGACGGCTACGAGACGTTGCGGTTCAACACGTCGATCGCGCGGATCACCGAGCTGAACAACGCGATCGTTCAGGCATACCCCACTGGCGGAGCGCCCCGCGCGCTCGCCGAGCCGATGGTGCTCATGCTGGCACCGCTGGCGCCGCACATCGCCGAGGAGCTGTGGTCGCGGCTCGGACATGCCGAATCGCTGGCCTGGCAGGCTTTCCCGGTCGCCGACCCGGCGCTGCTGGTCGACGAGACGGTCGACGTCCCGGTGCAGGTCAACGGCAAGGTGCGCTCCGTGGTGTCCGTGCCGGCCGACGCCGACGCGGCGGCGATGCAGGCCGCGGCGCGCGCCGACGCGAAGATCGTCGCCGCGCTGGACGGCCGCGAGGTCAAGCGCGTGATCACGGTGCCCGGCAGGCTGGTCAACTTCGTCGTCTGACCGAACGGTCAATCGCCGAAGAACTTGCGAGCACCGCGGCGACCGCCTTCGGGTCGGCGACGTGGCCTGCGCCTTCGATCGTCCGGCGCTGCGCGTTCGGGATGCTCGCGGCGATCGCGTCCGCGGCCGGCTCCGGAGCTCCGGCCGCGGTCAAGCTCACCCAGTCCGTTCCCGCCTCGGCCGTCATCGAATGGGACGCCGCCGGCGCGACCTGCGTGTCCGCCGATCACTTCCTCACCACGCCGCCGGGCACCACCGCCACTCAGCCGGCAGGCACCAATCACTCCAGCAGGTGGCTCGTCTGCTTGCTGACTGTTCATCCCGTCGTCATCGGCACGTCCGGGAAGAAATAGCCGGGCCGGCGGCACTAGGGTCGCTGGTATGGCATCGGACGTGGCGGGCGTCGCGGTCGTCACCGACTCGACTGCGTACCTGCCGCCGGGCATGGCCGAGAAGTTCGGCGTCAGCGTCGTCCCGCTGCGCGTCACGATCGGCACCCGAACGGGCACCGACGGCGTGGACGTCTCGCCCGGTCAGGTCACCCGCGCGCTGCGCGATCACGTACCGGTGACGACGTCGCGTCCGTCGCCGGCCGAGTTCGCCGCCGTGTACCGGCGCGCGCTGGAGGGCGGTGCGAGCCATATCGTCTCGGTGCACCTGTCCGCGGCGCTGTCCGGGACCTGGGAGTCGGCTGCGCTGGCTGCTCAGGACTTCGGGTACGGCGTGGTGCGAGTCGTCGATTCACGCTCCACTGCGATGGCGCTCGGGTTCGCCGTGCTCGCCGCCGGCCGGGCGGCGCGTGACGGGGCGTCGGCATCGGAGGTACAGGACGCCGCAGTGTCCACAGTGGACAACACGCGGACCTACTTCTACGTCGACACGCTCGAGTACCTGCGCCGGGGCGGCCGGATGGGCGCGGCCGCGGCGCTGCTCGCGACGTCGCTGTCGGTCAAGCCGCTGCTGCACGTGCTGGACGGCCAGATCGTCCCGCTGGAGAAGGTGCGCACGTCGTCCAAGGCGATCGCGCGGCTGATCCAGCTCACCGTCGCGGCGGCACGCGACCGGCCGGTGGACGTGGCCGTTCACCACCTGGCCGCAGCGGAGCGCGCGGCCGAGGTGGCCGAGCGGCTGCGTCAGGAGATCCCGTCACTCGGTGAGCTGTACACGTCCGAGGTCGGCGCCGTGCTCGGCGCGCACATCG
>WNGI01002408.1_pt1 | contig 25258 bp, 24 predicted proteins | sample 5400621 | NCBI WGS metagenome assembly WNGI01 (sample SAMN13153374, study PRJNA577476) | soil metagenome | isolation source: 20 cm soil or saprolite under Garry oak tree replicate 1 | place: USA:California | collected 2016-06-15 | reverse complement strand
AGCGGGGGGAGCGGGGGGGAGCCGGGTAATCGCGTTGAGCTGCTCGAATTCCGCGAACGTGAGCGCGCGGGCGTCCGGCGACGCGAACAGCAGCCGGCCGTCGCGGCTCGTCACCAGCAGGAAGTCCGGCACGACCTCGAGCACGGCCGCCACTTCGGGCGTCAGCACCGGGCGGCCGGCGGTGTCCTTTTCCACGAGGACGCCACGCGCACGATAGCTTTCGGCGAGAATGCCCGCGGTGAGGTCGGCCTCGGATTGGATGCGGCGATCGAGATCCTGATACGTGGCGCTGCGTCGAGTTAAGTAGACGACGACCGCGAAGACCGCGATGCTGACGATCAGGGCGGTGGCGTACCAGACCGTCAACCGCCCGCGGATACTCTCCATGTCACGCGCGCACCACGTAGCCCACGCCGCGCACCGTGTGGATCAGCTTGGGTTCTCGCCCTTGATCGATTTTTTTGCGCAGTCGTGTGATCACCACATCCACGATGTTCGTGCCGGGATCGAAATGGTAGTCCCAGGCGTACTCGGTGATCAGCGTCCGGGACATGACGCGACCCTGATGGCGCATGAGGTACTCGAGGACGGCGTATTCCTTGGGTGTCAGCTCGATGCGCTTGCCGTCCCGCGTCACCTCGCGGCTGCCCGTGTCGAGCAGCAGGCCGTGCACCTTGAGCGTCGGCGGCGCGATGGCCTTGGGGCGCCGGCCCAGCGCTTCCACCCGCGCCAGCAGCTCCTCGAACGCGAATGGCTTCGTGACGTAGTCGTCGGCCCCCATCCGCAGCGCCTGGACCTTGAAATCGACCGAGTCCTGCGCGGTGAGGACCAGCACCGGGAGTCCCACGCCGCGGTCGCGCAGCGTACGCAGGACATCGATGCCCGAGAGCTTCGGCAGCCGCAGATCGAGCACCATGATGTCGTAATTGCCGCCGCGGCCGCTGGCGCGGCGCAATCCTTCGTCGCCATCTCCGACGAGGTCGACGTGGTAGCCGGCTTCGTCGAGCCCGCGCCGCACGTATTCGCCTACCGTCTTGTCGTCTTCGATGACGAGGATTTTCATCCGACCGGGAAGAAGACCTTGAAGTTGGTCCCCACGCCGAGCTGCGATTCGACCTCGATGCGGCCGCGGTGCTCCTCGACGATACCGTACGCCACCGAGAGGCCGAGCCCGGTGCCGCGCCCCTGGGGTTTGGTGGTGAAAAACGGCTCGAAGATCTTGGGCAGATCTTCCTGCCTGATTCCCGTGCCGGTGTCGATGAACTCCACCAGAATCTCGTCGGCCCGCTGCGGATTGCGGTGGGTGCGCACCGTGAGCACGCCGCGCGAATTCATCGCGTCCATGGCGTTGAGCATCAGCGCCATGAAGCACTGTACCAGCCGCTCGCTGTCGGCCGGGAACTGCGGCAGGCCATCCCCCAGCTGGCGGTCGATCGTGAGCCACTTGAAGCGATCGTGGTGCTTGAGGAGGAAGAGGGTCTGCTCGATGACCGCGTTGATGTCCACGCGCGCCTTCGGGCTCGACTGCTTGGGCCGCGCGAAATCGAGCAGGCCATCCACGATGCGGCGGCAGCGTTGTACCTCGGTGTCCACGATGTGCAGGTACTCCTGCTGCGCCTGCCGCTCCTTCTCGGGCAGATCGTCGATGCGGAGCGCCAGCGCTTCGCTGCAGGCGAGAATCGTCGCGAGCGGGTTGTTGATCTCGTGCATCACACCGGCCGCCAGCTGTCCGACTGCCGCGAGCTTCTCACTCTGCGCGAGACGGTGCTGCGCCTGCCGCCATCCCGTCACGTCCTCGCCGATCGTGATGACGTGCGAGATGTCGTCGTCGTCGGAGCGCATCTCGCCGGTCGTGAAGACGCGGTCGAACTCGTGCTTGAGCAGCTCGCGTGGCTGGCGGTCGAGCACCTCGAAGACTTCGCGGCCCAGCGCATCCTCGCGCGACACGCCCTGCGTGCCGGCCTCCCGCTTGCGATTCCAGGCGCGGATCCGGTAGCCACGATCGATCACGTACAGCCCCACCGGCAGTGAATCGATGATGCGCGCCACGAAGTTGCGCTGCGCCTCGAGCTCGCGCGTACGGAGGGCGACTTCGGACACGAGGTCCTGGGACAGGTCGTGGGCGGCGAGGAGGGGAGCGAGCATCTGCGCGACCACGACAAGCACGTCGTGCGCGATCCGTTCGTGCCGCCCCTGGGGGATGATGACTTCGAAGCAACCGAACGCTGCTTCGTCGTGGACCAGCGGCAGCCGGAGTAGCGTCGCTCCGGCGACGGATTCGCGGTGCGGGCCCGTGGCTACCCAGGCAGAGACAGCGTTGGCGTAGCCGGGGACCTGCTTCTCGTCGTCGGGAGTGGTGATGGGGATGTAGCGGGAACCATCGCCGATCCGCAGCCATAAGCGACAGCGGCGCAGTGACAGGCCGCGGCGCAATACGGCGACGACCTCGGCAAGCCTTTCATCGGCAGGCCGGCCTGCAGACAGCACTTTGGCGACTTCCGCCAGCACCTCGAGACCGGGATTGTCCGAGGTCAGCGTCGGCGCGACCATAAGGTCGCTAACCTAGGGATGACGCTCCTTGCGCGCCAGCGGCGCCTCACCGCGGAAGGCCAGCAAGCCCCGCACGGCGGGTTTGCTGCCTGCAAAGAATGCCGTGGGGCCGATCACAATTGCGGCGTTTCCGATTCGCAGACCGGGGAGCAGGGCAATGGCGCCCCAGCGCGGGCCCTGCCAGAACGGCGATCCGCCCGCGAAATACGCGCTCGCCTCGAGCGTCATATCCAGGCCGATCGCGGTGCCGTGCTCATCCTCACCCAGCTGGGCGATGCGCTTCATATGCGTGCGCGCGGCGAGTGTCGGAGCGAACACGATACCTTTCGTACCGCCCACCACCGCCGTCTCGTCGATGAAGGTTCCCACCCGGCCGGAAACAGAAAACGCCGCCAAGCCGTGAGACATCCTGCGGACGTAGCCAATCTCAGCCGCTTCGATCTGCCAGTATGATCCGAGCGTTGCGAAATACCCGAAGCCGATAGCATGGTGGGACGGCACTTTGGTGGTACTACTGTCGCCCGTAGTGCCTTGCGCGGCGAGCCTCGTAGACAAACCCGCCAGCGCCATCAACATTGGTACTACCATGGACCGACGCACGTTCGTTCTCCTGACTGGCGCAGCAACGACCGCCTTGTGGCGTCCGCACCGTCGAGTGGGGCGCGGCTCACCAATCGCGGGCACGTTAAGGTTCGATCTCGACGACCAGCGTCGCATCGCCCTTTGGTACAACGCTCCCGACCGGTCCATTCCGTTGCTGCGGAATGCAGCACTGGGCGTTTGGATCGGCGATACGCTCGTCACCCTCGCTGACCTGGAAGACGTCAGCGTGGGGAACCGCCGCCCGCCCGGCGGCGAGTCGCTGGTGATCCGGGGACGAACTCGCGGCTCCTGGATCGAGGCGGAATTCGTGGCCTGGGACGCAAACACTGCTGCGGATGCCGGCGCGCACGGCGCCATCACCGTCACGGTGTATCCGGATCGCATGCTCGCCACGATCCGCGGTATCAGGTTCTTCGCAACTTCTGAGCCAGAAATACTCCCGGCGGAGGCCGGCACGTCGTCGCCGTTACTCGCGCTCGTCAATGGCTATCAGTCATGGAACTCTTGTCGAGTCACGCCCTTACCGGCTGACGCCACGAGCCACGGCGCCATCGGTCTGAGTCGCTCTGGACATGGGCTGGCAGTCGTGTGGGATTCCGGTGGGCCCGGCGATGCAAAAGTGCACCTCACCGCCGCCGGAGCCATCGAGGCGGTCAGTGAGTGGACCCCCGCCCGGCCGGTGCGGTCGGAAGGCGACAGCGCCACGGTGCGCATCGCCTACGTCGCCGTGGGCGACGGCCTCGACGCGCTCAGCTCAGCCGCCACGCCCCTCTCGGAGGTGGACCGGGAGCGTGTCGCCGGGCTCACGGTGCCGACCGGATGGTGCTCGTGGTACGAGCTGGGCAGCGACGTCAGCGAGGCGGACATGCTGGCGAACATCGACTTTTGCACCGCCCATTTCGACCGTCGCTTTCTCCGCTACATCCAGCTCGATGACGGCTATCAGCGAGCTGCGGGAGACTGGGAAACCAATGACAAATTTCCGCACGGCCATCGTTGGCTGACCGATCGCATTCATGCGGCGGGATTCCAGGCCGGGCTCTGGGTTGCCCCCTTCGCCGTCGCGGAGCGCGCACCGGTCACAGCGAACGGCGCATGGTTAGTCAAGAACAGCGAAAACGCGCCGGTCCTCGTCGACACGCGGGCACCTTGGGGCGGGCGGATTTTCGCGCTCGACGGCGCGCATCCCGATGTCCAGCAATGGCTGTACGATCTCGCGCGCCGCGTCGTGCGAGAGTGGGGCTACGACTACCTCAAAGTCGATTTTCTGGAGTGGGCCACAGCGGGGGGGGAGGCGCTTCACTATGGCGGCCTCACGAAGGCCGAGGCGTACCGCCGCGGGCTGTCGGCATTGCGCGGCGGATTGGGCGCCGAGGGGTTCCTCCTCGGTTGCGGCGCACCGCTGCAACATGCTGCCGGCCTGGTCGACGGCATGCGGATTGGAGAGGATGTCTACGCCAGCTGGGCCGGCATTCAGGCACCGGCCCGCGCGGCAGCGCTGCGCAGCTTCTATCATCGCTCGATCTGGCTGAACGATCCGGACTGCCTGGTCGTCCGCCCGCCCCTGACGCTGGATGAAGCGCGCGTCTGGGCATCCGTGGTCGCAGTGTCGGGCGGAATGACGATCCTGTCCGATAATCTCCCGAAACTGCCCGCCGAGCGACTGCCCGTGCTGCAGAAAACACTCCCGGTGGCGCGGACGACACGCCCCGCCCGGGTAGTCGGTACACAAGTGGACGAGCATGAGATCGCACCCGCGCTGGTTGCCGGCGATACGGTGGTCCCGCTGCGAGGCTCCTGGCGTTTCCGGACCGGCGACGACCCGCGCTATGCAGCACGCGACTTCGATGACGAGACGTGGGAGACAATTCCCGTTCCATCGACGTGGGAGCAGGCCGGGCACGCGGATTACGACGGTTCCGCGTGGTATCGGACCAGGTTCACGCTGCCACCGACGGCGGCCGGATCTGTTCGGCTGGAACTGGGCAAGGTTGACGACAACGACGAGACGTTCGTGAACGGCACCAAAGTGGGCGGCACCAGCGGCTGGCGCGCATTCCGGCGTTACGACGTGCCGGCTGCCGGACTCAACTGGGGTGGCGAAAACGTTCTTGCGGTTCACGTGACCGACACCGGTGGTGCCGGCGGCCTCTACAGTGTCACGCGCGACCGCCCGGCCGGGACGTGGATCGTCGAAGGCGCGCCGCGCTGGTGGACCGTCGTGCTGGTGAACTGGGACGATGAGCCACGCAAGGTCGCTCAAAGCCTTGCGGCGCTCGGAGTCACAGGCGGAGCGGCTGGTTCGAAATTCAGCGTATACGACGTTTGGGCGGAACAGCCGCTGCCCGACGTGCAGCAGACACTCAACGCGATACTTCCCCCGCACACCACGCTGACTGTCGCGTTACGGCCAACCGCCACTCGGCCGCAGCTGGTCGGCACAACCCGGCACGTGATTCAAGGCGCCGTCGATCTTGGAGAAGAGCGCTGGGATGCGGCGGCCCGGACGCTGCACGGCAAGGCGGTGAACCTCGACGGCCGGCCTTACGCCGTCACGATCGCAGTGCCGCGCGCACTACGCCCCAGAGTCTGCAAGGCGGATGTCGCCTGCAGTGTGAAGCGGCTCGAGAGCGGGCATGCGGTGATTTCATGGCCGGAGGGAACGTCAAACGATCTTGAGTGGAGTCTCAGCTTCGGCGCTCGGCCCCGGTAATTCGCAGACCCTGCATCACGTAACGTTGTGCCAGGAGACCTGCCAGCAACACCGGCAGCGTGATCAGCACTGCCGCCGCCATCAGATATGGCCAGTTGGTGAGATAGGTCGTGTGGAAATGCGCCAGCGCGACCTCTGCCACTTCCATTTGCGCGGATCGCGTGACCACGAGGGGCCACAGGAAACTGCGCCACTGATCGATGAACGCGAGCACGGCAACCGTTGCGACCGCCGGTTTCGCGAGTGGGAGCATGACTCGCCAGAAGAGGGTCCACTCCCCTGCACCGTCCAGGCGGGCCGCCTCCTCGACCTCGCGCGGCAGCGTCTGGAATGCCTGGCGCATCAGGAAGATGCCCGCGACCGATACGAGCTCCGTCGAGACGAGTCCGCGGTAGGTGTCGACCCAGCCGAGGCCCCTCAGCAGGAAGAACCGCGGGAGCACGAGGAGAATCGCAGGGATCACCAGAGTGGCGACGAGGATCGAAAACGCCCCATCGCGACCGGGGAATCGCAGTCGCGCGAAGGCATAACCCGCGGCTGCGCTGGTCAGCACTTGCCCGATCATGACGCAGCCAGCGAGCACAGCCGTGTTCAGGAGAACGCGCTCGTATGGCAATCCCTCGAGCGCGGCAAGATAGTTCGCGGCGGTCGGCGCATGCGGCACGAGCGGCGGCGGCCAGCGAAGCAGCTCAGTTTCGCTCATAAGCGAAACGGAGATCATATAGAGGAAGGGCGCGAGCATCACCGCCGCGAGCAGTGTGAGCACAACAGCGGCCGGCCAGTGCTTACGCATGCCGCAACACCCTGGCAAGCAGCTTCAGCTGCGGCCATCTGAAGAGCAGGACGAGCACCAACACGGCGAACGCGAGCGCGCTCGCTACGCCGAATGCTCCGCCGGGAGATCCCCACGCCAATTGATAGATGCGGTGCACCAGGACCTCGGTCGAATGCGCGGGGAGCGGTCCTCCCTGCGTAAGCACCAGCACAAACGTGAAGATTTGGAAGGCGCTAATGAAACCGGTGACCAACACGAACCCCGTGTACGGCCGCAGCAGCGGCAACGTGATGCGCCAGAAGCGGCGCCAGGCGCCGGCTCCATCGACTCGCGCCGCGTCACTGTACGACTGAGGAATGCGTTGCAGCCCGGCGAGCAAGACCATCATCTGCCCGCCGACGTGCGCCCAAATCGACATCACCATCAGCGCGGCGAGCGCCGTCGCGGAGTTGCTCAGCCAGTCGGACCTGCCGAGGCCAAGGGACCCCGTTTGATAGATCAGTTGCCAAATGAGCCCGATCGCCACGACAGAGCAGACATACGGCGACAGGAACGCCGCGCCGAGCAATCGTCCGCTCCAGCGCTCGCGATGGGCATGCACCAGGAGCGCGGCGAACAGCGCGAGGACCACCGAGACAGGTACGTACAGCGCGTAGATCAGCGTGTTTCGCAGCGTGAGCTGTGTAAGCGGATCGTCCACGACTGCTCTGAAATTCACGAGTGACAGACCTCCCGCCTGACCGTCATGCACAGCCAGGTAGACCGCGAAGAGCGCTGGACCAAGCGTGAAGACCAACAAATGCAAAGCGACCGGCGTGAGAAATCCCCATGCGATCGCGGTCTCGCGCCGCCGCCGCACGGGAGTGCGCTCGGCCCAGCGCAGCAGCAGAATCGCGATGGGACCGAGCAGCGCGCTCGGCAGCAGCAGCACGATCCAGCGCGGCGCCCTGAGCTCGGCCGGCACAGAGCGCAGCTCGACCCATCGTCCGGAACCAATCAGCATGGCAACCACGGCGCGGCGCTCGCCGTCGATTTGCACCCGGCGTGGCGCGGACTCGGCGGGCTCTCCAAGGAGCAGCTCCCCTTCGCCATCCCGCACCAGCGCGGCGAGATCGCTCACGTTCACGCGCACACCCGGCGGCGGTATTCGCGCGGCGGCCTCCACGACCAGGCGGCGTGTGTCCAGCAGCCAGCGATCGGTGCTGTTGCGCGCCGCGGTGCGCACATCCAGGAAGGCGGCAGCGGCGAGCAGCAGTGCGGCGCCGACATAGCCGCCGCGTCGGAGGGGTTGGCCGCGGAATGCGATGGCGGCGGCAACGCCGACCGCAAACAGAGCCGCCGGGAAGACGAAACCAATCCCTCCCGGTACCGGGCCGGTCGGCATGGGCAGCGGCCGCAGGGCGACCGCCCCAACGATCTCCCGCCCCTCTCGGTCTCGCAGCGGTACAAGCGCAACTCCATTGCGCCAACGGCTGGCTGCGCTATCGAGCTCGTGAAGGTCATCCGGCGTGAGCGGCGCGCCGGTCGCGTCGACGAGCGGCGCCGTCCCGTAATAGACCTCCACGTCCGACGTCCAGCCTGGCAGCGACTTCAATGCCCTCGCCTGAGTCATGAGCGCGGGCAAGTGATAGCTGCGGGCACCGGCGGAGAACGGCGCGGGTGGCGGAGGGGGAGGCGGTGATATGGGTGCGCGCCGTGCCCGGCGCCGTACGCGAGGCGGCGGGGGCGGCGGCGGCGGTGGCGGTGTGACGGCCGAGACGTAGGACGCGGTCGTGCGCGCCATCCGCAGTGCGAATTCCTTCTGATACCGGCTCTGCGCCCAGCTCACCACCACCAGCGTTGTCGCTGCCGCTACCACGCCAGCCGCCACCGCCGCAACGCCCCAGGGTTTCGTGTTCACGCGAGTGGCGCTCCTGCGGCGTCGAAAAGATACAGACGCCGGCGATCGACTTTCACTCCCACGCGCGTGCCCACGCGCACATCCGCAAATCCTTGCAGCCGCGCGACCAGCGGCTGACCGCCGGCGTTCAGATGAACGAGCGTCTCGCTCCCGAGCGGCTCGACGACCAGCACGTCCACATTGCCGACGCCGTGATCGACGGCGCAGAGACTCACGAACTCGGGCCGGACGCCGAGCTGCAGCTCGCCTTCGTAGGTGGAGAGCTCAACAGGAATGACGAGACTGCCGGCTTCAATGACTCGTCCCTTCTCCGCGGCTCGGCCCCGTCCCCGCAGGATATTCATGCCCGGAGTACCGACAAAGCGGGCGACGTGCACGTCCGCGGGACGCTGGTACACCTCCTCGGGCGTGCCGACCTGCCGGAGCCGCCCCTCATGCAGGATGGCGATGCGCTGGCCGATCGTCATCGCTTCGGTTTGATCGTGCGTCACGTAGATCATCGTGGCGCGAGCAGCTCCGCGCGCAACTCGATGCGCAGCGGGCCATCGAGACGCGAGAGCGGCTCGTCGAGCAGAAACGCTTGCGGGCCACGGACGATGGCGCGGCCCAGGGCCACGCGCTGGCGCTCACCCTCCGACAGCTGCTGCGGCATGCGATCGAGCACGTCCTTCAGGCCGAGCCGCGTCGCGGCCTCGAGCACGCGGCGGGTGACCTGCGCATCGCCGACGTGCCGCACGGTGAGCGGAAACGCGATGTTGTCGCGGACACTGAGGTGGGGATACAGCGCGTGGCTCTGAAACACCATCGCGACGTCGCGCTCGGCGGGAGACTCCTGTGTGACGACGCGCTCGCCGATGACGACGTCACCCGAGGTCGGCTCCTCGAGCCCCGCGATGCAGCGCAGCACGGTGGTCTTGCCGGAGCCCGAAGCTCCCAGCAGCACCAGCAGCTCACCGTCCCGCACCTCGAGATCCAGGTGGTGCAGCGCCTGAACGCCGCCTGCGAAGACCTTGCTCAGGCGGCGGAGTGTGACCGACGCCATCGGTTATGCCGTCAAGCCGATAGGAACGCTCGCGCGATCCCGTACACGATCGCCCACACGACAAAACCGGTGACGATCACGCCGGGAATTTTCTCGATGGGCTTCGTGGTGCCGCCCGTTGTGGCCGTGAGCGCGTTGATTTCGAGCAACGCTGCGACAATGAGCACGCCCGCCCAGTATGCGGCGTGATTGCCCCCGCCGGGCAGTGTGTAGTGCGTCGCGGCGCCCATGAAGTACAACATGGGAATCGAGAACACCACGTTGGTGCGGGACGCGAGGAACGCCCGGCGCGCGGCGACCGGAGCGACGGCGTTGGCCTGTCCTCCCGACGCGACCGCCTTTGCCGAGGCGATGACGATCTGCTGCTTGGGCCAGATGACGAGCACGACATTGAAGAACATGAGGGTGCCGAACAGTGCGCCCGTGAGGATCGTGATGGCCCAGGGGGTCGACCATGCGGCGGCGCCCAGCGGGGATTCGCCGAGACGTTTCGTAATGATCAGGATACCAGTGAGAAACGTGACGATGGCGCCGCCGCGAAACCACCGGAGCGCGCGAGGCAACAGCTTTTGTGTGGCGGTGCTTTTCGCGGCAGGGTCCGCTTCCGCCATGAACGGCCCTTGCACGAAGTTGAAGTAATACAGAAGGCCGATCCACGTAATGCCGCCCAGATAATGAAACCAGCGCAGCAGAAACTCGGCCACGAGCGCCTCCGGAAGTGGGAAGGAAGGGCACGTCCGCGCAGCAAAATACGAGGGGAACCGTCCCGCGCAATGCGGGGTTTGAGAGGCACCTCTTTAGAAGGAATGCGTCGCATGGCACAGGTAAAAGCACACCGTGCTGCAGGCACGAGCGGGGAGATCCGGCACGTACTACCCGAACTACCCTACGATTTCGCAGCGCTCGAGCCGTACATCGACACGCAGACGATGCAGATCCACCACGGCAAGCATCATCAAGCCTACGTTACGAATCTCAACAATGCCCTGAGCAAACATCCCGAGCTAGTCAACAAGAGTCTCGAAGAATTGTTGCGGGGCATCAACGCGGTTCCCGATGATATCCGCACGACGGTGCGCAACAACGGCGGTGGCCATCACAACCACTCGCTGTTCTGGACCATCATGGCGCCCGCCGGCAACGGGGGCGGCGGCGAGCCGAGCGGCAAGCTCGCCGATGCGATCAAACGCACATTCGGTGAGTTCGCGAAACTCAAGGAGCAGGTGAGCACCGCGGCAACGTCACAGTTCGGCAGCGGCTGGGCGTGGCTCACGGTGGCGAACGGCAAACTCGAAGTCGCCGGGCGGCCCAATCAGGACAGCCCGCTGATGGACAACAAGATTCCCATTCTGGGCGTCGACGTGTGGGAGCACGCCTATTATCTGAAGTATCAGAACCGCCGCCCCGAATACGTGACGGCCTGGTGGAACGTCGTGAACTGGCAGGAAGTCGCGCGGCGCTACGAAGCGGCGTTATGACGGCGCGCAGATCCGGTTGACGGTGAGGAGCAGCACCTCGAGGTCAATGGGCTTCGACAGCACCTCTTGGACTTCGAGGTGCGCTCCCGACCACTCGCGCGTCGCCGCGGAGAGCAGCACAACCGGCACCGCCTGCACCTTCGGCATGCGCCGCTGCACCCCAAGAAACTGTTTGCCGTCCATGACGGGCATCTTGTAGTCGAGCAAAATCAAATCCGGCGGCTCGATCTTTTCTAGAACATGGAGCGCGTGTTGACCCTCCCGCGCCGTGTGCACGATAAAGCCTTCCTCTTCGAGGAAGTCGCGCAACATCATGCGGGTATCCGCATCGTCGTCTACGAGCAAAATCGAGCGTGCCATATCGCTAAAGACTAACAAGCAAGCCTAATGCCACGTCAATCCAGCGCGGTTCGTCCGTCCGGTGTAACTCCTCCGAATTAGACGAATCACATTTGTCGTGATAGGCGAGCCCGTTGTGCCAGTGACTCGATTCCTTGCGGGGTTTTGCAGGAGTCAATCGTCGAGTGGAGCCGCAAGAATCTTGGCGTTTCCCTCCTCATCGTACGACACCGTGACCCGCCAGGGCCTGCAACACACCTGGCAATCCTCCACGTAGTCCTGATACGTTCCGCCGCCCGCATCGATGCCGATCTCGTTCGGCTCGCCGCAGTACGGACACATGACGATACCCTCAGTGTCGGCGGTGCCGTCGCCGAGAGGGAAATCCTCGTCGAGATTCTCGTCGGCGAAGTCGACCATCTAACCCCACCCCATCCGCTGGCGTAATGACGTCACGTGCGCCGTGTGGTGCCGGCCGTGCCAGGCGTAGAGCGCGAGCAGCGTGTCTAACGACGGCGTACCCGTCTCGGGATGCTTGATGGTGCGCGCGAAGTCCGCGGACCGCATCCCGCGCAGCAGGTTCACCCAGCGAATGTGCAGCGCGGTCAGGAGATCGAGCGACGAGGCGATCGGCGCGCCGGTCTCCGGTGTCTTGGCCCAATCCTTCTCCTCGTAGGTTTTGATCGCCGGAGTATTCTCGGTGAGCCCCCACTTGAAGCGCAGGTACGCGTTCATGTGGCTGTCGGGCAGATGATGCGCAACTTGCCGGACGGTCCATCCGCCCGTGCGATACGGCGTGTCGAGCTGAGCATCGTCGAGACCCACGACTGCGCGGCGGAAGCTCGCCGGCGCGGCGGCGATCTGCTCGATCGCCGCGGCGCGCTCGGCAGTCGAAAACTGCTGGATCGGGGTGAACTTTCCTATCGGATAACGCTCGTCGCTCATTGATTGACTCGCCAATTGGTCGACAACTCCGTCGTACCCCATTTGATACGAAGTACACCACTCAAGTTCGCATGGCCGGTCGCCGGCTGTGGCGCATCGGGCACGAGATAAACCGACAGCGAACCCTCCGGCTCCGCCATGGTGCGGCTGGCGAGCGTGACGCGGCCAATGTCTTTCGTGGCGTCGCGGTCGGTGCCCCACTGCCCCGTTCCCCGATTGACGATGAGTGCATAGCCCGACCGCGTGTACAGGATGAACAAGGAATAATCGCCGCGCGGCAGCTTGAGATCGCCGAGCGTGAGGTCGACGTCAGAATGCAACGTCGTCGCCGAATTCGCGCCAAAGCGCCACACCGTGTCCTGGGGAATGAGCCCACCCTCGACTTTCCGGCCGCGCGCGTGCGGCTGCCCGTACGAAATGGCAATGCGCGAAGGCCCCGACAGGCTCGCATCCTCCTCGTACCACGAGTCGCCGATCCGGCGCGCGTTGAGATGGACCTCGACGGATGCCTGGCTACTCGCCGCGATGCGCAACGGTGTCGGCGGCGGCGGCGGAGGTGCCGGGGGGTTTTGCGCGGTGGCGAAAGCGGGTGCAAGGAACAAACAGAGCGCGAGTGCGCTCAGTGAGTTTTGCATTGGGGCCCTATCCTCGAGTGGTCGGGCGCGAAGATAGAGGCGCGACACTCAGGCGTCCAGACACTTTCAGCGTGCGGAGGGGATCGATGGAGCGGATGGGATTCGAACCCACGACCCCCTGGTTGCAAACCAGGTGCTCTCCCAACTGAGCTACCGCCCCCCGGCCACGAAAATAGGGACGGCGAGCGAAGGCGGGTAGTAAGCCTATCGAGACTCGATTGCTGGGCGGAGCGCTCGACACTACCGGCGCCGACGTTCATGTCAGTGGCGTAATGTTCTGACACACCCTGTTGTACCCGAGCAACACGTCCGAATGGATGACTGGAACGAATCGGCGGCTCCGGCATATCGCAAGCGCAGGGCCATGCAATCGCGGAGGCCGAATGCAGTTTCCTGATGTCGTTCCGAGAGCGAATGTGACGTTGATGCGCCGCGGTTCCGCGGTGCTCGGCGAGCGAGAAGCGCGCCTACTCGAAGCCGTGGAGCGCGAGCGGTCGATCAAGGACGCAGCGACCACAGCAGGGATCAGCTATCGCACGGCTTGGAGTGCGATTCAACAAATGGAGCACGCGCTGGGCAGGCCGGTCGTGGTGTCGCGGGCCGGCGGGCCGGGCGGCGGCGCCACTACGCTAACCGATGAATGCCGGGAACTCCTGACGCTGTATCAGAACCTGCGGCGGGAGTTGGAAGATTGTCTGGTGCGCGTCAAGGACGCGCCGGAGCTGCGCGAGGCGGCCGGCTAACGCGTGATCGCGAGCGCGTACCCGCCAGGCAGCGCGCGCAGCTGATAATTCGACTGCGCGACCCCTTGGATGGTGCCGCTGTACTGACTGAACTCACTCACATTGGGGACGCCGATGGTGACCATCACGGCGCCCTGCGTGAGCTGACCCACGACGGCGAATCGCGTCGTGCTCCCCGCGAAAGGCGCGTGAAACACTCGCATGCCGATGCCGGCCGTCGCGCTGGTCAGCACCGCACCGGCGGGACCGTTGATGGTGAAGACGATTGCGGAATCCGCACCGGAGTTCAGCGTTGTCAGCCGCACCTTGAGCTGGCCCGGACCGCTCGAAGTCGAATCACCGCAGCTCAGCCCGATCATCGTCGCCACCACCAGCAGACCGGCGCTCAGAAGCCCCTTCATGGCCGGCCTCCTTTCTTCTGGAATGCATCCATCATCGCGGCACTCAGCGGCGCGCCCGTCGCTTTGACCCACGCGAGGAAGTCGCCGATATCAAACACAGAATTGTTGTTGCCCAGGAAATCGAGATAGCGTAGCTGATCGGCATTGAGCGGCGCTCCCGAACCGAGGATCTGTGTCACCACGTCGGCCGTAGCCAACGTCGGTGCGCTCACAGACAGCGTGAACACCTTGCTCTGCGTCTGCGCACCGGAAGTCACGGTCGCCGTGTACGTGAAATTGCCCGACTGGTGCGGATAGCCGGTAATGGCACCGCTGGGACCATCGAGCGTGAGTCCCTGCGGCAGAGCCCCGGCGGTGATGCTCCAGCTGTTGACCCCGGTGCCGCCCGCCGTCTTCAGCGAATCCAGGTACAACGCGCCCATCACGCCCTGGGGACGCGTGGCCGGCGAAGAAATCAGGAGCGTCCCGAAGCTCGCGGTGACGGTATACGGACGGCCCATCGGCAACATCAGCACCGGATTGGTCGTCACCGTATCACCCGACCAACCACCGAATGTCACGCCTGCGTTGGGTGTTGCGGTGAGCGTCACAGCGCGACCCTCAGAAATGAACGTGCCGGAGAGATCGATGGCGGTATCGGCCTGAATGGTACCGTCCGAGGTCGCGGTCGCGATCAGCTTGAAATCACGCGCCACGGTGGCGGTGAGGGTCCCGCCCACCACGCTGCCGGTGTAGGGGTGCGAGATAAGGCCGCCATCCGACCACGACTGGAAATGGAAGCGGGTGCGGCCACTCGCCGAGAGCTGGCCGTTCTGGAAGTTGACGTTGTAGCTCACACCATCATTCAGAAGTTCGCGATAGACGTTGTACGAAGCGCCCAAGAATTGAATGACGGCGGTCGTGTCGCTCGCGCGCACCACCGTCAGTGAGCCGACCCGAATGCGGAACGACAACGTGTTGTCGACCACGAGCTGCTGCACAGAGTCGATCCCGAATCCTCCGAACGACCCGTCGTAATTCTTTACCTCCGCCGGCAAGGTCCGGAACACGAACGCGGGGTTCGCGGTCGTACCGGGATACAGATCTCCCGCATCGCCGCGGTCCGAGCAGTTAAGGGCAATGGACGTCGATGGACAGTTCACGCCGGAAGGAGCCGCATCGAGATTGCGGAAGTTGTCGGCCTGCACCACGGCCAGACCGTGAATCGGCCCCGAATTCACCGCGTTGCTGTCGGCTCCCTGCACCAGCTGCTGGGCATCCACGTGCCAGATGAGCAGACCACCGCCGCAGTTGGGGGGATTGCCGGCCTGGCCACAGTGAATGCGAATCACCGCGCTGTCGGACTGCTGGCGCTGGCGGTTCTCGAGCAGGAAGTACTCACCTCTCGGGTTCGCCCCCGACACGCCCACGTAAAACGCGGTATCCGATAGGGGCGCCGCGTTGAACGTATAGGTACCGGTCGTGGTGATGGGCGCGAGCGTCACCCAGCCGAGCTCGTTCAGTGACCACGCTTCCATGCGCGTCGGACTAAGCTTGGAGGTGTAGCTGCCCGAGCTCATCAGTCCCCACTGGCCGATGCCTTCGGTCTGCTCGCCGGTGTCATAGAGATCCGGCAATCCGAACCCGTGCCCCGTTTCATGGGCGACGGTGCCGATCGGCATGATCTGGGTTGCGGTACAAGAGAACGCGCCACCCACGGCGGGCTGCAGGATGTAGTCGCTGATCTTGACCTTCTGGCCGGCATGGAACGGATCGTCGTCCTGCGACACGTAGGTCGTCGTCAGGAACCAGCGGTGCGACCACAGATGGTTTTCCGGAGCGTTGGCCGGCCCGCACTCGGCTCCCACTGCCTGGTGCAGGAACAACACCAGCGGCACGAAGCCCGAGGAATCGGCATACTGCGCGAAGTCGATCTGGCTGTCCAGCTTGACCAGCGCTTCCCGCAGCGCCGACCGCATGCGCGTAATCGCGAGATTGCTGAACAGCCCGCTGCAGTTCGATGAATGGAACGGATTGTTCTGCTGGCACGTCGCGCTGGTCCCGCCGACATACCACACCTCATTACTGTCGAGCGTCGCGGGTCCGTACGTAGCGCCCTGAATGTCGAACACGCCGTTCGACATCTCCCTGTAGAACGAGCGATAGGTGTACGGCCTGCCCGCGGCGGCTCCCGCCGGCGTCACACCAAAGAGCACATCGTTGTAGTCCGTCACCGGGAACGGTGGCGGGGGAGAGTCTTTATAGTTGAACAGGATGGCTGGGACTTCAAGCACGCCGGTGACGGCGGTCGCCGACGGCGACGGCACGCCACCGCTCGGCGCCAGACGGGACTGATTGAGTGTCGAGAACTGGCCGGCCGACATCAGACGCGCGCGCATCGCGCGCACCGCGCGCGCACGCGAGCGCAGGACACCGTCCTTGCGGAAATCGAGGCCCGGGATTTCCCAGTGGGGGTTCAGCTTGCCTTGCGCTGCGGCGCGACCGACGACGCTTGTGGACAACAGGGCAAGAACGCCCACTAGCCGGACAAAACCTGGCACCACTATTACCCTCCCCGAAGAAACGGCTAGCCCCGCGAGAACGCCCGAATCTAGGCTATCGGTACTGTACCTAAAAGGCTGTGTTGAGTCTCACAACGAGCCTTGCCAATTCGGGATCGCAAGGCTAAGCTGTACCACCGCTTACCACATAGAACCGAGGCTTCGTGCGCACAGAGACCCTGCAGAACATCGCGCTGTTCGACAAGTGTAAGAATTTCACCCGGGCGCGCGAAGTCCAGGCTGCTGGGCTCTACCCGTACTTCAAGCCGATCTCCCGCTCCGAAGACACGGTCGTCGTGATCGAGGGCGAGGAGCGGGTCATGATGGGGTCGAACAACTACCTCGGCCTCACCCATCACCCTGAGGTCCTCGCCGCAGCCCGGGCCGCCCTGGAACGCTACGGCTCCGGGTGCACCGGCAGCCGCTTCTTGAACGGCACCCTCGATCTCCACGAGCAGCTCGAAACCGAGCTCGCGGAGTTTTTCGGCAAGGAATCCTGCCTCGTCTTCTCGACCGGTTACCAGGCCAACCTGGGCGTCATCTCCGGCCTGGTCGGACGCGCGGACCTGGTCTTCCTCGACAAGCTGGACCACGCCTCGATCGTCGACGGCGCCAAGATGTCGCACGGCGAAACGCAACGGTTCAACCACGGCGACCTGGCGAGCCTCGAGCGCAAGCTGCAGAAGGTGCCCGAAGGCACGGGCACGATGATCATCGTGGATGGCGTCTACTCGATGGAAGGCGACATCGCCGACGTCCCTGGCCTGCTCAAGCTCTCACAGAAGTACGGCGCGGCGCTGGCGATCGATGACGCCCACTCGGTCGGCGTCCTCGGTCCCAAGGGCGACGGCACTGCCGCCCACTACGACCTCATCGACGAAGTCGACCTGATCGTCGGGACGTTCTCGAAGTCCCTCGCGTCGATCGGGGGGTTCGCCGCTGGATCGGAGACCGTGATTCACTATCTCCGCCACCACTCGCGGCCCTTGATCTTCACGGCCGCCCTGCCACCCGCAAATACCGCCGGCGTGCTCGCCGCCCTGCACGTCATGCAGCGCGAGCCGGAACGGCGCGAGCAGTTGTGGCGCAACACGCGGCGGCTGCAGGAAGGCATGCGGTCGCTGGGCTTCGATATCGGCCCGACCGAGACGCCCATCATTCCGGTCCTGATCGGCCCGCTCGAGAAGACGTTCCTCTTCTGGCGCAAGCTGTTCGACGCCGGCGTGTTCACGAACCCGGTGGTGCCACCCGCGGTGCCGCCGTCACAGTGCCGCCTGCGCACCAGCCTGATGGCGACCCACACGGCCGACCAGATCGACCTCGCCCTCGAGGTCTTCGGGCGCCTCGGGAAAGAGCTGGGGGTCATCTGACCGCAGTGGAGATCGTGCCCGTCTCCGACGGGCGCGGTCTCGATCGTTTCATCGCCTTCCCGTACGACCACTACCGTGATGATCCGTTGTGGGTGCCGCAGCTGCGCCGGGACATGCGCACGCTTCTCACCCCTGGCAAGAATCCGTTCTTCGAGCACGCCGAAGCGCAGTATTGGACGGCCAGACGGGCGGACGGGCGGACGGTGGGTCGCATCGGCGCGATCAAGAACGACATGCATAACAAGGAGCACAACGATCGCGTCGGGTTCTACGGCTTCTTCGAATCGATCGATGATCAGGCCGTCGCCAACGCGTTGTTCGATACCGCCGCGGCGTGGCTGCGGACCAAGGGCTTCGACACGATGCGCGGGCCGATGAGCCCGTCGGTCAACGACGAGTGCGGCCTCTTGATTGCCAACAACGGCACGCCGCCCTCGCTGATGATGCCCTACAACTTCCCGTACTATCAGGCACTCCACGAGCGCTATGGCTTCGCGAAAGCCAAGGACCTCTTGGCGTTCGATGGCGGGGGCGCACAAGCGGCGCCGGAGCGATTCGTCCGGCTGGCGCAACGCGCCGGCGAACGTCGCGGCATCAAGCTCCGCACCCTCGACATGAAACGGTTCGACGCAGAAGTCGAGCTCATCAAGGCGCTGTACAACAGCGCCTGGGAAAAGAATTGGGGGTTCGTGCCGTTGACGGAGGCGGAGATCGATCACCTGGCGAAGCAGCTCAAGCCGATTGTGGTGCCGGACCTGGTGATCTACGCCGAGCTGGAAGGAAGGATAGTGGGATTCGGGGTGGGACTGCCTGATTTCAATCTCGCGCTGCTGCATAACCGCTCGGGTCGGATGTTCCCCGGCATTCTCAAGGTGTTGTGGCATGCGCGGAAGATCCATCGCGCCCGCATTCTGTTGTTGGGCGTGATCCCGGAATTCCGCGGCCGCGGTGTCGACGCGCTCCTGTATCAGAAGGTGTGGGAGAATTCCGTCAAACACGGGATGCCGAGCGGCGAAGCCGGATGGATCCTCGAGGACAATGCGTTGATGAACAAGGCCGCCACCCAGCTGGGGTTCCGCGTTTCCAAGACCTTCCGCATCTACGACAAGCCGCTGTGAAAGCCTTCGTGACCGGCGGCACCGGCTTCGTGGGTGCCCATCTGGTCAAGGCGTTGCGCGCGCGGGGAGACTCGGTCACCGCGCTCGTGCGCCGGCCCGCGCTCGCCGAGACGCTCGGCTGGGGCAAGGACGTTCGGCTGGTGAAAGGCGATCTCGGTGACGAGGCCGTCCTGCGCGAGGGGTGCGCGGGCGTGGACGTGGTGTACCACGTCGCCGGGAAGGTCGCCGCGCGGAACGCCGATGAATACATGGCCACGAACCGCGACGGGACGGCGAACGTACTCGAGGCGGCTCGAGACGGCGGCGCGCGCCGGCTTGTGGTCGTCTCCTCGCTCGCGGTCGCCGGCCCAACGGAGCCCGGCCATTCCGTCGATGAATCAAGACGGCCCGCCCCGGTCACCAACTACGGGCGCTCGAAGCTGGCAGCGGAGGTGCTCGTTCAAGCCATGCCAGTCCCCTGGACGATCGTCCGGCCGCCTCTAGTGTACGGCGAATGGGACCGAGCCACACTCAAGATCTTCCAGCTAGCCAAACGCGGCTTTGTGCCGCTCTTCGGTGACGGATCCCAGGAATTATCGGTCATTCATGCCGAGGATCTCGCGCGGGCGCTCATCGTGGCGGCCACTACGCCCGCGGCGGCCGGTCATGTTTATTTCGCCACGCACCCGACGCCCGTCACCAGCCGTGCACTCGCGCTGGCAGCCGGTCGCGCGCTCGGAAAGACACCACGGATCATCGGAGTCCCGCCGCTGGTGGCGCGCGGGGTGTTGCTGGCGATCGGGGGCCTTGCGCGGATCAGCGGGCGCCCCACCTTGTTGTCGCCCGACAAGGGCAATGAATACCTTGCCCCCGCGTGGACGTGCCGGAGCGAGGCCCTGATGCGGGATACCGGCTGGCGCGCCGAAATCGAGCTGGAGGACGGGCTGCGCCGCGCCGCGAATTGGTATCGGGAGGTAGGATGGCTGTAAACGGCCGGAATTGGGGCGGCGGCGGGACGCTGTGGCGCGACTTCACAGCCATCGATCTCGCCACCGGGGCGTACGTCGTGATCGCGACGGGCGCCCTGCTCTATTCCTTCTTTCGTGGCGGAGGCGTCCCAGCCTGGCCGTGGTTGCTCGCCGCACACGCGTTGATCAGCGCGCTTGTCCTGCTCGCGCCGCAGGCGCGCAAAGCCGGCCCGGTGGGCCGCTTTCTGGGCGACTGGTATCCGATGGTGCTGCTGCCGGCGCTATACGGCGAAATCGGCATCCTCACGCTGAGCGCCGGCTTTCAGAACGATCTCATGATCCAGCGCCTCGAGACCTGGGTGTTCGGCTCGCAGATCTCCTATCGGTGGATCCGCGAATCACCGAATGTCGTGCTGTCATGGGGGCTGCACGCGTGCTACCTCGCGTATTACCCAATCCTGTATGCATCGCCACTCGCGCTGTGGATGAGCGGCCGGCGCGACGCGTCGCGGCACACGATCTTCGCGGTGATGGCAACGTTCTATCTGTGCTACATCGTGTTCATCTTCTTCCCCGTCGCCGGCCCACGGTACGCATTCGATAGCGCCCACAATGCGGCCACCGAGGTGTGGCCCGCCCGCTTCGCCGCCTGGCTGCTCGACCGCGGCGATTCCTGGGGCGCCGCATTCCCCTCCTCGCACGTCGCCGCATCGGTGGTCGCGACCGGCATGGCGCTCCGCTATTGGCGGCCGGCCGGACTCGCGCTGCTGCCGTTCACGGCCGGCCTCATCCTCGCCGTTGTCTACGGACAATTCCACTATGCCGCTGATGCGCTGGCAGGGCTGATGGTAGCGGCGGTAATGATCGGCCTAATGCAAACCGCCGAGGCGAGCGAGCCCCGGCGGGTGACGATCGGCGGTTACGGAGTGGAGTCCAGCCGCAGCGTTTAGTGCATGTGCATGTGACTCATCGGCATCGCCGTGGTCACCGGTTTTCCGACGCGCATGAAGTGCCGCAGGTCCTGCTGATAGAGTGAGTCATCCGGGTTCGTCGCCGGCCATGCCGCGTTGCGGTCGGGGATGAACAGCCCGCCGACGACCCCCATCCCACCGGCCGAAATCGTCTGCTGGGTCGGATTGTCATAAATCACGCGGACACGGTAACGATGCTCGGGCGTGATCCGCAGTCCGATTCCCGTGAGCCCCCAAAACTTCGTGGTGGGAACGGCTCCGGACTCACCCGCCGCTGTCCGTGCGGGCTCGCCGTGCCAGAGCAGTTTCTCCGTGGTCGCGTCCCACAGCTCGATCGCCCGGCCGTAGTCGTGCATGTGCGCACCGATCACCACCAGCTTGCCGGCGACCGCAGGGCTTCCGTCATAGGACCGCTCACTGTGGCCGGGCGGCAGATCGAACGTCTTGTCGCCCACCGGGAAACCGACATCGAGCTGCCAGGGAAGCACTGAGAAGAAGGGCCACGGTCGTCCCTCGGGCACGTAGCTCAACACGACGCGAACGCGGACGCCGTGATAACTCACGCCAGACGGATTATGCAGCATGGCGTTCGCCAAAACCTGGTCGCCCGCCTGAACCCGCGCACCAAACAGGATCCAGGGGAACCGCACTTCCCCGGTCTCTCTTCCCGACGCCAACACGCGCCGGCCAATCGGCAGGAACAGCTCGCGCTGGGTCGGGCTCATCACGTTCATGTGGTGGAGAAACTCATTGGGCAGCCGCCGACCGTGCTCGTCCACCACCTCGGCGTGGAACGCGTAGAGCGAACCGTTCACGGGAAACTCCGCCAGCGCTGCCGGCGGTTCGACGACTGTTCCCGCGGGCAGATCGGCTGCCGGCAATTCGAGGACGAGCTCGTCGCGCTTCGGGTCGGCGGTGATGGTGGCCTGGGGCGCCGCGCTGACGGCGCGTGGCAACGTGAGGTGCGGCGACGGCACGGCGCTCCATGCGACGAAGGCCGGAGCGACCAGACGCAGTGCGGCGAGTGCGATGAACGTTCGTCGAGGCATCCAGCGTCCCCCTAGGGCAAAGCGTCGATCGTCGGCATCAGATGTACTCCAGAACTCGATGCCCTGCAATACGCCAACACGAAACGGGATTAACGCGTCTCTGCCGGCGGCTCCCGTTCCCAGCACAGGCCGAGCGGCTTGCACAACACGAAGGCCCCAATGATCGCGGCCGCCAGCACCAGCACGACGACTGCGGGCCAGATCGGGTCCTGCGGCCGGGGCACCCAGAGCGCCCGCTGAAAGGCGGAGGCGTCAGGCCAGCGGCGCTCAGCGACCGGGTTCAACGCTTTGCGCAGTACGCGCTGCAGCCGTCGCGGGATCCGGGACCAATCGGCCACGCCGGGCACCATGTTCGGCTCCCAGGGCCGTCCGCTGATCGTTTCGTACAGGACCATCGCAACCGCGTACACATCATCGGCCGGCGTATCGGGCGCAGCTGGATCGACGGCCTCCCCCCCCAGCACGGGGCGATCCCCGTCGAGAACAATGGCCCCCACACTAATCGACCCATGCGCCGTGCCCCGCGCGTGCGCGGCTTCGATGGCCGAGAGCAGCAGACGACAGATCAGAATCGCGTCGTGGACGGGGAGTGGGCCTGCCCGCAGGCGCTCGGCAAGACTTTCACGGGTGCCGCGGGTGCCGGTCGTCATCGACGCGAATCTAACAGCAGAAAGCGGCTCTGGAGGTCCTCCAGAGCCACCTCCGTTGACGACAACGAAAACTACTCGACTTTGATCGCGATCTTCATTCCCAGCGTCAAGTGGGGCGTGCAATAGCCCTTATACGTCCCCTTCGGCGCGTTGGCGAACGACACGTCGTAGGTCTCGTTCGGCTGCGTGAGGAAGGCGCCCGAGAGATTGTCGACGGTGTTCTTCATGCCTGCGTTGAGCGCGGCGGCGGCGCCGGCCGGAACCGAATCCTGCCAGAAGGTGATGTTGTGCGGCCCGCCCGAGACATTGATAAAGCGCACGGTGGTACCCGGGGCGATCGTGAGCGAGGCGGGTTCGTAGCCCGCCTTCGTGCTACCGTTGCCGGTCATCTTGACCTCGACGACGGGACCGGTGCTCGCCGCCGCGGGAGCCGCTGGAGGCGCCGCCTGCATCTGGTTCTGGGTCTGGTCACCCTTCTTACCACAGGCGAGTGCGCCGAGGGCGACGACGGTCGTGAGCAAAGCAACGCGCATTGCGGGACTCCTCCGAAACGGGGTGCTTGAGGTTGGGAGTTGAGACCAGCGGGCTCGTGTCACTGTCGGTTGGTGTCGCTTGTGAACTGTTTCACAATATGCGGTCAATATAGACGGGTCACCTCAAAACGGGAGTCCTCCAGAAGGCGTTGCGTTTAAGCCTCTTTCCTCAATATTGGGGCGCCTTTCCGCCTTCTCGACCCCCAACGTATCGGAGGAGTCACCGTGCACCGAACGTTCGCCCCGCTCGCACTCCTGACTGTTCTCGCCACGACGGCTCAGGCGCAGAAGTCCTGGCAGACCGAGTTCGGCATTCAGGGTGGGTTCACCCGGCTCGTGGCGGCCGGCAGTGGCCTCGACCCGACCGACGCTATCAGTCTGCCCGGTTTCAATCTCGGGAACGCGCTGCCCGCCACGGCCGGCGTGTATGCGATCATCCCCTGGACGCAGAAGCTCGCGGTGGAAACGGACTTCGCGGGCTCACAATTCTCGACGGGATTTGTGACGGTGACGTTCTTGAGTCTGGGCGTGCGTGGTGATTACGCGTTGACCAAGAACCTCTACGCTGCGGCGGGTGGCGCGCTGGCGTATAACAACGGCCTTGCCAACGAAACCCAGCTCGGCATCCAGGGTGCAGTCGGTTATCGGTTTCGGTTGACGAGCGCATTGAGCGGCCGCTTCGAGGGCCGTACGTCGTTCTTCGGCAAGGCCAGCAGTGCGGGTCCCGTTGATGCCTACGCATTCCTGTTTGGCGTTTCGACAGTGACCAGCCGCGGTCGGGGGGGGGCCACGCGCAGCTCGGCCCCCGCGGCGCACCGCGCGTGGCGGACGCAGTTAGGCATTGCCGGCGGTTACGCCGACGCGCACCTCATCGGTGCCGGCTCATTGACCTCGCTTGCATTTCCGGGCTACGGCGGCGCGCTGGGAAACGCACTCGGAGGCGGTGGGTCTCTCTTTCGCGCTGTAGCACTTCCGCCTACGGTGTTCGCCATTATCCCAGTCGGCGACAAGGTAGCGATCGAGCCCGCCCTCGACATCCACCGCTTCCAATCAAGCGGGCAAACAGACTTTTCCGGCAACCTGTCCGTGCGACTTGACTACGCGGTCCATGGAGGCTGGTACGGCGCGCTGGGCGGCAATCTGCATTACATCAAGACCACGGGCGTCAATGCGGCGACGCGTCCTGGCCTGAATCTGGGCTGGGGCTACCGGTTCCCGATCGTTGCCAGCGTCGGCGGCCGGGTGGAAGCGAACTACACGATGTTCAAGAAAAATGCCGATCTGGCCCTGCCTCCCACCAATATCTTCGGTCTCATGTTCGGTTTTGCGATGCCCATTAAGTAAGGACTCGGGCAAACCCGACAACGCGCGGCCCCCGAAACAGGGGCCGTTGCGTTTTTAGCCGGAGGCGACGACACTAGCTGCCATGCCGGACACTTCCCTTCCCCAGATTCCGCCGCAGGAGTTGGCCGAGCGGCTCGATCGCGGGGAGTCCGTGCAAGTGCTGGATGTGCGGGCGCCCGACAAAGTGGCGCGCGGTCACGTCGAGTTTGGGCCGGAGCTCGAGTTTCACGCGCTGCCCAATTCTCAGATCTTCAGCCTCCCGGACGTGAAGGATCTCCAGCTCGATGCGGCGCGCCCGGTGGCCGTGATCTGCGGCCACGGGAACTCCAGCAAACAAACGACCGCCTTTCTGCGCGAGCGCGGCTACCAGGCCTACTCGGTGATCGGCGGTATGGCCGGCTGGGAGACGGTCTATGTCGCCCGGCGACTCTCACCGACGCCGTCCGTCTCGCACGTCATCCAGCTCGATCGCGTGGGCAAAGGTGCGCTGAGTTATGTCCTCGTCAGCGACGGAGACGCCGTGATCGTCGATCCCGGGCGTCACGTGGATCGATACGAGCGATTGCTGACGGACCTCGGCGCCACAGCGGCCGCCGTGATCGATACGCACAT